>Ga0326728_10001379_pt1 | contig 86387 bp, 82 predicted proteins | sample MB3enrmetagenome_FD_207602 | JGI IMG/M metagenome (GOLD analysis project Ga0326728, IMG submission 207602) | Lab enriched peat soil microbial communities from McLean, Ithaca, NY, United States - MB31MN | ecosystem: Environmental > Terrestrial > Soil > Wetlands > Peat | place: USA: New York...
CGCGAAGTGCTGCTGCGGCACATGCGGTCCCACTCGGGAGTGGCGTTCCTGGTGGAGGGCCGGACGCGCAATGTGCCCATTGCATCGGGCCAGATCGATCCCAACCGCATGTTCTCGCGGCGCGGCGCCCAAGTCAGCCTGCAGAGCCTGAACCCCGCCTGGACTCCCGCCCAACTGGAGGCCGCGTTGGACCTGCTGGACCGGGAACGCGAGCCGTTCCTGCAGGCCATCCTGCCCCCCGAAGGCGGGCTGCTGGTGGCGCTGCACAACAACCAGCAGTTCAACTTCGCCGACGAACAGCCGGACAGCGACCAGAGCGCCCGCAACCAGCCCGACGACTTGCACGCCCTCTTCTTGTGCACCGATCCGGCCGACTATAAGCTGCTGGCCGCCTCGCCGTTTAACGTGGTTCTGGAGCAGCACATGCGCGCCCCCGACGACGGGTCGCTCTCGCGCCGCGCCGCCGCCCGCCGCCTGCGCTACGTGAACCTGGAAGTGAAGGAAGGCGACGCCGCCCGCCAGCGGGAAATGCTGGACTGGCTGGAACAGCATCTGCCGGATTAGTCGACAGTTGACAGTTATCAGTTAACAGTTACGGATCAGGGCCGGCGGAATCCAGCAGCCGCCCTTGGAGGAATTGGCTCCCGGGTTGGCAAGCACTCGGGGATTTCCCCCAGCGGAACGGGCGGCTTCTCTCGGCAGGCCGGCGGGAATAACCGATGTAACGCGCCGGATTCATTCCCCTCTACGTAATAGACGCCTATGCGGGTAGAGTACTAGACTAATATCCATAATGTTACATTGTAACATCCAGGTCCGGTACCATAGACCTTGAATTTAGGTACCGTAAGGGTTAGGCTAATAGTGCTCGACTGGTAGTACTCAGTCCTCGGGGGGGTGACGGATGGTCGTTTCTAACGGCGGCATTTTGCGCGTGTCCGCTATCCGCGGTTCCCATTTCACAAAGGCAGATGAGTCGAATTTCGCCCGGATTCCCGTAGTTTCCCGAAACGGCCCACGAGCAACCTGGAAGCCGGAACCGTGGCGGGTTCATGGCGGATTCGTGCCGGTGCATCCCCACTTGCCGCCCCAGGGTAATCCCGACGGTCTGAGCGTGACGGAGGGGGTACCGGCTGGCCACCACGCGGTGGATTGACAAGGCTTCTATTGGACTGTGGCTCGTGAAGGGTGGCGAGCCCGTTGGAGACGGATGATCCGGGTGATAATCGCTGACGGTTGTGCCATTGTGCGCGAAGGCATGAAGCGCATTTTCGCGGGACCGGGCGACATCCAGGTGGTGGGAGAGGCCGAGAACGCCCTGGGGGCTTTTCGGGTGGCCACTGGCGTCTCCTGGGACGTTCTGATTCTGGACCTGGTGATGTCGGGCCGGGGCGCCGGGTTGGATCTTCTCAAAGAACTCAAGCGCGCGTGCCCGCGGCGCCCGGTGCTGGTCGTGAGCTTTCAGCCGGAAGACCCGTACGCGGTACACGCGCTCCGCGCCGGGGCATCCGGATACCTCACCAAACAATGCGCTCCCGAGGAACTCCTGAAGGCGGTTCGCAGAGTGTCGGCGGGCGGCAAGTACATCAGCATGGCGCTGGCGGAAATCATGGCGGAGCGCCTGGAAACCCCTCGCGACCGTCCGCCGCACGAGACCCTTTCGCAACGCGAGCTGGAGGTATTGGTCGGCATGGCGTCCGGAAATCATTCCACCGAAATCGCTTCCGGCATGGGACTGAGCGTAAAGACCGTAAGCACGTACCGCTCGCGGATTCTGCGCAAGCTGCAATTGAGGGGAAACGCCGAACTGGTCCGCTACGCCATCGAGTACCGGCTGATTCCAAGCTTCGGACCGGCCATGCAGCACGCCTGCGCCACCACGGCCACGGGTGACTAAAGGCGGTCTCGCCTCCTGGCTGTTCACCGATCCGTCAGGCCCAGGTAACGGGCCATGCTCAGAACGTTGTTTCCGATGACCGTGGGGCTCCCGGGTTTGGTGACGGTCCTGATCCGCATTCCACCCGAACCGCCGAAGGTCACTTCGTTGGTTACAATCCCGCTCGCCGGAGCGTGAAATGGCCACAACCCCTTCGCCGCGTTGATTTCCACTTCCGCCCTCTCTTGCGGCGTAAAAATCGCATTGCAGGCGATGGTGGCTTCGATTCCATCCACCAGCACCAGGGATGCGAGCGCGCGGGACATGCTGCCGTCGGGTGCGAAAAAAGTGTTCCAACCAGGCTGCGGCGCTTCAGGCCACGGCGGCGACGCCGGATTCGCGAAAGCAGCCCGTAGCGCCGCCTCGCTATACCAGGGACCCGGGTGCGAGGGCCAGATGGCGTATCCCTGGAAGCTAGCCTCGACCGCAACCCCGCTGTCGGCGAAGATCCGGCTCAACCGGGAATCGGGCTCGCCACCCGCCCAGAGACCATCGACGCCGGAGTGCGCGCCTCCCGTCCAGGCGCCGCCCACGCTTTCCGGAGCGGCGCCGGCTTGAAAGGACAGACTTGCGCCACCGGAGGTTCGCAGGGTTTCGCACAACTCGCGATAGGTCCCGCGAAACTGGCGCGGCATCCCCGGTTGCGCAGCCGTCTCCAGAACGGCCCGCGCCAAAGCCGACGCACCGGCGGTGGCCACCGCCGGATAGCGCATCATGGCCCAATTCAGGAAGAGCGCCGGCAACTGGTTCGACCGCGGCGCCGGAACCTGGCGCGACCGGAATTCGGACCATTCCCGGCGCGCTTCCCGGCCCATGATGCCTTCGAGCGTATCCGCTTCGCCGCCGGTCTGGTTCACTACCGCGGCATATTGGCTGGAGAACCGCGGGACTTGGTGATAAAGCCTGTGGAAGGTGAGCGAGAACGGCGGTATGGCATCGCAGTGATCCCACACGGCGCTGTCCCGCGCCGCCATGGGCGCTGCTGGCTGGCTGATCTGAAACATTGCCGGGTCGAGGCCCAACTGCCCGGTCAGGCAGTTGTACCAACGGTTCTGCAATTCGATCATCGAGCCCGTTTTCATCGGCTAGATCCCGGACCGGGTGATTTTGTGCTTTCGCGGTTTCGCAATCGTACCGCATCTCGCAGTCATAAACCTAGTCTCGTGCGGTCGAAATTGCGCAGATTACGACCGGCGCCGAAAGGTCCGGCGATCAAAGCCGGCCATGCGCGACGTCCCGCCGCCCGCACCCATGGCGGCGGCGCCGATTGATTGCCCGCGCCGCCGCCTGGTTGTGGGAACCGGGTTGCCAATGTGCCGGCAACCCGCTCCGCCCGCTGCTCGCGTTTAGCCCGCCGCCTTGGCGGTCAACGCGGCCGTAAGCTGGAGGTAATTGGCGCGGCCCGCGACGGCGTGGCCCAGGTATTGGCTGGCCGAGAGGACCGTGACGCCAATCACTATCGGAACGCCTGCCGCGCTGCTGGTGCTGATGGTCAGGCGATTGGCCGAGTTGAAGTTGTGGCTGGTGTGGAAGCTGCTGCTGTTGTTGCTGCTATAGAACGGCCACAGCCCGCCGCCCGAGTTCTTGGTAATGGTGGTCTGGTCCGAGGAGCTGAACGACGAAGTGGATTGGGCCGTGACGTTCATCCCCGAGACCACGATCATGCTGCTGGCGAACCGCTGCATATTGCCGTTGGAGCCGAACGTTTTCTGCCAGGTGATGGCCGAGCCCGGATTCCATGGTTTGCCGGTCTGGGTGGAATACGCCAGGCCGAGGGCGCCGGAATCGTACCACGCGCCGGGAGCGGGAGTAAACGTGGTTACGTGAGCGAAGGACACGCTCAGGCTCACGGCTTGCGACGCGAAAGTCTGGCTTTGCGAACTGCTGCTTTCGCTGCTGCCCCACAAGCCGAAGAAGCCGGAGTTGCCGCCGTTGGTCCAACTGTTGGTGACATTGGAACTCGACTGCACGTCCACCTCGCTGAAGGACTTGTTGGGCGCGCTGGCCAGTTGGCTGGTGAGCTGGGAATAGCCCAGGCTCCATTCGGGTGTCTTGGCCAGGTTGCCCCCGATGGAAGTGTAGGGCATCAGGGCCATCTGCGCGCGGGCGATCGGGTCGAGAAGCATTGTCGACCAATCCGAAGCGCCCTTGATCGCGACCGCCGGATAGTGGGCGAACGCCCAATTCAAGAAGAGATTCGGGTATTGCGTCACGCTGGGCGTCGGAGTGAGGTTCTGAATGTAGGTCAAGAAGGCGTTGTACGCCGTCGGGCCGATGTCGGCCAGGATGTCGACTGTTACCGACGGGACCAGCGCGCTCATCAGAGCCTGGTAATCGCTGAAGAATTCGTTCCCCGCGCTCGCTATGTAGTTCTGAGTCAGGGAGAACGGCGGAATGTTGTTCATGTAGGCCCACAGCGTATCGTTGCTCGTGGAGCCTGGAAGGGGAGGGGACGGCTGAACCAGTTGAAGAGGGCTCCCCGGCGCAAAACCCAGTCCCTCTCCGATGAAGTTGTACAGACCATTTTGCAGATCGGCGAAAGTCATTGTTTCTCCTCCATTAACTACGGAACTATGTTCCATTCAACAGCTTCGGACCGCACGGCCTGAATGTCTGTCGGAATGCTTGCGGGTGGTCTGTAAGAAAACCGGAGGTTTGCACATGGGATTTGTCCTACTCCGCCGAGGAGATCGCGGTCCGAAGACAGGTCGCCTTCGCGCATCGCGGGAAACGGCCGCCGGTTACCAGCCAACGCCGGCGTTTGACCGGTTGCCGGCGGCTACTGGCCGCCTGCTACATGAAGTAGTCCTTCACCTTCTCGAACAGACCCTTCTCCGCCGGCGCATTGTCCACCGGCAGAGTATCGCGCAACTGCTCCAGCAGTTTGCGCTGCTCGCGCGTGAGTTTGGCGGGAATGCGGACGTCGATGTGCACGTAGATGTCGCCGCGGGTGCCGCCGTTCAGGGACACCACCCCCTTGTTGCGTAGGCGAAATTGCGCGCCATTCTGCGTGCCTTCGGGGATCTTCAGCTTTTGCGGCTGGCCGAGCGTGGGGACATCGATCTCGGCCCCGAGGGCGGCCTGCGCCATGTTGATCGGGATGGTGCAGTGCAGGTCGCTGTCGCGGCGTTCGAAGAAGGGATGCTCGCGGACCTTGAGAAACACGTACAGGTCGCCCGGCGGTCCGCCATTCGAGCCGGATTGTCCTTCGTTGGCCAGGCGCAGACGGGTGCCGTCGTCCACTCCCGGCGGCACGTTGACCTTGAGCTTGCGCTGCACCTGGCGGTACCCCTGGCCGCGGCACGCGCTGCAGGGGTTGCGGATAATCTGTCCGCCCCCGTTGCAAGTGCTGCAGGTGCGCCGGATGGAAAGAAACCCTTGTTGGTAGAGGATCTCGCGGCGTCCGTGGCAGGTGGGGCAGGTGCTCGGCCCGCTGCCGGGTTCGGCGCCCGACCCGCCGCAGCGGTCGCAGACTTCCATGCGCGGCACCTGGATTTCGGCGCCCATGCCGAAGACCGCCTCTTCGAAGCCGATCTCCAGGTCGTAGCGGACATCGTCGCCGCGTTGCGCGCGGCTGCGGCGCCGTCCGCCGCCGAAGAGGTCGCCGAAACCGAAGAGATCGCCCAGAATGTCGCTGAAATCGGCAAAAGCTTCGGGATTGAATCCGCCCGCGCCGGCGCCGCCGCCCTGCAGTCCGGCGTGGCCGTAGCGGTCGTAGGCGGCGCGTTTCTGCGCGTCGCTCAGCACGCTATAGGCTTCCGAGGCTTCCTTGAATTTCTCCTCGGCGTCGGGATCGTCGGGGTTGCGGTCGGGATGATATTGCAGCGCCAGCCTGCGGTAGGCGCTCTTGATTTCTCCGTCACCGGCATCTTTGCCAACACTGAGAACTTCGTAATAATCTCGTTTTGCCACTGGATTTGAATTACGGCTTGACCGCGACCTTGACCATCGCGGGCCTCAGCAGCCTGCCCTTGAAATTATACCCACGCTGAAACTCGCCGAGGATCGCCTGATCTTCGGCGTCGGCGCTCTCCACCCGTTCCACCGCCTGGTGCAGGTTGGGATCGAACTGCCGGCCTTCGGTCTCGATGGCTTCGAGCCCCATCTTCTTGAGCGTTTCGGCCAGCCGGCCGTAGATCAGCTCTACGCCCTTGGCGTAGTCCCGGTCGGCGGTCTCCACTTTCAAGGCGCGCTCGAAATCGTCGAGGATGGGGAGGATCTCCTTTACCAGGTCCATGGCCGCAAACTGCAGGAAATCGGAACGCTCGCGTTCGGCTCGGCGGCGGGCGTTGTCGAATTCGGCGCGCGCGCGCAGCAGGCGGTCCCGCAGGTCGTCCTTTTCCGCCGCCAGCCGGTCGTGATCGGCGGCCAGCTCGGCAAGTTTGGCCGCCTGTCCCTCCGGAGTTTCGATGGAAACAATCTCGTTGGGAGATACTTCGGATAAGTTCCGATCGGGGTTCTGGGTGTCCACTAATTTCAGTTTAGCAGGGCGATTCACGTCCGTTGGGGACCCACGCGCGCCGGCCGCCCCTACCCATCCCACCGCCCGCGCTCCCGCAGCTTGGCCACTTCCGCCCGCGCCATCTCCTGCAAGCGGACCACGTCCACTTTCGCGCTCCGGTTCAGCGGCATCGTGCCCGGCTCCAGGATCGCGTAATGCAGCGGACGCATGTACCCCGCCAGGCGCCTCGCATGTCTGCGCAACTCCGCTTCGCTCAGATCCGCACCCGGCTGGCGCTCCACGAAGGCCACGATCCCTTCGCTCCAGAGACGGTGCTCATGACCCACCACGCCCACGTTCGCCACCCGATCGGCCAGCGCGGCGAAGTGGTTCTCAATGTCGCCGGGGAACACCTGGTGGCCGGCCGGCTTCAGAATCCACTTGGCCCGGCCCGAAAAGTGAAGGCCGTGTTCGTCCACGAAACCAACGTCTCCGGTGTACAGCCACGCGTCGCGCGACACCGCCGCCGCGGTGGCTTCGGGATCGTTCACGTAGCCCAGAAACGTCTGCGGACCCTGGAAGCAGATGTGCCCGATTTGTCCCTCGGGCAGTTCGCCGCCGGCGGCGCCCGCGGCGTCCATGGCTTCGCGGATCGACAGCCGGTATGCCGGCATCGCCCATCCGATGCCCTGCTCCAGGTCGCCGGCGTCGGGCGTCCGTTGCGTGTAGGTGCAAAAGCCGGAGGACTCGGTCAGCCCCAGGCCGGTCGCGATGCGCGGCGCCATCCGCAACATCCGGTCCAGGAACGGCCGCGGCACGGCCTGGCCGCCGTAAACCGCGGTCTCCAGGCTGGCGAAATTGCGGCGCGCGAAATCCGCCGTGCGCCATTCCAGGTTGAACATGGCGGGGATCTGGCCGATCAACGTCACCCCATGCCGCTCGATGGCGTCCAGGCTCTTGACGGCGTCGAAGATTTCCAGGGTCACCGCCGCCGCGCCGGTGAACAGCGACGTGAGCAGAATCTCCGCCTGCCCACCCACGTGCGACGCCGGAAGATTGCACAACACGCGCTGGCCCGGTCCGAAATGAAACGCCGTGCCCAGGCACAGGTTCTGGCACGTGATGGAGCGGTGCGAGAGCAGCGCGGGCTTGGGCGACCCGGTGGACCCGGTAGTGAAGATCACCTGCGCGCCGTCGTGCTCCGTCACGCGCGATTCGAACGGTTCCGGATGCACGCGCGCCAGCAGGTCGAAGACGCTGGTGGCGCCCGCGATGCACTGGCCGGCGGGCGAGCATTGCACCAGGTGCTCGATGGAATCGCACCGCGCGCGCGCAGCCTCGCCCAACGCGGCGAAATCGGCCGCGGGCGTCTTGCCCAGGAAGAAATATCCCTTGGGCCGGATCAGGTTCAGGCAGCGGAGCACCTCCGCGGGCGGCAGCCGCAGATCCAGCGGCGCGTGGATCACCCCCAGCCGGAAGCACGCCAACTCCAGCAGGATATGCTCGTTGAGCAAAGGCAGCGAGGCCGCCAGGTAGTCGCCCTGGCGAAACCCCATGCGCGCCAGTTCCGCCGCGATCGCCATGGACCCGCGCTCCAGCTCCCGCCAGGTGAGCGTGGTCCCGCTGGTGGCGTTCACCACGGCCGCGCCGCCGGGATTGCGCGCCGCCCACCAATCGATCGCCCGGTGGATCAGATGGCGGTCGCGGTACTCCGTTTCGAATTGTTCCAGGGTGACCTGCGGGATGGGCGCCGTTGTCATAGGTTCTATCCTTAAATAGCACGTCCGCGAACAGCGCGTCCGCCCGCACGCCCACTTCTGCGTCGCGCGCCCGATTGCACCCGCCGATTGACTCCGGCCCCGCCTTGCGATAGAACAACATGCGAGATGCTCGAAAAGATCGACCTGGACCGCTCCCTGCCCAAAGCCGAGTACAAACCCCGAATCGAATGGCTTCAGGAACGCTTGCTGGATCTACAGACCGTGTGCTGGAAGGAGGGAATCGCCAGCGTCATCGTCTTTGAAGGCTGGGACGCGGCCGGCAAGGGCACCGTGGTCACCGCCCTCACTCAGCGGCTGGAACCGCGCGGGTTCCGGCTCTATTCCATCCAGGCGCCCCGCAGCAACGAGGCTTCCATGCCCTGGCTGTGGCGCTTCTGGCAGAAGCTGCCAAACTACGGCGAAATCGCCATCTTCGACCGCAGTTGGTACGGACGCGTGCTGGTGGAACGCGTCGAAAAACTCACGCCCAAGGAACAGTGGCTCTCCGGCTACCAGGACATTCTCAATTTCGAGCGCACCCTGGCCGACGACGGCTACCTGATCCTCAAGTTCTTCCTGCATATCAGCAAGAACGAACAGCGGCGCCGCTTTAAAGCCCTGGAAAAGGATCCCCTGAACGCCTGGCACGTCCAGCCGGAGGATTGGGAGCACCACCGCAAGTACGCGAAATACCTCCGCGCCATCGAAGAAATGTTCTCGCGCACCGAAACCGAGTGGGCTCCCTGGACCATCGTGGAGGCCACCGACCTCCGCTGGGCGCGCGTGCGCATTTTCGAAACCATCGTCCGGCGGCTCGAGGAAGCCCTGCGGCAGCGCGGAGTGGCGCCTCCTCCTCCGCCGGCGGCCGCCGATGCCGGCAAGGCCGAAGAGCAAGCCGAAGCCGAATCCGCGCCGGAAGCGGCGCCCGCGCCGGATACGGGCAAGAAGAAACCGGCGGCGGCCAAGAAGAAAGAGGGCGGCAAGAAGCCGGCCAAGTCGAAAGCCAAGAAGTCCGGGAAAGGACGCGGGTGAGCGGCATGCTGGAAACCATCAAACTCGACCGGCAGCTTTCGCGCGGCGAATACGAGCGCAAGCTGGTGTTGCACCAGTTGCAGCTCCGCGAGCTTGCCTACCAGCTCTACTGCCGCAAGCGCACCCTGGTGGTGGTTTATGAAGGATGGGACGCCGCCGGCAAGGGAGGCAATATCCGCCGCGTCACCGAAAAGCTCGACCCGCGCGGATACGAGGTGCTCTCCATCGCCGCCCCGGCGGGCGAGGACAAGACGCACCACTACCTCTGGCGCTTCTGGCGCCGCCTGAAACCTCCCCAGGAAAAGCAGGTGCTCGTGTTCGACCGCAGTTGGTACGGCCGCGTGCTGGTGGAGCGCGTGGAGGGCTTCGCCAAGGAAGCCGAGTGGAAGCGAAGCTACCGCGAGATCAACGATTTCGAACGGCAGTTGACCGAGGCCGGCGCAATTGTAGTGAAATTCTGGATCCACATCGGCAAAGACGAGCAGTTGCGCCGCTTCGAACAGCGCGAGCAGACGCCCTACAAGCGTTGGAAACTGACCGACGAGGACTGGCGCAATCGCCAGAAGTGGGATGTCTACAGCGAAGCCGTGGAGGAGATGCTGCTCAAGACCAGCACCATCATCGCTCCCTGGACCGTGGTGGAAGGCAATTTCAAATGGTTCGCCCGGGTCAAGTGTCTGGCGACCATCGTGAAGGCCCTGAGCCGCGAGCTGAAGTACAAACCGTCCGACGCCTTGCCGGGGTAGATAGCGCCATGTGGCGATCTCCGGGCGATTCGCCGGGCGTGCCCGCTTGCGGGCCTGTTTTTTCACAGCTTCTGCGCGAGCGGTTCCGGGCCGTGGCCTACTCCTGGAACGTGTGCCGATTTCTCGCCCGGCCCGCCAGCCTGCTACCGTACGGAAATGAGAAAACCGCCGCTCTTGCTTATGCTCTTGCTCATGCCGGCCGTGACGCTCGCCGCCGCGCCGAAATCGCTCTTCTATCTGAGTGGAGACGCCGCCGGGAGGGAGTCGTTCCTGGCGCACGCCGATAAGGTGGACATCCTGGTCCCCACCTGGTATCGCGCCGACGCCGAGGGTGTGATTACCGGTGGTCCGAACGAGGCCGTGATGGCCGCCGCGCGCGAGCATCGTGTCGCGGTGATGCCCATCGTGGTGAATCCCGGATTCAACCAGCAGGACTTCCACCAGTTGTTGCTGAGCGACGCCGCCCGTGCGCGCCTCATCGCGGCGCTGGTGGCCGAGTGCCACAAGAACGGCTACATCGGAATCCAGTTCGATTTCGAGCACATCCTCGACACCGACCGCGACGCGCTCTCCGGCCTGGTTCGCGAGGCCGCCGCCGCGCTGCACAAAGAGAGTCTGCAGCTTTCCATCGCCACCGTGCCCAACGCGCCGGGAACGCCGGGAGAAGGCGCATTCTCCAAGTGGATCTTCGCCAACTGGCGCGGCGCGTACGATCTGAAAGCCATCGGCGAGGCCGTCGACCTGGTCTGCCTGATGACCTACGACGAGCACACCCGCTACACGCCTCCCGGTCCGGTGGCCGGCTATCTTTGGACGCTCGAAAACCTGGAGTACGCGCTGCGCGTGGTGCCCAAGGAGAAACTCTCGCTGGGCATTCCCCTATATGGATACCGCTGGTACGCGGGCGACCCCGGCAAGGACGAAAAGCCCAACGCCGCGTCCGCCACCGTGGGCGCCGCCGACGTGGAATCGTTGCTCAAAACCTCCCACGCCGAGGTGCAATGGGACGCCGCGGATCGCGCGTCGTGGTTCTGGTTCTATCGCGATCAGACGCGCGAATGGGTGTTCTTCACCGATGCCCGCACGTTCCGCGCGCGCTGGGACTTGGTGAACCAGCGCGGCCTGCAAGGCTTCTGCTCGTGGGTGCTGGGCAAGGAAGATCCCGCCATCTGGGACTTATTGCCGGCGCACCGGTAGGCCCAGGCTGGGCGTAGTTGGCTCAAGTTGAGCCAACTCTACGGAGATGACTGGTTTGTAATCAATAACATGCGAGTTTCCCGTTGGCTCAAGTTGAGCCAATGGCGCCCCGCCGGGGGTTACACTGGTCCCCATGGATCGCCGTTCTTTTGTCCAATCCGTCGCGGGCGCCAGCCTGCTGTCGCAGTCGGCCGGGGCTCAGCCGCCCGCCGTCAAAACGCGTCTCTACCGCCTCGACTATTTCGCTTACCGCCAAGGTGGCCAGGCCGCCCGTTTGCACCAGTTCCTTGCGTCGCAGGCGCCGCTGTTCGTCAAGCACGTGCGCGCTTTCGGCGTCTTCACCGCGGTGATGGCGCCCCACGCGCAGACCACCCTGGTTCTCAGCGGATTCTCGAGTTTCGAGGACATGACCGCCGCCGCGGGCAAGATCGAGGCCGACCCCGAATACCGGAAAGCCCACGAAGAGCTGGAGCGCGGAAGCGAACCGCCCTTCGACTCGCTCGAGCGCGTCCTGCTGCGGGCCACCGACTTCTCGCCGGAAATCGTCCCGCTGGCCGAAAAACCGAAAAGCGCGCGCGTTTTCGAGATGCGCGTTTACCACTCGCCCACCCAGCGCCAGTTGGCCATGTTGCATGAACGCTTCGCGGGGCCGGAGATCGGGATCTTTCACCGCTCCGGCATACACCCCATCCTGTACGCCGACACCATCGCGGGCCCGGACATGGCGAACCTCACCTACATCATCCCGTTCGCCAGCCTGGCGGACCGCGAAAAAGCCTGGAGCGCGTTCGGCGCCGACCCGGAGTGGGTCAAGGCGCGGGACGAATCCATCGCCCGCGGCGGACAGATTGTGGACTACCAGAACCTGTCGTTGTGGCGGCCAGCGGCGTTCTCGCCGATTCAGTAGTGGCGCCCGGCTATTCCGCGTTCTTGGGTTTCCGGCGGTGCAGCAGAAAACCGGTGACGATCAACGCCGCCGCCAGCACGCCGTCCACCATGATGCGTACGGTGGGCGACGGAGCCAACGCGCGCGCCACGAATCCGTCCGTCAGCACCATGTCGCCGGCCACCTTGCCCAGAATCCCTGCGCCGAAATACACCAGCACCGGGTAGCGGCTCATCAGCTCGGCCAGCAGGTTGCTCGAGAACACCACGAACGGGATGCTCACCCCCAGGCCGAAGAGAATCAGCTCGAAGCTGCCCCGCGAAGCGCCGGCGATGGCCAGGATGTTGTCCACCGACATGGTGAGGTCGGCGAAGGCGACATACCACACGGCCTTTAGCATTCGGCCGGGAGCGCGCGCCGCTTCCGGCGGATCGCTGGCGTCCACCAGCACCTTGAAGGCAATCCATAGGACCAACAGGCCGCCCGCCAGTTTCAGGAACTCCACGCTCAACAAGCGCGCCGCCACGAAGGTCAGCCCCACGCGCATGGCGACCGCCGCCGCGGCGCCCAGAACGGTGGTGAGAAGCCGCTCGCGCTTGGGCAACCGGCGCACCGCCAGGGCGATAATCAGGGCATTGTCGCCCGCCAGCAGCAGGTCGATCAGGACGATCTGAAGCGCGCCGAGGACGATGGTAATCGGATGCACGCGATTCTCACGCCGGCGTCAGCCGCCGCCCAATCCACGCCTTGGCGCGCCGGAAGTAGCTCTCGGCGGCGCGAACGTCCGTCATGATTTGCGCCTTGAGATCCTCCGGCGAGGCAAACGTTTTCTCGGAACGCAGCCGCCACAGGAACTCCACCCGGATGCCCGGCGGCGTGTCCCCGTCGAGCGGATCCAGAAGAAAGGTTTCGATGGTGAGCGGGCCGCCCGGTCCGAAAGTCGGGCGGACACCGATATTGGTGATCGATCTCCATTGCCTGCCGCTGGCCCGATCGAAAGTGCGCGTCACGTACACTCCGCCGGCCGGAATCACTTCGGCCCCGGTAGAAAGGTTCAGGGTGGGCACGGTCTGGCGGGAACCTACGCCGCGGCCGCTCACCACATCTCCCTCCAGCGCGTAGGGGCGCTGCAGTTGGCGGGCCGCAAGGGATACGTTCCCGGCGAGGATCAGTCCGCGAACTCCGCTACTGCTCACAATGCGTCCGCGGCAAGCCACCGCGCGCACGATTTCCGTGCGGAATCCGTATTTCGGCCCCCACTCTTCGAGCGAGCGCACATTACCCGCCTGCCCGCGGCCGAAGCGGAAGTTGTCGCCCACCAGCACGGCGCGCGCGCCCAGCCGGTCCACCAGCAACTGGCTCACGAATTCCTCCGCCGAAAGCTGCGCCACCTGGCGGGTGAAGGGCAGGATGAGCACCTGCTCCACGCCCTCTTCGCGCATCAATTCGGCGCGCCGTTCGGGCGTGGTCAAAAGCCGCGGCGAACGCCGCGGAGCCACCAGCCGCGTGGGATGCGGCTCAAAGGTGACCACCGAGGGCTTCCAGCCGTTGGCCGCGGCGATCGCGGCCAGCCGCCGCAGAATCTGGCGGTGGCCGAAGTGCACGCCATCGAAATTGCCGATGGTGAGGGCGCTCGGGCCGAAATCCGGCGGCACTTCGTCGAGGCTGCGGAAGATCCTCATGCGCCCTCCGCTGCCACCTGGATTTCCAGGCCGTCATAGGCCAGACGGACGTGCGGAGGGAGCATGCTCTCGGCGCGCTCGTGGGCCAGGTCGTGGCAGATGTGCGTGAAAAACGCGCGCCGCGCGCCGAGCCGTTCCACCGTCTTGACGGAACGGTCCACCGTGGAATGGGTGGGATGGGGCTTGTAGCGAAGGGCGTCCAGGAAGATCACATCCAGCCCCCCAAGCAGCTCCAGGGAAGACTCCGGGATCTCGCTATGGTCGGTCAGGTACGCCGCGGCGCCGAAACGGAAACCGTAAATCGTCTGGCTGCCGTGCAGCACGGGAATGGGCCGGAATTCCATCCCGAACAGGTCGAACGGCCCGCCGGTGAAGACGTGGGCGTTCAGCCGCGGCACGTTCGATTCCTTCCTGGAGCCGTCGAAGATGTACGGAAAGCAGCGCTGAATGGCCTCCATGGTCTCTTCGCTGGCGTAGATGGGGATGCCGTCCTTCTGCCGGAAATTGAAGGGCCGCACGTCGTCGAGGCCCATCAGGTGGTCGGCGTGGGCGTGCGTGAAGACCACCGCATCCAGCCGTTCGATGCGCGCGCGCAGCGCCTGCGTTCGGAAGTCCGGCGTGGTGTCGATCAGGATGTTGCGGCCCTGGTAGCCGATCAGGATGGACGGACGCAAGCGGTTGTCGCGGGGGTCGCTGGAATGGCACACCGCGCACGGGCAGCCGATGGTCGGCACGCCCACGCTGGTTCCCGACCCGAGCACCGTGATCTTCGAGGGAAACGGCATTCAGGCTTTCTGGTCCGCCGCGCGGCCCACTTCGTCGGACACCTGCACGAAGCGGAACCGCAATTCGGTAACGGAGTTTTCCAGAAGCCGCTGTTCTTCCAACGAGAGGTTGCCCTTGGTCTTTTCCAGCAGAAGCGCCATCAGATCGATGGTATGGCGCGCCATCGGGAGGTTCGGTTCGGCCTTCTCCTCCTCGGTAAAACGCATCAGTCCAAGCTGCATTTCGGCCTGCGCGCGGAGCGAGAGCACCAGAAAGCCGAAGGATGGCGGCGGCAGCGTAAACTGCCGATCGTCGGGGTTCAATTCGGAAGCTTCGTCACTCATCACCGCCATTTTACCAGTGGCGGTTGGCTCCGGTTGTGGATCGAGGTTCGGCGGCCGGGCTTCTAGCGCCGGCGGTCCCAGTTCCGGTCGCGGGCCAGTTCCTCCAGGCGGAATGACAGTCTTTCGACTTCGTGCTGGGCGGCGTCGGAACTCCCGGAGGGGTCCTCGGCCACTACGACGCTAACCTGAGTCACTCCCCCCGCGGGGGTGCAAATGATGGCGGCGCCGTGTGGACCCTTGTCGCCCCAGACGTAGTAGTCGCCTCCCGGCGAGACGGTGTATCCCTCCAGTTCGTACACGCGGGCAGCCCGGTGCACGCATCCGGCGAACGGGATCCTAACGGTTAGCAACTTCACGGACATGGCTGGGCCTGCGACACACGCGGCCGGCGCGCAGAGCAAAACGAGTGCGGCAAAAGAAAAACGTGACCCTATCATCCTGTTTCACCTCGGCGCGCATTTTAGCACCCCGCGCCGCGGTGGGGAACCGCCGAACAGCATGCCGGCCTTCAGCCGCCGATCGGCTTGGCGACGGATGGGACCACCCAGATGAAGATCGCCAGGCTGAACAGCAGGAGCACCACGCCGATGCCCGGCACCCACAGCGACGCCGAAGTGTTCCCGGGCTCGAGCACGGCGACGTCGGGGTCCGTCGGGAAGTACGATACCGTCACGCCGGCCCCCTTGCGGTAGCGCGCGGCCACTCGCTCGGCCTCTTCCCTGCTACCACCCTCGACTTGCGCGAACCGCCGGACATTGTTGAAGTGCTTGGTCCCCGCCACTTCGTATTGATACACGAACCGCGCATAGCTGGTGGGATCGCTGGTGTCATCGGTCGCGTCATCACTACTGTCCCCGCCGCCACTGGCGGCGAAGATCACTACGCCCTGAGTGGTGGGCCAGCGCTGGCTGGCGGAGCCGTGCCAGATCCGCTGCAGGCCCACGGTCAGCGCCAGCACTCCCAGGCCGCAAGCCAACGCGCCGAAAGCCACGGCGACCACGGCCATGACCGCATCGCCGCCGGCGTCCGGGGGCGGCGGAATCGTACCATTGGGCGGCCACTGGCCCTGTTGGGCGTCTTCGATGGCGTGGTGCACGGAATTCTCGAAACTCTGGTCATTCGTGGTGAGGCTGCGTACCATCGAGGGACCGATCATCAGGCACAGGGCGGCAGGGAGCAGAAACGCCAGCCCCGCGCCCACCAGCCAGAAGGCCTCGGCGTGCAGCCCCGGCTTCATCACCGCGATCCAGGGACTCCGCGGATTGTAGGAAACCGTCACTTCCTTCCCCCGCGGGTACCGGAGGCGCTGCAGCGCGGCCACGGACTTGTCGTCGGACCCCAAAGTCTGGCCGAAGTGCAGCACGTCGGTGGTGTAATCCTTGCCGTTCACGGCGTATTGGATGACGGTCTGGGTATCGAATGTCACCGACCCCGGGCTCGTCCTGGTGGCTTTGGAGACGCTGCGGGCGGTCTCGGAACGGACCACCACGCCGGGTGCGGTGGGCCACTTCACGCTGGCCAGGGCCATCCACACATTGCGCGCGCCTTTCAGAAACAGATAGAGACCGAAGAGGACCACAAGGCCAATCGCCAGGCTGCCAAGCACGATGATCAGTTTGCTCATGGGCGCGCTCCCGTACCCTATTATGCGGCACGGCGGCCGCCGGCGCCGGGTTCGCCGCATGTTACCCTGAAAAATCAAGGGCGAATTTCACGCCGCAAACCACATGCCAGCCGAATCCACCGCGGGCGAAAAGTTTCAGCGATTGATTGCCATCATGGCCCGCTTACGTTCCGAGGGCGGTTGCCCCTGGGACCGCGAACAGACCTTCGACAGCATCAAGCCCTACACCCTGGAAGAAACCTACGAGGTGCTCGACGCTATCGACCGCCGCGATTGGCCGGGGCTTGCCGAAGAGCTGGGCGATTACCTTCTGCAAGCCGTCTTCTACGCGCAGATGGCCGCCGAGCGGCAGTTGTTCGGCATCGAGGAGGCGCTCGACGCCATCAACCAAAAGCTGGTGCGCCGCCATCCGCACGTCTTCGGCGACGAACAGGCGGCCACCTCGGGCGACGTCAAACGCCTCTGGGGCGAGGTGAAGGCCGCCGAAAAGAAGGAACGGGGAATCCACGAAGACGGACTGCTGGGCGGCGTCCCGCGCGCGCTCCCTGCGCTGATGGAAGCCCAACAGATCGCCGCGCGCGCGGCCGGCGTGGGTTTCGACTGGGAGAATCCCGAACAGGTGATCGAGAAACTCCACGAGGAATTGGGCGAGTTCGGCGAGGCGCGGCGCCGCGCGTCCCACGACGAGTTGGAAAACGAGCTCGGCGACCTGCTATTCGTGATCGTCAACCTGGCCCGCTTTGTCAAGGTCGACCCCGAACAGGCGCTGCGCCGCACCAATGCCAAGTTCCGCCGCCGCTGGAGTCACATCGAGCGCAAGCTGGCGGAACGCGGCCGGACGCCCGGCGAATCGACCATCCAGGAGATGGAGGCATTGTGGCAGGAAGCCAAGCGGTAATCGATATTCGTCAGTTATTCAAGCTGGACGAATTCCGCGAGGTGGTTCGTTTACAGGATTCCATTTGGAAGTTTCCGGAGATCGAGCTGCTCCCGGTTCGTTTTCTGGTGGTGGCCAGCCACGTGGGCGGCCACGTCTTCGGAGCCTATGACGGCGACCGCATGATCGGATTTTGCTTCGCCATCCCGGGCATCAAGCCGGATGGCCGGCCCTATCTCCACAGCCACATGCTGGGCGTGCTGCCGGAGTATCGCAACCTTTCGGTGGGACGCCGCCTCAAGCTGCGGCAGCGCGAAGACGCCCTGGCCCGCGGCATCGCGCTGATCGAGTGGACCTTCGATCCCCTGGAGCTGAAGAACGCGTTCTTCAACGTCGAGCGCCTGGGCGCCGTGGTGCGCCGCTATTCCGAGAACCAGTACGGCGCCACCGGCAGCCCGCTGCACGGCGGTCTCCCCACCGACCGATGCTACGCCGAGTGGTGGATCGATTCGCCGCGGGTGCACGCGGCCCTGGCGGGACAGGGCGGCGGAGCGTCCGCCGGCGAGCGCATCGCGCTGCCCATCGATATCGGCCGCATCCGCGCCGAAGACTCCACCCGCGCGCGCGAAATTCAGAAAGCGGCGGCCGCGCGGTTCCGCGAGGCCTTCGCGCGCGGCCTGCAGGTGACCGGCTTCGAACTCTCGGAAACCGAAGGAACCTACCTCCTGGAGCCTTGGAAATGAAACTCGACCGGGTTACCCTGCGCCAGATCCGCATGCCGCTGGTGCACTTCTTCGAAACCAGTTTCGGACGCACCCTCGAGCGCGACATCGTGCTGGTGGAAGCGCAGGCCGGCGGGGTTTCCGGCTGGGGCGAAGTTACCGCCGGCGAGAACCCGTTCTACAACGAGGAGTGGACCGCGTCGGCGTGGATGATTCTGCGCGACTACGCCATCCCGCGCGTGCTGGGCCGCGAGTTGGGGAGCGCCCAGGACGTCTACCCGCTGACCGCCCACATTCGCGGCCACAACATGGCGCGCGGCGGCCTGGAAACCGCCGTTTGGGACCTGGAGGCCCGCCTGGACGGCGTGCCGCTGTGGCGCAAAATCGGGGGCGGCGCGCGCCGCGAGATCCCCTGCGGCGTCTCCATCGGCATCCAGGATTCCGTCGAGCAGCTCCTCGAGAAGATCGAGCGCGAGCTGGCCGACGGCTATCAGCGCATCAAGATCAAGATCAAGCCCGGCTGGGACGTGGACGTGGTGCGGCGCGTGCGCGAGCGTTTCCCTTCCATTAAGCTCATGGCCGACGCCAACTCGGCGTACACCTTGCGCGACGCCGATCATCTGAAGCGCCTGGACGACTTTTACCTGATGATGATCGAGCAGCCGCTCGGCCACGACGACATCATCGACCACGCCGAACTGCAGGCCCGGCTCCAGACGCCCATCTGCCTGGACGAGTGCATCCGCACCGCGCACCATGCCGAGCAGGCCATCAAGCTGCATGCCTGCGGGATCATCAACATCAAACTGGGACGCATGGCCGGGTTCGCCGAAGCGCGCCGCCTGCACGACGTGGCGCTCTCAGCCGGCATTCCCGTCTGGTGCGGCGGCATGCTGGAAGCCGGCGTGGGGCGCGCCCACAACGTGGCCCTGGCCACCCTCGAGAACTTCGTGCTGCCGGGCGACGTGTCCGCCAGCCAGCGCTACTGGAAGCGCGACATCGTCCAGCCTCCGGTGGAAACCACCCCGCGGGGGACCATCGCCGTGCGCGACCAACCCGGTTTCGGCTACGAGCTCGACCTGGACTACATCCGCGCCATCACGGTGCGCGAGGAGACCGCCGGTTGACGCCGTTCGTCTCCCTACTGCGCGGCAACCGCAACTACCGTTACACCTGGATCGGCCAGGTGGTCAGCGAGGTCGGCGACCACTTCAACAACATCGCGGTGTTCAGCCTGGCGGTGGCGGCCACGCGCAGCGGGATGGTGATTACGCTGATTTTCCTGGCGCGCGCCATTCCCGCCATGCTCGCCGGCCCGCTGGCGGGCGTGGTGCTCGACCGCTTCGACCGCAAGCGCGCGATGATCGCGAGCGACCTGATCCGCGGCATCGTGGCCGCCGGATTCATCTTCACCGCCAACCATCCGAACCCGCGCGTGCTCTACCTTCTTAGCGCGCTGCTGATGCTGGCCTCGCCGTTTTTCACCGCCGGGCGCGCGTCGATTCTCCCCTCGATCGCCACTCGCGAGGAACTGCACGCCGCCAACTCGCTGACCCAGACCACGCAGTGGACCACGCTCACCCTGGGCGCCCTGTTGGCCGGCTCCAGCGTGGCGGCGTTCGGCTACCGGTGGGCCTTCTTTTTCAATTCCCTGTCCTTCTTTATCTCCGCGCTGTGTATCTCGCGCCTGTTTCTGCCGGGTCGCGGATTCCGGCCGCCGTCGCGCGCGCTGACCGAAACCGAAGTGGTTCGCCCCTGGCACGAGTACGTCGAGGGCCTGCGTTACGTGCGCGGCGTGCCGCTGATTCTGGGACTCCTATTGATCAACGTCGGCTGGGCCACCGGCGGCGGGGCGGCGCAGATTCTCTTCACCGTGTTCGGAGAGATGGTCTTCAACCGCGGACCGGCCGGGCTGGGCATGATCTGGGGATTCGCCGGACTCGGCCTGTTGTGCGGCGGCGCCCTGGCTTACACCATCGGGCGGAAGCTCGGCTTCGAGAACTACAAGCGCGCCATCGTGGTCTGCTACGTGGTGCACGGCGGAGCGTACGTGCTGTTCAGCCAGATGCGCAGCTTTCCGCTGGCGCTGTTGTTCATCGCCCTCTCGCGCGCCGGGGTGGGGATGAGCAGCGTACTCAACATGTCGCAGCTCTTGCGCATGGTGCCCAGCGAATTCCGCGGGCGGGTGTTCTCCACCATGGAATCGGTCACCTGGTCGGTGATGATGGTGTCGATGCTGCTGGCCGGCGCCGCCTCGCAATCGTGGAATCCGCGGACCATCGGGGCGGTGGCCGGAATCCTCAGCTCCACGACCGCGATATTCTGGGGTGTGGCGCACTGGACCGGCCATTTGCCGGAACCCGTCCGCCAAGGCGTGGAGCCGGAGGAGATTGAAATCCATGGCGAACCCACGGTGTAGATTGTGGGGCAGGCTGAAAGCTTGCCCCACAAAATCGCCGCAAGGCCGCCAGAGGAGGTGCGCATGAGTCTCGCCGGAAAAGTTGTCCTGGTGACCGGCGGCGCCAAGCGCATCGGCCGCGGCATCGCCCTGCGCCTGGCCGCGGAAGGCGCGCGCGTGGCCATCCACTACCACAACTCCGAATCCGAAGCGCGCCGCACCGCCAAGGACTCGGGCGGCGCCGAGTTGTTCCGCGCCAACCTGGAAAGCGTCGCCGAAATCGGCGGAATGTTCGCCGCGATCGAACAGCGCATGGGCCGCCTCGACGGCCTGGTCAACAACGCCGCGCGCTTCACCCGCTTCGACCCCTTGGAGATCACCGAGCGCGACTGGGACTTCATCCACTCGGTCAATCTGAAGGCGGTCTTCTTCTGTTGCCAGAACGGCGCGCGCCTCATGCGCAAAACCGGCGGCGGGCGGATCGTCAACATCAGTTCCCTGGGGGGAATCCGGCCGTGGGCGGAGCATGCGCACTACTGTGCGTCCAAAGCCGGCGCGATCATGCTGACGCGCGCGCTGGCCAAGGCTTGGGCGCCCGAGATCACCGTCAATTCGGTGGCGCCCGGCGTGATCCCGTTCGACGATATCGACGAGCGCGGCCGGCGCATGATCGAGAACACTCCCGCGCGCCGCGGCGGGACCCCGGCCGAGGTCGCCGATGCCGTGGTCTACTTCCTGCGCGCCGGAAACTTCGTCACCGGCCAGACGCTGGCCGTGGACGGCGGTTTGAGCCAGCGGTAAGCCAGTTTCTTGTCCAGCACCACCCGTTGAAATAGATGGTATGATTCTTTGCACGCGGGTGAGCCATTTTGGCCGGAATTTCCGCGTCTGTCATAGAGGAGGAGGATTCGTGTCAAGAAAACTACACCTTATCGGTTCGGTTCCCTGTAAATTCGCCGGTGCCACCCTGGCCCTGCTGGTTTGCGCTGGAGCGCAGGCCGCCACCATCAGCACGACATTAACGGTGAATGCGACCCTCACCATCGGCGCAAGCGTTGCTGCCACGGGAACAGCCAGCCTGACGAACGGCGTCGGGAACGGAACGTTTTCCGCGACGCTCGCCGCTTCAGCGTCGGGTTTTTCCGGACCTTACACCATCACGCTGTCGGGTGGCGGCGGTACGATTACGGGAACACTCACGGTGCCTACGGCGATGCTGACGGGCGCCGGCACCGCTTCGGCCACCGTCACCGGCGGCACGGGCACTTACAGCGGAGCCAATGGCTCGTTTCCAAGCCTTCCCGGCGCGGGTTCGATTGGTAGCACCGGGACGATTACCCTTAGCTTCACCGGCGCGGGCACGATCTCGACGGGCGGCACGGTTGGGCCCACCCCGCCCAGCATCACCGCCGTGCTGGATGGGGCCAGCAACACCCCGAACATCGCCCAGGGCAGCATCTTCATCGTCAAGGGCTCCAACCTCTCGGCCAGCGGGTACACTCCCTTCGCGCCGCCGCGCCCCACCGTTTCCAGTGGCGTCAAGGTCACCTTCACGCCGGTCGCGGGCGGGACGGGCACGGACACGTATCTGGTCTACCTCTACAACGAAAGCGGTGTGAACCAGATCGCCTGCATCCTGCCATCCACCGTGGCTGTCGGCAGCTACAACGTGACCGTCACCAACGGTACCGTTAGCGCTCCGTTCGCCGCCCAGGTGGTGGCCAGCAAGATTGGCCTCTTCACGCAGGATTCCAGCGGCACCGGCCTGGCTTCGGTTCAGAACTACATCTCGGCGACGGAATACGATTTGAACCGTTTGACCACGGGTTCGATCTCCGGCGTCACCTATTCTCCCGCCAAACCCGGACAGCCCATGATCGCCTACGGCACCGGTCTCGGAGCGTACGCCGCGGGGGATAACACGGCCTCGCCCGTGTTCGACTTCAGCAAGACTCTGAACATTCAGGCCATTGTCGGCGGTGTCTCCATTCCGGTGGGCTTCGCCGGACGCGCCGGTTACGCCGGGGAAGATCAAATCAACTTCACCCTGCCCCCGAACATTTCAACTGGCTGCGCCGTGACTCTGCAGATTTCGGTGAACGGCACTCTCAGCGCGCCCACGTCCATCTCCATCGCGCCCACTGCCGGTTCCAGCGCCTGTGTCATGCCCGGTTATACCACCGCGCAGTTGCAGCAACTCGATCAGGGCGGAACCATCACCACCGGCGGTTTCTCGATCACGCAGTTCACCATCACGGAGCCATCGATCGGCACCGTGAAGTCGGATTCGATCGGCGGAGGTTTCACCCAGCTCACCGCGTTCCAGTTGGCGTCCGCCGCTCAAGTGGATGTGTCCGTCATCCAGTCCGGAAGTTGCCAGGTGATTCACACGACCTCCAGCGGCACGGTCACCGCCACCGGCAACCTGACCTTCCTCGACGCCGGCACGGTTACCATCACCGGCCCGTCCGGTTCCAGCCTGACCAATCAGACCCTCACCAAGACTAACAACAGCTACTCCATATCGAATATCGAAGGATTCAGCATTCCAGGCCAGACGAGCTTCTCGCTCCCGGCTGGAGGCTACAGCTTGAACGGCGCCGGCGGCAACGACGTCGGATCGTTCAGCACCTCGCTCACTCTCGCCTCTCCGCTAACCCTCTCCAGCCCCTTGCCCACCACGGTCAACCGTAGTTCGCCCCTGACTCTCAACTGGACCGGCGGCAATGCGTCGGATACGGTGGAGATCATCGGAACTTCCTCAACTACTACCGGCACAGGGACCAGCGCGGTTACCAGCACGTCCGAATTTATCTGTATCACTACGGCCGGGCAGCAGACGTTCACCGTGCCCGCTTCGATTCTCAGCCAGTTGCCGGCCACCACTGGTGTCAACACAGGTCTTCTCGAAGTGGCCTCCGGCAATAACTCGGCCACGTTCTCGCCCACTCTGAAGGCGAACGGATCGGCTATCCCGAGTACTTTCGGGAGCTTCCTCGGGATCGGCGGCACGCCGACGTACCAGTAAGTATCGGCAGAGATCGCACGGCTTCCTCTAGGTTCACTGAGGGAGCCGCGCGCTTTCCTTATGATGGTTGGTCCCATACGATCTGTCGCGATCGACGACGAGCCGAATCGACCACCTTGCGATAACGACTGGCCTTGCGGCTATTGGCACTTACCAGTCTCCCGCGCTACGTTTGACGAAGGCCGGTATCCGAACGAAGGGCTAACTCTCTTCCTAAACCCACATCGCGGCCCGATCCACTCCGGTACGTTTGGCTTCGGCACTACTCCCGGCCGCTCTGGCGGACACCACCTTGAACGTGGACACCGGCGCTACCGGCTGGCACGGGGAGTCTGTCGGCGAGCAACTGCACGACCCCGACGCATTTCTCCGCATCGGGGTTGGATTTCGGATACACACTTTCACGGAAGTATGGCGCCTCTTCCCGTCACCGCCCGGGCCGCTCGCTGACGCTCACGGTTCCGCGCAAAGTTTCCAGTACACTAGGTGAGGGGGGAATTCCGACCGGTGAGCGCGCCAACCGTCAGCCAGCGCTCCGCATCCGCGGGGCGGTTCGAAGATCTGCAGCCGGAAGCTTTAATCCGCGCGTTTCGATGGATGCACACGGCGCGGCGATTGGACGACCGGGAGATCGCCCTCAAGCGCCAGAACCGCATCTTCTTCCAGATCAGCGGGGCCGGCCACGAGGCCGTGCAGGTGGCGGCCGGCATGGCGCTGCGTCCCGGCCGCGACTGGTTCTACACCTATTACCGCGACCGCGCGCTGTGCCTGGCCCTGGGCGTGACCCCGTACGAGATGCTGCAATCTGCGGTGGGCGCGGCCGCCGACCCGGCGTCGGGCGGCCGCCAGATGCCTTCGCACTGGAGCTACAAGCGGTACCACATCGTGAGCGGCTCATCGGCCACGGGCACGCAGATGCCGCAGGCCGTGGGATGCGCCGAGGCGTCCCTATACCGCGATCCGCACAGCGATGAAGTGACCCTGGCCTGTTGCGGCGAGGGCGCCACCAGCGAGGGTGAATTCTGGGAAGCGCTGAATATCGCCTGCCTGAAGCGGCTCCCTGTGTTGTTCCTGGTGGAAGACAACGGCTATGCCATCTCCGTGCCCGTGGAATACCAGACCGCCGGCGGCAGCGTGTCCAACCTGGCCGCCGGTTTTCCGGACCTGTACCGCCAAGAGTTCGACGGCACCGATTTCCAGGCGTCCTACCGCGCGGTGCAGGCCGCCGCGGAATATTGCCGCCGGCGCCAGGGACCGGCGCTGCTGCACGCCCACGTGGTCCGCCTCTATTCGCACTCGCTCTCCGACGACGAGCGGCTGTACAAAACCGCCGCCGAACGCGCGGCCGAGCAAGAGCGCGACCCCGTCCTTACGTTTCCCAACTGGCTGATCGATGAGGGCGCGATCGACCGGCGCATGCTGCAAGACATCACCCACGAAATCGACGTCGAGATCCACGACGCCACCGAGCGGGCCCTGCGCGACGAGCCTCCCGCGGCCGATTCGGCGCTACGGCATTTGTATTCGGAGACGGTCGACCCGGCGTCCGAAGAATTCTCGTCCCAGCCGCAATTCCAGGGCGAGCCGATGACCATGGTGGACCTGATCAACGCCACGCTGCGCGAGGAAATGCGGCGCAATCCCGACATCCTGGTTTTCGGCGAGGACGTGGCCGATTGCAGCCGCGAGGAGAACCTGCGCGAGCTGAAGGGCAAGGGCGGCGTGTTCAAGGTGACCGCCGGATTGCAAACGGAGTTCGGACCGCGGCGCAGTTTCAACAGTCCGATCGCCGAAGCGGCCATCGTGGGCCGCGCCATCGGCATGGCCACGCGCGGGCTGAAGCCGGTGCCCGAGATCCAGTTCTTCGACTACATCTGGCCGGCCATGATGCAGATCCGCGACGAGCTGGCCACCCTGCGCTGGCGGTCCAACGGCGCGTTTTCGTGCCCCATGGTGATCCGCGTGCCCATCGGCGGATACCTGAACGGCGGCGCGATCTATCACAGCCAGTGCGGCGAATCGATCTTCACGCACATTCCGGGGCTGCGGGTGGTGATGCCGTCGACCGCCGTCGACGCCTGCGGCCTGCTGCGCACGGCCCTGCGCGCCGACGACCCGGTGCTGTTTCTGGAGCACAAGAAACTGTATCGCGAGCCGTACAACCGCTCGCCCGATCCGGGGCGGGACTTCACCATTCCCTTCGGCCGCGCGCGGCTGGTGAAACCCGGGCGGAATTTGACGGTGATCACCTACGGAGCGCTGGTGCAGAAGGCGCTCGTGGCGGCCACGGGCATCGAGAAGCGCAATCCGCGCTTGAGCATCGAAGTGATCGATCTGCGGTCGCTGGCGCCCTACGACTGGGCGGCGATTCGGGCGTCGGTGGAGAAGACCAGCCGCGCGATGGTGGCGCACGAGGATTGCGTGTCGTGGGGATTCGGCGCGGAAATCGCGGCGCGCATCGGCGACGAGCTATTCACCAGCCTGGATGCCCCGGTGCGCCGCGTGGGCGCGCTGGACACCTGGGTGGGCTACCATCCGCAATTGGAAAACGCCATCCTGCCGCAGACCGAAACGCTGGCCGCGGAGATGGAACGGCTGCTGGCGTATTGAGGGCGCATTCCGAAGAAAGCGGTAATGGCCACGGATGAACGCGGATAAGCAGAGAATTGGCTTTTATCCGCGTTCACCGGCGTGCCTCGGCGGCCAGTATTGGAGTTGCTGTTTTCCGACGGGCCGTCGCCTGCGCGCCGAATCCGCCCCTATGGGGCAGGCGATTCCACCTTCATGGCGTGTACACGGGCCGCCGCTGGGCGATCGCTCCACTGAGGTCCCGTGCTGGCGCACCAGTCCCTCCACAGAGCCGGCTCCCGGATTCCGGCGGGAGGGGTTTACCGGGTAGGCGATTGTTGCTGAAACAGGCTATTTGACGCGTGTGGCTACGAAGTCTTCGGTGGCCACATCGGCGACTTTGCGCTGGAACTTTATTTCGTCCCCGGAGATCTTGCCCTTGTACTCGATGCGCAGCGGCTGTCCCTGGAAGTTCAGATTCTCGACGAAGGCGATCTCGTCGCCTTTCACCGTGCCTTCGCTGATTTCGGTCTCGCCGAACTGCGATTTGGCTTTTCCGGTGAGTTTGCCGGCATCCACTTTGAATTCGTAGGTGTAATTCTGCACGCCGATCTGGGTGTCGATGGCCGCGGTCCATTTGCCCGCGACGTCGGCGGCGAATGCGGGGGCCAGGAGCAGCAGCACGATTGCCGACAGAAGCATCAGCCTGTTCAAGGTCATTCGAATCCTCCGCCAGATACTGTAGCGCGTTGCGGGGCCGTCAGGCGAAGATCTCGTCGACGGCCAAGTCGCCGCCGCCGAACCGCACCAGGGGTACGCTGCCGCCGGAAGCATAGACCACCGACCCGCCATCGCGCGCGACCACCGTTACCGACTTCTTCTCGGCATCGACGACCCAGCATTCGATAGCCCCGTTGGCCAGGCAGAGCGCCACCAATTCCTGCAACTGGCGCGCGGTGTTGGATGGCGACTTGACCTCGATGACCAGTTCCGGCGCGCCGCGAAGGTTGTCGTCGGGATCGATGGCGTCCCATCGTTCCCACGAGACCGCTGCCACATCGGCGACCCGAAGATCGAACTCGGGGACGGGGCGGTAAGGCGTCTCGATGGCCACCTCGCCGAACGCCCTCAGTTTTCTTTCGAGCAGCCGGCTCAGCCGCAACTGCAACTTCCCGTGACGTGCCTTCGGCCGAGTCACAGCCACCACCTCGCCATAATGCAGCTCATAGGCAAACTCACCGCCTTTCGGCAATTGCCGGAATTGCTCCACGGTCGTCAGATCCGGAAGGGCAGCCATTAGTTCCTCGTCCTGATTGTTATTCTAGCCCGAATTCGGCACGGAGCGTCGTCTCAATTCCCGCCGGCGCGAGTTCGGACCATCAGTAGGTTTGTGCCGTCCTGCACGACCTCGCCTTTCCCGTTGCGCACCTCCACGGCGAGCGTCAGAATGCCGCGATCGGCGCGCTTGGTCAGCCGCTTCTCGGCCACGGTCAGATGTCCGTGAATCCGGTCGCCGGGATAGATCGGCTTGCGGAAGTTCCACTGCCACGACAACGAGGCCACCGCCTGAAAGCGCTGCGATGCACGATTCTTCAGCCCGTCCACCAGGATCAGGCCCAGCAGGCCGTGGGCGACACGGCCCTGGAATCCCAGCGACCGCGCAGATTCGTCGTCCATGTGCAACCCGAAGAAGTCGCCCGACAGGCCCGCGTACTGCACCACGTGGCTCTCGGTGACCACCATGCCCTCGGTGTCGAACGACAGCCCAACCGGTGCGTCTTCGTAAAACAGCAAATCGCTCATCGCCCATCTCTCCTCTCCGGTGACGCCAGACGCTATGATAATAAGCCGACCAGACTCACCATACCGCACTTCCAGGAATGTGACATGGCAACCGACCAGCAGACGGAACCGGCGATTCTCTACACTCGGATCGAACAGAATGGCGCGGCTTGGGCGGAGATCGCGCTGAACCGCGCGGAGAAGGGCAATGCCCTGACCCTGCCGATGCTCGAGCAGTTGGCGGGCATCGTAGCCGCTATCGAGCCGGACCGCTCGCTGCGCGCCGTCGTGATCCGCGCGCGCGGCCGCTTCTTTTGCACCGGCGGCGACATCCAGGCGTGGGGCGCGCTTTCGCCGCACGAGATGGCGCGGGATTGGATCCTCCCCGGCATCCAAGTGTTCGAGCGGATTGCAGCGCTTCCCCAACCGGTAATTGCCGTCCTCTCCGGCCACGCTCTGGGCGGCGGACTGGAGTTGGCGTTGGCCGCCGACTTACGCATCGCCGTCCGGTCCGCCAAGCTGGGTGCGCCCGAAGTCACTCTCGGAATGATCTCCGGCTGGATGGGCGTTCGCCGGCTGGCCGAGACCATCGGAGTCGCGCGGGCGCGCCACATGACCCTCTTGGGACTTCCCATCAGCGCCGCGCAGGCGCTGGATTGGGGACTGGTCACCGCGGTCGCCGAGGATGCCGCCGACCTGGAACAGCAGCTCGGCGCGTGGCTGGCGAAACTGTGCGCCAACGGGCCCGCGGCCATGGCTCTGATCAAGGGCATTCTCGCCACCATGCACCAGGACCTGCGTCACCATCACGCCAGCGCCGCGGCTGAGGCGGCGGGCACGGAAGACTGCCAGGAAGGCGTTCGCGCCTTCCTCGAGAAGCGGAAACCGGTCTATCGCAACCGTTGAAAGAGATCCCCCATGCGCACCACGCGATTCGTGAATGTTGCCGCCGCCGCGGCCTTGATCGAGGACGGCGACACCGTCGCCATCAGCGGCAACGGCGCCGGAATGATCTCCGCCGAAGCGGTCTTCGCCGCCGTTGAGAAGCGCTTCCTGGAAACCGGCCACCCCCGCGATCTGACGCTGGTGCACTCGCTGGGCCTGGGCGACCGCGGCGCGCTCGGCGCCAATCGCTTCGCGCATGAAGGAATGCTCCGCAAAGTGATCGCCTCGCACTTCACGTGGTCGCCGAGAATGCAGGAACTCATCCGCGAGGAGAAGGTGGAGGCCTACTGCTTTCCGGCGGGCGCCATCCAGCAACTGCTGCGCGAGATCGGCGCCGGCCGCCCCGGTTTGTTCACCCACTCCGGTTTGGAGACTTTCGCCGATCCGCGGCAAGACGGCGGCCGCTGTAACCGGCGCAGCCGGGAAGCGCTGGTTGAACTGCTGCACATCGACGGCCGGGAAGTGCTGCGCTACAAGCCGTTCCAAGTCGACGTCGCCCTCATTCGCGCCACCTATGCCGATACCCGCGGCAACCTTAGCCCCGAAGAGGAAGCCATCGACCTGGACATCCATTCCATCGCTCTCGCCGCCCACAACAGCGGTGGCGTGGTGATCGCCCAGGTGCGCCAGGTGGTGGAGTCCGGCTCGTTGCACCCGCGCAGCGTGCGCGTGCCCGGGATCATGGTCGACCGGGTTGTGGAAGATCCCGGACAGGAGCAGTTTTACGGCCTTGGCTACGATCCAACGGTCGGCGGTTCGCGCCGCGCTCCTCTGGGCGCGCTGGCCGCCGAGATCCCCTCGAAACTCGAACGCCGCATCGTGGCTCGCCGGGCCGCCATGGAACTGCGCGCTGGCGCTTCCCTGAACTTCGGTTTTGGCATGCCCGGTGGAATCTTCGGCGTCATCGCCGAACAGGGCAACGCCAGCGAGTTGTGGATGAGCGTGGAGCAGGGAACGCACAACGGCCGGATGCTGGACGAGCGGCTTTTTGGCGCCGCCCGCAACACCGACGCGATCGTCCCTTCCATCGAGCAATTCGACTATTACAGCGGCGGTGGAATCGACATCACCTTCCTCGGAATGGGCGAGGCCGATGCCCAAGGGAACGTCAACGTGTCGCATCTCGGCGGCAACCTGATCGGCCCGGGAGGCTTTATCGAGATCGCCCAGAACGCCAAGAAAGTGGTCTTCTGCGGGAGTTTCGATGCGCAAGGCACCCGGCTCGAATGGTCGAACGGCCGTCTCAAAGTGGTGCAGCCGGGGAAGGTGCGCAAGTTCGTCCAGCATGTCGAACGCATCACCTTTGCCGCCTCCTACGCGCGCAGGACCGGGCAGGACGTCCTCTACATCACCGAACGGGCCGTATTCCGGCTCGCCGGGGAGGGCCTGGAGTTGATCGAAGTCGCGCCTGGCATTGAGATCGAGCGCGACATCCTGCCTTATATGGACTTTCGCCCGCGCATCGCTTCGGTGGCGGCGATGCCGGCCTCGGTCTTCGCGTAGTGACCTGCGAAGAGTCGGTAAGGGCCGGTGTGGACAAAGGCGCGGGCGCGCTTCCGGCCGAAGATTGCGGTCCGTGTCGTCCGCAATGGATGATGGAGAGGCTTGGCGGCGAGTGCTTGCTTGACTGGTGTTGTCAAATATGACAACCTGGACCAAGGAATTCGAGACGTTCCCGGAAGGCGTCAGGTCGAGATGCCTAACTGCCCTGACGATCGCCGCGGAGGGTGGGAAGGCCGATATTGCGAAGCCGATGCGCGGAATCGGGCCGGGCGTTTTCGAGATTGCGCTGCCGTTTCGGGGCGATGCGTTCCGTGTGGTCTACGCGGTGCAGTTCGCCGACGAAGTCTGGGTCGTGCATGCGTTTCAAAAGAAATCGACGCAGGGCATCAAGACGCCGCGGCGTGAGATTGACGTGATCGAGCACCGTTTGAAGAGATTGAAGGACCTGTTGCGATGAAAAACGAAAAGCTGGAAGTGGTGCGGGGCAGCGGCAATGTGTTCCGCGATGTGGGGCGCGAGAACGCCGATGCCGAGCAATTCAAGGCGATCCTGGCCACAGAGATCATCAAAACGCTCGATCGGGAACGGCTGACCGTACGCGCCGCCCACGGACGCACCGGCATTGCCGCGGCGGACTTCTCGCGCATCCGCAATGCCGACCTCGCGCGGTTCACGGTCGATCGTCTCATGTCGATCCTCAACCGGCTCGGTTCGCGGGTCGAAGTCAAAGTCCGGGTGCGGCGCGCCGAAATGGCCGTGGACGGGCGGCGGCATAATCAAACACAGACCCCAGCAGCGCCCCTCGGGCTATCCCTTTCGCATACGCCTTTACCAGATCAGCCCGGCTGCAGGAAGGGGTTCACAATCTCGAGCGGCCAGCGAACGGCGCGGCCTGGCAGGTCCTCCGAGTAGAGGCGCGCAACTCCGCATTCCAGGCAGGAGGCCACGATCATCGCGTCCCAGAATGACCACCCGTCCTCCCGGTGGAGAACGCGGGCTCGTTCCAGCACTCCGGCTGACGGCAGGATGAGCGGAAACAGGGCCAGGTAGTCCGCCAGGCGCTCCCATGCGTCGACTACCGTAAAGCCCTGGGACTTCAGCTTCCGCGACGCCGCCAGGAACTTGCACGCCACTTGCCAAAGCAACACGCCGTCGCCGGCGTTTGAGACGAGATCGATCGCTACCTGTTGCCGCCCCGGATCGCTTCTGTCGCAGGCGTAAATGAGAATGTTGGTATCAAGAGCGGTCATGAAGCTCGTCCCGAGAGGGCAAACGTCCACGAGAGAAGAACTTCATCCCCTCGATTCCCGCCAGGAGCCGCCGCAGGGCCGCGGGCCTGTCTCCACGATCGGCGTCATCGTCGAGTGTCTCGACGATCAGCCGAACCCGCTGGGCTTCGCGCAACACCAGTTCATCCTTGGGTTTGAGAACACCGTTGGTGTAGACAGCCTCTGTAAACTGAGCCATTCCATCCAGCCCTCTGCCATTAGGTTAGCTCGCGCGGCTCGACGCATCAAGTTGCGGGCGATTCCGCTGAAGGCCGGTCCGCCGCGGGATCGCCGCCGCTCAGAGGTCGAGCTGATGTGGCTGGGCCCGCAATACCGCAGCGGCGAGAACGGCGCCCCATCCACACCGGTAAAGATGGCGGTGATTGCGCCGATCCCCAGGGCCACGCTGCGCGCCACCACCGCGGTGAATTTGGAACTCCTGGCGCAGACTCGGAGGGCGTGACGGAGACCTCGTGGCAAATCGTTTCGCATCCAGCGAAACCGAACACCCGGCCCGCCGCGGCCCTACGCGGTCCCGGTCTTCTTTCTTCGCAGGCTGCCGGCGCGCGCCACGGGCTTGCGGCGAGGGCGGGAGCGGCCCGCGCCGAGACCGTACCCCACTGCCTTTCTCTGTAGCGTGTTTCGATGGATACCGAGTTGCTTGGCGGCAACCGATTGCCTGCCTTCACTGCGCGCCAACGCGCCGGCGATCATTTCCTTTTCCAGAATCTCGATCGCTTCCTGCAGGAAGATGTTGCCGTTTAGCAACTGTGTCACCAAGCTGTCTATTTGATTTTTCATTTCCTCCGCTTTCCGTCTCGTTCCCGTTCCGGCTCCCGTGTTCCAGGGCCCCGTTCCACGCGGCTTTTACCTGATCGTAGGTTTTGCGGAAACCCTGCTTCAACTCGTAGGGGGCCACCGCGACCGCGACGCGGGCGCCATCGATCATGTACGGCGCCAATCGCGAGCCTACTACCGCGGACGGCGGCTGATCGCCCGACGAGAAAGCCATGGCCCCCATTACCAACGCCACCCCGATCAATCCACCGCGAAGGAATCCGAAACCCGCGCCCAGAATCTTGTCGAAGAACGACAGGCCCGTCACCTTGAGGAACTTCCGCACCACCGCGCTCACCACAGCGCCCAGCAGGACCACCCCGCAAAACACCACCAAGAACCCGGCGAAACCGGCCGCCGGACGGGAACTGATGTAGGGTAACAAATATGACGCCGCGGTGCCATAGAACCAGATCCCCAACAGCAGCGCCACCACCACCGATACCAGCCCGATCACCTCGCGCGTGAAGCCTTTGCGAAAGCCTGCCACCACCGACCAGGCGAGCACCACCAGCAGCACCACGTCCAGCCAGTTCATAAATCGCGGCCGGTCAGCGCGCGGTACGCCTGAAGATATTTCTCGCTGGTCCTGGCCGCAACCTCCTCCGGAAGCGCCGGGGCGGGCGGCTGCTTGTTCCAGTGGATCGATTCCAGGTAGTCGCGCACGAACTGTTTGTCGTAAGAAAATTGCGGCCCGCCGGGTTGGTACGTCTCCGCCGGCCAGAAACGCGACGAATCGGGCGTCAGCACTTCATCGCCCAGAACCAGCTCGCCGCCGATGAATCCGAACTCGAACTTGGTGTCGGCGATGATGACGCCCTTGCTTTCGGCATAGCGGGCCGCGCGATCGTAGATGGCCAGCGTCAGGTCGCGCAGCCGCGCGGCCAGGTCGTGGCCCACCAGCGCGGCGACCTTCTCGAAGGACACATTTTCGTCGTGTCCGGTCTGCGCCTTGGTGGAAGGCGTGAAGATCGGCTCCGGCAGCTTGCCGCTTTCCTTCAACCCGGCGGGCAGACGGATGCCGCAAACCGTGCCGCGCTCGCGGTACTCCTTCCAGCCGGAGCCGGAGAGGTAGCCGCGCGCCACGCACTCGATCTCCACCATGTCGGCGCGCTTCACCAGCATCGACCGCCCTTCGAGCCGATCACGGAACGGGCGGAGCGATTCCGGATACTCGTCTACGTTGGCCGTCAGAAAATGCGTGGGCGTCAGATCGCGCAGAAAATCGAACCAGAAAATGGAAAGCTGGGTCAGCACCGCGCCCTTTTTGGGGATGCCCGTGCGCAGAATGTAATCGAAGGCGGAAATGCGGTCGGTGGCGACAATCAACAGCCGCCCGTCGACGCGGTACACGTCGCGAACCTTGCCGCGCCCGTGACGTTCGATGCCCGCAAGATCGGTTTCGAGTATGACCGGGTTTCTGGAATTCACGCTGCCTTCGGGTTGTCAATCGGGGGAGTAATCCAAATGATAACCCGATGGCCGCGATTTTCAAATCAGTTTTTGCCGCCTGGCGATTTATCCGGCGCTCCGCTGCCCGAGGCCAGCAGCGCCACCGTTTGCCGCGCCGTGGTCTCCATGGCCGTACGCGTTTCGGCCCAGGATTCGGCGGTCACATTGGCCGGTTTCCTGGATGGCGCGAAGTACGTGGGAGTGTAGGCCAGCAATTGGCGTGCCGCGGCGAGCCCGGCTTGAGTTTCCTGGCTGGAGGCATGCGGCGTATTCCAGGAACATAGTGTCATTGAATACAGAACGGCGAGAATCAGCGTGGGACCGCGCTGCGGATCGGGAAACACAGTCTGCAGATTGCGCGCCAACAGCGGACCACCGAGCTCCAGCGCTTTCGCGGATTGAGGAGGCTTCACGGACGCGTAGGCTTGCACGTACAAAGCGGTGCGTTCGTCGGCGTAAAGGGAACGCGGAAACTCGCGCGACCAGGTCTGCAGATCCGCCAGCAGCTTCGCCGGATTGTTTCCGTCCCGCATGATTTCGTCGTAGAGTTCCAGTTCGCGGCCCTGGGGATTTGGCGGCGACGCGGCCGGCGGCGGCTTCGGCGCGGGTGGTCTAGGAGTGGCCGAAGATGTCGGCGCGCGTGCCGGCGATGCAGCCGTCGTGGCGGCCGGCGTGGACGTTTTCGTTTCTTTGGTGGTTGTATCGCGGCGCGCCGGGGTCCTGGTGAAGATGCCGTCCAGCCCAGGGACCGGATAGGCCACCGCTCCAGGGTCGGACGCCAGCGCCTCGGACGGAGGCGCCTCGGCCGCCGGTTCGGGCACCGTCGCGGCGGGCTGCGGCGCACTGGGAGCCGGCTCCGACGGCGGCGGCGACGGTTCCGGATCGCTGCCGTAGGTGACGCCCGCCAGCACGGGCCTCAACCGCGTGCTGCCGGCTTGCAGCACGGGGCGTAGGGCGTCCAGGCGGCTGGCCGGAAAGGACGGCGAGGGCAGCGCCAGGGTGAACACTGCGGAGGCCAAGGGATCGTCCGGCCGCGCGCCGAAGCCGGCGGGGTCAATCGTACGGGAGTCCGGCTGAAGAATGGCGAAAGTCAGGTAGGCCTTCGCGAACAGCTCGGGCGGCGCTTGGGCGGTCCAGCGTTCGCCTGGCGCCAGCGGTCCCCATCCCGCCAGTTGGGCGCCCTGCAACCAGAAGACCTCGCCCGGTTGGAACACCTGACTCATCGACGGCGCCCAGATCCATCCCAGGGTTTTGCTCATGGCCCAGCGGCCATAATGATACGGCAGCCAGCCCCACGGCTCGTCGCCCACCCAGGTGTAGCCCAGGGCGTCGTACCAGCGCCAGCGGCCCGTCTGAAACGGAGTCCAGCCGCCGGCGGCCTTCGGTTTCCAGACCGGGCCGAACGTTTCGGTGTCGATCCAGATCCCGGCGGCATCCAGGTCCGCCAGCCCGTAGCGCTGCACCACGCGCCGTTGCGCCGTAGTGGACGCCAGCAGCTTGTCGCGGCCGGCGCTCCAGCCGTCCAGGTCGAGCGCCGGGATCTTGCGCTCCAGGGAAAACCACTCGCGATTCGAAGGTTCCACGCGGACCGAGAGGCCCTCCCGCAGATCGATCTCGGCGGCAGGGGACGAAAACTTCGCCGCGCCCTCCAGCACGGAGATCTGGCTCCATTCGCCCTGGGCCTCCAGGCGCAGCCGCGCGGCGCGCGTGAGGACGGCCTGCGCGCCAGGCACGGCGAGGGACAGCGAGTCGTAAGCGCCGGGCCTTCCGGTGAAGTACGCCAGCCCGTGGTCCAGCGAGAGCAGCGTGACTCGCTGGCCGGTGGACAGGCGGGCGCAGTCCGAAATCTCGCCTTGCGATTCGGGGCCCAGCCGCCAGACGCCGCCATCGTCGAATTCGATCTCCAGGCGCGCGCCCGGTCCCGTGCGGATCCACGCCAATTCCGACAGCGGCAGGTTGCGTTCGGCGGGCATCCAGCTTTCGGCCGCCTGAAGTTGCACCTCCACCGGGCCAGCGAAATCGCCCAGCCGGGCGTAACGCGGCTGCCCGGCGAACAGTGAGGCGGGCAACAGCAACAGGGCAAGGCTTCTCATGGCACACTCCGTTCCCATAGACTGACGCCGCGGAGCGGGAAAGCGTGGAGTGGGTATTTGGAGCCATCGACGCGCCCCGGCTAGTACACTCGTAGTGTGACCGACGCGGCCCTCCTTGCCCATATTTCCCGCTTGCCGCATGCGCGCGCCAATTTCAAACAGCTCGTGCGCGAGCTGGGCGCCAAGAGCGATCAGCGAACCGACCTGGAAACCGTGCTGGCCCGCCTGGTGGCGCGCGGCGAGCTGATCGAGCTGCGCTCCGGCCACTACGCCGTCACCGCGCTGAGCCGCGAATTCGCCGTCGGACGGCTCAACATGCACCGCGACGGCTACGGCTTCCTCATCTCCGACACCCCCGTCGCAGGCATCGCCGGCGACATCTTCATTCCGCCCGACTCGGCCGAAAAGGCCATGCACGGCGACCGCGTGGTGGTGCGCATCGCGCGCATCGAGGCCGGCGGGCGCGCCGATGGCGAGATCGTCAAGGTGCTCAAACGCGCCCAGCCCACGGTGGTCGGAGAATTCCATATCGGCCGGCGCGGCACCTACGTGGTGCCGCAGGACGACCGCATCCAACAGTGGATCGAAATCCCCGAAGGCCTCGAATTTCCGCCCGAAGGCGCCACCATCGACCGCATCGGCGTGGCCGCGCCCAAGGTGGCGTCGGTCGAAGAGCTGAACGGCATGGTGGTCAACGTGGAGTTGCTGGAATACCCGGAAAAGGGCGCGGGCCCGGTGGGACGCGTGATCGAGATTCTGGGCCACCCCGACGATTTCGGAATCGACGTGGAAATCGTCATCCGCAAACACCACCTGCCGCACCAGTTTCCGCCCGAGGTGGCGGAACAGGCCGAACGCATGCCGCAGTCCATCGGCGACGCGGACCTGGCCGGCCGCCGCGATTTCCGCGCCATGCCCATCGTCACCATCGACGGCGAAACCGCCCGCGATTTCGACGACGCCGTCTGGGTTGACCGTCTGCCCAACGGCAACTACGCCCTCGACGTGCACATCGCCGACGTCAGCCACTACGTGCGGCCGGGCACGCCCATCGACTTGGAAGCGCGCGAGCGCGGCACCAGCGTGTACTTCCCCGACCGCGCCGTCCCCATGCTGCCGTTCGAGCTCTCCACCAGCATCTGCTCGCTAGTGCCGCACCAGGACCGGCTGGTGCTTTCGGCGCTGCTGGAGATCGACCATCGGGGCGAGGTGGTCTCGCAGGAATTCACCCCGGGCGTGATTTCGAGCGCGGAGCGCATGACCTACACCCACGTGCACCTGCTGCTGGAAGGCGACGCCGACCTGCGCGACCGCTACCGGCCGCTGGTGGAGCGCTTCGAGCTGATGCGCGAGCTTGCCCTGGTGCTCAATAAGAAGCGGGTGCGGCGCGGGTCCATCGATTTCGACCTCCCCGAGCCCCTGATCGAGTTCGACGAATGGGGCGCCATGACCGGCGTCACGCGCGCCCCTCGCAACATCGCGCACAGCATCATCGAGGAGTTCATGCTGGCGGCCAACGAGGCCGTGGCCGGGCACCTGGAACAAGCTGGCGGCGAGGCGCTGTATCGCATCCACGAAAAGCCCGACCCCAAGCGCGTGATGGAGTTCGAGGAAGTGGCCGCGCACTTCGGCTACTCGCTGGGGGTGGGCGCCATTCCGGTGAAGAAATTCGGCGTGACCGACCGCCATCGCGACGGCACCAAGAAGCGCCGCGACATCGTGCTGGCCACGCCCGATCTTGACATCGGCTCGCGCCACTATCAGAAGCTGGTGGCCAAGATCGAAGGCAAGCCGGAGGAGCGCATCCTCAGCTACCTGATGCTGCGTTCGCTTCGCCAGGCGCGCTACAGCACCGAAAACGACGGCCACTTCGCGCTGGCCGCCGAGACCTACACGCACTTCACTTCGCCCATCCGCCGCTATCCCGACCTGATCGTCCACCGCCTGCTGCGCAACCTGCTGGGGCAGGGAAGCGGGCCGGTCGCCGATCTGCCCTCGATCGCCAGCGGCTGCTCCCAATCCGAGCGCCGCGCCGCCGACGCCGAGCGCGAGCTGGTGGAGTGGAAGAAGGTGAAGTTCATGTTAGACCGCGTGGGCCAGGATTTCGACGCGCTGATCATTTCGACAGCCAAGTACGGTTTGTTCGTGGAGCTGGCCGACCTGTTTATCGAGGGCCTGGTCCCCATCGACACGCTGCCTGGCGACCGCTACGCGTACCAGGAGAACGTTCGCAAAGTGGTCGGCCAGCGGACGCGGCGCGAGTTCTCGATCGGCGGCCAGGTGCGCGTCGTGCTCGACCGCGTGGACGCGAACGAGCGCAAGCTGCAGTTCTCGATCCTGGAAGACGAGCCAGCCCGCAAGCGCCGGCGCAAGCCGCGGTAAGCCGCCCACCCTATCGACACGCTCCCTCGCCCCGAGTACACTGAGTGGACAAGATGAGCGCGACTCGCCTCGAACCCGCCGACCTGGTTCGCGTCGCCGGCGGGACGTTTTCGATGGGCCAGGCGGACGGCCGCGACGATGAGCGGCCGGTGCACCAGGTGACAGTGGCGCCGTTCCTGCTGTGCCGCTTCCAGGCGACCAACGCGCACTACGACGCGTTCCGTAAGGCCACCTCGCGGGAGAAGTCCGAATATCGCGACCGGGCCGAATTCTCGCAGCCCACCCACCCCGTGGTCGCGGTGAATTGGTTCGACGCGGCGGCGTTCTGCCGCTGGCTCTCGGCCGAATGGAAGATGCACGTGCGGCTCCCCACCGAGGCCGAGTGGGAGTTTGCCGCGCGCGGCGGCGCCGAGCAGAAGCCGTATCCATGGGGAGACCAACCGCGGACCTATCCGCCGGGCCGCTGGAAGGACGGTCCGGAGCCGGTGGCCACCACCGCGCCCAACGGCTACGGCCTGTTCGACATGTGCGAGAACGTGCACGAATGGTGCAGCGACTGGTACGATCCCGCTTACTACGCCGTTTCCCCCGCCGAGAATCCGCCGGGGCCGGCTCACGGCAAGCGCCGGTCGTCGCGCGGCGGCGCCTGGCGGCATCACATTAAGGTGGCGCGGTGCGCGGCGCGGAGCAGCATTCCACCGGAGTTCCGCTACGCCGATTACGGTCTTCGGATCGCGGCGGACGCCGTCGGTTTACATCTTGATGCTCACATGATAGCATCAAGACGTGCGGACCACTCTGACTCTGGAAGATGACGTCGCCAACCGCCTCAAAACCGAAATGCGGCGCTCCGGCAAGGGGATGAAGGAACTGGTGAACACGTACCTGCGGCTGGCATTGAACTCCAAAAAGGGAGCGCCGGAAGTGAAGCCGTTCCGGGTGCGTGCGTCGGATATGGGTACGTTGCCGGGCCTTAACTACGACAACATCGGCGAACTGCTGGAACAAGTAGAAGGACCCGCGCACCGGTGATCTTGATCGACGCCAACCTGCTGCTGTACGCCTACAACTCTTCGAGCGAGCACCACCAAATCGCCAGGCAATGGATTGAACGCGTTTTCTCGTCCGCCGAGCCGGTGGGACTTGCGTGGATCACGATTCTGGCATTTCTGCGCCTCGCGACAAATTCGCGCGTCTTTGCCCGGCCTCTTTCGGAGCGCGATGCGGTGGCCATTGTAGACCAGTGGCTTGGCGTTCCGGCGGTTCGTGTGTTTGACCCGGGTCCGCGGCAGTGGAGCATTCTCACCGGCTTGATTCTCAACGGCCAGGTACGAGGGCCGCTGATGATGGATGCCTGCCTCGCGGCGATCGCCATTGAGCATGGGCTGGTCCTCTGTACGAACGACAAGGATTTCACGCGGTTCGAGGGGCTGCGGGTTTTCAACCCGCTGGGCTGAATGGGAGACCGTGGTTTCGGTACGCGGATTACGGCAGATGTCGGAACTACGGATTGATCGCTCACGGCTCCCAAGCGCCGATTTCCTTAAGACCAGAGCCCGCATCGCCAAGCCGGCCAGAAATCGAAACTCTCGATGAACGGGTGGCTCTCCTGCCGCGAGTCGCCTAAAGACACTCGGAAAATGCAGTGACGGCAGGCGGTCTTTTGTGGGGCAGGTTGGCAACCTGCGGCGGGTTGGTAACCCGCCTGGTCGGCATTTGCACGTAGCCGACCAGGCCGATTGAAAATCGGCTGCAGGATACAATCCTGCCCCACCTTACTTCAACGACGCCGCGATCTTCGCCCGGTACTCTTCCGCCTTATCCAGCACCAGCTTTTCGTTCAGCGTCTGAATCCTGCCATCGCGCACCACCGGCTTTCCATTGACCATCACGTCCCGCACATCGTCGGCCTTCAGCGCGTACACCATCTGCGAGATCGGATCGTAGAGCGGCACGGCGTTGGGACGGTCGAGCCGCACCAGGATCAGGTCGGCCCGCTTGCCGGTTTCGAGCGAGCCGATCTCCTTCTCCAGGCCCAGCACGCGCGCGCCGCGAATCGTCGCCATCTCCAGCGCGACGGTGGCGGGAAGCGCCCGCGGGTCCATGGTGATGAGCTTCTGCAGCTTGGCCGCCAGGTCCATCTCTTCGAACATATTGAAGTCGTTGTTGCTGCCCGCCGGACCGTCCGGGCCGAGCCCCACGTCGATGCCCATGGCCAGCATGCGCGCAACCGGCGCGGCGCCGCTCGCCAGCTTCATGTTGCTCGACGGACAATGCGCCACGCCCACGCCGCGCGTTTTCAGAATCGCCATGTCGGCCTCGTCCACCCACACGCAGTGCGCCGCCACCGTTCGTCCGCCGAAAACGCCTAGCGTGTCGAGCACCTTGGTGGGCGTCATGTGCCGCGCGGCCAGCGTGTCGTCGTTCTCCTTCTTGGTTTCCGAGAGGTGAATGATCAGCGGCGCGCTGTATTTGTTGGCCAGCGCGCGCGACGCCTTCAGGGTCTCGTCGGAATTGGTGTAGAGCGCGTGCGGGGCCACGGCCGCGACCACCAGCGGGTCGTCGCGAAAGCGCGTCAGGTACCGCTCGGTGAACGCCAGCGCGTCGGCGGGGGTTTTGTTGTCGGCCACGGGGAAGCCGATGATGGTCTCGCCCAGCACGCCGCGCATCCCGGCTTCCTTGGCGGCTTCGGCCACCACGTCCTCGAAGTAGTACATGTCGGTGAACGTGGTGGTGCCGCCCAGCAGCATTTCGAGGCATCCCAAGCGCGTGCCCCAGCGGACGAAATCGGGCGAGACGTTTTTGGCTTCCGCCGGGAAGATGAACTTTTCGAGCCAGTCCTGCAAGCGCAGGTCGTCGGCGATGCCGCGAAACAGCGACATGGCCGCATGGGTGTGGGTATCGATCAGCCCCGGAGCGAGGATGGCGTCCGGGCGGTCCAGACGCTGCTTCGCCTGGAAGCGCGCGTCGATCTCGGCGCGCGTGCCGACGCCCACGATGTGGTCGCCCACGATCGCCACCGCGCCGTTTTCAATGACGCGATGTTGCGGATTCTCGGTGATCACCCAGCGGGCGCTCCAGACCCAATCGGCCGGCGCGGCGGCCAGGGAGGCACCGAAGAGAGAAATGCCGAGGAAGAAACTACAGATACGAGACATCGAAGGGCTTCGGGAAGAGGTCTTTCAAACGGTACGTTTCGGTCTTGCCCTGCAGGTTCACGAGGATGATCTCGATATCGCCGCAGAACTCCCACAGAATCTGCCGGCAGGCGCCGCAGGGCGGAGTCAGCACGCCGGTATCGGCGGCAACGGCCACGCGCCGGAACTTGCGCACGCCCTCGGAGATCGCCTTGAAAACGGCGACCCGCTCGGCGCACAGCGTCAGGCCGTACGTGGCGTTCTCCACGTTGCAGCCGGTGTGGATGCGCCCGTCGCCGTCTTCGGCCGCCGCGCCCACCTTGAACTTCGAGAACGGCGCGAAGGCGTTTTCGCGGACAGCCAGGGCCGCGGAAATCAGCGGATCGTCCATACCTTCTCTACTCGGCCGTCTCCACTTCGGCCAGCCGTGGCAGGAGCGCCTTCAGGAATCGCACCAGCGTCTCGCGCACCATGACGCCGGTCTCCAGCACTTCCTCGTGGTTGATCTTGGCCATCGGCACCACGCCCGCCGCCATGTTGGTGACGCACGAAATGCCCAGCGCCCGCATCCCCATGTGGTTGGCGGCGATCACCTCCAGCACGGTGGACATGCCCACCACGTCCGCGCCAATCGCGCGCAGGTAGCGGATTTCCGCGGGGGTCTCGTAGCTGGGACCCAGCATGGCGGCGTACACGCCCTCGCGGACGGGAACGCACAGCTCCGTGGCCACGTGTTTGGCCGCCTCGCGAAACTTCCGCGAATAGGCTTCCGACATGTCCGGAAAACGCGTGCCCAGCGAATCGTCGTTGGGACCCACCAGCGGATTCACGCCCTGCAGGTTGATATGGTCCGAAATCAGCACCAGGCCGCCGCGCTCCAGTTCCAGGTTGATGCCGCCCGCGGCGTTGGTGAACACCATCGACCGCACGCCTAGCGCGTGCAGCACGCGCACACCGTAGACCACCTGCGCGGGAGAGTAACCTTCGTAGAGATGCGCGCGCCCGGCCATCACCACCACCGGAAGGTCGCCCAAATTGCCCAGGATCAGCTTGCCGGCGTGTCCCACCGCGGTGGAACCCGGCCAGCCCGGAATCTCCGCATAGGGAACGTCCGTGCGGCCGGTCAGTTCGTCCGCAAATGCGCCCAGGCCGCTGCCCAGGACGACGGCCACGCCCGGCCGAAGGGCCGAGCGGCTCTCGATGGTCTGTTTGGCTTCCGCGATCACAAGAACATTCCGGCGATGCAGGCCGACATGAAGTTGGCCAGTGTGCCTGCGGCTACCGCGCGCAGCCCCAGCCGCGCGATGTCGCTTTTCCGATTGGGCGCCAGCCCGCCGATTCCGCCGATCTGAATGGCGATGGAGCTCAGGTTGGCGAACCCGCATAGGGCGAACGTGGCGATAGTGAACGACTGCGGCGCCAGGCTCTGCTTCAGCGGTCCGAGTTGCTGGAACGCCACCATTTCATTGGTGATCAGCCGCGTGCCCAGCAGGCTGCCGATGGTGCCGGCGTCCTGCCACGGCACGCCCAGCAGCCACGCGATGGGGGCGAAAACCCAGCCGAAGACTTTCTGCAGCGACTCGGGGAACCAGACGGCATGCACGTGCGCCCAGTTCATCATGCCGTTCGCCAGGGCGATCAACGCCAGAAACGCGATCAGCATGGCGCCGATATTCAGCACCAGGCGGAGACCGTCGCCGGCTCCCTGCGCGGCGGCGTCGATCACGTTCACCGCGGTCTTCTCCACGTGGATTTCCACCTTGCCCGCGGTGGCCGGTATTCCGGTCTCGGGGATGAAAATCTTGGCCAGCATGATAGTGGCCGGCGCGGTCATGATCACCGCCGTGAGCAGGTGACGGATTTCCACGTGACCGACTCCCACGTATGCCGCCATCACCGCGCCCGAGACGTGCGCCATGCCGCAGGTCATGACGGTGAACAACTCGGACTCGGTCATGCCCGCGAGAAAAGGCTTGATGGTGAGCGGCGCTTCGGTCTGGCCCATGAAGATGCTGGCCGCCACGTTCAGCGATTCCGCGCCGCTGACGCCCATCACCTTCTGCATCGCGATGGCCATGCCCTTGACTACCCACTGCATGATGCCCAGGTAGTACAGGATGGCGAAAAACGAGGCGATGAAAATAATGATGGGCAGCACCTGGAAAGCGAACACGAAACCTATCGGAGGTTTGGCGGTGCCCAAATCCCCGAAGACGAAAGTGCTCCCCGCTTCGGCGTATCCGAACATCGCCTTGACGCCGTTGCTGATGGCCTGCAGTACTTCGCTCGCGGGGGTTTTGAGCACGATGATGGCGAAGGCGAACTGCAGCCCCAGTCCCCACGCGATAATCCGCAGTTTGATGGCGTGCTTCGCGGTGGAACACAACCACGCGAACGCCAGGATCGCCAGCAAACCCAGCAGCCCGGTATAGTGGCCCATTACCCGACCACTTCCAGGATGAGTTCCCGTTCATCGGGCTTCTGGGCGGAGATCCGGAAGGCGTCTTCCACCATGTCGGCAGCCTCTTCCACACGGTCTTCCTTGGTGTAGTAGAGACGGCACAGGACGGAGCCGGCGTCCACTTTCTCGCCGACCTTGACTTCCAAAATGATGCCCACCGCCGGATCGATGGCGTCTTCCTTCTTGTCGCGGCCGGCGCCGATCATGTTGGAGGCCACGCCGATGTCTTCGGCGTCGATCAGGCTGACATACCCGCCGCGAGGCGACGTGATCTCGCGCATTCCGGTGGCGTTGGGCAGCAGTTCGAACTTGTCGAGCGCCTGCGGATTGCCGCCCTGCGCCGCCACCACCTGTTTGAATTTCTTGTACGCGGATCCGTCCACCAGGTGCTGTTCGGCCAGGCGGCGCGCCTCGTCGAGCGTGGCGACTTTCTTGCCCAGATAGATCATGCGGGCGGCCAGTTCGAGCGAAAGCTTGGTGAGGTCGGCGGGGCCGGCGTTCTGCAACGTCTGCGACGCTTCCATGATCTCCAGCGCGTTGCCCACGGCATAGCCCAGCGGCTGGTTCATGTCGGTGATCAGCGCCTGAACTTTCTTGTCCATGCGCCGGCCGATGCCCACCATGGTCTGCGCCAGGCGCCGCGCGTCCACCTGCTTTTTCATGAACGCGCCGCTGCCCACTTTGACGTCGAGCACCAGGGCGTCGATTCCCTCGGCCAGTTTCTTGGACATGATCGACGAGGAAATCAGCGGGACCGATTCCACCGTCCCGGTGACGTCGCGGAGCGCATACAGCTTGCGGTCCGCCGGCGCCAGTTGGTCGGTCTGTCCGATGAAGGCCAACCCGAGCTCGAAAAGTTGCTTTTCGAACTCCTCGGCCGTCAGGCTGGTGCGGAAACCGGGGATGGACTCCAGTTTGTCCAGCGTGCCGCCGGTGTGGCCCAAAGCCCGGCCTGACATCATGGGGACCACCACTCCCGCGGCCGCCGCCAATGGCGCCACAATGAAGCTGGTCTTGTCGCCGACGCCGCCGGTGGAGTGCTTGTCCACTTTCACGCCGGGGATACGCGAGAGGTCGACGGTGTCGCCCGAGCGCAGCATGCACTCCGTGAGACGGCTGACTTCGCGGTCGGACATGCCCGAGAAGAAGACCGCCATCAAAAACGCCGACATTTGATAGTCGGGAATGTCTCCGCTGGTGTAACCTTCCACCAGGAACTCAATCTCTTCGGGCGTGAGTTCTTCTCCGCCGCGCTTCCGCTGGATCAAGTCAACTGTACGCATTATGAGACACTTAGCGTACCATCCGAGCACCCCCAAAGTAAAGGAAGGGTTTCTTCCGTGGGTACCCCGCCGCCTGCTAGGATAGTATTCAATGTCCCCCACACAGCCTGGCCAGACCGTAAAACTGCCCATTCCCGGCGTTAAGAACCTGATTGCCGTCGGTTCCGGCAAAGGAGGCGTCGGCAAAACCACCGTGGCCGTGAACCTGGCTGTCGGGCTCGCCGCGCTGGGCCACAAGACCGGTCTGATGGATGCCGATGTCTACGGCCCCAACGTGCCTTTGATGATGGGCATCAATCGCACTCCCATGGCGTACGGCGAGCGCATCCAGCCGCTCGAGCAGCACGGGGTGAAACTGATGTCGATGGGCTTTCTGAACCCCGGCGACAAACCCCTGGTGTGGCGCGGCCCCATGCTACACAGCGTGATCCAGCAGTTTCTGCGCGGTGTGGATTGGGGCGAGCTGGACTACCTGGTGATCGATCTGCCTCCGGGCACCGGAGACGTGCAGCTTTCGCTGATTCAGACCGCGCCCATCACCGGCGCCATGGTGGTGACCACGCCATCGGACGTGTCGCTGGAGGACGCGCGCAAGGCCATCCACATGTTCCACCAGGTGAAGGTGCCCATTCTCGGCATCGTGGAGAACATGAGCTACCTGATTTGCCCGCACTGCGACCAGCGCATCGACGTCTTCAGCAGCGGCGGCGGACGCCGCACCGCCACCGAGATGGACGTGCACTTTCTGGGAGAATTGCCGCTGGACCCGAAGGTCCGCATCGGTGGCGACAGCGGCTGCCCGGTGGCGCTATCCACCTCCGACGGCCAGGCGTACCTGGAATTGGCCCGCAACACCGTGGCCCGCGCCGAAGAGGCCGCCCGGCAATCCGGCCCCGAGATCGAGATCACTGAATAAATAAACCTGGGGACAGACGGAACGTTTACCAGGTTTCCACGGGCGGAAAAACCCGGTAAACGTTCCGTCTGTCCCCAGGTTTATTTATGCACGGGGGGTGGCAACTCCCGGGCCACTACCTCGTGAGAGAAACCTGTCCGGCGATGTGCGCCGTCGCAGAACGGCTTGTTTTCCGAATGGCCGCACCGGCACAAGGAAATCGATGTCCGGCCCGCGAGACCAAAGGCTGCGCCGGCCGGATCGCAGATTTCAAATTCCCCCTCTATCCGGATCGAACCATTATGGTTGACGGTTATCTTGGATGGCATGTCTCGGATCGTATCACGAGATGCCTGCCGCGCCCGGTCACTTTTTCTTCGCCGGCGGAGGAGTCGTGCTTGTCTTGTCGTCCACCGCGCCGCCGTAGGTGATGGTCGCCTTGCCTTCGTAACGCTTGTAGTCCTGGTATTTCACGGTCATGCGAATGCGCTGATTCTCCCCGTCGGGGAAATGCAGCGTATCATCCGCGTGCGTGTAGGTAGGGAACCAGTATTTGCCGTCGATCTGTTCGCGGTAGGTCTCAAACATCGGGAACTCGTTGCCCTTTTTGACGATGCCTACGCCCTTGCCGAAGGTCTTGACGATCTGGAAATCGCGGTCGTCCACCCAGATGGTGCCCTGGAAGTAGCGTTTGCCCGGCACCATCTTCTTGGGCTTGACGTCGAAGTTGTAGGTGCCGATCTCGTCGATCTTGTCGCGCCCCAGGTACTTGATGTCGTACAGCCCCACGTCCTTGGTGGTCAGCACGAACGGTTGCACGTCCCGCAGGTCCTGCTCGTCTTCCCGCGTGAGGACGATGTGCTGCAGGTTCTGCACGGGCGCCCAGACCACCTTGGACATGCGCTTGCCTTCGGGCGTGAAAATAATGTCCTCGATCAGGTCCCAGTGGCCGATCTCGGGGTTCCCGTTGAAGTCCAGTTCCTGCAGTTTAACGGTCTGGCGATAGGTGTAGTTGTTGCGCGCCTCCTGAAACTCGGCCTCCTTGGCGGCGAATTTCTGGATGATCAAATCCGCGTCCACGTTGTCCCTGCTGGCGGAAGCGGTGGGAGCGCTCTTGGGGGCGGAGCTCTGATCGGCCATTCCGCCGGCGACACCCAGCCCCGCGATTGCGGCTAGCAAAATGAATCCACGCATAATCGTATTGTAGGACGGGTTTACTTCCCCAGCAGCTTCTTCGCGATGGTGAGAAGCTGCATATTGCTGGTGCCCTCGTAGATGCGCCCGATCTTGACGTCGCGGTACAGCTTTTCCACCGGGTAGTCCTTGGTGATCCCCACCCCGCCGTGCACCTCGATCGCCTTCGACGCGGCCTTCTCCGCGATCTCCGAGCTGTAGTATTTGGCCATGGCCGCTTCCATTTGAAACGGCATTCCCGCGTCGCGCAGCCGGGCCGCATTGTACACCAGCAGCCGCGCCGCTTCGATGTCCGTGGCCATCCGTGCCAGCTCGAACTGGACACCCTGGAATTCGCCGATCGGCTTGCCGAATTGCTTGCGCTCCCGGGCATACGCCACGGAGTGCTCCAGCGCCGCGCGGGCCAGCCCGATCATCTGCGCCCCGATGCCGATGCGCCCTTCGTTGAGCGTCTCGATGGCGATCTTGTACCCCTGCCCGACCTCGCCCATCGTGTTCTCGCGCGGCACCCGGCAGTTGTCCAGGATCAGCTCGCAGGTCGACGAGGCCCGCAGCCCCAGCTTGTCTTCTTTCTTGCCCACCTGGAAACCCGGGAATTCCCGCTCCACCAGGAACGCCGTCACGCCCTTGTAGCCGGCCTCCGGCCGCGCGTTGGCGAACAGCAGGTAGAACCCCGCCTCGGCCGCATTGGTGATCCACAGCTTGCGCCCGTTCAGCAGGAAGTGGTCGCCGCGGTCCTCGGCCCGGGTCGCCAGGGCAAACGCATCCGACCCCGACCCGGCCTCCGAGAGCGCGTACGCCCCCACCATGTTCTCCGCCAGCCGCGGCAGATACTTGGCCTTCTGTTCCGCGGTGGCCCATTTCAGCAACGCGTTGTTGCAGATGGTGTTCTGCACGTCCACAATCACGCCGGCCGACGGGTCCACCGCCGAAAGCTCTTCCACCGCCAGAATGGCCTGGAAGAAACTGCCGCCCTGCCCGCCGTACTCCTCGGGGATTTCAATCCCCATCAGGCCCATCTCGAAGAACTGGCGGATCAGGTCCTTGCGGAACACGCCGGCCTCGTCCATCTCCCGAACATAGGGCCGTACCTCGTCGCGCGCGAACTTCCGCACCGTCGATTGGAACAGCTTCTCGTCCTCGGTGAGCGCCGTCAAAGGCTGCGGCGCCCGGTCCACTTCTTCGATATTCGGCATGTTGGTAGGTTACTCTACGCTCGCCAGCGCGCGATACTCCCGTCCCAGCGATTCGGCCACACCTTGGTAAGTCAGGTAGCCGTTGTAGGTATTGACGCCCTCGCGCAGCGCGGCGTGGCGCTCGCACGCGCCCTTCAACCCGTGGTTGGCCAGTTCCAGCAGGTAGGGGAACGTGGCGTTGGTCAGCGCGAAGGTCGAGGTATGCGGCACCGCCGCCGGCATGTTGGATACGCAATAGTGCAGCACGCCGTCCACGAAGTAGGTGGGCTCCGTATGGGTGGTGGCGTGCGACGTCTCGAAGCAGCCGCCCTGGTCGATGGCCACGTCCACCACCACCGCGCCGCGTTTCATGTTGGCGATCATTTCGCGCCGCACCAGTTTGGGCGCCGACGCGCCCGGAATCAGCACCGCGCCCACCACTAGGTCGGCGGATTTGAGGCACTCGCCGATGGTCCAGGAATTCGACGCCAGCGTCACCAACTGGCTGTTGAAGATGTCGTCCAGGTCGCGCAGCCGGTTGAGGTTCCGGTCGATGAGGACCACGTGCGCGCCCAATCCCAGCGCCATCTTGGCGGCGTTGGTTCCCACCGTGCCTCCGCCCAGGATCACCACGTTGGCCGGCGCCACGCCGGGCACGCCGCCCAGCAGAATGCCGCGGCCGCCAAAGGGCTTTTGCAGATATTGCGCGCCCACCTGCACCGACATGCGTCCCGCCACTTCGCTCATGGGCGTCAGCAGCGGCAGCGACCCGTCGGCTTCGCGAATGGTTTCATACGCCACGCCGTTCACTTTGGATCGCAGCAGGCGGTCGGTCAGCTCCGGCAGAGGGGCGAGGTGCAAATAGGTGAACAGGATCAGGCCCGGGCGAAAGTGGCCGTACTCGGCCGGCTGCGGTTCCTTGACCTTGACGATCAGGTCCGCCTTGGCCCACACTTCCGCCGCGCTGTTCAGAAGCTGCGCGCCCGCCTGCATGTACTCGCGATCGGTCAAGGAGCTGCCTTCTCCGGCATGCGTCTCCACCAGCACATCGTGCCCGGCCTCGCGCAGCTCCGCGACCCCGCTCGGCACCAGCCCTACGCGCGTCTCGTGGTCCTTGATCTCCTTCGGAACACCGATGATCATTCGCTGCCTCCCGAAATAGGTTAACACCACACCAACGTGGTTAGCGCAAAACGGCGCCAGCCCCGAGCCTACCGCCATCCCATCCTCTCCTTCAACGCAGTAATCTGAGCGGTGTGATGTAGTCCGTGCCAGACGTGCATACCAAGCGCCGTATCCAGCACGAAGATCCCTCGCTCCGGATGAACCATCTTTCGTCCCCATTGATTGTCCGCCAGAGACAGAAACAACGCGGTCCAGCGTTGGTACAGCCCTTCGAGCAGTAATAAAGAGGGTTCGATTGGACCCGTCCGCGCGTCGGACATTTCAGCCCATCGGACCTCATCATAGGGTTTCACCAGCGGTTCGTCCTCCGTGAGGGCCAGCTTCGTACGCACGTACCAGTTCATTTGCGCGTCTGCCAAATGATGGACCACCTGGCGGACCGTCCAGCCTCCCAGCCGATATGGCGTATCCAGTTGCGCCGCTGTCAGTCCCGCCACGGCTGCTTTGAGGTTGCCGGGCGCGGTTGCCAGTTGAGAGACGAGTTCCAGGCGCCTGTCGCCGCTAAGGTTCCACTCCGGCTCGAAAAGCCCGATCGGATATCGAAGGTCCACGATTGGCTCTCAGCTTCTCACACCTTACCCCAACCCAGCGTGCGGTAACTCACAATGGCTTGCGAATGGACTGCGTATACTGAAGCTGAGATGTCCCTCAGGCCCCTGGTTTTCCTGGCGATGGCCGCCGGCGCATACGCCCAGTCCGCTACGTTTCAGTGGGTTCGGCAGATCGGTGGATCGCAGGGCCAGTCCGTGGCAGGCGTGGCTACGGATTCCTTGGGCAACATTTACGTTGCCGGCAACACCAGTTCCCTCGATTTCCCGACAAAATCGGCCTTCCAGGCGCGTCCGGGCGGCTCGGGACTGTATCGCATCGATGCTCCCGGCGCGCCATGGCAGAACCTCTACAACTCGGGCTTGACCTCGGTTGCGGCCTTGAGCGTGGATTTCCGGAACGCCAATACGCTTTACGCGGCAGGTACGCAGGGCCTGTTTCGCACCAGCGACGCGGGCGCCACCTGGAGCTCTCTCGGAAGTTTCGACGTCGAGGTGGACGCCGTGGCGGTCGACCCCTCGGCCAGTAACGTGTTATACGCCGGGACGTTCGGCGAAGGCATTTATAAGACCACCGACGGCGGCGCCAACTGGACCGCCATCAATAACGGTATTTCCGCGGGCGGTAATGGCATCCTGACGGTGTACAAGGTCTGGATCGACCCCGCGCAGCCGTCTGTGCTGCTCGCCAGCACCGCTCCGGGACTTGTACGCAGCACCGATGGCGGCGCCACCTGGCAGACGAACTCCCAGGTCAGCCTGAACCCCGGGTTCACGGACATGGCGTTCGACTCCAACACGCCCGGGCTGGTCTACCTTGCAACCGGGGCGAGCTTGTTGAAGAGCACCGATCACGGCATTACGTGGACGGCCCTCACGCAGCCCGTTCAGCCCTACGAGCCGGATTCCATTTTGATCGATCCCCGGCATCCGGGCACGCTCTACACGGCGGGCCTTTACGGCGGCTTTTGGGTGAGCAAGGACGGCGGAAACACGTGGACCGATCCGTATCCGCAGTACACCATCAGCTTGGGGCCGCTGGCGGCCGATCCGGCGAGCGGCGCCGTATATCTGGTGGCGGGCGGGGATGTGTTCCTGAGCGCCAATGGCTTTGCCACGGCGACCGCCGTTGGCGCCTTGTCCTCAGGCATTACCTCGCTGGTGGTGGCCGGAGGGCGCCTGTTTGCCGGGGTCCAAGCCAGCTCGGATGTGTTCGTGACTAAGTTCGACCCGCAGGGCAACCCCATCTACGCCACTTACTTTGGAGGGACCGGTACGGATGAAGCCACTGCCATGACGGTGGATGCCAGCGGTTCGGTGTACGTCACAGGCGTCACCAGCTCGGTGGATTTCCCGGTCTCGCCGGGGGCCTTCGCCAAGAGCGGCGGTAACTTCGTGTTCAAACTGAATCGCGACGGGTCCTTGGGATACTCCACTTACTTCAGTCCCGCTGGAACCACGCCCTATGCCATCGCGGTGGATGGCGGCGGCCACGCCTACATCGCCGGAATCAGCTATGGCAATTTGCCGGTGACCGCGGGTTCGTACCAGACCACGCTCCAGGGCAGCTATCCGTGTTGTAGCATACTGGGTCCGGGCCCACCGCCGGTGTCGAACGCTTTCCTCGCGGAGTTCGACGCCTCTGGCGCGTCGCTGATGTTTTCCACTTACATCGGAAGTTACGCCACTTTTGCCCAAGTGCTGGCGCTCACTCCCGACGGCAATGCGATTCTGGCGGGAGCGGGTTCGCTTTACCGCATGCGAGGAGACGGCTCGGCTTTGCTGAATTCGGGTAGCCTTCCCGGCGCGATTTGGGCGCTCACGGTGGATGGCAACGCAAATATTTACGCAGGCGGCCTCACCGGCAGCGCCAACACCCCGTTCCCCACCACGGCGGGCGCGTTTCAAACCGCGCCGTATTCCGTGCCCTCGTTGCCCGGAGGGATCAGCTACGGTACACAACACGGCTTCGTCGCCAAGCTCGATTCGCAATTCAACGTCCTGGCCTCCACGTTGTTGGGGGGCGAGGAGCAGGATGAGACGCTGGCCCTGGCGATCGCCGCCAATGGCGATGTCCTCGCCGGCGGCTCGACGTATTCCAAAGCGTTCCCCGTGCGCGGAGCGGCGCAAGGGTCGTTCTCCGCAGCCACGGGATTCGTCACCGAACTGACGCCCGATCTCTCTAGCGTGGTGGTCTCCACCTATGCGGGCGATACGCGCACGTTCAACGTAGGGGCCATCGCACTGGCCGCGGATGGCGGACTGCTGTTCGCCGGCGCCACGAACTCGGCGTCTTATTATGCGGGCGGCATCTTGGGCGCGCCCAGCGGAGTGTTTCCCGATCCCACCGTCCAGGCATTCGTGGTGAAGGTGGGGCACGCCGCGGCGGCGCCGCGGGTGGACGCCGCCCGAAACGCCGCCAGCCAGTTGGGCGTTCCGCTCTCACCGGGAGGCGTTTTCCAAGTGGACGGCGACGGCTTCGGGAGCGATGCGGCCTTACTGGTGAATGGCAACGCGATCCCGCTGCTGTCGCCAAGCCGGACCGCATTGACGGCCACGCTGCCCGCCGATTTCAACGCACAGGCGGCCACGCTGGTGGTGCAATCCGGCGGCGGGCAATCCAATCCGCTGCTGGTCCAGGTGGCGTCCGCCGCTCCCGGCGTGTATTCCGTGGATGGCAGCGGCTTGGGGCAGGGCTACATTCTGAACCAGGATGGCACGCTCAACTCACCCGCCAATCCGGCGAATGAAGGCGCACCCATCACGATCTGCGCCACCGGTGTCGGACCCCTGACCTTCGACGGAGGATTCGCGGTTACGGCATCTCCGGTGAACGTGTTCATCGACGGGTTCTATGCCGATGGCATCGCGGCGATCCTGGGACCAGTTGCCGGATTGCCTGGTAACGTTTACCAGATCTCTGTGTACGTGCCGCGGCCGTCCGACTACGCCTCCAGCAATCCGAACCTGCAGGGCTTCGTGATGCCGCCGTTAGTGGCCGTAACGTTGGAAGTGAATGGGACCACGAGCCAGGCTGGGCTGGCGCTCTCGGTCAGCCATTGAAGCCGCCGGCCGGTTACGCCTGTCATGACATTGTCTGGCGTTCGCGGTATACTAGTCTTGTAAAGCGACACTTAAAGGAACCGAGCGATGCCGAACACCGAAATCCGCAACGAGAAACTGGACCTCCGGCTGACTCCGTCGGCAAAGCGCGCGCTCCAGGTCGCCGCGACCGCCGCGCGCCGCTCCGTCAGCGAATTCGTCCTGGAGAGCGCCCTCGCCCGCGCCGAGGAAACCCTGCCCGATCGCCAACGCTTCGGGTTGAGCGTTGAGCGGTGGGAAGCCTTCCAGACGGTGCTGTCGGCCCGGCCCCGGCCGGCGCCACGGCTTGCCGGGCTTTTGAAGAAGCCGAGCGTGTTCGAGCGCGGCAAGGTCTAAGTGGCCACGCTTCGCATCGAAAAGCTTCAGCGCGCCCACAACATCGACGCGTTCGATTGCGGCCGGCAAGCCCTCAACCGCTTTCTGATACGGTACGCGTTTCAGAACCAGCAGGCCGGGGCCTCGCAAACCTACATCGCATTGGCGGATGAAGAGCTGGTCGGTTACTACACGCTGGTGGTCGGCCAAGTCGAGTACAGCGACGCACCCGAGCGCCTGACGAAGGGCCTTGCCCGCCATCCCGTGCCCATCATGCTGCTGGCTCGCCTGGCGGTCACGACCTCGTGGCAAGGCAAAGGCCTCGGCAGCGGTCTCCTCAAGGACGCCATGCTGCGCACATTGCAGGCCGCGGACATTGCCGGCATTCGCGCGTTTGCGGTTCACGCAAAAGACGACGCGGCCAGGGCCTTCTACGAGCGTTTCGACTTTGTCGCGTCGCCCAGCGACCCCTACCATCTGTTCCGCCTGCTCAAGGATATCCGCGCGGCCCTGAAATAGGAGGTCGCACAGGAAGGGGGTATCGTTGCCTGCCTTCCAGAGAGGCATCTTAGAGACATGGTGTATCTTGCAATCGAGCCGCGGGCAGCGATCGAGGCAATACGTCTTGCGATCGAAACCGGTTGGATTGTGTTGGTGGGATCGGACGCCATCACTCCAGAGGAGCAGAAGCGCTACTCCCTCAGCGGCGTGAACCTAACTCGCTTTTCGTATCCGCTGGCAAACGCCACGTCCGAAATTGTCGCCGATGCGCTGGAAACGATAGAGGAGCATCATCCCGGCGAAATCGTCTGGGTCCAGCACGCGTAAACGGCCGCGCCGCCCTACTTCTTCCTCTTCGCCACCAGCCTCACCCGCTTCGTCCGCGAAATCGCCCCCGGCGTGAGCGCGTCATTCACAATCTCCGCCAGCTCCTGCTGATGCCGCTTCGCCGACCCCGTCGCCGGGCTCGCCGCCTCAGAGCGCCCCACGTACCGCACCTCGCGCCGCGTTGCATCCAGCAGCGGCTGGATGGATTCGCGCATCACCCGCCACGGGCCCATGTTCCGCGGCTCCTCTTGCGCCCACACCACCTCCGCCGACGGCGCATAGCGGCCCAGCGTCTCCTTCGCCTGTTCCGCCGCGAACGGATACAGTTGCTCCACCCGCACCAACGCCACGTGCGCCGCCTGCCGCTCCTCGCGCGCCCCCAGCAGGTCGTAATATATCTTTCCCGAGCAGAGGACGATTCGCGACACTGCCTGCGGGTCCGCGCCCGCGTCGTCCAGTATCTCCACAAACCCGCCCGCCGTGAAATCGCGCAGCGTGGACACCGCCCGCGGATGCCGCAACAGGCTCTTCGGCGTGAAGATCACCAGCGGCTTGCGCGTGCCGCGGCGGTCCGCTCCGCCGTACATCTGCCGCCGCAACAGGTGGAAGTACTGCGCCGGCGTGGTGCAGTTCGCCACCTGCATGTTGTGCTCGGCGCACAATGCCAGAAACCGTTCGATGCGCGCGCTGGAATGCTCCGGCCCCTGGCCCTCGTAGCCGTGCGGCAGAAGCATCACCAGGCCGCTGGGCTGTCCCCATTTCGACTCCGCGCTGGAAATGAACTGGTCGATCATGATCTGCGCCCCGTTGGCGAAATCGCCGAACTGCGCTTCCCAGATCACCAGCGAAAGCGGATCGGCCAGGCTGTAGCCGAATTCGAACCCCAGCACCGCGTACTCGCTCAGCGAGCTGTCGAACACGTCGAAGCGACCCTGGTCCGGCGCGATGTGCTGCAGCGGAATGTACCGCTTGCCGGTTTCGTAATCGTAGAACGCCAGGTGACGCTGGCTGAAGGTGCCACGTCCCGAATCCTGCCCGCTGAGCCGCACCGGCGTGCCTTCCAGCGCCAGCGTGCCGAACGCCAGCGCCTCGCCGAACGCCCAATCGATGGGCCCACCCTTCTCCACCGCCTCGCGCCGTTTGTCCACGAACCCGCGCAGCTTGGGATGCAGATGGAAATTCGACGGGAAGCTGGTGATCCCGTGGATCACCCGTTCCAGCACCTGGTGATTCACCGCCGTTCGCGGGCAGAACGGGCTGATCTCGTCGCCCGTCACCGCGCTCAGCTCCTGCAATTCGTACCGTTCGGCGCGCTGCTGCACGGCGTCGTAGGCCTCGGCCAGGCGCGCCGTGACATGCTTGCGCATGGCGTCCGTCTCACCAGCCGTCACCACGCCTTCCCGCTCCAGCCTGGCGCCATAAATCGCCGACACCGGTTTGTGTTCTTTGATCTTGCGGTACATGATCGGCTGCGTGTAGCTCGGGTCGTCGCCTTCGTTATGCCCGTGCCGCCGGTAGCAGAACATGTCGATCACCACGTCCTTGCGGAACTGCTGGCGGTAATCGAAGGCCATCTCCACCACGCGGATGGCCGCTTCCGGGTCGTCGCCGTTCACGTGAAAGATGGGCGCCTGCACGCCGCGCGCCACGTCGGTGGAATACGGCGTCGACCGCGACTCGTCCGGGTTGGTGGTGAAGCCGATCTGGTTATTGATGATCACGTGGATGGTGCCGCCGGTCGAATATCCGTCGAGCTGCGACAGGTTGAGCGTTTCCGCCACCACGCCCTGTCCGGCGAAGGCCGCGTCGCCGTGCACCAGCACCGGGATCACGCGCGCCCGCTCGGCATCGCCCAGGCGGTCCTGCTTGGGCCGCACGATGCCTTCCACCACCGGGTCCACGGCCTCCAGGTGGCTGGGATTTGGCGAGAGCGACACCGCGAGTTCCCGTCCGCTCTCCATTTTCCGCACCACGTTGGCGCCCAGGTGATATTTCACGTCGCCCGAGCCCTGCGTGCTGGAGGGGTCGATCTCCCCTTCGAACTCCGAGAAGATCTGCTTGAGGTCCTTGCCCACCACGTTGGCCAGCACGTTGAGCCGCCCGCGGTGCGCCATTCCCATCACCACTTCGTGGACGCCGCCCCGCGCCGCCCGCTCCAGCGTTTCCTCCAGGATGGCCAACGCCGTTTCGCCGCCTTCCAGCGCGAACCGCTTCTGCCCCACGAACCGCGAGTGCAGGAAGTGCTCGAACTCCTCGGCCGCAATCAGGTGGCGCAGAATGCGAATTCGCGTCTCGCGATCCAGCGGCCAGTTGTTGGCGCCCGGCTCCATGCGCTGTTGCAGCCAGCGCTTCTGCTCGGGAACCTGGATGTTCATGTACTCGCAGCCGATCTTGCCGCAATAAGTCTGCCGCAGCGTCTCCAGGATCTGGCGCAGCGTGGCGACCTCTTTGTTCCCGCCCTCGCCAATGGCCTCGCCCAAGCTGCCGGTGAGGAATTCGCGGTCCAGGTCCCAGATCGTCAGGCCGTAAGTTTCCGGGTCCAGTTCCGGGTGGTAGCTCGGCTCCGTGCCCAGCGGGTCGAGATCGGCGATCAGGTGGCCGCGCACCCGGTAGGCGTTGATCAGTTGCATGATCCCCGCCTCTTTGGCGATCTCCGCCGTGCGCGCCGCGGTCACGCCAGGGAGCAGCGGCTTGCGGTCGGTCTCCCAGCGCACCGGCATGTGCGGCATGCGCAGGTGGGCGAAAACCTCGTCGTAGAATCCGTCCTTGCCGTCCAGCAGCGCCTGCACCCGGCCCAGGAACGCACCCGATTCCGCGCCCTGAATGATGCGGTGGTCGTAGGTGCAACTCAGCGTCATCACCTTGCTGATGCCCAGCACCGCGCGCGTTTCCTCCGCCGCGCCGTGATACTCCGCCGGATAGCCGATAGCTCCCGCCGCCACGATGGCGCCCTGCCCCACCATCAGCCGCGGGTTCGACGCCATGGTCCCCACGGTTCCGGGATTGGTCAGCGAAATGGTGGTGCCCTGGAAATCCGCGGGCGTCAGCTTGCCGTGCCGCGCCCGCGCCACCAGGTCGTCGAACCGCGCCACGTACTCGTAGAAATTGAGCGAGCCCGCGTCTTTGATATTGGGCGCCATGAGGTTGTGCGATCCGTCCTTGCCGGCCACGTCCACGGCGACGCCCAGGTTGACGTGCGGCCGCACCACGCGGAACGCCTGTCCTTCCTTCTCGGCGTAGGCGTGGTTCAGCCCCGGCAGGTCCTCGAGCGCCTTGACTACCGCCCAACCCAGCAGGTGCGTGTACGAGACTTTGCTCTTCCCGAGGAGCGTGCGGTGCTGATTGATGATGCGCCGGTTCTCGTCCATCACCTTGACCGCGATGGTGCGCTGTGACGTGGCCAGCGGGATTGCCAGCGACGCCGCCATATTCTCGGCGATCCGTCCCGCCGCGCCGCGCAGCGGTTGGTATTCGCCATCGAGAAGCGGCGTAGGAGCCGCCGACAAAGCGGGTGTCGAAGGCGCCTGAGGCGCCTGAGGCGCCGGCCGTGCGCCGCCATTGGCCTCGAACACGTGTTTCCAACTCTCGTCCACCGCTGAGCGGTCGTGCCGGAACTGCTCGTACAGCTCGTCTTCGAGCCAGCTATTGACACCCAGTTCTGTTTTGGAGTCCATCGGAGGGAACCGCTTTCTTATCCATGATAACGTGAGCCGCCGCCTGCTCAGTCTACCCCGGGCCCTCCGCGCCGACTGTTGGCTGCAGTCGTTTTCCGACAGCCGTTAGATATGGCATCACCGCCATACTGAGTTTATGGTATCCTGGAGGTACCATGGGACTGGCGAAACGAACATATTCTCTACCCCCTGACGTAGTCGGGCGTTTTGAACAACTTCTGGCGCCCGGCGAGCGGAGCGCGTTTCTAGCCAAGTTGATCGGCGATTGGCTGGCGGAGCGCGAACGCGAGGCGCTTCGGCGGGAGTTGATCGAAGGATGCAAGGAAATGGCCGGCCTATACCAGGAGATCGAACAGGAGTGGAACGGCGCCTCCGACGAGGTCTGGCGTGGCGCCGAATAGCGCCTTGCAGAGAGGCGACGTTGTTCGGGTGCGCCTGGATCCGGTGGAAGGATCGGAACAAAGCGGGGAACGGCCCGGTCTGGTGATCTCACCCGATCTGATTAACCGGCACAGCCCGGTGATTCTGGTCGCCGCGATCACCTCACGAAAGACGGAGAGGATATATCCATTCGAGGCCCTCATCGAGCCGCCCGAAGGGGGCTTGGCCCAGCGATCCAAGGTGCTCCTCATGCAACTGCGGTCCCTCGACAAACGGCGGATCCTCGGCCGGTACGGCAGTCTCGGCGAAACCACGATGGCGGGCGTGGATGCCGCGCTCCGCATCTCGACTGGGTTGACACGCCTCTCATGAACGATACGGCGCCCGCGCCTCCGGCCGCAAGCCCGTGGACCTTTGAATCGGCCCGAATGGATTTGCGCTGCAACAGAATGTGATCCGATTGGATCTGGACGATCCTCCGCGGGCCAACGGCCCTGGAGGCAGGCAATTCCTGTACCCCGAGGCGCTCTATTTGGATCGGCATGGTCGCGTGCGTCTCGACAACGCCTTCGTGCGGTACACGGTCAGGCAACCGGCGGGCGCACCGGTGATCGACTTCGATACGTCCACCGGAAGCCTGAAGCCTGTGCGCCGCGGTGACGCGTTGCTCGAAACTTCCTATAGCGGCGTAGTGAAGCGGACCTGCATTCAGGTCGGGAGAGCTTCGGAGCCCTTCGATCGCGGCACCTGTAGGCAACTGCGCGCCGCGACTGCTCCCAGCCCTCTCAGCACCACCCGGTCGCAGGATAGGGACGGGTTTGCGTCCGAGTTTTTTGATCGCCAGACCGGGTTCCATACCGAAAGGATCGAGGTCACAGCCCCCGATCGCCCGGTGGAAATCGCGCAACCGCTGGAAATGCCCGTGGAAATCTCCGGCGGCGAGTTACTCAACCTTGGCTTTTATCAACTAAGATCGGGCGTGGATGACCCCATGCTCGGTAACATTTCGAGCCCGGGAAAGAGGACCAACCTGAACCAGGGAGTGGCCGATATCGTTCGCGACGAAGGCTCCTCCAAAACCGTCGAGATTATCCCCCTCGCACTCGGCGAGGAAAAGGTGGCCACCTTTGGGAGGTTCAAGGACCACGGTTTTTCGGCAAAGTACTTTGGAATGCGCGCGGTACCCTCCTCAAATGGGCTGAAGAGCATTCAGTTGCACGACTGGCCCGCTCCGGACGGCCGGCGCCTGAGAGCCAGCCTGCAGTATCGACAGTTGGAGGGTGATGTCGAGTTGCGCACGCTGGATGGATTCAAACTGAAGGTGGAGCAGCCGGCGGACGCTCCCGTGCTGCGCGTCGACCCGGACGGCCTGGTGCATGAGCTCGGAGCCGGCGATGCGGTGATCGTGGCGGAGTTCGAAGACCTCACGACGCGTTACTGGATGCGTGCCTGTTTCTGCTCGGCGGCGCCCGCGCGGCCCGGGTCCACCGGTGCAGCCGGCCGCAAGCAATAGCCGCGACGCGACGGCATTCGCTCGGACACGCTACCCGTCCAGGCGGAGCACCATCTTCCCCCACGCCGTCTCCGCAGGTCCGTTCAACCGAAGGCCTCGGCGATCCGGTCGAGCGGACGGGTGTGGGCGACAAGCGGCGCGGACCGCGCCGCGGGATTCGTGGTTGGAGCGCATGTTGAGAATCGCCAGTTCCTCGCGGCGCAGGGGCAAAACCTCGAACGCCGCCATCGCCTCGGAACGGATGCCGGCGAGCGCTACGCGTCCGGCGTTGCGCGCTCTGCAGATTATGTGGCGCAGAACTTTGCAGGGCATTTCGCGTGGCGGGAGCCAGCGGTAGAGGGCTCTTTCCGGATAGCGCGTGATCTGACCGGAGTTGGCCGGACTCCAGCAGGACCGCCATCCTAGCGTCTGCTCACTGTCCAGGGCGGGCCTGTAAGAAGCCCATTCAACCCGCGCTACTAGTCAAGTGTTGGAAGCTCATCGAGAACCTGCTCTAGCCCGTCAGCAACGTCCTTCCACGCTGCGTCCCGGTCGCTCCAACTCCGGACGGGTTTCGCCTCGGTGGGCAAAGCCTGCAACTCCCTAAGTGGAGTCCGGTCCCACTTGCATTCCCGAACTATGATTGGGACGACGCGGACCAGTCCCGCACGATGACGTTCTAGTGCACGCACCATCTCATATCCATAGCAATAGTCGGAAGCGATGAAGTCCGCACTGACCAGTGCAATAATGAGATCAGCTTTCTCGATAGCCTGATCGATCTCCTCGCGCCAATCCGATCCAGGTATGATTCGCCGATCAGACCACGTGCCGATTCGCCCGAGTCGTTCGAAGAGTTTCAGCTGGATCTGTAAGTCGGCCCGGTGTTCCTCGTCTTTGTGCGAATAGCTAATAAATACCGTTGCGGGCCTCACTCGTCTCGTCGAGGAGATGTCCACACTGCTTAACAAGGTGCTAACATCAACCGGAATAATGCGGCCATCCTTTACGCGATGAATGATCTTGATTCCGGCCTCTTCGTAAGCCAGCAACTCTTCGTAGGGAATTGCGATCGCCGGATCGGTAGGCAAGGGGATGAACGCCCTCGGCTGGAGTTTTGGAGTATCGAGATGTATTCTGTCGAAATCAGAACGGATGATGGCCAGTAACCGGCGTTGGCTGGTTGCCGGGCCTATCACGATGATATCAATTCTCTTCTCTTCAGCGTCGGACCTTACCAAAGCTGTGTTGCTCTCAAACCTGAGTGTCACGCCAGTACGCCACCTCGCCATGCTCGCACCCAAGGCGTGACTGCGGACAATGAAGCGAGGCAATAGGCCCTCGGGCAGATATGCGTAGCTATATCGAAACCATAGCCTGGGGCTCGCCCCGAAGTCAGAATTAAGGGGCGGTTGCTCTTTGCTTAGGAGCTGCGGAATCAAGAACTCCGAATCCCTGGGCTCCGGGAGACGGAAGCAGAGTTCAAACTTCCGCATCAGGTTCAGAATGAATTCGTGGGTTGCTTGAGGATATTCCTTAGGATCCAGAAGCCTCGCCAAGTCGTCGATGTGAATTAAGCCCTGGCGGTCCGCAACTATCGGTGAGTTCAGGAGTCCATAAATACCATTTGTGACCCACCGCGGGTTAATGACGTGTGTGTCGCGAAGCCGCCTGTCGTCCTTGTAAGTTAGGGCTACACCTAAGCAGTGCAGAGCTACCGCCAACGTCTCTTGTGCTTGGATGTCAGGCTCACCGAACTGGACGCAAAGTTGGCGATACCGCTCGAATGAGATAAAGTTACCCTCATGCGGTAGTTGGTCCTTGATTGCGAACCAGCTACCAGGAAACCTGACCCGCAGATCAGGCAACATTCTCACCTCAGAAAGGACAGCCTCTTTGAGCTCCCTGATCCCGGTGCCATCGAGACAATCCGTCCGGATGAAGTGTTTGATACGATTCGGATACTTCTCTTGAAGCCCACGGCGGTTTAAGTCAAAAGGGTGCTGCGCGACCTTATTGAGCACGACTATCACTGGTGAATCGCCCCCAAGGCTTTCAACCAGTTTGAGCCAGTATTCGACATCTACGTCTTCGCCGCCTTCGCGTCCGTTAAGAACCACCAAGTACAAAGTTCGTTCAGTGAGGAAGAACTGGTGCGTGGCGTGCATGATCTCTTGGCCACCGAAGTCCCAGACATGCAGTCGCACCTTCGTCTCGGGATCAACACGGACGTTCCAGTCGGTGATCTTGATGCCCTGCGTTTTGTCTTCGCGTTTGAATGTGTTGAAGACCAAGCGGTTAACAAGCGACGTCTTGCCGACCTCGCCCCTGCCAATAAGAATTAACTTGGCTTCGTTTAAAGGTCGGGAATCGCCGTCATGCGTTCGAAAATAGTAATCTAGGACCGAGTGGGGTCTCCTGACCACCTGGCCGGCATCGGATCTGGGTTCCGGCGCGATAAGCTCCGGAGGAAGCAGGAGAGCGGGATTTCCACGTAGCTCGATCTTTTCTAAATTGCGCAGATGGCGGAAGGAAGCCGGGAGCCTCGACAAGTGATTATCCTGGAGGTAAATGATCTCAAGACTAGATAACACTCCGATCCAATCGGGAATCTCGATGAGTTCATTGGAACTCAAATCAAGCACACGGAGGGCAACAAGCTTTTGGATGCAGGCCGGTACACTACGGAGGCAGTTGTTATTGAGATAGAGCCGCTTAAGCGATGAGAGATGGCCTACGTCCTCTGGCAAGTCCCTAAGGCAGAGGCCGCTAAGGTCGAGAGTCGTGCTGTTGCTGTAGCCAGCTTTGTCAATTCGGGAACGGGCCTCGGCGGGACCGTCCGCGACGTGCTTGTCGATTGGTTCTGGCATTGCCGCTTTTCCGAGGTGCCGGTGACCCCGTACCCCAGCGATTATGATTTTAATCCCATTTTGCGCACTGCGCTCTTGGTCTGCGGTGGTGTAAGCCCTTTAGGGGCTGGATATGGTGGCGCTGAGCCTCGGCCGTATCGTTGTCTCCCCGCACACGCCCCAGAGTGGTGCCCGCGAAGTGCGGAATCGATTACCGCTCGTAAGTACCTTTAGGCCCGCGAAGCCCCTACCTTCCGCCAGTTTGACGTCTCGCACCGCAGCCGCGGAACCGCCGGCCGATCCGCGTGCGGTCCCGCGTTCGGCCCGGGCGCTGTCATCCTAGCATCACCTTCAAGGCTGCGGACCATAGCGCTCGGGCGGAGACCAGCCAGTCAAGTCAGCCTGGAGGCCGGACTGGGAAACAGCCGGGCGTTCTTTCCTCAGCGTCCCTCGGCGGTGCCCGTCGGTCGAGCCTCAATCCCGAACCGAACTGGCGCCCGGGCTCCCTCCAAGTCCTCGTCGCACCCCACTGTTGACTTTCCCCACGGGCGGTTTCACCCACCTGGGTGTGTCAAAACCCGCGTTCGCGCAAAACCCGGTCCGAATTGTCCATTTAATGCCCGCCTTTTGAATGTGGCGCTTAGAGTGCATAACCGATCAACCGGATAATCAGACTCTCTTTACTTCTTAATTCTATGCAACTTACACGAGCTGCCGACTACGCCGTCCGGGTGATGATTCACCTCGCCGGCCAACCGGCCCATACACGCGCCAGCCGGGCTGACTTGGCGGAAGCGGCGGAATGCCCCGAGCAATTCCTTTCGAAGGTCTTGCAGAGCTTGACGCGCGCCGGGTTAGTGGTCTCCCACCGGGGAAATACCGGAGGGTTTGAACTGCCGATATCGCGCCAAGAGGTATCGGTCCTGGATGTGGTGGAAGCGATCGAAGGGCCGGTTCGCCTGAACCTGTGCCTCACCGCGGACCAGGCTTGCGCCCGGCAGGGCTGGTGCCCGGCCCATTCGGTTTGGACCGAGGCGCAACGCGCCATGGCCGAGGTCCTGCGGAAGGCCAGCATTCGCGACCTGGCGCAGCGCGTGGTTGTGCCGCCCAACGGCAACGGGAGCGGTACCCACATCGACCCGCACCCATGGAACTGACTTGGGTCGCGATCGCCGCCAGCCTGGTCATGGCGCTGGCGGCTCTGTGTATCTTCATCTTCGCCGTCAAAAAGGACTACTTCCGCAACATCGAGGAAACCAAGTACCAGGTCTTTTGGAGCGACCTGGAGGAACCGCATTCCCCTACGGAGAAGCGTAATGCCAGTGGACCCAAGGCTTCACGATAACGATCCGGACGCCGGGCAGCGTCACATAGGGCGCCGGCGAATGCTGGTCTGGCTTTCCAGCGTGGGGTTGTTCGGCTCGGCCGTCCTGGCCGCCGTCAGCAACCTGGTGTTCTTCAAGCCCCGCGTCACCTACAGCCCCAGCGCGCGTTTCAGCATCGGGAAACCCGACGACTTCCCTTCCGGCACGCGCATCTCCCGCGACGTGGAGCGCGTCTGCATCGTGCGCGAAGGCAATCGGGTGGCCGCCATTTCCACCACCTGCACCCATCTCGGATGCATCGTGAGCATCTCCGACACGGGCTTTGCCTGCCCCTGCCACGGCTCGCGCTACGACCAGGACGGGAACGTCACCGGCGGTCCCGCGCCCAAGCCGCTGCCGTGGTTCCAGGTGAGCCTCGCGCCCAATGGCGAGCTCGAGATAGACAAGAACTCACAGGTCGATCCGGGAACTTATCTAACTGTATGAGCACAGCCTGGAACACCCTCAAGGAACTGCCATCCAACGTGTGGAGTTCCATCTTCCGCAATCCGCTGCCCTCCACCGACCTGGAGCGCGCCTCCACCAGCTTCACCAACTTCTTCCTGCATATCCATCCGGTCAAGGTCCACCGCAATACCCTGCGCCCGGTCTACACCCTGGGCCTGGGGCTGATCTCCCTGTTCCTGTTCCTGATCCTGGTCGTGACCGGCGTGCTGCTGATGTTCTACTACGTGCCGTCCACTACCCAGGCCTACGACCGCATGTTGGACCTCCGCGGCACGGTGGCCTTCGGCATCTTCTTGCGGAACATGCACCGCTGGTCGGCGCACGGCATGGTGGCGATGGTCTTTCTGCACATGTGCCGCGTGTTCCTGACCGGGGCTTACAAGAAGCCGCGCGAGTTCAACTGGGTGATCGGCGTGCTCCTGCTGCTGGTCACGTTGTTCCTCAGCTTCACCGGCTACCTGCTGCCCTGGGACCAGTTGGCTTTCTGGGCCATCACGGTGGGAACTTCTATCGCCGCCTACGCGCCGCTGATCGGCAAACAGATGCAGTTTGTCCTGCTGGGCGACACCACCGTGGGACAGGAAGCCCTGCTGCGCTTCTATGTGCTGCACGTGGCCGTGCTCCCGTCCGTGCTGGTGCTGCTGGCGGCCATCCATTTCTGGCGCATCCGCAAGGATGGCGGACTCTCGCGGCCGGAACCGCGCGAAGCCGTCCCCGCGGCGCCGCCCAAGCCGCAAGTATATAAGAAGGTCGTCTACGGCCTGCAGGGCTTCGTCCGCGGACCCTTCACCAAGGTCGGCAACGTGCCCGACGACTCGGTCTACTCCTGGCCGAACCTCCTGATGGCGGAGCTCTTCGTCTTCGTGCTGACGGTTTCGGTGATCCTGGTGGTGTCGCTGCTCTTCAACGCCCCGCTGGAACAGCCGGTCAACGTGATGCATCCTCCCAACCCGGCCAAGGCGCCCTGGTATTTCCTCGGTTTGCAGGAAATGGTGAGTTACTCGGCGTTCTGGGGCGGCATCGGCATTCCCGGTTTCATGGTGGGCCTGCTGCTGGCGGTGCCGTATCTCGACCGCAATCCCAAAGGCGTGGGCCGCTGGTTCGCCAGGGAGCGGCTTCTGGCCAATACGCTGTTTCTCACGCTGGTGACCCTCAACATCATTTTCATTATCGTCGGCACCTTCTTCCGCGGGCCGAACTGGACGTTCGTGTCGCCGTTCTGACAGGGGACTATCGCATGCGACTGGCACTGGCAATTGCAGCCTTCGTAGTTCTGATCGTGCACGGCGTGGTGTTCTACGATCAGTTCTCTTACCGCTGGGAGCGGCACCAGATTGCATACCTCGAGCAGGCGCGGTCGCTTTCGACCAACCCGCGGGAGCGCGCCGCGTTGGAAGAACGGGCGCCCCACATCGAGCAGATCATCGTCACCAGCTTCGGCGATACCCGCGTGGACCGCTGCGTCACCTGTCACATCGCCGCCGACGATCCGCGATTCACGGGCCTCGCCGAGCCGCTGAAGACCCATCCTTACTCGGCCGCCTTGGGCGACGTCCAGCGCAACGGGCGTTGGGAGCGCCGCCACAAGTTTTCCGACTTCGGCTGTACCGTCTGTCACGAGGGGCAAGGCCGCGGCCTGGACACTTTCCATGGCCACGGCGAAGACGAGTTCTGGCCCGAGCCCCTGCTCGGCTACGTCACCCAGCCCAACTGGCGCAAGGATTTCGCGCCCCACCTCAGAGGCGCGGAGTATATGGAGGCAGCTTGCGCGCAGTGCCACACCGAGCAGGATTTCGCCGGCACGCCCCACGTGACCCGCGGCCGCAAGCTGTTCTACGCCATGAACTGTTACGGCTGTCACAAGATCGACGGCCTCAGCGAAGGCACCCTGGGTCCCGACCTCACCGAGGCGGGCAAGAAGTTCAAAATCGACTACCTGTGGGAATCCATCGTCGAGCCGCGCGCCAACCTGGATACCTCGTTCATGCCCAACTTCCACCTGGGCGAGGCCGACGTCCAGGCCCTGGTGATTTTCCTCAAGAGCCGCCGCGGCGTGAATTTCGCCGAAACCACGCTGGACCGCTACAAGGCCCACATCGCCAATGTGGCCGTGGTGATTCCGCCTGGGACCGCCGGCGAGAAGGCTGGCCAACAGTTGCTCGAAGATCGCGCCTGCACCGCCTGCCACAAATTGCTCGGCCGCGATGGCGGCATCGCGCCCGACCTCTCGTACGAGGGCCTGATCCGCGACGACGCCTGGCTGATGGACCACTTCAAGAATCCGCGCTCGCGGATTCCCGACTCCATCATGCCCAGTTTCCGCTTCCCGGATGAAGACTTCCAGCGTCTCTCGGCGTTCCTCGGGAGTTTGAAGACTCCGCCTGCGCCGCCCAACCCTGCCGCCACCTTCAAGGATCTGTGCGAGCGCTGCCACGGCGAAAAGGGCGATGGCAACGGCAAGGTGGCGTGGTACCTCGATCCCTCGCCGCGCGATTTCACCAAGCAGGGCTTCATGGTATCCAAACCGCGCGAGCGGTTCGTGACGTCCATCAAGGAGGGTGTGCCGGGCACATCCATGCCGCCCTGGGGCCGCGCCCTGAAAGACGAGCAGGTGGATGGCGTGCTCTCTTACGTCCTGAAGACCTTCGCCAAAATCGACGCGCCCTCGCCCAAGAACCACAACGTGCCGGATCGCAATCCGGTCGAGACTTCGCCCGCTTCCCTCGCCCGCGGCGAGCAGACCTTCCTGGAGCGCTGCACCGGCTGCCATGGCCGCAAGGCCGACGGCAAGGGACCCAATTCGCTCGACATCTTTCCGCACCCGCGCAACCTGCGCAACAGTTGGTTCGTAGCCAAGGTCGAAGACCGGCGCCTGTTCGATTCCATCCTCTACGGCGTTCAAGGCACCGCCATGCCGGCGTGGATCGATTACGGGTTTTCCAAAGAGGACGCCGGCGACATTATCAACTTCATCCGGAGCTTCCCGCATGCCTCCAACTAAGCGCAACCGTGAGATGGATCTTTGTTTTATGTGGGGCAGGTTGTCAACCTGCGGCGGGTTGTTAACCCGCCATGGGCGGCGACAGAGAAAGCCATCGGACGTGGAAACAACAGGGCGAGCTGCGCTCGCCGGGCCGATTGACAATCGGCCGCAGGTTGAAAACCTGCCCCACATAACAACAAAACTGCAACCAAGTGCGAGCTTTCTATGACTAGCCCCAGCATCCAACACGCCGATACCACGGCCAAGTGGTTCCTGATCAGCGGTATTTGTTACTTCTTTATCGTGGGCATCGTGGCCCTTACCATCGCGGCCAAATTCTGCTGGCCGGAGTTACTGGGCACGGTGCCATATCTCACTTATGGCCGTCTGCGGCCGTTACACGTTAACGGAATGCTCTTCGGTTGGCTGCTGGCCGCGGACATGGGACTCACCTATTACATCGTTCCTCGGCTGTGCGGGGTCAAGCTGTGGAGCGAAAAACTGGGCGTCTCGACGGCCGTGTTATGGAACATCATCATCCTGGGCGCGGTGGTGACGCTCATGGGCGGCTACACCAAGGGGTTGGAGTACGCCGAGCTGACGCTGCCCATCAACGTCCTGATTGTAATTGCCTGGGTGATGTTCGGCATCAATATCTTCGGCACCATCGCCACCCGCAAATACCAGCAGATGTATGTCTCGCTCTGGTACATCATGGGCACCATCCTGTGGACCGCCTTTGTGTACATCGCCGGCAATTTCGCGGTGGAGTTCACTACCGGCCTCAACCAGGCCAACCTGAACTACATGTACATACACAACGCCGTGGGGCTGATCTTCACTCCGGTCGGACTGGCTATCGCCTATTACTTCATTCCCCGGTCCTCCAACACGCCGCTCTACAGCCACCGGCTCTCCATGATCGGCTTCTGGGCGCTGGCGTTCGTCTACGTGTGGACGGGCGCGCACCACATGCTCCACGGTCCCATTTCGCAGTGGCTGCAGACCATCGCCATCAGCTTTTCGCTGCTGCTGCTCATCCCCGTCTGGGCGGTGGTCTATAACTTCTTCGCCACCATGAAAGGCCAGTGGCACCAGTTGCGCGAGAACGTGCCCATCAAGTTCCTGATGTCGGGCACGGTGTTCTATCTGCTCACCTGCTTCCAGGGCCCCATGCACAGCCTGCGCAGCGTGAACGCCATCGTGTCCAAGACCGATTGGATCCCCGGCCACGCGCACATGGCGCTGCTCGGCTGCTTCTCGTTCTTCGCCATCGCCGGCACCTACTACATTGTTCCGCGCATGTGGAATACCCGGCTGCACAGCGAGGCGCTGGCCAACTGGAGCTTCTGGCTCATCATGATCGGCGGCCTGGGCTTCTTTGTCACCCTCTGGCTCGGCGGTTTCTGGCAGGGCTGGCAGTGGAATAACCCGAAGATTCCGTTCATCGATACGGTGAAGGCGCTCCAACCTATCTGGCTGGTGCGCTTCTTCTCCGGAACCTTGATCTTCAGCGGCATCGTCTCGTTCGGCTATAACATCATGGCGACCGTCGTCGGGAGGCGGGAATATGCTCAGTAAGGCGGATAACAGCGCGACTTTCGCGGTTATAGCGGCCCTGGTGCTGTTCTTCATCGGGGGCCTGCTCACCACCGTGGTTCCCCCGCTCGTCGACAAGAGCTGGGGACGCCCCTTCGAAAACCACGATCCCAGTAAGGGTCCCACCGGCAAGCTGCGGCCCTATACCGCGCAGGAGCTGGCAGGCCGCAAAATCTACACCCGCGAAGGCTGCTGGTATTGCCATACGCAGCAGACCCGCACCCTGGTCTCCGACACCATCCGCAGCGGATGGAAAGGCGTCCGGTCGCCCATCTCCACCCCCGACGAATTCGTCTACGACGCCCCTCACATGTTCGGCACCAAGCGCACCGGGCCGGATCTCTCGCGCGTGGGCGGCAAATACGATTCGCAATGGCATCGCACCCACCTGCGGAATCCGCGCGACCTGGTGCCCGGCTCCGTCATGCCCACGTTCCCGTGGATCGTCAACGACCCGGAAGCGCTGGCATCCCTGGTGGCTTACCTGCAGACCCTCGGACGCGCCAAGGACTGGCGCCCCGACAAGGACTACGAAAAATGACCGACTACACCTGGCCCAGCGTCTATTTCGCCTATTTCTTCTTCGCCATCTGCCTGGCCGTGGCTATCTTCTTCTTCATCCGCTCGTGGAAAGACGGCTACTGGAGCGAGCGAAGCGAGCAGATCAAGTACCAAGTCTTTGACGATGCCGACGCTTATGTGGGGCAGGTTGGCAACCTGCGGTTGATTGGCAATCGGCCTTCCGACGCCCGCACCGCCCCCGCCCAACAGGAGCAATCCCAGGAGCAATCCCATGTCACCCGCTAAGCCCAAGCTCAAGGAATACGCCGAAGGCTGGATCACGGAACGCGAGGGAACCGTGGTCCCCGGCTTTCTCAAGCTGGCCTACATTTGCATCGCGGCCGGCTGCGTCGCCTATTTCCTGCTTTACATGTACGGCGATACCGGCCAGTCGGACCGCGGCCAACTGGTGCGCGCGCTGAACGCCGCCACCGAGGCCTCGGCCGCGCTGATGTACGCCGTCGCCGCGCTGATCGTGGTCTTCGGCGTCATTGTCGTCGCATTTTCTTTTGGCAAGCCGCACGAATGAGGAACGGCTGATGCAGAACGGCTTCTACCAGGTCAGGGTCCCGGACGCCACCGATTACTGGATCGAGATGGTCAAGTGCCGGCACGCCTGTCCGGTTCACACCGACGCCTGCGGTTACGTCACGGCCATCGCCGAGGGCCGCTACGAGGAGGCCTATCGCATCGCCCGCGCCACCAATCCCTTCGCGTCCATCTGCGGGCGGGTGTGCGGCGCGCCCTGCGAGACCCATTGCCGCCGCCGCGATGTCGATTCGCCGGTCTCCATCCGCGCGCTCAAACGCTTCGTCACGGACAAGTTCGGTCCCGAGACCGGCGACTACGCCATGTACCGCGCGGCCGCCGACGATCGCATGCTGCCGCCTCTCCGCGCCGGCGCCGAGGGTTCTCCGGAGCGCTACCCGGAACGCATCGCCGTGGTGGGCGCCGGCGTCTCCGGCCTTACCGTGGCCCACGACTTGGTGAAAATCGGCTACCGCGTCACGGTCTTCGAAGCCGAGTCCGAACCCGGCGGCATGTTGACCGCGGGCGTGCCCGTTTTCCGCCTGCCGCGCGAGCTGGTGCGCGAGGAGATCGGCGCCATCCTTTCGCTGGGCGTGGATCTCCGGTGTAACATGCGCCTGGGCCGCGATTTTTCCATCGCCAGCCTGCGCGCCGAAGGCTACCGGGCCATCTTCCTGGGCATCGGCCTGCCCAAGGGCCGCAAGCTGCCTCTGCCGGGCGGCGAGGCCCAGGGCGTCATCGACGGCATGGATTTTCTGCGCGCCTTCAACGCCGGCCAACCGCTTCCCCTGGGCAAGCGCATCGTGGTGATCGGCGGTGGCAACGTGGCTTACGACGTGGCCCGTTCCGCCGTCCGCCCGCACGACGACCACATCGCCTACGACGTGGCCCGTTCCGCCCTGCGCGTGAGCGCCGATAAAGAGGTCCACGTGGTCTGCCTGGAAAGCCGCGCCGAAATGCCGGCCGACGATATCGAAATCCACGAGGGCGCCGAAGAGGGCATCTACCTTCACAACCAGCGCGGCCCGCGCCAGATACTGCACGAAAACGGCGCGCTTACCGGCCTGCGCACGGTGCGCTGTACCGCGGTCTTCGACGCCGCCGGCAAGTTCAACCCCAGCTTCGATGAAAGCCACATCGAGGACATTCCCGCCGATAGCGTGATCTTCGCCATCGGCCAGACCTCCGACCTCTCGTTCCTCGATCCTTCCGACGGCGTGGCGTCCGACCGCGGCCTCATCAAGGTCAACCGCGAAACTTACCAGACCACCGCGCCCGACGTCTTCGCTTGCGGCGACATCGCCCACGGCCCGCGCCTGTTCATCGACGCCATCGCTTCGGCGCAGATCGCCGCGCGGTCGATGCACGATTTCCTGCGAGGCACCCGCACCGACGTGGTGGTGCGCAAGCGCTGGCTGCCCGCCTCTTACACCATGGCGGACCGCTGGAACGTCATCGAGCGCCAGAATCCGCCGGTGCTCGGGAGCGACCGCCGCGCGGCGTCGCTCGAGATTATCGAAGAGGCTTTCCCCGAGGCCGAGGCGCGCCGCCAGGGTTCCCGCTGCCTGCGCTGCAACGTCAACACGGTCTTCGACACCTCCATTTGCGTGGCCTGCAACGGCTGCGTCGATATCTGCCCGGAGAATCTGATCCTCCTGGTGGGGCTGAGCAAGTTGATCCAGGACGAATCGTGGCTGGCGACGGCGATTCAGGAATTCGGCGATGTTTCGCGGCTTCCGCCCGAAGAGCTGGACCAGTTGGGCGCGGTGATGATGAAGGACGAAACCACGTGCATCCGCTGCGCCATGTGCGCGTCGCGCTGCCCCACCCACGCCATCGTCATGAAGCTCTTCGATTTCCACCGCGAGTGCGTGACCGTGGACTCGCCCAACTCCAAGGTGCTGTACCGCGCATGACGCCCCTGGAACTGAGTGCCGTGCTGGGTCTGGGGCTGGCCAGCGGCCTGCATTGCTTGCAGATGTGCGGGCCTATCGTGCTGTCCTACAGCATGGCGTTGCGTCCCGGCGTGGCCCTGCGCGCGCACATCTTGTACAACCTGGGCCGCCTGCTCACCTACGCGGCGCTGGGCGCGGTGATGGGCGCGGCCGGCGGCGGGGTGGGGATTCTCAGCCGCCTGGCCGGCATGGCGTCCGGCGCGCGCATCGTTTCCGGCGCCGCCATGATCGTGGCCGGACTGCTGATGGCCGGCTTTCTTCCCTCGAACGGCCTGGTCGCGATCGAGAAGCGCGGCGTCACGGCGCGATTCTCGCGCGCCATCGGGAAGCTGCTGCTCTCGCCGGAAGCCAGCGGCAAATTCCGCTTGGGTCTGGTGCTGGGGTTTCTGCCCTGCGGCCTGGTGTACGCCGCCCTGCTGAAAGCCATGGAGTCCGGCACGGCGTGGGCGGGCGCGCTGACCATGCTGGCGTTCGGACTGGGAACCGCCGTGGCGCTGATGGCTCTGGGCCTGGGTGGATCGTTCGCCGGCCTGCGCCTGGGACGCTGGAGCGCCCGCGTGGCGCCGGTTTCCGTGGTGCTGTTCGGCGCGGTGCTGCTGTGGCGCGGGCTCGCCGCCGGGCCGGTGTGCCACCATGTCTAAGTTTCGTCCGCCGTCCTGGCACCGCCTGCGAAAATCGATCCACCTGTTCTGCTTCCTCGCGTTCCTGGCCTTGCCCTTTCTCAACGTCATCCGTTTCGATATCCCGCGGCAGCGTTTCTACTTCGCCGGCTACGAGCTATGGATCGGCGAATTCGCCATCATTTTCTTCGCCCTGATGTTCCTGATGTTCCTGGTGGTGCTGTCGTCGGTCTTCTACGGGCGCGTCTACTGCGGCTATCTCTGTCCGCAGATGATCTTCAGCGAAGCCTCGATGGCCGTTGAGACCCGCATCCGGCGCAGGGTGGTCCGCAAGTTCGGGAACTGGAAACCGCGGTCGCGCGAACGCCTGGTGCGCGCGCTATTTCACGCCGTGGTCGGCGCGGCGTCGGTGCTCCTGGCGTTCATCTTCGTCTCGTACTTCGTGGAGCCGCGCGACCTGCTGAGGAGTCTCCTCTCGTTCGACGTCCGCACCGCCGCCGGCATTTCCGGCGCGGCCGTGACGGTCGTCGCCTATCTCGATTTCACCCTGGTGCGCCTGCGCTTCTGCGCCACCGTCTGCCCCTATGGCTACCTGCAAGGCATGCTGGGCGACGGCCACACGCTGCTGGTGCACTATCGCGACGGGGTCCCCAAGAAGGAATGCATCGAGTGCAAAAAATGCGTGCGGGTGTGTCCCATGGACATCGACATTCGCACCTCGCCGTTTCAGATCGAATGCGTACACTGCGGCGAATGCATCGACGCCTGCGACGAGATCCTCGGCCGCCTGGGCAAGCCCGGCCTGATCCACTATGCTTGGGGCGAGAAGGGCGAGACCGTGGCGCAGGCCCGCGCCCTGCCCTGGTACCGGCGCGTGGGCCTGCGCGACGCCAAACGCGTGGTGGTGCTGGCGGTTCTGACCTGCTACGCGGCGGGGCTGTTCGCCGCGCTCTCCATGCGCCACCCGGTGCTCACCCAAGTCGCGCCGGTGCGGGCCACCTTGTACCGGTTGGACGCCGGGCGCGTCTGGAACCACTTCCGCTACACCATTTCCAACCGCGGTTCGAAACCGGCCGCGGTGGTCTTCTCCTTCGCCCAACTGCCCGAAGCGGCTATGGCGCTCGCGCCGAACCCCGTGCCGGTGAAGCCCGGCGAAACCGTCGAAGGCGAGTTCGACATCTCCATGCCATTGCAGCCCCACGAGGAACCGGTGCGCCACTTCACCATCCTCACCGAAACCGACTCGTTCCCCATGACATTTCTTGCGCCCGAGGAGGCCCCATGAAATCGCGACGTCCTGTACCCGCGCTCATCCCATTTCTGGTGTTTGTCTCGCTGGTGTTCATCGGCATCTTGATCTTCGCTTACGTGGAGACCAAGAAGGCCAATCCGCAGATGATCGATGTGGGGCAGGTTGGCAACCTGCGGCCGATTGGCACTCGGCCTCGTGACGCTTGCACACGGCCCCACCACGGCCTGACCCGTGTGCACTGCTTGCCCGCATGACCTGCACGCTCTGTGGCCTCGACTCCGGCGATTCCGCCTTCTGTTGCGCGGGGTGCGAGAACGTCTACGCCATCCTGCAAGAGAGCGGCGTGCTGGCATCCGGGCAGGACTTTCGCCAGACCGACCTCTACCGGCAGAGTCTCAAGCTGGGGCTCATCTCCAATCGTTCCCAACCCTTGCCGCCGGTTCCCGCGGGCGCCGAAACCCGCGACGCGGTCTTCCATCTCTCGGGCCTGTGGTGCACGTCCTGCGGATGGCTGGTCGAGCACGCGCTCGCCCAGTTGCGCGGCGTGGTCTCCGCCGAAGTCCTGTTTACCTCGGACCTTCTGAAGCTCCGCTACTGCCCGCAGTATTTGCCGGTGGAGCGCATCTTCGAACGCGTCGCCTCGCTGGGTTACCGGGCCTCGGAAGGCGACGCCGCGGACGCCGCCGCCGAAGCCGCGCGCCGCGACCTGTTACTGCGCACCGGCATCGCCGCGTTTCTCTCCATGAACGTAATGACGTTCAGCCTGGTGGTTTACGCCAGCTACTTCGAACGCATCGCTTTCAGCTACGCCCGCTACATTCCGTTCGTCCTCATGGCGCTGGCCACGCCCTCGGTGTTCTACTGCGGCGCGCCCATCCTGCGCATCGCCTGGGCGGGCGCGCGCGTGGGGGCCTTGCGCATGGAGACCCTGCTGGCCATGGGCATCCTGATGGCCTACGGCTACAGCGCCGCGGTGGCGTTCGCGGGCGGTACGCACGTCTATTTCGATACCGCCTGCGCCATCGTGACCCTGGTGCTGACCGGCAAAACCATCGAGCGCGGCGCCAAGGACCGGGCGGCCCGCGCCATGACCCTGCTCTATCGCCTCATGCCCAGCAAGGCGCGCGTGGTGGTGGATGGCCGCGAACGCTTCGTCTCGGTGGCGGCGCTGCACCCCGGCGCGCGCTTCCTGGTGAAATCCGGCGAGCGCATCCCCGCCGATGGCACGGTGCGCGAGGGCCGCTCGCACGCCGACGAGAGCGTGCTCACCGGCGAATCCGCGCCGCGCGCCAAAGGCCCCGGCGACCCGGTGGTATGCGGCAGCATCAACACCGGAGGCGTGCTCGAAATCGAAACCACGCGCGTGGGCGCGGACAGCACCCTGGCGCGGATTGTGCGCACCGTGGAGCAGGCCACCGGGCGTCGCACCGGCGTGGAGCGCACCGTGGACCGCGTGGCGCGCCTCTTCATCCCGGTGGTGCTGTTTGTCGCCGCGATCGCCTTCGCCGGCTGGCAGTGGCGCACCGGCCGCCTCGCCGAGTCGCTGATGCACGCCATCGCGGTACTGGTGATCGCCTGCCCCTGCGCGCTGGGCATCGCCACCCCGCTGGCGCTGACCGCGGCGGTGACGGCGGCCTCGCGCCGCGGCATCCTGGTGAGCGATACGCGCGTGCTCGAGACCATCCGGCGCATCGACGTGGTGGTGCTGGATAAGACCGGTACGGCGACCCTGGGCGAGTTCTCGCTGCTCCGCATCGCCGGCGATTCCGGCTGCATGGCGGAGCTGGCGGCGGTGGAAGCGTACTCCGAACACCCCATCGCCAAGGCCCTGCGCCAGCCGCCCCGCCAGCCGCGGATGGAAGCGATCGCCGCGCGCGACGTCACCATTCATCGCGGGATGGGAATCAGCGGCGTGGTGGGCGAACGGCGCTACTACATCGGCAACCGGCATCTGATGGAGAGCTTCGGCGCCCAAGCTCCCGCCGTGCCCGGGGAGCCGGGAATCACGGTAGCCTTTTTCGGCTGGGACGGCGCGGTTCGCGGCCACCTGGCTCTGGGCGACCGCATCCGCCCCGAAGCCGCCGGGTTGTGCGCCGAGCTGCGCCGCCGCGGCGTGCGGACCATGCTGCTCTCGGGCGATGCGCGCGCCACCACCGAAGCCATCGCCAATGCCATTGGCGCGGACCTCTGCCTGGGCGAAGCCACGCCCGAGCGGAAGGTGGAGATCCTCCGCGGCCTGCAGCGGGCCGGGGCCAAAGTGGCTTTCATCGGCGACGGCGTCAACGACGCGCCCAGCCTGGCCCAGGCCGACCTGGGAATCGCGCTCGGCACGGGCGCCGACATCGCCATCGAAGCCGCGCCCCTGGTGCTCATGGGCAGTTCGCTGGACGCCGTCGTCGAGACCCTGGACCTGGCGCGGCGGACGTTTCGCATCGTGCGGCAAAACCTGTTCTGGGCCTTCGCGTATAACACCGTGGGGATCTCGCTGGCCGTCGCGGGCGTGCTGACGCCGATCGTGGCCGCCGGAGCGATGGTCCTGTCGAGCCTGTCGGTGACCGGGAATTCGCGGCGTCTGTCGCGTGCGTAGGGTGGGCATCGGCCTTCGCGATGGCGAACCGTAACGCGAATGCGATAAACTGAAAAATCAGCCGCTTCAGACATTGTTTGCGAGGTTATTTGAAGAGACTTCTGCTATTCTGCAGCGTAGTTTTGCTCATTTTCCAGGCCCGAACCACTCCATTAGCTTTGGTCGTTTTGAACACGGGGCGGTTGAGTGCCGGGAAGATCCCCTACGACTGGCAGATCAAAGTGAATCACGGCCGGCCCGACGTTTCCGTCTGCCAGGACGGCGATACTCCGTGTCTCCACCTGCGCAGCGCCAAGGCCTCGTTCGCGCTGGAGCGGGGCGTGAACGTCAACCCCGCGGAACTGCCCTACCTCGCCTGGCGCTGGAAAGTCACTCAATTGCCCGATGGCGGCGATTTCCGCAGAGCCTCCACGGACGACCAGGCGGCCCAGGTTATGGTGGCCTTCGCCGATCGCCGGATCGTCTCCTATATCTGGGACACCAGCGCGCCCAAGGGCACTTTTCTGAGCGCCAGCAGCATCCCGTTGGTGCACGTGTATTCGCTGGTGTGCCAGTCCGGTGCGGCTGAGATGAACCGCTGGGTCGCCGAGAGCCGCAACGTGGCCGCCGATTACCAGCGCGCCTATGGAAAACCGGCGCCCGAAATCAAAGGGCTCCGGATCCAGATCAACTCCCAGCACACCGGGAGCACCGCGGAGAGCTATTTCGGAGAAGTAGCCTTCCGCAGCATGCCGCAATGACGACTCTGGTGACCGGCGGGAGCGGGTTCATCGGCGGTCATCTGCTGGATCGGCTTTCCAAAACGCACCAATCCTTTCGCTGTTTGGTGCGCAGCAATTCCCGGCGCCGCGCCCTGCCGCCCGGCGTCGAAACCGTGGAGGCTTCGCTCGATACGGGCGTTGGGCTCGACCGTGCGCTGGATGGCGTCGCTTCGGTGATTCACCTGGCGGGCGTCACCAAGGCGCTGCGGCCCGCGGATTACTATACCGGCAATACGCGCGCCACGGCGGCGCTGGCCAAGGCCATGGCGGGGAAGGGAATCCGCCTGGTTTACGTCAGCTCGCTGGAAGCCGCCGGACCGAGCCGCGATGGCACGCCGCTGGACGAAGATTCGCCGCCCCGTCCGTTTACTCACTACGGGAAATCCAAGCTTGAGGCCGAGAAGATAGTGCGCTCGGCCTTGCCGGAGGCCGTGATCGTGCGGCCGCCGGTGGTCTACGGTCCCCGCGATACCGACGTCTTCCAGATTCTGAAGTCGGTGGCGCGGGGTTTCATGCCGCGGATTGGCCAGGGCGAGCGGTATTTCAGCGCGATTTATGTCCGCGACCTGGTGGACGGTTTGCTGACCGCCGCGCGTCATCCCGCGGCTGCCGGCGGGACCTATTATTTGGCCCATCCCGACCCGCTTACCTGGACCGCCCTGGGGAATGCCGCGGCACGAATCGTTTTTGGCGCGACGGGCCGAACGGCGCGGGTGGTGCGCATTCCCGAGGGGCTGGCGCGGGCAGTCGGGTTCGCCGCGGAAATGGTCTCCTGGATCACCCGGAAACCTGGTATCATTTCTCGCGAGAAAGTTGCCGCGGCGCAGTGCCGCTATTGGACCTGCGATCCGCGGCGCGCCGCCATCGAGATGGGCTTCCATGCCTCCACGGATATCGATGCCGGCATGGCGGAGACTCTGGCTTGGTACAAGGAAGCGGGTTGGCTGAAATACTGAAATCCGGCTCCGATACGCGATTTTGGCCCGTCGACAAGGTGTTACTGGCGTACTACGCCTTCTGCTGCGCGGTGATTTTGGGCTGGTGGACCCACCTCCCGTCGGCTCCCTGGCTGCTGTCCGGCCACGTCGTTCTGACGGCGCTGCTGCTGTGGGAGATCAAGCGTCCCAATCCAACCTCGCGAGTTTTTCGGAACTGGTATCCCATGATTTACGTCACTTTGTGCTACAAGGAAATGGCGCTATTCATCCCCGCGATTCGCCACACCGATAGCGACCAGTGGCTGGCGGGACTGGATTACCGGTTCTGGCACGCCAATCCCACCATCTGGCTGGAACGAATTTACAATCCGGTTCTGATCGAGTGTTTGCAGTGGGTGTACACGCTATTTGTGCCGGCTGTCCTGCTGGTGGCGTTCTGTCTTTGGCGGCAGGGGCGGTTTAAAGAGTTCCAATATTATGCTTTTTTAATCGCCCTGGGGTTCCTGGTGTCGTACCTGGGGTATCTGGCGGTTCCGGCCCGAGGGCCGCGATTCCTCCTAAGACATTTAGAACACATACCGTTACAGGGATTGTGGCTGTTTCGGGGGATGCAGTCGGCGCTGGACACGCTGGAATCGGCCCATTACGACTGTTTTCCCAGCGGCCACACGGAGCTCACCATCCTGGCGTGGTGGGGGAGCCGGATGGTATCGGGGCGGTTATTCCGCACGTATTTTGCCTACACTCCGACCCTCATTTTTGCTACAGTTTATCTTCGATACCACTATACGGTCGACGTTCTGGCGGGGATAGCCACGGCGCTGGTCCTGATCTGCGTTTCCCCATCGGTCTACCGAAAACTGCAAGAAGGGAATTGAGCGAATTGGGAATCGAAGTTGTTCCAGTGGAGAATCGGAAGGAAACCAAGCGGTTCATCGAACTGCCTTTCGATCTCCACCGCCACGATGTCCATTGGGTTCCTCCTCTGCGGATTGCGGTGAAGGAGCTTCTCGACCGCGAGAAGCACCCGTTCTACGCCAACGCGGAGACTCAGCTCTACCTGGCCCTGAACGACGGCCGCGTGGTGGGCCGCGTAGCGGCGATTCTCGACCGGGCCCACAACCGGTTCCAGGAAGAGAATGCCGGCTTCTTCGGTTTCTACGAGAGCGTCGACGATGGCGCGGTGGCGCGCGCGCTGCTTTCCCAGGCCCTCGCCTGGGTCAAAGGAAAGGGCGCCGATTTCCTGCGCGGCCCCATGAATCCCTCCACGAACTACGAGTGTGGCATGCTGATCGAAGGGTTCGATACCGACCCCATGATCATGATGCCGCACAACCCGCCCTACTACCCCGCACTGATGGACCAAACCGGGTTGCGCAAGTCCAAGGATCTGTACGCCTACCTCAGCAACTCCCAGACCATCGACACCCACAAAATAGACCGCGTGGCGGACCGTGTTTTGGCGACCACCGGCGTTCGCGTTCGTCCCATCGACATGAAGAATTTTCAGGCCGACGTGGAGCGGGTCTGGGAAGTCTATAATGCTTCCTGGGCCAAGAACTGGGGCTTCGTCCCCATGTCGCGCGAGGAATTTCTGTTGATGGGCAAGGAGATGAAGCAGATCCTGAAGCCCGAATTGGTGTTGATCGGGGAGGTCGGCGACCGCGTCGCGGGGTTTGCCCTGGCACTGCCCGACGTCAACCAGGCCCTAAAACCGGCAAAAGGGAGCTTATTTCCCACCGGCTTGCTAAAAATACTGTATTATCAACGTTTGATACAAAATGTGCGGGTTCTCGCCCTGGGCGTCGTGGAAGAGTTCCGGACTTCCGGCCTGGCGGCGGGTTTTTATGCTACGCTCGTCCGGAACGCCCGAAAACTGGGCTATGGACCTTGTGAAATGTCCTGGATCCTGGAGGACAATACACTGATGAATCGCTCCCTAGAGGTGATGGGGGCAAAGCGGTACAAGACGTATCGAATTTATGAATGGAATTGAGGACCATGCGCGTATCGACTGGCGACATCACCGGCAACAAGAAGAAGGGTAGCGGATCGAACGACATTTTCGAGAAATGCCGCAATTTCACTCGTCCGAGTGATCTGCAATCCGCGGGGCTCTATATGTACTTCGAGGTCTTTGGCGACCGCGAAGGGTGCGGGCCGGGCGAAGTCCGCATGGGCAAGCGCAAGGTGCTGATGTTCGGGTCGAACGATTATCTCGACCTGATCCCCCACCCCGAAGTGAAGGAGGCCGCCGCCCAGGCCATCCGCAAGTACGGCAGCGGATGCAGCGGGTCGCGCCTGCTGAACGGAACCCTGGACATCCACGTCAAGCTCGAAGCCGAACTGGCCGATTTCGTTCACAAGGAAGCCGTCATCACTTTCGGTACCGGCTTCCAGGCCAACTACGGCACGCTTTCCGCCCTCAGCGAAAAGGGCGACGTGATGATCTGCGACCACAACCTTCACGCCAGCCTGGTGGAAGGCGCCCTGCGGTCGTCGGCGCGTACCGTCCGCTTCCGTCACAACGATCTGGACCACTTCGAGCGCTGTCTGGAGAACTGTCCGCCCGACGAGAAGATCCTGATCGTCTCCGAAGGCGTTTTCAGCATGGAAGGCGACATCGCCGACCTGCGCGGCATCATGAAGCTGGCCAAGCCCTACGGCGCCCGCGTGTACGTGGACGAAGCGCACGGCATCGGCGTCCTTGGGCCCACCGGCGCGGGCGCGGCCGAGCACCTGGGCGTTCTCGACGAGGTCGATATCGTCATGGGCACGTTCAGCAAGTCGCTGGCTTCCGTTGGCGGTTTCATCGCCGGCGACCGCGCGGTCATCGACTACCTGAAACACACCTCCCGGTCGTTTGTGTTCTCCGCCGCCCTGCCCCCCGCCTCGGTGGCCGCCGTCGGCAAGGCGTTGCAGATCGTACGCAAGGAGCCCCAGCGCCGCTTGCACCTGCTGCGCATCGCCAACCTGCTGCGGGAAGAGCTGCGCACGCGCGGTTTCTCGGTGCTTCCCGGCGAGACCGCCATCGTGCCCGTGGTCATCGACGAAGAGCTGGACGTCTGCCGCCTGTGCAAGGCCCTGCTGGAGCAAGGCATCTACGTCAACCCCGTGCTTCGCCCCGCCGCCGCGCAGAACCTGCTGCGCATCTCCGTGACCGCCGGCCACACCGAAGCGCACGTCGGCCGGCTGATCGACACCCTGATGAAGGTGTCGGCCAAGATGGGGATCGAGCCGTAGGGTCAACGGGGCTCGAGAAGTCAGGCATCTCCGAGTCGACCGAGTTTTCCGTCCGTTTGGCGGCAGTAATGGTCGACTATACTTGTGCCTTTATGGCGTTCACGGACCCCAAACCGCCAACGATTGGCGGTCTTTGTCCGTAAGCTATTGATTCTAAACAGCCATTTAAAGCAAACCGCCACGCGAATGGCGGTTTGCCCTTCAGTCGTAGCGCAACACCTCCACCGGATCCACCGTCGACGCCCTGCGCGAAGGCACAAACGCCGCCAGGAACGCGGCCACTCCCAGCACGGCCACGATGGCGCCGTAGGTCAGCGGGTCTTGCGGCTTGAGGCCGAACAGGTACGACGCGATCCACCGCGAGGCCGCCAGCGAGAGCGGGATTCCCGCCGCCAGCCCCAGGCCGATCAGCGCAAAGGCGTCGCGCAACACCATGGCGATCACCCGGCTCCGCTCGGCCCCCAACGCCATGCGGATGCCGATCTCGCGCGAGCGCCGCGCCACGGCGTACGCCAGCACGGCGTACAGGCCCGCCGTGGCCAGCACCAGCGCGAGCGCTCCGAAAATGGCCGCCACGGTGGCCAGCATGCGATTCAGCGAGAGCGTGCCCGCGATCTGCGCCTCTAGCGTGCGCTCCCGATACAGCGGCACGTCGCGGTCCACTTCGCGCGCCACCTGGCGCAGCGCGGCGAGTACCGGCGCGGCGTCGCCCGCCACCCGCAGTATCAGGGTGGCGTTGCGGGCGCCCGCTTGCAGCAGAGGCACGTACAGCACCGCCAGTTTGTCCTCGCGCAGATCGCCGTAAACCGAATCCTGCACCACGCCGACCACTTCCACGTCCTTCCCGTTGTCCAGCGCGGCCGTGCGGAAGCGCTGTCCCACGGCGCTCCGGCCGGGCCAGAATCTGCGGGCCATTTCCTGGCTGATCACCGCCACCTGCGGCGCGCCTTCGCGGTCGCGGCGCGTGAATTCCCGCCCCTCGACGAGGCGCGACCCAATGGCCGAGAAGTACCCGGGGCCGGTAGCGTTGGTGTAGACCATGGGCACCTGACCCGGCGCGCCCTGGTAGCCGGGCACGTCCACCGAGTTGAGCGTGAGGCTGCCCGAGACCGGGCTGATCAGCGCGCTGCTGGCCCGTTCGACCCCGGGAATGGTCTGCGCGCGGTCCATAAGGCTCTCGATCAGAGCGCGGGCGCGCAGCTTGTCGTAGCCGTTGGCGCCGGGATTGAGCGACGCCACCACCACCCGCTCCGGCTCGAAGCCCGTGGGCAGCGACCGCAGGTTGTGCAGGCTGCGCATCAGCAGTCCGGCGCCTGCCAGCAGGGTCACCGAGAGGCCCACTTGCACCACCACCAGGACCCCGCCCAGGCGATGACGGCGCCGCGCCGTGCCGCCGCCCTCGCTCTTCAGGACCGAGGCCACCGCCACGCGCGCCGTGCCGACCGCCGGGGCGACCCCGAACAGCACGGCCGTCGCCAGGCTGGCGCCCAGCAGGAAGAGGGTGACGCTGAAGTCGGTATGAACGTCGATGGGGCGGACGCCGGTGGGCGATGCCAGCCAGACCAGCAGGCCGGCCAGCCAGGTGGAGAGGATGGCGCCACAGACTGCGCCGGCGGCCGCCAGCAGGGCGCTCTCGGCCAGAAGCTGGCGGACCAGGGTCCAGCGTCCCGCGCCCAGCGCCAGGCGGACCGCAATCTCCTTGTGGCGTCCGGCGGCGCGCGCCAGCAGCAGGTTGGCCACGTTGGCGCAGGCAATCAGCAGCAGCAGCCCCACCAGGAACAGCAGCACCGTGAGCGGTTGTTCGAAGCGGAAGCGCAGATTGTCGAACCCCTGGCGGCCGGGCGCCACCAGCAGCCGGCTGCGCGTGCCGGGTGCGCCCTGGCGCGACGACATCTCAAAGGTAGTATCGCGGTGGGCGAACGGCAGCGGCGCGAAGCGCGCGTCCAGCACGGATTGGGCGCGCCATTGGGACACTCCCGGCCGCAGCCGGCCGATGCATTCCAGCCAGTCGTCCCAGTCGAGGAAAGGCGGCTGCGGCGCGGAATCCAGCGGTCGCGCCATCACCTGCGCGGCCATCATCAGGGGGATGAAGACTTGCGCGCGCGACCCCTGGTCGGTGCCGTCGAAACCTTCCGGCGCCACGCCCACGATCTGGTACGTTCGGCCGTTGATGCGCAGCGTCTTACTGGTAATGTCGGTGGCCGATCCGAATTGGCGGCGCCACAGACCGTCGCCGATCACGCAGACGGAATGGCCGCCGGGCACGCGGTCGTCGTCCGGCGACAGCAGGCGGCCGGTGGTGGGGCGCAGCCCGAGCAGCGGGAAGTAATTTCCCGAGACGAGCTGGCCGTGGACGCGTTCGGTGGTTTCGCCGGTCGAGAGGTTGACTTCCAGCGGGGAAACCGCGGCCAATCCGGCCAGCGCCCCGGGCGTATCGCGCAGTTCCAGGTACTCGCGGTAGCGGAACGTGTCGAAGATGTTGCCCTTCTTCGAGACGTAGCGCAGCACCACCAGCTCGCCGGGCTTCGAAACCGGGAGCGAGCGCAGCACCACGGCGTCGACCACGGAGAAGATTGCGGTATTGGCGCCGATTCCCAAAGCCAGGGAGCCGACTGCTACCACCGCCAGCCCGGGCGAGCGGCCGAGCGTACGGAGAGAGTAGCGCAGATCGTTCATCCGTAATTGGACGCGCGGATGGGCGATTCGGTGCGGGGCGGCAGACGTGGGGCAGGTTGCCATTCTGCCCCACCAGCCAGCCCGACGGCTCCTTCTCGCCGCTCAACTGGTCTGCGGGTTGGCGGTCATGGCCGGGTATGCGTACAGCCCGTGGTCGCTGGGTATGGCAATCCAGGCCACCAGGTAGGCCAGGAAGCCGAATCCGGTGGAGAAGGCGACCACCAGCCAGAGCACGCGGACCAGCGTAACATCGGCGTCCAGGTACCGTGCCAGGCCGGCGCAGACTCCGCCAATCTTCTTGTTGGCCTTATCCAGCATCAGCCGGCGCGGCGGAGCTTCCACCCGCCCCACTCCCGTGATGTGGCCGCAGCGCGAACAGAACCGATCGTCTTCCCTGAGTTGCACCCCGCATTTCGTACAGTACATGGATACCCTCCACATGCAAGGTACGAGTACCGGGGGCCGGATGTTCCTCCGCGCACCGCATATTTATTCGCGAACAATCGCGCCGTCCGAACGTGTACATTCGAGGTTTGGAGCTTCCCATGAAAACGCTTTTGGGTCTGGCTTTTTGCCTGTGTCTCACGGCCGCGGACAACGTGGAACGGTGGGGCGTCTTCGAGGTCGCGCTGAACGGGCCGGCGGCCGGAAATCCGTTCGTGGACGTGCGGCTGGGGGCGCACTTCCGCTATCGCAATCGCGTGGTCGAGGTCGACGGCTTCTACGATGGCGCGGGCGTGTACCGCATTCGCTTTATGCCCGACGAAATCGGCGAATGGACCTACACCACCTCGAGCAACGCGGCGGCGCTCGATGGCCAGAGCGGACGGTTCACCGCGGTGGCGCCCTCCGGCGGGAATCACGGACCGGTGCGGGTGCGCTACACCTCGCACTTCGGATATGAGGATGGCGCGCCCTACGTACCCATGGGGACCACCTGCTATGCCTGGACTCACCAGGGCGACCAGTTGGAAGAACAGACGCTGGCCACGCTGCGTACCGGGCCGTTTAACAAGATACGCATGTGCGTGTTCCCGAAGAGTTACGCCTATAACGCCAACGAGCCGGTCTACTATCCGTTCGAACGCGACGCGGCGGGGAAGAACGATTTCTCGCGCTTCCATCCGGCCTTCTTTCAGCACCTGGAGAAGCGCGTCCGCGACTTGCAGGCGCTGGGCATCGAGGCGGACCTGATCCTGTTTCATCCCTACGACCGCTGGGGCTTCGCCGATATGCCGGCCGAGGTGAACGACCGCTACCTGCGATACACCGTGGCGCGGCTGGCGGCGTATCGCAACGTGTGGTGGTCGCTGGCCAACGAATGGGACCTGGTGAAGAGCAAGAACCTGGGCGACTGGGACCGCTTTTTCCGCATCGTCCAGGAGAGCGACCCGTACCAGCACTTGCGCTCCATCCATCACAGCAACGTGATGTACGACCACTCCAAGCCGTGGGTGACGCACGTCAGCATCCAGGGGTCGGACCTGGAAAAGGCGCGGGAGTACGTGGCGCAGTATCGCAAGCCGGTGATTTACGACGAGTGCAAGTACGAAGGCGATATTCCCAAGCGCTGGGGTAACATCTCGGCGCAGGAGTTAGTGCGGCGCTTCTGGCTGGGCACGGTGTCGGGGGCTTATGTAGGGCACGGCGAGACGTACCTGGACCCTAACGACGTGCTGTGGTGGTCGAAGGGCGGCGCGCTGAAGGGCCAGAGCCCACCGCGGATCGCGTTTCTACGCAAGATTCTGGAGGAGGGTCCGGCCGAGGGGCTCAACAATCTCTCCACTTACTATTTAGGCGCCGGGCAGGCAGGGCGTTACTACCTGTTCTATTTCGACGTCAACCAGCCGCGGGAATACGAGTTCGACCTGGCCAAGGGAGTGCGCTACAAGGCGTCGCTGATCGATCCGTGGGAGATGACCATTAGCCCGGTGGCCGGGACATTCGAGGGCAAGTTCACTATGGAGCTGCCGGGGAAGCCGTACCTGGCCGTCCGGTTTGAAAAAGTGCAGTAGTCTTTGTGGGGCAGGATGCCATCCTGCCCCACAAAGAAAGAGGCAGGCCA
>Ga0326728_10001380_pt1 | contig 86321 bp, 79 predicted proteins | sample MB3enrmetagenome_FD_207602 | JGI IMG/M metagenome (GOLD analysis project Ga0326728, IMG submission 207602) | Lab enriched peat soil microbial communities from McLean, Ithaca, NY, United States - MB31MN | ecosystem: Environmental > Terrestrial > Soil > Wetlands > Peat | place: USA: New York...
ACCAGGATTCAGGATTCGGGATTCAGGATTCAGCGCCGACCAGACCACACCTTCTGACTCCTGAATCCTATTCGTCGATTCCAAGCAAGATCGCCGCGGCCAGTACGGTGGTCCAGAGACCTCTTTTGTCGCCAATAGCGGATTGGCTGACATTCATCGTACGGACAATCTTATTGGAGATTCGATAAATTTCCTTCTTCTCGTCCCAGCTCCGGTCGGGGTCAAACTCCACGCCCAGCGTAGTGGCGAGCATTTCCGCCGCCAGCTCTTCTGCGTATTCGCCAGCGACTTCTTCTGTCTCGCCGAAAGAATGGTGCTCTGAAAGGTAGCCAAAAGCGTTCCGGTCGGAGGGGATCGCCACGCCCACCGAGGCGGCAATCAAGCGATGCGGTTCCCGCGTCGAATTCTCGCTCATCACCACAAAAGTCACCTGCCCGGCGCGCAGTTCCTTTACGCCCTCGGTCCTGGAAACGAGCTTGCAGCGAGGCGGGAAAATGCTGGAGACTCGCACCAGGTTACAGGCGGCGATCCCGGCGAACCTTAATGCTAATTCGAAGCTGGTCAGCTTTTCGCGGTGTTTCCCGACCCCCTTGGTGAAAAACATTCGCTTGGCTACAAACATTTGGCTCTCCACCTTCTCGTCGGCGCTGCCCTTTCCGGTAACCGAGTGCCGTCGCCGACGAAGACGGACCTGGAAGACTCCATTTCGGGATATGGCCAGGAATTTTTTACCCTACATAAACCCAAGAAGAGTGTCAATGCATTTTTGAGTGCATCTTTAAGTGCCCGGGGACCTCCTGACAAGTGGCAAACGGTGACTTGGTTGTGACCAGCGCTCTTATTCTAATTCGCCAACACCTGTCATTCTGAGCCCCGACTTGTCAGGGCGAAGAATCTCCGTAGTTGTCCTTTCCGCCCCGGCTCATCGACCAACTGCCGAGATGCTTCGCGGAGTTTGCCCTGAGCCAACTGGGGGGATCCTTCTCCCGCGACTGCGGGATCAGAATGACAGGTGAAGTGCTCAGGATGACAGCGAATGGGCTGAGCATGACAGTGTTCAGGCTCGGTACGAGGTTCACTCACTCGATGAGCGGGATTTCAAAGTTAGATGGAGACCATCAAAAATATTCATGCTGGCAGGGCTTGACTAAAATCTCCGCTCACGATATGTTTCCGCGATTGACGAAAAACAGCCGGCATTTAAACTCCTAATCGTAGGGAGAAAATTCTTTTATGGAGGATATATGAATCCGAAGGCAGTCTTGGAGTTCGCTGCTGCCAACAGCGTGAAGATTGTAGATATTCGTTTCACCGACCTTCCGGGTTTGTGGCAACACGTGTCATTCCCGATTCACGAATTGGAAGAGAGTTCGTTCGAAGAAGGCTTCGGCATGGACGGCTCCAGCATCCGCGGCTGGGCGGCGATTCATGAGAGCGACATGCTCCTGGTTCCTGACCCGAGCTGGTATATGCTTGACCCGTTCACAGAAACACCCACCTTGGCCTTGATTGGCGATATCATCGACCCCGTCACCAAGCAGCACTATCCTAAGGACCCCCGCAATATCGCCAAGAAGGCTGAGAATTACCTTGTCTATACCGGAATCGCGGACACGGCGTATTTCGGCGCGGAGGCCGAATTCTTCATTTTTGACAACATCCGGTTCGATCAGGCCCAGCAACACGGTTTCTACTATATTGACGCGGAAGAGGGACGCTGGAACTCCGGCCGGGAGAAGGATAACCTGGGCTACCGGCCGCGCTATAAGGAAGGTTATTTCCCGGTCCCACCCACCGACCATTACCAGGACCTGCGCAGTGAGATGGTCTTGGCCATGGAAAAGGCCGGACTTGAAATCGAGTGTCACCACCACGAGGTCGCGACCGGCGGCCAAGCCGAGATTGACCAGAGATTCAACTCCCTGCTGAAATCTGCGGACGGAATGATGTTGTACAAATACATCATCCGCAATGTGGCCAACCAGTACGGGAAAACGGTGACCTTTATGCCCAAGCCGATTTTCCAGGACAATGGCTCGGGCATGCACACCCACCAGAGCCTCTGGAAAGACGGCAAGCCGCTTTTTGCCGGGGACAAATACGCGGGATTCAGCCAAATGGGGCTATGGTACATCGGCGGCCTCCTGAAGCACTCGCCCGCACTCGCGGGGCTCATTGCGCCCACCACCAACTCTTACAAACGCCTCGTGCCGGGCTTTGAGGCGCCCGTGAACCTGGCTTACTCGCGCCGCAATCGCAGCGCCTGTTGTCGAATCCCCATGTACTCACCCAACCCGAAAGCCAAGAGGGTGGAGTACCGTCCGCCCGACCCATCCTGCAACCCCTACTTGGCGTTCGCCGCCATGTTGTTGGCCGGTCTCGATGGAGTCGAAAACAAAATCGACCCAGGCGAGCCTTTGGACAAGGACATTTACGATTTGGGTCCCGAGGAGTTGAAAAAAGTTCCAACCCTCCCCGGCTCGCTCGAGGAATCGCTCAAGGCTCTGGAGAGAGATCACGATTTCTTGCTGAAAGGCGATGTTTTCAGTGAGGAACTTCTGGAGACCTGGATCGAATACAAAATGAAGAATGAAGTGCAGGCCGTGAATATGAGGCCGCACCCGTACGAGTTCGCCCTGTACTACGACATTTGAAGAACGTCCGTGGTCCCTGGTCCCGCCGCGGCGGGTCAGTTGCCAAACTAACTTCTGGCGGCGGCCCGCCGGCACCGTACTCCGAACTTCAGGCTCGGGTAGCAGGCGGGGCAGCGGGATCTGTCGATAGCCGTTGGTGGGAAGTATTATCGCCCTAAGCCAAGTACTCACCCTCGGGCCGGAGCAAGCTATCACCGGTACTTTCTTAAGAGCGCTTGACCCAGTGCATACCCCACGAGGACCCCGGCTGGGATAAATAGCCAATGCTTGGTTTCATGGGCGTAGCAAATGCCCAATCCACTCCCGCACACCAAAGCCGCCAAAAACAGGAGGCGCGAGTTTAGGCTGGCAGGCCTGGAGTCTGAGGCACTTCGTTCGGGCCTATTGGCGGCCGAACCCGTCAGCCCCAGCCCGAGCAGCGCCTCGCTACATCTGGGGCGTTGTCGCCATGAAAAGGCGACGTTCAAGACCACGATGGCGACCAGGGATAAAATCAAAAGGTCTCTTGGCGGGGTACGACGTCGAAGGTTCACGAGGGCAATGGCTATCACCGCGAGATTCATAAGTAATCTGCGCATTGTTGCATTATTAGTCATTCTCGGCTTGCGGTTGGAGCCTTCCCTTCTTCGAATTCGGGATAGACAATTTGGAGTGTCCTGGTACTACTGACCACTGACACCTGTCTAACCCTTCCCCCGAAACAGAAAAATCAAGTCGATGATCAGAATAATCACGACCAGAAGTTCCAGGACAAACGCCCTACCCTGATGGAATTGCTCGACCATGAATTTGTAGAGGTCCTCAGCCGTACTGAGCTTCTGCTGGACCAAATCCTTGTAGTCCGGGACGCCAACTTTTGCGGCCGCCAGACGGTAGAGGCGTGCGGAGAACATATCGCTCAAGAACTTAATTGCATTATCGGCCCGTTCCGTAAGCTCCGTGACGTCCAGGAGTAATGTATGAAGATGCGCCGAGGCTCGGGCCAGGCGCCAGCGGGCAAGAAACCCTGTTCCCTTTTCCAAAGACAGGTACACGCCCTTGAGTTCGCGCGTCAGAACTTCGTCGTAATAGCGAAATTCCAGAAGCTGCGAGTTGGCATATTCAAGGAGCTGAATGGTGGTAGCAGCGCCCGCTGAGGTATCGTAGACAAACGCCGCATTCCAACCGACCACGACAAGGTCGGTCGGGAAATAGGACATGCTGGATTGGAGAATCTCGCGTCGCTCTCCTTCCGAGAGCGGAGCATTCTCACCCCGGACGATCTGAGCCATCTGGTCGCCATAAGCATTGACGAGTTCAAAGGCGGTCGGTTGTCCTTCGATCTCCTTCACATGGAAGACGTAGTAGTCCTCATTCAACCAATTTTCGTAGGGTTTGACCAGCGCCGGGGTCACCCGCTTGAGCATCTGTCGAGCCAGGCGCCCGGCGTGCCGTTCGATTTCGAGGCCCGCGACATACCTTGAAGACAGAGCCACAAGCTTCTCCCAACTGCCCTCGAAAGAGAGTTCGAACTCGACACTCAGGACCCCGTAGTCGTAGTACTTCAGACGACCTTCTAATTCCTCGCCGGTCGCCAGGGTGACTTTCTCCGTCGGTTCCTCGACCGGAGGATTCTCGAAACGGACATATTCCGGAGCCGGATGTTTGAAGCTCGGCTCTCGCCCAGCAGGTTGCAGACCCAGAATGTGCCGTAATTCTTCTAGCCGGATCTCTTCGCAAACGTCAAAGAGGATCAAAACCAATACTGAACCGTGAAGTTGCGCCTGTGACATTCGGACCTCGAATCGGACGTCGATATTATAGAGGCTAGTTAGAAAGGGTAAAGGGCAAAGGATGAAGGCTAAGGATGAGGGTGGCGACACAAAGGTGTGGTTAGCGGCCACCTCTAAAAGGTAAGTGTTTATCCTTTATCCTTTAACCTTTCACCTTTTAAGCCGGCCACTGCATTAGCGGCCACTGCTGTTATAATCGCTCCCATGCGTCCCGAGTTCCAGGCTGTGCCCTTTGAGGACTTGGAGAAGGCAGAAGTCAACTTGGCGCGGCTCGAGCAGCAACTTGCGCCCACGCTGATGGTGCCGCTGGCCTCCCTGCTGGCCCATTCGCCCGATCCGGACGGCGCCCTGAACCTTCTGGAACGGTACGCGCAGGAAGCGCTAGCAGACGTGCTGGGCGAACTCGCGCGCTACCCTGTGGCTTTGTCCTACCTGGTGGCGATCTTCGGCTACAGCGGGTTCCTGGCGGAAACTCTGTTGTCCGAACCGAGCCTCGTCCTCCAGTTTGCCCACGACCGCAACTTTACCAAACTCAAATCCAAAGAAGACTTGATGCAGGATTATGCGCGCTCCGCCACCACCAACCCTGACCCCTGGCTGGCGGCTCAATTGGCGCGCTTCAAGCGGCGCAATTACCTGCGTATCGCAATGCGGGATGTGCTGGGCCTTTCGACTTTGGGTGAGACGACCTTGGAACTGGCCACCCTGGCGGACGTGATTTTGACCAACACGCTTCTTTATTGCGATGGCGAATTGGACAAACGCTATGGCCAACCCCAGTACCGTGACCCGCAGGGCCGCATCGCGCGCAGCGGGTTCAGCATTATCTCGCTGGGCAAGCTGGGGGGCAACGAGTTGAATTACAGCTCCGATATCGACCTACTCTTTCTTTATTCCCACGACGGTGAAACAGCCGGAGGGAACGAGTCCGTCGTCACCAACAAAGAGTACTTTGTCCGCTTGGCCAATGCCATCACCCGGACCATTACCCAGCCGACACCGCAGGGCGAAGTCTTCCGCGTCGACTTGCGTCTGCGTCCGGAAGGGGACCAAGGTGACCTGGCCATCTCGTTGAAGTCGTCCCTGGAGTATTACGAACATCGGGCGCGGGATTGGGAGTTGCAGATGTTGATTAAGGCTCGCCACTCGGCCGGCGATGCCTGGCTGACGCGCGATTTCCTGCACGGTGTGGAGCTGGAGATCTATGGCTCGCCGGGCGATTTTGAAGCCGTCGAAAGCGTTCTGTGGTCGCGCGAACGAATCTCCAGAAGAAGACGTGAGGGTGGCGGCCAGACGGTTGACGTCAAGCAGCACCAGGGTGGCATCCGGGATATCGAGTTTCTGGCCCAGTGCCTGCAGCGACTTTACGGGGGCCATGACCCCTGGGTTCGCTCCGGTGGGACTCTCTTTGCGCTCCGCAAGCTGAATGACAAAGGATGGCTAAGCGACTACGATTACGCCCGTCTCACCAATGCCTATGTATTCCTCCGCAAGGTGGAGCATTGCGTCCAACTCGAACTCGGCCAGCAGACGCACCGCTTGCCGACCGCCGCGCCGGCCCTGGACCGGCTTGCCCGGCGTGTAGGCGTGGCCGCCGGCGCGCTCGAATCGCCGGGAAAAGCGCTCTTACAGAAGCTGCAAGATGGATTTGAGCAAGTGGACGAGATCTACCAACGCGTGATCCATCCTCGCACCCCGCCTGCGGGGGGTAAAGGGTTTGAGCTTAAGCCGCTTCCTTCGATTACTCCTGACCTTGGGCATGCCTCGTACGATTCCACCTTGAGTTTCCTCAACGCCCAGGCGCCGGACATAGCGAGCTGGGTCCACGAGGCTGAAATTCCCGAGCGCTCTCGTAAGAGCGCGGCGAGATTCCTCACTGCCTTGCTCGAATCGCCGGAGCGGTTCGCCCTGGTGCGCGAGAAACCTGAACTCCTCCGGCGCGCGCTGGAAGTGGTAAGCGAGAGCGAATACCTCGGCGAACTTCTTATACGCCATCCCGAGGACATGATCGTTCTCGCCTCCCCGGAAATTCCGCCGGCAGCGGGACAGATGGAAATCGATTTGAAAGGGTCGGAAGACGCTGGACCTCATCCCTGGGCGTTGGAACCGGTGCTGGCAATGCGCCAGAAGATGGCGGTGCTCCGCAGGCATTTCCTGGGCCGTGTTTTGGAGCTCGGTGCGGCGGATTTGGCCTCGCGGGAATCGAGCTTTTGGATTCTGAAACGCTGGTCAGCGGTTGCCGCTCGGTGCGTTTCCAGCGCCTTGCAGATTGCCGGGTCGGTCCTCGAAACGAAAAGCCTCGTGGAACGGAACCTTCCTTGGCCGTTTGCGGTGCTGGCGCTCGGACGGCTGGCATTGAATGAGTTTGACCTCGCCTCCGATGCCGACTTGATTTTCGTTACGGGCCCCGAAGTGGGACGAGACGAACTGGATTTCTGGAAACGGCTGGCGGCGAAAATGATCGACGTCCTCTCCAGCTACACACGCGAGGGAACAGTGTTCGCCGTCGATACACGGCTTCGACCTCGGGGCCAGGAGGGCGAACTGGTGGTGACGCAGGAGGAATTGCTCAGCTATGCGCTGCAACACGCCCAGGTGTGGGAGGGATTAACCTACCTCAAAGCGTGCCACGTGGCGGGCAATGCCGAACTAGGACGAGAGGCAGTTTCCCGGCTCGTGACCGCTGTCTCCGACCGCTTCGCCGCTTATCCATCGCTGGCCACGGAGCTTCGCCAAATGCGGCGGCGGCTGGAAAAAGAAGTGCCCGTTCCACCCACCAATACCAAGACCGCTGCGGGAGGCTATTACGACATCGATTTTGCCGTATCTCTCCTCCGCTTGCGAGGACACATAACAACTCACCCGGGCGCTAACATGGCTGAACAAATCGCCGCCTTACGCTCCGCGGGGCTCATGAATAAGGAGGACAGCAAAGTTCTATGGGGTGGAGCGAACTTCCTTCGCTCGGTAGACCATGCCATCCGATTAGTGACCGGGAAGGCTGCCGACGGGTTACCGGATCGAGCCGGTCATGCCGAAGCAGTCGGAAACCTGGCTCGCCGCTGGGGGTTGATCGCCGGCTCGGAGACCCTGGCGCAGAAGCTGCAAGAAACGCGACAGCGGGTGCGTGAGGTTTATCGTAAGTTGGTCGAGACCGCGACGTAGCGGTGCGGGAATCAGAGGGCCGGAACTAACCCCTCACCCGTCCCGCGACGCCCGAAGAAGGCGCCGTCGCGGTCCACCCTCTCCCCAGGGGAGAGGGCAGTGTTTCCGGTTAGAAGTGAATGAACAACCCTCTCCCCTGGGGAGAGGGTGTCCCGGTCCAGCGCTGTGGCCAGCCGGAGCGGGACGGGTGAGGGGTGGCTTGCTCAGTTCACATTCTCAATCGACGGGCGCCAAACAACGCAAGAATCCTGCGGCGGCCTCGTGGGACGATTCGCGGTTTATGAAGGCCTGCCGCAGGGAGGCCGTGGATGCCACGCCGGTTTGGCTGATGCGCCAAGCGGGCCGGTACATGAAGGAATACCGCGAACTCCGCGCTAAGGTGCCGTTCCTGGAGCTCTGCAAGAATCCGGCCCTCGTCTCTGAAGTTACGGTGACGGCAGCAAAAAAGCTGGGCGTGGACGCGGCCATCATCTTTGCCGACCTCCTGCTGATTGTCGAGCCGCTAGGATTCGGACTCACCTATGACCGTGGCGAGGGGCCAGTGATCAAGCCCGCGTTGCGATTGCCCACAGAAGTGGACCGGCTTCGGGAGGTGGACCCACAGCAATCGCTCGCTTATTTTTATGACGCTATTCGCCGCACCCGCGCTGACCTCGACCCCACATTACCGCTACTCGGGTTCGCTGCATGTCCCTTCACACTGGCTTCCTACCTTATCGAAGGCGGCGGGTCTAGAAACTACCGGCACACCAAGAGGTTGATGTATCGAGACCCGGGAGCTTGGCGCGCCTTAATGGAACATCTGGCACGCAACCTGGCCAGATACGTCAACGGCCAGATCACCGCAGGCGTTCAGGCTGTTCAGATTTTTGACACCTGGGTCGGCTGCCTGGGCCCCGCTGACTACTGCGAGTTTGTGCTTCCCTACACACGGATGATGGTCGAGGGGATTACTCCCGGCACGCCTATTATCCATTTTGGAACTGGCACCGGCATGTTGCTCGAGGACATGCGGGACGCCGGTGGCGACATCATGGGTCTTGATTCCCACGTGGAACTGGACGAGGTCTGGGCGCGCTTGGGCCACTCGGTGGGCGTCCAGGGCAATCTCGACCCCATCGTTCTGTATGCCGACCAGGCTTACATTCGCTCGCGCGTGCAGAGGATTTTGAAGCAGGCAGGCGGGAGGCCGGGGCACATCTTCAACCTGGGGCACGGCCTGCTCCCCGACACGCCCTATGAGAACGTGGTGGCATTGGTAAACATGGTCCACGAGTTGAGCGGGACGCGGTAGCGCAGAGTCTCGTCCTCCAGAGACTCTGCGGCTTTTCCTTCAAGTACACGTTCGGCGGGTGGCGCATACGTCCCGACGGTTTTTGTCGGGATGTATGCGCCACTCGCGATAGCAGGGACTCTTCATTCAGAATGGCCGATTTCACGCGAAGCAGATTGTGCAGGATATTCTAGGGAAGAACAGTCCACACTCAACAGCCGACAGTTTACTCCAGTTCGTGCTCAGGGCTTCGTTGTCAGTTGGCAGTCTGCAAGGAGACTAACCAAACATGGAACAAACGGATTACAAGCTCACTCAAGTCAGCGTCGTTATGCTGGGGGTTCATGATGTGACGCGCTCGCTGGGTTTCTATCGCGACAAGCTGGGCCTGAAGGTCCAGCGTGAGATCCCCGGCTTTGCGTTCCTGGACGCCGGCGCGGTCACTTTGTGCCTCAGCGAGGCTGCGGCCAAAGTCCGTGGCCAGGTTGTGGGCGCCGGCGAGCTCGTCTTCTCGGTCGAGGACGTATCCGCCGCCTATCAAGCGCTGCGAGGGAAAGGAGTCCAGTTCACCCACGAACCGCGAAGCGTCACGCCCACCACGCGGGTCGCCAACTTCGATGACCCTGACGGTAACCACCTCTCCATCTTTGGGCCTTAGTCGCGAGTCACGCCGATCCGCCTCGGCGGACCTTTTATGTCGGCGCCCGCTAAGACGCCCGCACAGGCCACGGATAGGACGCGGTGTGAGGCGGTTTGTTCGTCATTTGTAGAAGAAAAGCCGGTAGCGCAGAGTCTCGTCTTTCAGAGACTCTGCGGCTTTTCCTGAAGGTGTGGAATTTGTCGTGACTACTGAGACGGCGATCTCGAACGCCCGGCGTTGGTCCATCGTGGCGCTGCTCTTCCTGGCGTCGATGATTAATTACCTGGACCGCGCCACCCTCTCGGTGGCCCTGCCGCTCATCTCTTCAAGCCTGAACCTCGCCGCCGGGACCAAGGGCCTGCTGCTTTCCGCCTTTTTCTGCTCCTACGCGCTGATGCAGGTACCGGTCGGCTGGTGCGTCGATCGGTACAATCTGCGTTGGATTTACTTTGGCTTTTTTGCCTTGTGGTCGTTAGCCTGTGGCCTCACGGGATTTGCCGCAAGCTTGGGCGTCCTGATAGCTTTCCGCATACTCCTTGGGATTGGCGAGTCGATCTACCTTCCAGGGGGGACAAAGATCGTCAGTGTTCTGTTTGAGCCCCGGGAGCGGGGCCTCCCCTGTGGAATCTTTGACAGCGGCACGCGTGCTGGGCTTGTTGTGGGTGCGCCGGTCGTCGCGTGGCTCATCGTCCGCTATGGCTGGCGGAAGATGTTTTTCTTCGTAGGCTTTTCAGCCCTCCTCTGGCTCATTCCTTGGTTGATGGTCTTTCCCTCACGACTCTCAGAGCGCAGACAAGGGCCGGCAGCCCCCCGACCGTCTGAAGCCCTTCGGGATGTTCTCCAGCATCTTCTCAGCCGCAACCTGATCGGTATTTGTCTGGGCTTTTTCTGTTTTGATTATTACTGGTACCTGCTCGTCACCTGGCTTCCCGACTATCTTGTAACGGTGCGGCACTTGACGATCCTGAAGGCAGGCCTGTACGCTTCCCTTCCTTACCTCGTCTGGGGCATCAGCGAGCCTGTAGGAGGGTGGATTGTGGATCGCCTGATCCGCTGGGGATGGGACGAAACACGCTCTCGCAAGGGCCTGATCACGGTGGCATTCGTTACCGGCCTCCTCCTAATTCCCGCGGCACGCGTCCAGAACGCTCATGCCGCTATCATCCTGATCATGGGCGCTTCGCTGGTCGGGCTGGCCACAGGAAACCTGCTCGCCATCGTGCAATCGTGCGCTCCACCGGGAGATGTAGGAGTGTGGACAGGATTTGAGAACTTCGCGGGAAACCTGGGCGGGATCATTGCGCCCGCGGCCACCGGGTTTCTCATCGCCCGGACCGGCTCCTACCTGCCCGGCTTCGGGTTGGCCGCTTTGGTCCTCCTCACTGGCCTGCTGGCGTACTGGTTCATAGTGGGAGAATTGAAACCTCAGGCGCAGACCTGACCCCCCAGGAAACCACATCATGCATTCATCCACAAAATGGTAGTGGGTCAATTTGATGTCGTAGCGGCGAGTTTACCTCGCCAAATGGCGGCGTAAAGCCGCCTCTACATCAAACTGACCCACTACCCACAAAACGAAGGGTTTGAAAATTCCTCCACGATAAGTTAGCCTAATCGCGGCAGAGTTTGGCACCACGCGGGTGCGACTTGCCGTCGCGGATTCTTAGGGAGACAAGGAATGGAGCCGTCGGTAACAGCTACTCCTGCACAGGCCGCAACCCCGACACGGACCTTCGCTTTGGGCGGGCTCGTCGCGAGCCTTCGTCCTCAGCAGTGGGTGAAGAACGGCTTCGTTTTTGCCGCCTTGATCTTTTCCCGCAGCATCACCGATTGGCATCGCAACGCGCGCGTAGCGGCGGGCGCGCTCCTATTCTGCATGATTTCCAGCGCGGCTTACCTTTTCAACGACATCCTTGACGCGCCGGAGGACCGGAAACATCCCCTGAAGAGACTGAGGCCGCTGGCTTCGGGGAAACTGGGCGTGGGGACCGCCTCGATAGTGGCGATAATACTCGCCATCCTCTCCTTGTATGGCGCGTGGATTCTCGATCGCACGTTCTTCATCATCTTGCTGACGTATGGCGTCATCAACGTGCTGTATTCGTGGGTACTGAAGCGTGTGGTCTTGCTCGACGTTTTTGTTATCAGCGCCGGCTTCGTCTTGCGGGTGATAGGCGGGGGCGTGATCATCCACGTGGAGATCTCTCCCTGGCTGGTCGTGTGTGCCACGCTGCTCGCTCTGTTCCTGGCCCTCAGCAAGCGCCGGCACGAGTTAATGGTCTTGGGAAAAGACGCGGGCGACCACCGCTCGATCCTGGCTCACTATTCGCCATACTTTCTGGACCAGCTTATCGGGATTGTTACCGCTTCCACCGTAATGTCCTACGCCCTCTACACACTTTCACATGACGTGCAGGTAAAATTTCCCGGCAAGCGGCTGGAGCTCACGATTCCATTTGTTCTTTTCGGAATTTTCCGATATCTCTACCTCGTACACCAGAACGAAGAGGGAGGAAACCCGACGCGGTTGCTTTTCACGGATCCAGTCTTGCTTTCGGTTGTGCTGTTCTGGGCGGCTTCCGTCATTTTCATCATCTACCTTTAGATGGAATTGGCGATTTTCGATTGATCCCGCATGGCGGGACCGATTGAAAGGGGGGGAGTTGCCGCGCTGCCTTTTCAATCGTCAATTGACAATCAGCCCGCCACGGCGGGCCAATGAAAACCACGTCTTTGGTTGCGGTCGAAGGCTCGGCTGTACGCACTATGGCAGAAGGTTTTGTAACTCAGCCACTCTCCGGCTGGGGTCGTTTCCCGGTCGAACGTTGTAATGTCTATCGCCCCGAAAGCCGGCGCCAACTGGCCGGCATCCTGGAGTCCGGGGCCCAGCCGTCCCTTATATCGTTCGGGCTGGGGCGTAGCTACGGCGATGCGCCCCTGAACAGCCAAGGCGGCGTCATCTGTCACACACGGCTTAACCGGTTTCTCGCCTTCGATGCGCAAACCGGCGTGCTGGAGTGTGAAGCCGGTGTCAGCTTGGCTGAAATCCTTCAGTATTTTCTGCCCCGCGGTTTCTTCCTGCCGGTGACGCCGGGGACGAAATTTGTTACCGTGGGAGGAGCGATCGCTGCCGACGTACACGGCAAGAACCACCATCAAGATGGCACCTTCGGAAATTTTGTTCTGGATTTCAAGCTGCTAACACCCAACGGCGAGACACTCTCCTGTTCACCGAATGACAACTTCGAAGTCTTCTGGGCAACGCATGGGGGCATGGGACTAACAGGGGTAATTCTCAGCGCCAGGATCAAGCTGCGGCCCGTCGAGTCCGCGTGGGTACTGGTTGATTACCAGAAGGCTACAAACCTGGAGGACGCGCTGGGGAGGATGACCGAAAGCGACATCCGCTACCAGTACTCGGTGGCCTGGATTGACTGCCTGGCGACCGGCAGGCATATGGGAAGAGCGGTTTTGATGCGAGGAAACCACGCGCCCGCAAATGGGTTGCCGGCAAGTATTCGGGATCCCCTCGCCGAGCCGCCCCACCGTCGTTGGACGCTCCCTTTCGATTTTCCTTCACTGGCGTTGAACAGTCTTACGGTGCGCACCTTTAACGCTTTCTATTACGGTGTGCATCGGAATGCCGCCCGTCAATTGGTTGACCTCGAGAAGTTTTTTTATCCCCTCGACGCGATTCAGCATTGGAACCGCTTGTACGGGCGCAGAGGCTTTGTCCAATACCAGGTGGCACTGCCTTTGGAGGGAGGGCTGGAGGGACTGAAAGAAGTCCTGACCCGGCTGGCCCGCTCGCGCCGCGCCTCCTTCCTTGCGGTGCTGAAGCGTTTTGGGAAGCCAAACCCCGGCCTGTTTTCTTTCCCCATTCAAGGTTACACCTTGGCCTTGGACCTTCCCGTCGCCCGCGGGTTGATTCCTCTGCTGCACGAATTAGACCGGGTGATTCTGAATTACGGCGGCAGAATCTACCTGGCGAAAGATGCGGTCATGACTTCGCACAGCTTCGCCGCGATGTACCCGAAGCTTGAACAATTCAGAGCTGTCAAAAGCAGGCTTGACCCGCGTGGTCTGCTTTCTTCATCCATGGCTCGGAGGCTCGCAATTGTCGAGAAGTGATGGAGCGCGGCGCCGCCGCCACCAAAGGCACCTTGTAGGGCCGAACGGCGTTCGGCCCTGGGCGATCCGTCGGCTGACGGACGGTCGCCCCTACAGGCCATCGTCAACTGAGGAGGTACGCGCGTGCCAAGTGTGCTAATTCTGGGCGCGACTTCGGCCATTGCCTCCGCCCTGGCAAGAGAGTTTGCGGCTCATAAGTTCGACCTCGTTCTGGGGGGCCGCGACCAGGAAGAATTGAGCGCGCTTGCCTCCGATCTTAGCCTTCGTTACGGGATTCGTGCCGGGGTCCTTCCCTTTGATGCCCTCAACACACACACTCATGCTTCCACCCTGCGACCTTTCCTTTCTGGAGCAGGCAACGCTCTGGAGGGAGTCGTGGTTTGCATGGGGTACTTGGGTGACCAGGCAAAGGGCCAACGCGATTGGGAGGAAGCGCGACGCATCCTCGAGACCAACTTCACCGGTTGCGTTTCTGCGCTGAATATTCTTGCCAACCATTTCGAGTCAACCCGCGCAGGTTTCATCTGCGCCATTTCCTCCGTGGCCGGAGACCGTGGCCGGCAGAGCAACTATCTCTACGGCGCGGCGAAGACAGGCCTGAGCACCTTTCTTCAAGGACTGCGCAATCGCTTATTCCATGCCAACGTCAAGGTCATTACCGTTAAACCAGGTTTTGTCGACACACACATGACCTACGGGCGTCCGGGGCTGTTTCTGGTGGCATCCCCGGAAAGCGTGGCCAAGGGCATTTTCCGAGCCATCGCCAAAGGGAAGGACGTCGTTTACTTGCCCTGGTTTTGGCGTCCCATCATGCTGATTGTCCAGTCCATCCCTGAAGCGATCTTTAAGAGGTTGCGCACGTAGAGCCGCAGCCCGCACGGATGGGATCGCGGCGCCAGTTTTGGTGACACCGACCATCCTGACTTTGACGGAGCCATGGCGACTGTAGAAGCCCTCGTTGACATAGCTCCAGCCCGCGATTAATCTACGTGAAGAGGGGCGATGGATATTTTCCTTGAAATTGCGCGGCTCAGGAAGGAAGGGCGCAAGGCGGCGCTGGCCACCATTATCCAGGTGCAAGGCTCCATTCCAAGCTACGAGAGCTCGAAGATTCTGATCCGCGACGATGGGTCCATGGTGGGCACGGTGGGCGGAGGGTGCGTCGAGGCCGAAGTGTGGTCCGTGGCGCAGGATGTGATGCGAGAAGAAAAGCCGCGCCGCCTGCACTTCAACTTGAACGCCAATCCGGAATACGACAACGGCTTGGTGTGCGGCGGGTCGCTCGATATTTTCATTGAACCCATCCTGGCCACTCCCACGGTGTATCTCTTCGGGGGCGGGCACGTTTCGCTTTACGTTGCGAAGATGGCAGGGGTGGCGGGATTCGACGTGGTGGTTTCAGACGACCGGCCGGCGTTTGCCAACCCCGACCGCTTCCCGGAAGCCGTCGAAACGCACGCCGGGCCCTGGGAAGAGATTTTCGCCAAGCTCAAAATCAACGAATTGTCTTACCTGGTGCTGGTCACTCGCGGGCACAAGGGCGATCTGGATTGCCTGCGCTGGGCGCTCAGCACGCCGGCACGCTACATCGGTATGATTGGCAGCAAGCGGAAGTTCATCGAAATCTCGAAGGTGCTGGAGCGCGAAGGCGTGCCCGCAGAAAAGCTGGAGCGCGTTCATTCCCCCATCGGGCTCGATATCGGGGCGCTGACGCCGCAGGAGATTGCAGTCTCCATTGTCGCGGAAATGATCGCCGTCCGCCGCCATGCCGCGCCCTCCCATCCCTCTCTTGCTTACAAACCCAAAGCCACTGAGATCGGCACCACCCCTTAGTCCCCCCCTCGGAAAGGAGGGGATTAAGGGGTGATGCTATCGCATGATTGCAGGCTTGATCCTCGCTGCGGGTGGATCCTCCCGCATGGGAACCGACAAGGCCACGCTCATCTACCGTGGCCGGACATTTCTCGAGCTGGTGGTGCAGACGCTCGCAGAGGTTGACATCGAGCGCGTCGTGGTGGTGCTCGGCCATCACGCAGAGGACATTCAACGACAGGTCAGGGTTGAGGCTGCACAGGTCGTCGTCAATCCTGATTACAGGTCCGGCCAGACATCGTCATTACAAGTGGGTTTGCGATCGCTGATCGCGGATGACCCGGAAGCCGTGCTTCTCTGCTTGGTGGATCATCCCGCCGTCTGCGCAGAAACAGTGAGAGGAATTGTGGCCACTTTCCGCCAGTGCGGCGCTCCGGTCGTGATCCCCACGTATCAGGGTCGCCGGGGACATCCGGTGCTCATCGGACGGCAAGTCTTTGGTGAGCTGTTGCAGTTGGCCTCCGACGCCGGCGCGGATTCCGTGGTCAGGAGATACCGCCCAGCCACGCAGTTTGTCGAGGTCGAGGACGAGGGAGTAGTCATCGATGTGGACGACCCGGAAGCCTACGAGCGGCTGACTTGCAGGGAGTGAGGGAATTACGACTTATTGCCCGTATCGGGCTGGGAACTTCACCTCACCCGAACTATAACTGCCTTTCTTTTCAATAACATTCCCGCCTTGGATGGCTAAGTAGTTCTATTATCAATAGTATTCCCGCTTCTCCCGCCTTTTTCCACAGCGGTCCTTTGTTTTCATACACATTCCCGCATAGTCCGTTCAATTTCTCGAAGTCGAGAAGTCGACCCGTCGCCAGAAGGCGGCTTTGGGCCGCAGGGCGAAAGTCGAGGGCCGAGAAGTAACAACCGCATCCCAGGGTGCCGCTTGATTCGCTGTACTGCCTGCCCCGTTGCGGTTTTTTTGTCCCACCTGCCACATTCTCGGGAGCGAGTCCGGGAAGGCAGTAGCGTCGACGCATTGTACTCCCAGGCAACCGCACTTCTGGCGCCTGACACCTGACATCTGGAACGCGAAGCCTGCTCTCCTTGCACCTGACACCTGGGACCTGGCACCCGAAACCTACTTCTCGGCTTTGATCGGCGCTTTTTGCACTCAGAATCGAGTTCGTTTTGAGTTCGTTTTTCGCTCCAAAAACAGCTAAGTGCTGTGTTTCCAATAGATCCTTAGGTTCGTTCCCTCTATTTAGTATCTTTTTTGCGTTTCCAAACCGTTTTGCGCCCCCGGCGTGCTGATTTTGAATCCCCTTCGCGCCCTCTGTGCCCGCGCTCTCCATAGGTCAACCACGCTAGCCTATCAAAACTACAGCCTCGTGTCAAGAGCAAAAACGGCGGGTTCACAAGAGCGCGAGCGATGAATCTGGCAGCGTGCTCCTCCCGTCGCTGCACAAACAATCTGGGTCGGGTTGGCGCGGTACAAGGGTCAGAGCAATACGTGACAGTCCCGCCCTGCGGGATGCTGGTGGTCACGTAATGAAGATGATTGAGGCCGCAAGGATGCCGCAGCCGAGGCATGCAAAGATTCTACCTCAGCCTCAAGCGGAGTCAGCATGTCGCAGACATCACGAACCGGTGTCCGTGCCGCCCGCCGACGTCCCAGTACATGTGTCCCCTAAACGTACGTATCTGCCTGCAGAGGAGCCTAAGACTTGTTCCCTGTAACAAAGGCGCCGGGCCAGCCTTCGATTACTTTGTCGATTTCGGCCATCAGGCGGATGGTTTCTTTCAGGGCCACGACGATCTTCCTGCTTAATATTCCCCTCCTGGTTCAGGAGGGGGGAAGGGCAGTCAAGTACTAGTAGTGGGCAATGTTTTCGTCGGAAAGCACCCGGCGGCACCTACGCTGCGGCAATCCAAATCATAGGCCGTAGAGGGCGGCGACGCGCTCATCCGCAAAACATGAGCAAGATATATCTCGGCTTCGAGGGCATTGTAATTTCCAAATCGCTGCGATAAAATACGTGCCGTGGGCTAAGGTATCGAGATTCCAGGGCATTGTGGAACAAAAGTGGTTCATCGCAAGGATGGCTCCCCGCCGTTTTGTAGGGACTCATTGAGGGTTTAAGCAAGGCTATCTTACAAAGAGCGGCGCGGTCGCGTTGCCGCAGAAGCGCATTTCAGAATTCACTCGCGGTACCGCTGCTGGCCGATCGAGGCCGGGGCGGGATCGACGGGGTTGGGAAGAAGAGGAGGCTGATCATGGACGTAACTCTGGGACCTTGGACGGCCGAGAAGAGCGTCGACCAGAAGCAGGGCAAACCTTTGGCGGAGGCCATGGGTGACGAAGCCCGGAAAACGGCGAAATCGGCAGGCTTCACGCCGCAGGATGCCCCGCAGGGCAACCCTGCGAAAAGTGGCTTCACCATCTCGGGCAAAGTCGTGAAAGTATCGAAGCTGGGCAACAGCATCCAAGTCAAGTTGATGTTCACGCTGTGGGCCGATGGCACTTTTTCGAACATTGCGCCGCTCACCGGCGAGGGGGAGGCCCAAGGTAGCGCGAGCGCCGAAGACGCCGTGCGCGCTATCACCGAGAGCAGGGTCAACCTGTTCCTGCAGGCGATCAAGTCGGGCCGCGCGGCTAAGGTCCATTGACGCCAGTTACCTCAAGAGCGGAGGTCTGGCCTACGCTCTCCCACCTGAAGCTTCGCCCCTCCCCGAGTCCTCTCGATCTCTAACTGACCAAAGCGAATGAACTTGATGAAGTCGTCATCGAGGGTGAGCTTTCTTTCTGCGAGGTCGCGCTTAAAGTCCTCCAACAGGTCGAGAATGAAGGGGATTCTATTGAGCTGGCCGAAATTGGAATAAGGCGGATTGCCGATGACGACCGTGAATCGCATGGTTCGCTTGACGGCGTTTACGGCCTGGGCTTCGTGGGCCAATGCCGGGGCGTCGAATTCGAAACGGTCGGAGAAATCCTGCGGCGGCTCTAGGCTATTGGTGAGGTAAATTCGGGCGCGCTCGTGCGATCTAAACGAATACCCGGTTTCAAAGAGTTTCAACCCTATCTTCATGTGGGCGATGGCATATGGAGCCATCATCAGCTCGAAGCCGTAAAGCCGGGGCAGAAGATGGTCGGAGACGTACTCGCTCCAACGATCGTGAAATTCGAAATCGAGACCGGGCCGGCGGTCATAGACCGCCGCTACAGAGCGCCATTTGGCTTTCATGGTTTGGTGAATCACTTCCACCAGAAACGTCCCGGTGCCGCAGGCTGGGTCGAGAATCTGCACGAACGGGTCGTCGGGCTTGGTCCAGTCTGGAATCTTGATCTCCCGGTGGCGTTTCGCCATTTCGCCCCAGGTGGTGGTAGGCCCACGGGCCATGCCCAGCGTAGCCGCCTTGCGTTTCGGCTGAAATCGGTCGTCCAAGGCTCGGTTTACCGTCCGCTTACGCTTAGCAAGGAATACCTTGCCCTCACCCTCTAATCACCCTGCTGGATTCGCCAAAAGAGATATTGTCTCGGGAAGGCGATGGTGCGTCTTTTCGAGGACGTTCTCCGTATACAGGGATAGAATGGGACTCGCGACTAGCTGGTTTATGAGCACGCTTGAACAGGAAGCGGGGGAGGTGGCCCGGGGGCTGCGGAGGCGCGATCCCTCTCTGCTTGACGATCTGATCCAGCAGTATCAGTACCGACTGTTCCGTTATTTGCTCATGCTTACCGGCAGCCGCGAGCAGGCTGAAGATCTATTCCAGGAAACCTGGATCCGGGTACTCGAAAAGGGCCACCAGTACAAACAGCGCTGGAGATTTGAAACCTGGCTTTTTACCATCGCTCGCCACCTGGCGATCGACTTCATGCGGCGCCGGCAGCCGCAGAGCCTTGATGCCCTGCTGCAACCGACCGGAGCTGACCGACCCCTCGAACTTGCAGACACGGCTTCATCATCCGCATTTGACCAGGCGTTCCAGGGTGAAGAAGCAGCCAGCGTTGCCGCAGCGCTGAGGCATCTGCCTTCTTCATATCGCGAAGTGCTGACCCTGCGTTTCCACGAGGACATGGAGCTCGAAGAGATTGCCCGGGTGGTTGATTCACCTCTTTCAACCGTGAAATCCAGGCTCTACAGAGGCCTGGCACTGCTCCGAGTATGGATGAAGGACATATACGCATGAGGGAAGATATTCACGAGCGAGCCCTACAGCTTGTTGACAAGAGGCAGGTGGAAGGCCTCACCGCCGAGGAGCACAACGAGTTGGAGGCGCACTTGGAAAGCTGCGCCCAGTGCCAGAAGCGGGCTCTCGCGACCGAGCGCGCTCTGCATGCGCTGCGTTCAGCGGCGCCGCGGTTCGACCTCGCGCTGGTGCTGACGACCCAGATGCGAGCGCGGGTTCGAGCCCGCGAACTCAACGAAAATGCAGCACGCATGCGCGCCCTGTGGATTTCCTGCACCTTGTCGTGGGTCCTCGGAGTGGTCTCCGCGCCTCTGCTGTGGCGGGGCTTCGAGTGGATGGGACAGCGCTGGGCGATTTCAAGGCCCGTGTGGATGACAGGGTTCGCGCTTTCCTGGGTGGCGCCTGCTGTCGTGGCAGCGGCAGTTATCGCGTGGCGGCAAGCGCGTGGCGTGAGCGGGACCCAAGTACAGTGAGAAGTGACAGGTGACGAGTTTCAGCCACGTGCAAGAAAGGGTGGGAAGACAATGTCTGAAGTGAAACCAAACATCACTGAGGAAGCTAAACTCATCCCCTGGTGGGCCACCGGTCTGGCCGTGGCGCTTTTCGCGGGGCTACAGGTGCTGATGCACCTTGTCCTGTTCCCTCGCGAACCGCACCCGACCCCCTTGGCCTGGCGGATCTTTATTGGCTTCATGGCAGGCGCGGCACTAGCCTTCTTTGTGCTCCTCGTCGGTTATGTGAACCGTGATGCAAAAAGAAGGGGAATGAATGTAACCCTGTGGACGTTGCTGGTGATCTTCGTCCCCGATGCTATTGGATTCATCATCTATTTCCTATTGCGGCAGCCCTTGAGAATTCCATGCCCCAAGTGCGGAGCCATGGCGGACCCGGCCTTCAATTTCTGCCCGAAGTGCAAATTCAACCTGCATCCTGTGTGCCCACAGTGCCACCACTCCGTGCAGGTGGGGGACACTTACTGCCCTTACTGCGCGATGGCGCTACCGGCGGGGGCAACCTCCCAATGACGAATACAGGAATAAGAACCTGAAGCCCGATTATATTGCGGTTTGTTTGGCCCGCTCCAGGCGGCCGCCTTCGCGGCGGTCGGCGCGCAGGAGCAGAATCGAGAAGATCAGGCCGCAGAAGCCCAGCCCGGCGAACATGATCTGGCTGGCGGTATAGCTGTGCGTGGCGTCTCGCAGCGCGCCGTTGGCGACAGGGTAGACCGCCAGACCCAAGTTTTGGATGGCGGTCATCAAACCGAACGCCGTGCCCACGCAACGCGCGTCCACAATGAGCGGTACCGACGGCCAGAGGCAGGCGGGGACCAGCACGAAAGCTGCGCCCAGCACGGTCATCGAGAGGACCGGCGAAAAGTGCGTCAGCCCCAGGACCAGATGCGCGGGAATGATGAGCAGCGAGCCTACCACCATGAGGGTGGCGCGGCGGCCCAGATGATCGACAAAGTTGCCGGCGAAGGGTGCGAGCAGCATGGAGGCCGCGATGATGATCGACGTGGCGCCCTGAGCGGTCGTAAACATGTGCGTGAAGTTGTAGAACACCCCGGCGAGGAAGCCTAGTCCTTCAGCGGAAGCCATAGGCATGCCCCACTTGTCGTGAAAGAAGTCGGTGGCCAGCGCGGTAAAGGGAAAGATGGCGGAGTAGAACGTAACGCAGATTCCCACGGCGTACCAGTAAGAGGGACGAAACTTGCCGACGTCGCTCCAGGTGATCTTGTCGCCGGCGCCGGCCTGGGGTAGATGCAGGATGGGCTCGGCGCGGCGATCCATCAGGGTGTAGATCCAGTTGCAGAGCAGGCTGGCCAGGCACAGCGCCGCCGCGATCCAGAGCGCTCCGCGCCAACCGAAACGGGTGGCCAGCAGTTGTTCAGTATTGAAGGAAAACAGCGTGCCGAGGCGGGCGATGGAGAGGGCGATACCGAAGGCCATGGCCAGTTCCTTGCCGCGGAACCAGCGCGCGATGATGGCGCTTTGCGCGACGTACGAAGATTCGGAGCCGATACCGAAGAGCACGCGGCCGGCATACAGGACACCCAGGCTGGGCGCCCAGGCCACCATGGCGGCGCCGGCTACCACGAAGCTGGAGAAAATCAGGCTGGCGCGGCGCACGCCCACACGGTCGATGAGGAAACCTCCGGCCAGGACCGCGAAGACGGCGGCCACGCTGTACATGGTATACATGGTGCCGATGGCGGCGCGGTCGGTGTGGAACGCCTGGATGAGGGTGGTCTCGATGGCACCGACGCTGTCGTAAGCGAAGTAGCTGCCGAAGGCCATCAGGGCGGCGAAGGCCAGGATGATGAAGCGGTAGGCTCTGGCAGTGGGGTAGATAGGGCCGTGTTCCGAGGACATGCATCTCGGAGTATAGCATAGCGCTGTGGCCGGGCGTACTCTATGGCTCCATCCCTTTGGCTTTTTGGAAACGGTCTCGACGCTTTCCCGAGGTGCACCCGCCGCACAGCAGTCACTCGCAGAACACCTGCACTTTATTCCCCTCGGGACCATCCACGTTGACCAGGAGGTCCCGCAGCGCCTGCTCCAACTCCTCGCCTTTGAGCTCGGCGAGAGCCGACAGGTCGACGCCCTTTTCCGCGAGTTTTTCGTTAACGCGAGGTGGGAGGACCGCCAGAAGCTTCATCCCACTCCTCACGAAAGCTAAGGGGATGCGCACGTTCACCTGCTCGCTCTTCGGGTTCTCGACCAGAACCCTCAGGAAGCGGAGTTTCTGCCCTTGCGAAGGGGGCGACTCACGACCTGCCTGTGGGTCGGCGCCAGCACTCGCGCCTCGATCCACCTTTTCCAGAAGCTTTTCAGCGTCTGCGGCGCTGATCCGACCCGCCGCCAGCATCTCCAGGACTTTTCGCGTTTCTGCGGACATGTTAATTGTCTCCTTTTCTCATGATAGCTTCTCCAGAGCCTCCTCCACCGTAATCTCACCGCGGGAGAGTTGCTCGAGGACGAACAGATTGGGTGAAGGCGCTTGAAAACTCTTGTCGAGCGAAGCGCTGATCGAGTTCAACCGGTTCTTCACCGTTGGGTAGCTGATTCCGAAAATCGATTCCATTCTCTTGATCGAACCGTGATGGCGCACGAAGGCCATCACGAAAGCTTGGTCGTCCAGGCAAAGCTGGGCGAGAGGGGATATCTCAAAATCGTTCTCCATCGCCAAGGCGCAGGACGGACAGGTCATCCGAGTGACCTTCAGCGGCTGGTTACAATCAGGACAGCGAGCTTTGGAAATATCCATATGCGGCCTCACATTCTTTCGCCAAAGTATCAAAACAAATTAAGAAAGTCAAGCTGAATATTAAGTTTTATTATCTTTTTTCGCTAATTGCAATTTTTACGCTATTTGAGGATTCACATTCATAATCTTTAGCCCGAGTAGAGTGATTAAAAGGCCTTTGTCCCAACTAAAGCGTTGTATTTGCAGCAGTTAGTCGCCAGCGGCAGGGTCGTTCTTGTTGTCTGGGATTCGTGCTTAGGGCAATCGGGCAAGGAGTTGTTTCAGGGAATCGGAAGCAAGCACGGCAGCGTGTTTCGAGGCAGCAGGTAATCCGCCAAGGCCGGCATCGATCTGGTCAGGCATTAGACCAGCCAGCTCCGTAACCGGCCTGCCTTTGATTCTTTCCGTCAACCACGACCCGCAGGCCACCGCCGGAACGCACCCCGCCACCTTGAACTTGGCATCCACAATCACGCCGTCCTTGACCAGAGCCCACAATTTCATCAGGTCGCCGCAGGCGGGGTTTGTGGTCTCCACCACCATCGTCGCGTCCCCAATCTCGCCGACGTTGCGCGGGTGATGAAAGTGGTCCAGCACTTGGTCAGAATACATGGCGGTATAGACGTGGCCAGTTGTCCGGTGTCCGTGGTCCGTCGAAAAGCGACCAGGGAGGGGAGACAGTCTTGAATTCTGAATTATGAATTCTGAATGGTGAATTGCTCACTGCTTACTGCCTGCAGTCCCTCCCTGCCCCTCAGCAGACAGAGAGTAAGCAGAAGGCAGTGGGCAGCAAGCAGTGTGGACAATGGAGAAAGGAATTCACCATTCACAATTCACCATTCATAATTCACAATTCAGAATTTCCCCACCCCCCACGCGGCGTTTCAAATGTCAGGGGGAAGCAAGCCCGAGGGCTGTGAATTCTGACTCCAGACTTCTGTCTTCTGACTCCTTGCTTGTCGCTTGTCACTGCTCTTATCCGGAATGCCTGAAGCGCACTACTTCGCCGTCTTGCACGATATAGTCTTTCCCTTCCAACTTGAGCTGGGCGCGTGCGCGCGCTTCGGCGAAACCTCCAGCCGCCATAAGGTCCTCGTATTTCACTACTTCAGCGCGAATGAACCCACGCTGCATGTCGGAATGGACTTCCCCGGCTGCCTCCAGGGCAGTCGTCCCGGCACGGATGGTCCAAGCCCGGCATTCGTCATCACCGACGGTAAAAAAAGAAATCAAACCCAAGAGCTGATAGCTGGCGTGGATCAGCCTTGAGATGGCGGACTCCTTCAGACCGAAACTTGCCAGGAATTCTGCCGCCTCGGAATCGCTCAGTTCAGACAGCTCGGCTTCCACTTTGCCGCAAATAGCCGTGACCGCGGTGTGGGGCCTTTGTTTTAACCCCGCTGCGAGCGCAAACTGTTCCGCAGCATTAGCACGGGCCGCGTCCTTCTCCCCCAGGTTGAGCACATAGAGCATGGGTTTCAAACTAAGGAAAGTGAAGCCTCGGATCAGCCGCTCTTCTTCCGCTCCGAGGGAAGCCTCACGCAGAGGGGTCTGCTTGTCGAGGACGGCCTTGCACACCTTCAGGACTTCGAGTTCCTTTTCGAGGGAGGGATTCTTCTGCTTCTTAAGATCCCTTTCCAGCCGCTCAACGCGTTTCTCCACCATCGCCAGGTCGGAGAGCATCAGTTCCAGCTCCACATTCTCAATGTCGTGCTGGGGATTGACCGCTCCGCCTTCAGCAGGGATCGCTTCGTCCTGAAACGCCCGCACGACGTGCATGAGAGCGTTCAACTCACGCAAGTTTTGGGATTGCACACCCGTCCGCGCCAACTCGATGATGCTGCCGGGGGTATCGACGTACTCGATGGTGGCGTGGATGGTTTTCTGCCGCTGAAACATCTCCACCAGCCGGTCAAGACGCGCGTCGGGCACACGAACAACACCCACATGTGTTTCGGGCCGCCCTGCGCCTTGCCCACTCCCGTGTGCTCGGGTAAGGATTTGAAACAAGGTCGTCTTGCCCACTTGGGCCAATCCAACGATACCAATCCTCAGCAAGGTTGCCTCAAGATACTAAACCTGGAATCAGGCTACAGTTTCAACCCTATGATACTAGCATAGAGTTGGAGGCCGGGGCTGGCTAGCGCCCCGACCAGCAGTGTCCTAAATCGTGTGATTCACATTCAACTTCGTCACCTTAGCAGATTCGCCACGGTCCCACCGGCAAACAGGGGTCCAAGTCCGATCGTAAAGATTAGGTTGCCCCACAAGGCATGCTCGAGGGCCGCGCACATGACGGATCGGCTCCTCAAGTATGTGGAGGCAAATAGCAGCCCCCCTGCAGCCGCAAGGATCGGAGCCCAGATGTTGCCAAACACGAGGTGAGCAAAGCCGAAGAGGGCCACGTTCAACGCCACGCCCCATGGAACTCTAAGGCCTGGAAGAATGCGGGCTGACTGTTCGAAGAAAAAAGCCCTGTAGATCACCTCTTGCGGGTATGCCGAGAGTGGGGGATAGAGAACACAGATTGCCAACCACAAGCGGGGATTGTGTCTGGGGAGTAACATGAAGTGCTGCGGCGCCAGCGCATACGTGGCAACTGTTATTATCAATGCTCCCACTAGGAAACGCCCGACGATTTGCCATCCATACTTCCCCAGCGGCCTGACATCCCACAACGCCTCCCTCGACTCTCGTGAAAACGACCGTGCGCACCAGACCGAAACAGCAATGAGAGTAGGGATGATAAAGCTAATTGCGGGACTCCCGATGCCCAGAAATAGCAGTGGCAGGACAACGAACAACACCACCATTGTGACCGCCGACTTCAAGGAGCTCGTCGTCATCGCCTCATCTTGCCCAACAACAGCAAGTGTAGCGCAGACCTGCTTTCCAAGGTCTGCGGTTCTTGGGCGACAAACGGCGAGAAGCCGCAGGCCCTGGAAACCGGGTCTGCGCTACCTCTCTTCACTTTCTTCTTTTCACTTGACGGTTACGGTTTCCAGTTCGGCTCCGGGCGGAATTCCACGGAGAGCGTCTTGCCGCCTGTCTTTCAGAATGAGAGCAATTGCATCTGCCAGGCTTGCACGAGCATCATCCTTGGTTTTGCCCTGCCCGTTGGCACCGGGAATCTCGGGGCAGTACCCTATGTACCATTCCCCATCGCGCTCAAATACGGCGGTAAACTGGTTCGCCATCGAACCTCCTGCCGCTTCTCTTGCCTGCCAGCATTATATCGCAGTTCGTAGTCGTTCCAGGCGCACGGCTGTCTAACGACCGCCCGTCCCCGGCGCACGGAAATATCGCCGGGTCGCACACACGGTACCCAGTGACGTGAATGGGGCGGAGGGGGCAGCCACGGTCAGTGGATTGCTCTGCGGACTTTGCTAATCAAGGCTAGGAGCAAGGCTGCGCAACCTACTTGCAATCTCGACATATTCTGTGATACATCTAGCCATATGAAGACAACCGTAGAAATTCCCGACTCGCTCCTAGAGCAGGCCAAGCGCCTCGCCGCTCGAGAACACACCACGGTGAGGGCCCTGATAGAGGAAGGGCTTCGGCGCCTCATAGCTGAACGTAAGGGAGTAAAGCCATTTAAGCTGCGCAAGGTTTCCTTCCGGGGCAACGGCCTTCAGCCCCAGATGGTGGGCGCCGCCTGGCAGCGGATTCGCGACGCGGCCTACGAAGGGCGCGGAGCATGATCGCCGTCGATACCAACATCCTGGTTTACGCTCACCGCGAGGACACGCCCTGGCATGAGGCTGCGTTTGCGTGCCTCGCCGAACTGGCCGAAAGCCGGGCGGCTTGGGCGATCCCCTGGCCCTGTCTTCACGAGTTCCTGGCCATCGTGACGCACCCGCAAATCTACAACCCTCCCACCCCGCTCCAGACCGCGCTGGCTCAGGTGGAGGCTTGGTTTGAAGCTCCCGGCTTGGTGTTGCTGGCTGAAACCGGGGGCTACTGGCCGCAATTGCACGCCGCGCTCACGGCAGGTCGCGTTGCGGGTGCGCAAGTACACGACGCGCGGGTGGCGGCGCTGTGCAGCCTCCATGGAGTGCAGGAACTGTGGACAGCGGACAGAGACTTTGGTCGCTTTCCAAGGCTGAAGGTGCGCAACCCGCTGGTCCGTTGAATCCGAATCCTCAAGTTGAACGGGAGTCTAGCCTCACTCGAACAGAAAGAGCCCCTCACCCGGCTCTCCCGCCGCTGCGGCATCGCTGCGGTTCTTGGGTGACGAGGACCGACTTACCCCAGGCCTGGGCTGAGATGGACCGCCCCTTCGGGGCTCATGATCGACGCCGCTTTCTTCCTTGGCCAAAGCAAAAGGTCTGCGGTTCTTAGGCGGCAAGGACCGAAGAGAACAGGGCCGAAAAGAAGTCTTGACGCTCTATGCCCAATATGATAGCCTAGAGCATGATGTCCGGCTGTTCTGCCATTACCGTAGCGACTTCAGGGACGAAGGTCTCATCCTTCTCTCCGAAGCGACACTATGTCATTGCCAGCCCATGCCATGATAGACGAAGTAACTTCAAAAAGTGAACGATCAACGCGGGAATGTCTATGAAAACAAAGGACCGCTGTGGAAAACTTGGGGGCAAAGCCGGAATCTCTATGAAAACACAGATACTTAGCCGTCTAAACCGGGAATCCTGTTGAAAAGACAGGTAGTTAGTGTCTGGCAGGTGGTATGTCGTAGGTAGTAGGTGGGGAAGAGCGGGGGCTTGGGACTGGGGACTAGGGGACGAAGGGCTGCCAGCCACTGGCGGGTGTTTCTGGGCTCAGGATGACAGCCTTGGACGCCCGACAGGTCCGGGCAGCACGGCACAACTCCAAAATCCCCGCTCAATTGCTATGGGTGCTACAGTGTGGCGACCCACTTCCGTCGCGGCATGAGTTGGACTGGGCCTAGAAGGCCGGAGGGAGGGATCTTCTCTGGCTTGATCTCACCATACGTCCCTCAATGGATCCTAAAGGTTTCTGCTAAAGCTTTCCGGTCCGGTTTGGGGAGAGACTGGACGCGGGGAATCCACTGATTGCTCACTTCCACTTTCAATCTGACGGATCGAAATCGGCAGCCACACCGAACATGCGCCCCCGGTGAAATCTCCGAGCCCGTCTTATAGCGCAGAAATAGCTTTGGTAGGACATCAATCTTTAGGTAGAATGACCAGGGGTGGAAAAATGCTCAGCCGTAATGGTGGGCGGTAGAGGATTTGAACCTCTGACTTCTACCGTGTGAGGATAGCACTCTACCGCTGAGTTAACCGCCCATGCAGCGTCATCAAACATAGCAAATTTCCAGGCGCTGGTCTAGCCCCGCCAAGGACCACGCCAGCGAACATACCAAATGGAAAAAGCGATGGTAAGCGATCAAGCACTTGTGGTCCCCGATCTCCTTACGCGGGTGCAACAATCCGTCCAATCCGTAATTCGGGGTAAGGATGAGGTGATTCGACTGGCGCTGGTGGGCCTGCTTGCCCGCGGGCATCTGCTTATCGAGGACGTTCCGGGGGTTGGGAAGACGACGCTTGCGCATGCCCTGGCCCGCTCGTTTAATTGCGCCTTCCAGCGCATTCAGTTCACCTCGGACATGCTCCCGTCGGACGTCATCGGCATCAGCGTTTTCAGCCAGCAGACCCAGCGCTTCGAGTTCCGTCCGGGGCCGATTTTCGCCAATATCGTCCTGGCCGACGAAATCAACCGCACTACGCCCAAAACGCAGAGTGCCCTGCTGGAAGCCATGAATGAAAACCAAGTGACCGTGGACAACCGCACTTCGCCGCTGCCTCAGCCCTTCATGGTGATGGCCACTCAGAATCCTATCGAGCACCACGGAACCTATCCGCTCCCTGAATCCCAGCTCGATCGCTTCCTGATGCGGTTGAAGATCGGTTACCCCAGCGCCGATAGCGAGAAGGAGATCCTTTACAACTTTGCCCAATCCGACCCGCTGGCTAACATCAGGCCTGTGATGTCGGGGGCTGAGGTCGTCGAAATTCAGAACCAGGTCCGCCGGGTGAAGGTGGATGAAGAGCTTGTAAACTACGCGCTGGCCATCGTGGAGAAGACCCGGCAGCATGAATACCTGAGTCTGGGAGTGAGCCCGCGAGGCTCCATGTCGCTCTACCGCGCTGGGCAGGCCCTTGCCTTCCTCGAGGGCCGCAACTATTGTATCCCTGACGATTTCAAACGCCTTATTCTCCCCGTCTTTTCTCACCGCACCGTAGTGAGTTCGCGCTATATCTCCACCCTCAAGAAAGCCGACCAGGCTGAAGCCATATTGGAAGGAATCATCGAGTCCACTCCAGTTCCGCTGTAGAAAGGCGGTAGGTGGTAGGTAGTAGGTGGGGGAAGGCAGGTGACAGAATTATGAATTCTGAATAGTGAATTGCTCTCTGCTTTCTGCCATCGGATCATAATTCACAATTCAGAATTCACAATTCCTACAGATGATGCGGACGCTTTCTCATTCAACGAGCGGCGGCGCCTGGGGAGACTTACGGCTTCGAGTTCGCCAGCAGTGGGCGCGCACCGACCGCCCAGGGTGGCGACGATTTTTCCTGGGTCTCTGCGGACTGAGTGCGGCTTTTTTTCTGGCCCTCTATTCGACGGCGCTCACCGAAGCCGGTCGGGTGGGGGCGGCCGTCTGGGCCGCTGTCAGCTCGCTGTTACTGACCGGGATTGTTGCGGTCAAGGTCGTTCCCTATCTGGCACGGCGGACTGCCCTGGAGCGTTGGCTGGTCAAGATAGAGTACGAATTCACTCGCGAAGGGGTGCTCTATCTCATCATCATTGCCGTCATCGCAATCGCGGCCTTGAACACAGGGAACAACCTTCTCTTCATCATTCTGGCCAGTCTACTCGCCGCCATCCTGGTTTCAGGCATCCTCTCGCAAATCGTCTTATCGCAACTGGAGCTGGATTTTGTTCTACCCGACCACGTCTTCGCCCAACAGCCCATGATTTCCCGGCTGACGGTCAGCAATCTGAAGTGGGTCTTTCCTTCCTTTTCCGTCACGGTCTCGGCTCGTGATGTAGACAGGAAAAGGCGCAAGAAGAGTTGGGGCCCGCGGCCGCGGCAAATCCTGGAGGCGCCGGTCTACGTCCCTTATATTCCTCACCGCTCCTCTGTCACCCAGCACGTTGAAATCACTTTCCCGCGCCGTGGCCGTTACACGCAGGAGGGCTTTCGAGTAAGCAGCAAGTTTCCTTTCGGCTTCCTCCGCAAGTCCCATGAAGTCCCCACCAAACAGGAGATCCTGGTACTGCCCAACATCCAGCCCACGGAGGAGTTTTACGAGATCCTTCCACTGATCGGCGGCGAGATGGAAAGCTTCTATAAGGGACGAGGTCACGACCTCTATGCCATTCGCGACTACCAAGAAGGCGACACGGCGCGGCATGTGGACTGGAAGGCGACGGCGAAGGCGCAGGCCGTCAAGGTGCGGGAATTCACTCGCGAAGACGAGCGCCGTTTGTTGCTGGTCTTTGACGCCGTTTTGCCCCGGGCCGATTCAAGTCTTGAGGCGAAGTTTGAAAAGGCCGTCACCTTTTGTGCCTGCCTGGCGTGGCATTTCTACGAAATCGACGCGCAGATGCAATTCCTCACGGCTGGGTTCGAAAGCCCTATGGCGCCCTCCCAGGAGATCATCTATCCCGTGCTCGAGGTCCTGGCGCTCATCAAGCCCACGATCGGCGTTTCCACTCACACTTTGCTGGCGGAGATTGCGTCCTCGCCGCGGGCGTTCAACATCATCATCACCGCCCAACCCCGGGGATCGATTCCCACTAGCCTCTGGGGTTCCTCCTACCTGATTTTCATCGATTCCCTGTAGCTGCAGTTGACACGCCCCACTCCGACGCGGAGAGCAGAAGTCAGAATGGAGTCCGTCCTGCGCGGGTGGCGCGGACATTGCTACTCATGCCTGCGTCCCACTGATCGAGCGGTTGCCGCGCACGAAACAAGACGGGACTTCCAGCCAAGAAATACGCCGGGGGCTCAAAATGAACTAGCCGAGGCTCTGGTTCGGGTGGTAAAATCCGTTTCATGGCGAATACTAAAGCAGGGGTTACTGTGGGCAGGACCGAGCAAAACGATTTGCTCTTGGTACGGAGATCCCATTATCGCCGCTTGCTGCGCCGGATCGAGGACCTCGAGGACGCCTTGACCCTTGACCGGGCCGAAAGCAATTCCAAAAATCTGCTTGATTATAATGAAGTTCGCAAGCGCCTGAAACGAGTTGGCAAATTGTGAGCTTCCGCGTCCTAATCGACGGTCACGCAGCGAAGAAGCTTGAAAAGCTCCCCCAACCTATCATTCAAAAAATCGACGATGCGATCCTTTCGTTATCTGTAAATCCTCGCCCTCCAGGAGCGAAACTTCTCCGAGGCAAGCTCAAGGAGGGGTGGAGGATTCGAATCGCTGACTACCGTGTTCTCTTTCGGATTGACGACGGTGCCCAGGAGATTCGGATCTTTGATATCGGGCACCGGCGGGAGATCTACCGCTAGATCCCGGCGCGCAGGTGGCGCGGACATTGCTTTTCATGTTTGCGCCCCACTAATCAATTTGCTCTCGCGCTGGCCCCTGAGCTGGTTCACGGACACGTCCGTGGTGAGGCCCCAAGGCGTGCCGATGAAGCGCTACGAAGCCCCATTTCCCCTTAGTTCATCGCGGAATTCGACTTTGTAAATCTCGACCAGCACCAAACAAATGGTGAAAAGGAATGGCCCCAGGAACAAACCTAGGAAACCGAAGACCCCAATGCCCCCAAGCACACTGAGGAAAATCCAAAAAGTGTCAATTTCCGCCCCACGCCTGATTAAGACCGGCTTAACAAGGTTATCCACTGTTCCCACCACTCCGACGAAAACGACCAGCAGGATAATCCCCTTCCACACTGCCCCCGTCAGGACGTAATACACCACGACCGGCGCCCAGACCAGAGCCGTCCCGACCACCGGGACTAACGACAGGACAGCCATCACTGCACCCCAGAGCAAGGGAGAAGGCAAGCCGAAGAAAAAGAAAATCACCCCACCCGCTGTGCCGTAAATCAACACGGTGACGAGGCTCCCACCGAGTGTCGCGCGCGCGATAGCACGGAATTTCTCGATGATTTTTTCTTCGTGCTCAGGGCGAAGAGGGCTTAACTCGCTGAGCTCGTGGAGTATTCCTGGGCCCCTCAGGAGCAGATAATAAAGGGCGAAGATCATCACAAAGAAGTTGACCACGAAGTGAGTAATACCAGAAAAGATTGATGCGCTTCTGCTGACCAGGAACTCGCTAACGATGCCGATGGCCTTCGCCGCCACTGCGCCCAGGTCAGGCTCGGGCATTCCCAACCCCTTAGTCTTGGCAAGAAACCACTGGTAGGAGGATGTTTTCCGGACGGCTTCAAAAGACGCCGGACGGCCGGCCGCCACACGCGCCTCAAGCATCCTGTAAGCGCCGACGGACTGTTCAGCCAGCATGAACAAAAGAAACATCGCAGGCAGCACGATCACCACCGTGAGCAACACGCACGACACCGCGCTCGCCCAGCGGGGATGACGCAGACGCCGTGAGAGGGCCGAAAACAGTGGGTGGAAGACCGTGGCCAGAATAGCAGCCCAGGCAAGAGCCGGCAGAAAAGGCTCCAGGATGCGGAAGACGTAATACAGCACGATGACGAGGACGATCAGGAGTGCAATCCGGGCGTAGTCTGTGCGCTGCATCGTAGTCGTCCCGCCGCGGCGGGTCAGTGGTCAGTCGTCAGTGGTCAGTTGCAAGGTTGTCCCGTTCTGCTTCCCCATTTCTGGCATGCGGCTATGAGCCGTCAACGCTCAACTTCCGCCTGAGGCCCTTCCACTCCAACACCCCCGACCACTTCCCCGCCCTTCAAAACCACCTTCACTTTCTCCAGTGTGGTTACGTCCTTGAGCGGGTCGCCTTCGACTGCGATCAAATCTGCGTACTTCCCGGGTTCAAGGGCACCGATCTGGTCCGACCACCCAAGCAGGTCGGCGGCATTAATGGTCGCAGCTTGAATAGCTGCCAATGGTGTTAGGCCCAGCTTCACCATGACGGCGAATTCATGAGCGTTCAGTCCGTGCGGGTAGACGGCTGCATCGGTGCCGAAGGCGACTTTCACGCCTTCACGAAAGGCCCTGGCAACGTTTAGGCGTGCGGCGGGCATTACGAGTTTTGCCTTCGCCACCATATCGTCCGTAAGGCCAAGTTTCTGGTAGTTCTCCAGGAACCAGTCGCCAAGGAAAAGTGTCGGCACAAGATACGTTCCGTGTTGCTTCATCAGTTGAATACCTTCTTCGTCGATGAAGCTGCCATGCTCGATGGAGTCCACACCGGCCAGGGTAGCATCCTTGATACCTTGCGCGCCGTGGGCATGGGCGGCTACTTTTCGGCCCAGGCGGTGAGCCTCTTGGACGATGGCCTGCATCTCTTCGGGGCTATACTGCTCCAATTCGGCATTGTCGCCCTTCGAGAGCACGCCACCGGTGGCACAGATCTTGATCAAGTCCGCGCCATACTTGATGTCTTCCCGGACTTTGGCCATCACGGCGGGAACGCCATTGGCTACCCCTTCACTGGAAAAGTGGAATTCCGGGGCCAGGAGATTCTCATCACAATGTCCACCCGTGATGCCGAGTGCCGGACCGGAAGCGAGAATTCTAGGACCGGGGACATCGCCGGCATTGATGGCATCGCGCAAGGCGATATCGGCGAAGCCGCTGGCCCCCACGTTTCGCACTGTGGTAAAGCCTGCCTCCAGCGTCACGCGGGCGTTTCTCGCACCCAGGAGCGCTTCACGGGGCACGGACACGGCGAGGCCTCTGTAACCCATGAGGTAGGGCGAGTAGGTAAGGTGTGTGTGGGCATCGATCAGTCCAGGTAACACCGTGTAACGAGAAAGGTCCACAACACGAGCGTCCGAAGGCACATGGGGAAGGAGTTCACGCTCATCGCCGACCTCGCGGATCCGGTCGCCTTCGATGAGGATCATTTGATGATCGCGGTACACTCCCCTGCGGACGTCGAGAACTCTTCCAGCCTTTACGACCACGCCAGCATGTTGACCCGCTTGTTGCCCTGCCAGGCCGGCGGGAAGACATAGCAATAAACTCCAAAGCAGCGCAGACCACCGCATCATAACTCCTCCGCTCGGCATCATTATTTCCCTACCGCGGGCTCCGTCAAAAATCGCCCAGTGCCGGTCATTCCCGCGAAAGCGGGAATCTAGCCTCTTCCGGGCAAACGTAAACCCCCGCTTACGCAGGGTGACAACAACGGCGATTTTTCATCTCCTTGGGTGGGCCGCAGGCCCATGTACACTCAGTGAACGTCCATGGCGGGCAGTCCGCTCCCCCGCTTGTCCCCCAACCGTTGTCTGGCCAGGACCACCGCGCCCAGCGGTCCCGCGTCGTCACCGAGCGTCCCGGGAACAATCTTCACACGCCGGGCATCGTGGCGGCGCAGAAAATACTGGTAAGCTGTCTTCCGGATCGGTGTCACGTAATCTTCGCCGAGCCGTCCGGCGATTCCCCCTCCAATAATCACATATTCAGGATCGAGCATATTGACCACGTTCGCCACCAGGATGCCAAGGCAAAACTGCGCATGCTTCATCACTTTTTCCATGACCGGATCACGCGCTTTTAAGGCTCTCTGAATAATGCTGCTGGTCATGCGGTCCCTCCCCCGCTCCTTCATAAGCTTCGGGACGATGCTCTTTTCTCCTCTCCGAATGGCAGTGCGGACGTCGCGCTCCATCGCGGTGCGGCTGGCCAAAGCTTCCGCGCAACCGCGGTTGCCGCAGGCACAGCGAGGCCCGTTGATCTTCACGACCATGTGGCCGACCTCTCCGGCGGCGCCGCGAGCGCCCCGGTACAGTTGCCCTCCGATGACGATGCCGCCCCCAATTCCCGTCCCCACAAAGATCCCCACCAACTCCTGCGCTCCCCGGCCAGCGCCCAGAGCGTATTCTCCCATCACTCCAACGTCGACGTCGTTTGCTACAAACACCGGGACGTTAAGCAGAGCCTCCAACTTGGGTCCCAGCGCCACCTTTTTCCACCCCAGGTTCGGCGCATGATGAACAATACCGCCCGTGGGATCTACCGCTCCCGGCACGCCAACGCTCACCGTGCGCAGGTCAGATAGTTTCAGGCCCGCCGACTGCACAGCGGCCTCCACCAGGAGAGCAAGGTCCGCAACCAAGCGGTCAGGTTTCTGGTTGGGGTTGGTTGGCGCTCTCTGCATACCAAGGATTTCGTTTTCTGCATTCACCACCAAGGCGCGTAAACGCGTCCCCCCCATGTCGATTCCCACCATGAATTCCTTTTTAGCAGGCATCCAATTCTCCCTCCTGGAAACACTCCGAACTCCGGTCAGCAGAGTTTACCTTACTTGCTGATTCCGCGAAATGCCAGACTTGATTGAAATCGTTGACACTGCTCGGATTGAGAAGTAATCTTTGCGCACGTTTCGGGTGAAAGTGCGCCTATGTTTCGACTATTGGAGGTTTAGCCATGTTAGGAGACAAGATTTCCAGACGTGATTCCTTTTTCCTGATCGGAACCGGAGCTGCCCTTGCAGCGTCTGGGTTCAACGCCAATTGCGGGAAGGGAAAGGCACCTGCGGGAAAGCCGAGCCAGGCTGAGGAGGAAAGCCCCGAGGTCCGTGCAGACCGTGCGCGCCGAATGAAATGGTGGCATGAAGCCAAATTCGGCATGTTTATTCACTGGGGCCTTTACAGCGTGGTTGGTCATCATGAGTGGGCCATGGAGATGGAGGGCATCCCGGTGCTCCAATACCAGGAGTTGGCCAAGGTTTTCAAGCCGCAGCCCAATGCTGCGCGGGGATGGGCTAAGTTGGCCAAGCAAGCAGGCCAGAAGTACATGGTGATGACCACCAAGCACCATGAAGGCTTTTGCAATTGGGATACGAAGCTAACCAACTATTGCGCCTCAAAACAGGGACCGGGTCGCGACCTGGTGGCGGAATATGTGGAAGCCGCCCGGGCGGAGGGACTGCGCATAGGCTTCTATTACTCGCTGATGGATTGGCACCATCCGGACGGGGCTCGCTGCGCTAGCGACCAGGCGGCGCGACAACGTTTTGTCGAATACACGCACGGCCTGATCCGGGAGCTGATGACCAATTACGGCAAAATCGACATTCTCTGGTATGACGTGGATTGGCCGCTAACCTCTGAGCAGTGGGAGTCCAAAAAGATGAACGAGATGGTGTTCAGGCTCCAGCCGGACATCATCCTCAACAACCGGAATGGTCTGCCTGGAGACTTCTCGACCCCCGAGCAGGAGATTCAAGCTGAACGGGGAGGGCGCGCGTGGGAATCCTGCATGACCATGAATGATAGTTGGGGTTACACCGAGGCCGACGACAACTGGAAAAGCGCCAAGAATATTGTCCGGGACCTGGTCACTTGCGCGGGGGGCGGGGGCAACTACCTGCTCAATATCGGCCCGAAGCCAGACGGCTCCGTGCCTGAGCAGTCAGTCAACGTCCTTACCGAAGTGGGCAAATGGATGAGCAAGAATGGGCCGACCATTTATGAAGCCGAACCCTGCAAAGCAAGTTGGCACACGTTTGCAGGATACACGCGCAAGGGGAACACGCTTTACATCCACGTCCATTTTTGGCCCGCGCAAACGGCGGGAACCAAGGCGCTCGAGTACTACAAACCGCCCACCGTGGTGGCCATCGGCGGACTTCGCACAAAGGTAAAGTCGGCGCGCTTGTTTGCCTCGGGGAAGAAGGTGGACTTCGTGCAGGACGACATCTCCGTAAGGTTTACGGGACTTCCGCAAAACGCGCCGGACCACCCTGTGACAGTCATCGAGGCAGAGTGTGAATCTGAGCCCACGATCGAGAGCAGCTATGTCCGGAAAAATAGACCGAGAGCGGGTGTTGGGGTATAGGGACCAGCTCTGACGCTATCGAAAGCGGGGCCTTGCGGACAAGCACGAAACGCTCCCTGCAGCGGATTGACGTCTCCTTCCAATTGGGGAACCGTCACGTGGTCATTGACCTGTCCGCAGAGCGGGGCAGGCTGTTGATGAGGTTGGAGCGGGGGACGGGGATCGAACCCGCGACGTCCAGCTTGGGAAATTGAGCCTAGATTGAAAATAAAGAACATAGGGTCTACGGCATTGATTTTCGGCGACTTTTAACTCTCTTATTTTCAAAGGGCTGCTCCAGTACTCCCCTTAATGGAGTACAAATGGAGTACAAAGACGTAAGCTGCCAGCCGTCGAAGGGCAAGCACCCCGGTGTCGCTTCCGCCCAAAATATCGAACAAACCATAAGCCAGTTTGCTTCAAAACTCAGGAGCCGTTTCCGAGACCAGATCGCCCGAGACGCCCGAGAATTCAAAAAGCTAGTCCTGCGACTGATGCGCCGGGAACTCCCGCCAAGACCAGGCCGTCCGAATGATCCCCGCCTCGACGCTGCGTGCCGAATGATCCACCAAGGAAAGACCGTGAAGCAGGTTCTCCGGGTTCAAGTTCCAGACTTCGATCGGCTGGACACCTACGGACGTTATTTGGCAGAAAAAGGCTTGCGCGCGGCCTTGGTCCGCCGCAGGAGAATTCGCAGCCAGAATAAGGCTGGAGCCTGATCGGAAGCCGGCCGTGTCCTAAATCTGTGTTGATTGGTGGCGGCCTCAGGAGAATGGGCTGCCAGCGGTTCATGCCGGTTGACTCCCGCTAATGTCGTATATTTCCGGTCGCATTCGCGGTAAGTAGAGAGCATGTTGCACGGGTGTCTTACCGTAGATTTCGCCCATTTTATCCCGAAGTTCACGCATGTTGTGGCAAGGCTTTGCGATCCCAGGTAGTGTCTGAAAAGTGCATTGATGAAGGTTAGCGCTGCTTTCTTCGAGATTTTCCCGCTTGCCCCAGTGTGTGCTTTAGTTATAGTCTAGGACACTGAGGGCGTGATGAAAAGCATAGAACCGGAACATCACTGCAACGCCAAGTTTACCGACGCCCGTGAAAAGGATTTCCCGATCATCTGGCTTCGCGCAGATACTTTCGATCAGCTCGGGCTCTTGCGCAGAAGCGCAAAGAAGGTGTGGCTCGGTGTGTGCGGATTTAGCCACCGAATCTTCAGAGTTGCGTACTATGGTGCGCTCGACCTCATCATTTTTCAGGACCTCGTGATTAGCGGGGGTAAGTGCGAGGAAGCGCAGCGGTGCTTGGTTCGCCAGTGTCCCCTGAATCGAACGTCCGGTAGTACGGTAAAGATGCTACTTCGAGGGCGAAAAGGCGAGAAGCTAGAATTTACAGCGCTCACAAGCCCCCGCCATTGTGCTCTTTTCAAGGAGAGACCGAATCAAGGTGGAATAATGGTTCCCCCCAGTTAGTCTGCGAGGGCACGGAGATTTCAGGACCAGCGGTCGATGCGTGGCACGGCAATTCCCGGAGTGAATAGAAAGAGTTGACAAGTCTGGTTAGGTTTGGCAAGCTGGTTATTGGTCGGTCATCCGGGCGGAAGCGGCACGGGCCGCGTGCAAACGATAGCGAGAGGCTTTTCTTCGTTTTACACCTTCATGCGAAGGTCGGTGTCTGGGCGGCGCAACGCCGTGATTGAAACTCGCAGGACTGGGGTGGGTGCAGTCGGAATCGAGGCGCCAGCTTTGCCCCGAAAATTGGTTCGCTCTTTCGAGCCGAGCCGCCTAACCACACGAGTCATAGCACACGATCTTGCTTTTCTGGACCCCACCCAGGGGGGCTAATGGGGACTCTTTCGAACACAACAGACCACGAAACATTGAAGGCAGATGTTAACGACCCCACGCCTTTCCCCGAATATCAGCGCGTGATCTATGAGAGGACGCCTCTTGAATTTGTTATATGCCAAGTTAAGTTTCTTCCCGTCCTAAGAATAGAGACTGACCAGCAACTCATGGCTGCATTTCAAGACGCGCTGAGAGCCGATTACCCCATGTTTCGCCAAGTGACTGGCTTTTCGGGAGCAGAAAGTACACCACCTGAAGTGTCTAAGTGGCTCGGAGCGATGGTTCCGGCCGGCTTCTTCGGAAACCTTCTTGCTTTTACTTCCGAGGACGGCTCATGGGAGGTAACTCTTACGCGGGATTCCTTGGCATTAACTACTAAGAAATACTCACGATGGGAAGAGTTTAGAAACCGTCTGCAGCGATTAATTGGGTGCCTCCAGCACGAATATACTCCGCCATATTTTGTTAGGTTGGGCCTTCGCTATCGCGATGTCATCCGCAGAACCTCCCTTGGACTCAAAGACGTAGGATGGAGCGAGTTATTGAACTCGGATATGGCAGGAGAATTCCATTCCAGCGTTTCGACTTACATTCAGCATGTTTATCGCCAGCTTGTCCTAAAGCTCCCAAGAGAGGCGGCGTATGTAACCATCAATCATGGTCTGATACCCACCATCGAGGAGCCCTGCTACTTTTTCGATAGCGACTTCGCAACCTCTCAGCGAACGGAGATCAACGATGCCATTGGAATTCTTAACTACTTCAACAGGCAATCAGGCCGTCTATTCCGCTGGTGTATTGCAAACAGACTGCACGAGGCTATGGGGCCTCGCCCCGTCCAGCTTTCATAATGCCTATTATGGGCAAGGGGTCGCCATGATTGACTGGGACCAGCAAACACCAGGGGCGCAGTTCCAACAAAGGGTTGTGATCGGTACGACAGCCGGTTGGCAGGAATACCGACAGGAAATAATACTAAGAATGGTCGCGCATTTTCTGGTCAACCGTCTTCCCGGTAACGCCCTGCCTGAGGTGTGCGAAACGATGGCTGATATTTTTGAGTATCACGTCAGTCGCGCCAACTATCTAAATGCGGCACAGGCTCCCACTCAGGAACTAATAAAAGCCAACGTCGGTACAATTTACGAGCGACCCGCATTCGGCTTGGCGGAGGAATAGGCGATTGGAACTTTAACCAACAATCCTGAGCAGCAGACGGACGGGGCATGCAAGGTGGCCAACGCTTCTTCAGATAATCCCTCCGAACCAGCACTTGCCCACGAATCGATTTACACGGCATCTATTAGCGGTTCCTCACTGCGCCAAGCTGAAATACTGTCCGATGTCATCGAATTCCGTCTGACTTTGGATAGCTTGCAAAACCGGAAAGAGGCTGCGGAAGTCCGGCCGACGAAGCATCCCTTGGCAATAATAATCACACAAGACTGCGATCTTGAGCAGGACTTCTTTGCTAGGTTTCCGGTCGCTCCCCGCAAAGTGATGGCCGCGAGGTTCCTGCCCAACATCCTTTTATGTCACGTCGTTACAGTTCCTGAGTTGATGGCAATAACGCCACCGGGCAGTGACATATGGAACAGGGTGAAGCAGAATAAGGATGAGAGGTATCACGTACTGGAAAGCGTTCCTGCCTCCCAAGATGCGCTGGGAATTGGAATGCCGTCAATGGGAATAGATTTTAAGCGACTCCTCACTATTCCCACCGACGAGGTTTACGCCCAGCTTGAGATGCAAGCAAGGCGTCGTTGTGTTTTGGCGAGCCCTTACCTTGAGCATTTAAGCACCCGGTTCGCCTACTTCCTTTTACGCGTCGCATTGCCAAGGCCCCACGAAGTCTCATAGGTGCACAGCTAGTTCTTGCAGTCCGATCCTGCTATCTGAAATCTGCGAAGTTTCCTTTCGCTGCATTAAATCAGATTTCACCATGTTCCAGATCGCCCGTTTAGTTCGGTTCCTGTAATGGCTTTTGGCGCGCTTGCGGTAGTACCGATTTGCTCGTTCGGCGTGGTTGGTTGTCCGCGGGCAGTTCTCATAGTCCAGGAAGGTGACGGCTCGGACGAATTGCTCGGGCCTAAGAGCACGGATCGCCTTGTGAAGTGAGAAGCTAAAACGGTAGATTGGATTGGCAACAATCTCTTCCCGCTTGGCGAGGGCAACCCAAGTCATCCGCGTCTCAAGTACTCCAGGAACTCGTACCCTTTCTTGAGCGGGCTGTACGGTAGCGTGGCCGGAGCAACTTTGAATTGGTTCTGTCTTACCTGCAGTACCAAGCCGAAGGCTTGGAGCTTCGCACAACAACTCATCAGGTCACCCATGCTCAAACCAGCAGGGACGGGCGGTTCGCCGCGCGAGCGCGTACGCCCATGGAGGTCCACTTGACCCCAGAAGTCGTTCGCGCTCTCGAAGTCCACCTGTCCTGTAGCGGTGCTGTACTTGTCTTTCATGCCGTCACAAAGCCAACCAAGCACCCTGACGTCATCTTCGTCAAGACCCGCCGCCACCCTGAGCAACTCCTCTGTTAGTTCAGGGGATTTCCGTTCGCCTTGGACGCAGGCGTATGCGAGGATCTGGCCCAGCCGCTTCACTCGCTCCCTCGCCCTCGCCTGTTGAGCCTTGGCCACGCCATCGAGTAGCAACTTCACCCACTCGCCTTCAATGAAAGCTTCGTGGTTCGCAGAAAGGGACTGCACTTCGGCGCCAATCTCTTGCACTCTTTCGATAATCACGTCCACGAGATAACGAGTGTTGTCCAGTCGCCACTTCTGTAAGGTTCCCAGCAGAAAATTAAGAGGCATAGGGGCAAACAGGCCCTTCAGAAACGGAACGGAGTTGCAAAGTCTGAGCAATTCTATAGCGATTGCCGGACCGCGCTCGCGTTCATCGCTCTCGACTAGGGCTTTCGCCTGCGCCAGTTTATCGTCAATAGCCACGTCTCGCCCTTTCCTCGTTAACCTGGAACACAAAATGATAACAGTTTCGCGCGGTGAAATCAGGTCCATTTGCGTGGCTAGATATCAAACGGCTCTTTCAATTACCCTGCCAGCATGAAGACTCTGACTCGCAAGCAACTCGAATCACGTAAGGCTAAGGCGGCCAGGTTCGCCTGTGATGTTTTGGGGGATGAAGACCGGGCCGCCGAGATTGAAGATGAATCCCTGGAAAGCTACGCCGAAAGGCGCCACTTCCAAATCCGAAACCCGAAAGGAGTAAGAAACATGGCCGTACCAACCCGACGAGAACTATACGACCGTATCAAAGAACTCGAAAGCGAAAACGAGGACCTCCAGTCGCAGATCGACGAGATCGCCGATATCGTGACGCCCTCTGAAGAGGAAGAAGAGGGGGAATGAATCCCGCCGCACATGAGTGCGGCACCTCGTGGCGAAAGCCGACAGACCAGATCAGCGACCGCGCAAAGAGGTACAGGGCGCACCAGACCGAATGCCGACCGCCCGGACCCGCCGAGTGTGCCTTGTGCGGCTCGACACGGTTTCTCGTCATCGACCACATTGACGGCGACGAATCGAACGGGGAGCCGGAGAACCTTCGCTGGTTATGCAAGAGCTGCAACACGCGGCTTGGAATCTCTATGGCGCGGGCGGGCCAAGGAAAAAGAACTCACCAATACAACCCCGGAGCCTACACCCTCGCGCAATATACCGAGGCAGTCCTGCAACACACGCGAGGCGCACATGACGCCGGCGGGAAGATCATTCACGAGACGCCCAAGGAAAAGCGAGAGGAGTTTGCAGCGGAGATTTGGCGCCGCCGCCGTGCCCGTGGGACCGACCGCCGCCACTAATTAAATGACCACCAAATTGCGCGTCTTGAACGAGCCTGCAAAAACCGCGAAAAATCGGGAGAAGCCGCAAAGCTACCACCTCGCAGAAGTCGAAAGAACTGTCAAAAACCGCCAAGAAGAATCGTGAAAAATAACGGCAAAAATCGTTCCGAAGCTGATTCCCACAGCGCCAGTGACGCAGCAGCCCTACTGGGTATCTCGGTCCCCACGCTCAAGCGGATGGTGAGGGACGGTACGCTGGAGGGCTTCCATACCCCAGGTGGACACTTGCGGGTTCTGGCAGAGAGCATTGAGGCAGTGAAAGAGCACAGGCAGGCCCGGCCCCGACCCGTCAGCGACGCCTCACCCGTCCTACAGAATCGCCGCGAGCGGCTGGAGGAGTTGACTCTTGAAGCTCAGGAGCACCGGGCACGACGGGAATTAGAAAAGTTACGACGGGAGGAGCAGGAGGAGGCCGAAAGACGGGAGGCCGAGGCCCAGGCCCGCGAGGAGGAGGCCGCCCAGCGCCAGGCTGAGCTTGAACTGGAGCGCGAGCGACTGGAGCTTGAGAAAGCCCAGGAGAGGGCACGTCAGGAGCAGGAACAAGCCGAGGCATGGGAGAAACGTGAGGCTGAGCAGGCATTGACTGCGTTCCGTTGCCGATGGCTCGACAAAGCGAACGATGCATTGAGCGCCTGGAAATATCAATGGCTTGCGCCACCCCAGCGCAAGGGAATTCTGGACGCATTGGAGGCCGAGATTGAGAAGCGACAGCCCCCCGACGAGCCCAGAATGGTCGCTATTATCGCCCGCAGCGTGGAGGCCCTAGTCGAACGCTTCCGAACGGACCGGGACGCGCAGGAACGCCGCCGGACGCTTACGGAGGAGGCATTAAGAAGCCTACCCTTTCCGTCGACGGAGGCTGAGAAGGTCCGGGCTACCGCCGCGATCCGGGAGGCCCTTCGGCGCTTTGACAACTCCTCAGACGTATGCGAAATGCGTGTCGCTGCACAGGAGGCCGTCCAGCCCGTGCGCCAAGCCGTCGGGAAACGCTTACTCAATGCCAAGCTCCTTCAGTGGGCGATTCTCGAACTGCCCTGGAGCCGAAACGAGCGCGACGAGGCACGGGTGTGCCGGGAGTGCGCTGAGATTCTGGCCGAACTTCCCCAAGACGTATCGGAAGTTGAGGCTAAAGAAGCTCTGGAGTCCACCGTCACCGAAGCATCCCAGGAAATCAAGCAGAGGCAGGCCGAGAAGGACCGTCAGGCTCGAAAGGGAGCGCTCATTCAGCAGGGAGTTGCCGAGGTTTCAAGTTACCTGTTAGAACTCAGGCTCGAGCGCGAAATCACGGCCGATGAGTATTGGGACTCGGACTTCAAGGCAAGGCTAGAACGGAGAGTCAAAGGAGAACTGGAGCGGGAGCTATCAGGCGACGAGACAAGCGCCGAGGTTGCAGACTTTGCCAGACAGACCATCGACGCTGAGGTCGACTCGTAATGCGTTGCCGGACCCGCGAGGAACCGGCTCTTTGCTCTCTTTGCTCTCGTGTTGCGCACCCTGCTGTTCAAGGTGTATTATCGGGGAGGTTTTTTGCTGCCAGGAGGGATTCCCCGTGATAACAAGCAAAGACTTGGCCACACTCACAATCCGGCGGGTCATATTTCACGACGTTCCTCGAAATCCCAGAGGTGGGACCGTGCAGCCCACGCTAGCCGAGGACCAGACCGACGTAGACGCAACACACAAAGCGCACTTGAAAACGAAACTCACCAGAGTGTTGAATTCAAAGAGTGCGTACCCCATTTCCTTTGACCCGAAGAGCAATTCTTGCGTCCCCGGGGAAGTCCGTCATTTCACAAAGCAGCATCGTCCCCCAGATCAGTTCGTGGCGATGTCCCAAAAGCTCGCGAACTATCTATTTGAACAACAGCATGGGGGCATCTCCTCCGGGTTGCTTTGCGCGATAGACGTGGTTGCGTCTGGGCTTTCGGGGCTCGTTCTAATGAAGCTTGAGCGCGAGGAGGGGGCGCGCCTGGAGCTCACTGAGAACGTCTCGGGGAAGAAAACCTTCGCTATGTCGGTCTTGGATAATCTGGTTCTCACCGAGGGAACCCGGCTGTTCAAGACGGCCATGTTCCTGCGGGCTGGTAACGAGGACAATGACTTTCGCTCGACTGCCTGCGATTCGCAGCTACACGTCACGGCAAGCGATGACATTGCAAGATTCTGGCTGCGGTTCTTGGGCTGCACATTCACGGTCGAGCCACGGGTAGCGACTCAGAGATTTTTTGATTCCAGCTTACGGTTTATCAACGAAGCAGTTACCGATCCAGTTCACAAGAACGACATATACGATCACTTGCAGTCACAACTTAAGGCGGAAAGAAAGACGTTTTCGCCGCGAGCCTTCATCGAGGAGTATGTCCTTGAGGACTATCGCCAGGCATTTCTTGAGCACCTGGAATCCGACCGGGTGCCCATGGCGTCTTTCACAAAGGACCTGTCCGACATCCGGGGTCGGCTTCGCCACCTCGCGTATATCACGGCTCGCGGTGCTAGGGTTTCCGTTCCCGCTGAGAACGCAGAGATCGTGAACGTTACCGCCGAGCAGATTATCGTTAATGACGCACTTCTCAGTGTCGACCACAAATGATGGATGTAGAAGAAGCAAGGAAGCGGTGGCTCCAAGACTGGCCAAGATTCGAGGCTTTCGGAAGGCTGATCGCACAAAGGCTAAGTGCAGCCGTCCAGGCGCGCGGCGTTTGGTGCGACACGAGCTCCCGCCCCAAGGAACCCCACAGTCTAGTGAAGAAACTTCTGAAAGGGAAGCACACGTATGAAACTCTTCCAGACAAGGTGGGGGCACGCTGCATTGTCCGGCACCTTTCCGACTTGGACTCAGTAATCTCGGCTGTACGCGGTGTATTTGAATGCTTGGAGATTGACAGTAAGCTTGAAAAGCTGGCTGAGGATCGGGTCGGGTACAGCAGCATCCATATCGAGGTGCGGCTCAGGGCACAAGACCCCGAGGCACTAAACTACCCGCCCAATCAGTACTGGGCGGAGTTGCAGGTTAGGACCCTGGGACAACACCTTTGGTCCGAGATGTCACATGACTCTTTCTATAAGAGTGACGAGACGCTAGCCGCCCTACCCTCTGATGTCAGAAGGCGGGTCAATCTGATGTCAGGGTTGATTGAAGTGGCCGACCGTGAGTTCGACAGACTGAATCGGGAGACAGCTTTGGAACCTGGAGTCGAGCTATACAAGGAACTGGAACGTCATTACTTCAGGTTGAGTGCGAAGCGCCCCGACCCAGAATTGTCTCTTGAGGTTATAAGGCTGTTAATGCCCCTATACAGGGCTAACGTGCAGCAGATCGTTCAGCAAATTCGGGACTTCTTTGCCAGCCATGAAGACGTATTGCATTCCGTGTACGAAAACGCAGAAGAATGGAAAGCCAGCGCATTCCTCTACCAGCCGGAAGTCCTCATGATCTTCGAGCGGCTTGAAGCAGACCAGTTTTCAATCCGGAGAGTGTGGAATACTCGATTCCCTGAACGCGAACTGGAGCATATTGCCAACGTCTTCGGCATCTCATTCGACTAGGAGTATTGCAGGCCCGTTGGACCTTACGTCCTCCATTAACTCATTATTATTCATAAGAACTTGTGATGATAGAATCTAGCTCGGCTCGGCTACGGTTCGGTGTGGCACAAACCGGGGCCATTCGATGCCCTTGCAAGCCGACTTGTCCGGGAATCAGACCACCAAGGAAGTCCGCGAACTGGTCCGCGAGATCATCGACGTTGAAGTGGAATAGCAACTCTCCCTTTAGAGCCATGCCCTCCTCCGAAAACCCTTGATTCCCGCGTTGCCATTCTGAATAATTGTTGTTGGAAACCTCTCGGTACGGATAAATGTCTTTCACTGCCGTAGACACATACCGCCTCGAGATCGAGCGCGAATTACAAGCGGGCAACGCCACGGAGCACACCCACCGCCCGGCTCTGAAGACGCTACTTCAGGCTCTCGCCCCGAAGGTCACCGCCACGAACGAGCCGAAGCGTGTTGAATGCGGAGCCCCGGACTTTGCGGTTACGGAGAAGCGTGCCCACGGCCCCGTCACCATTGGCCACCTTGAAGCCAAAGACGTAGGCAAAGACCTTGATGAAGTCGAGAAGTCCGAACAGATGAAGCGGTATCTCCCCGCTTTGCCCAATCTGATTCTTACCGACTATCTGGAATTCCGCTGGTACGTGGATGGAGAGTACCGGCAGACGGCCCGGCTCGCCCGCGTCGGCAAGGGGGGCAAGCTGGCCCCTGAGAAGGACGGAGCCGAAGCCGTCACGGACCTGCTAACCGGCTTTCTTGCCCATGAAGCCGAACCGATAAATGACCCCAAAACGCTCGCCCTACGCATGGCCCGGCTTACCCACTTCGTCCGGGACATGATAGTCACGGCCTTTGATGCGAAGGCGGCCTCTGCCACTCTCCGCGACTTGCACGCGGCTTTTGAAAAGGCCCTGATTCCCGATCTTCCGATCCCGCAGTTTGCGGATATGTTCGCTCAGACTCTCGCCTATGGTCTGTTTGCGGCCCGCTGCAATCATCACGGGCCAGCGGGGTCATTCAAGCGATTGGGGGCCGCATCGGAGATTCCGAAAACGAACCCTTTCCTTCGGCAACTCTTTGAAACCATCACAGGGACGGCTCTTGATGAAGAGCCCTTCGTGGGATTCGTGGATGACCTGGCCCAACTCTTGGCCGACACTGATATTGACGCTGTGCTGGCAGACTTCGGCAAGCGGACCGCCCGGCAAGACCCGGTTCTACATTTTTACGAAACCTTTCTCGCAGCCTATGACCCCAAGCTGCGCAAAAAGCTCGGAGTTTTTTACACGCCGATGCCAGTTGTTTCCTATCTCGTGCGTTCCGTGGATTATCTGCTGAAGACTCGTTTCGGATGCCCGGATGGACTCGCAGATACCTCAACGGTTGAATATGAGTTGGAGGAGGAAGGCGACAACGGGAAACCCAACAAAGCCACAGCCACGTCACCGCGCGTTCTGATTCTTGACCCAGCGTGCGGGACGGCTACATTTCTCTACACCGCCATTGACCATATCCGGGAAGTATTCCTTCGACAGGGTAATGCCGGAATGTGGTCGGGGTATGTGCAAAAATACTTGTTGCCCCGCATTTTCGGATTTGAATTACTGATGGCTCCCTACGCAGTGGCCCACTTCAAGCTAGGGATGCAGCTCGCCGGACATGATCTGAGTCCCGCGCAGCAGGAGATGTGGGCTTACGATTTTTCAAGCGATGAGCGGCTCGGAGTCTTTCTCACCAACACGCTCGAACAGGCGATACACAAATCCGAATTGCTACTCGGGAAATTTATTTCTGACGAAGCCAACGCGGCTTCGGACATCAAGCACAGGCGGCCTATACTCGTCGTCATGGGCAATCCCCCGTACTCGGGCCATTCTGCAAACCGGAGCGAGAGGAAGATCCGCCTCAAAGCTGGCGAGTCCTATACGGTTGTTTCTGGCGGGCCGCTCCCCGAACAGCGAGTGACGAAGGTGGTCCGTGTAAAGACGGCGAAGACAATCAGGGAGAGGACCTTCATCGGACAGCTTATTCAGGATTACTACTTCGTTGACGGCCAACGCTTGCGAGAGCGTAACTCGAAGTGGTTACAAAATGACTACGCGAAGTTTATCCGGTGGGGTCAGTGGAGAATTGAGCAAACCGGGGCGGGGGTGCTGGCTTTCATTACAGCTCACAGCTACCTTGACAGCCCTACGTTCAGGGGTATGCGTCAACAGTTGATGCGGGCGTTTTCCGAAATTTACATTCTTGACTTGCACGGTAACAGCAAGAAGCGGGAGACGTGTCCCGATGGCTCTAAAGACAAAAACGTCTTCGACATCACGGAGGGTGTGACTTTAGGAATCTTCGTCAAAGAACCCAACAAGGCTGCGCCCGCCCAAGTGTTTCACGCGGACCTTTGGGGTTTGAGGGAGAGCAAGTACAAATACCTCTCTCAAACAGACGTTAGCGGGACGTTGTGGAATCGCCTTGATCCTCAATCCCCGCTCTATTTGTTCATCCCGCAACAGAAGGGACTGGAAGCCGAATACGACAACTGTCTGAGCCTCCGCGAATCTATGCTGGTTAACGTGCTCGGCTTTCAAACCCACAGGGATTCCGTCGCGGTCGGTTTCACAGAGAAAGAACTCGCCTCACAAGTGACGCGCTACCTAAGTGCAGCGCCATCGGAAGCCGATTGGAGTAGCTATCATCGACAGTGTAGCTATCGACCATTTGACTGGAGGAGGGTGTACCTTGGGAAAGGGGTTACTGACCGCCCCCGGCTAGAGGTCACGACGAACCTGTTTCAGCAAAACGTGGCCCTTAATCTGGTCCGCCAAACCAAGGCCAAATCATGGAGCCATGCGCTGGTCACGCGTGACGCGACACCCGCAGTCTTTCTCGAGATTAAGGACGGTTCTTCCATATTCCCGCTCTATTGCTACCACGACCCCTTGGACAAGTTAAAAGCCAAAGAGGGTGACTCATGGATTCCGCTCCTTCCTTGGCCGGAAGCGAGCCAAGGGCGGAGGCCGAATTTCAACCGCAACTTGACAGGACATTTCGAAGCCTATTTGGGATTTCAATTTGTGACCGATGGCAAGGGCGATTTGAAAGAGACCTTCGGGCCGGAAGACGTTTTGAATTATATTTACGCGATTTTGCACTCTCCCACGTACCGAACCCGCTACGCGGAGTTTCTCAAGAGCGGTTTCCCGCGCGTACCAATCACTTCGGACCGGGAGCTTTTCCGCTCGCTCTGCGGATTGGGGGCGGAGCTTGTGGCCTTGCACTTGCTCGAATCCCCGAAACTCAGCAAGCCGATTGCCCGCTATCCTGTCACCGGCCCGGACGTTGTCGAGAAGGGTTTTCCGAAGTATCTCGCACCGGGGGAGCCGGAGCCGGGCAAGAGCGAGCCACTCCCAGCGGGTCGCGTGTATATCAGCAAGCCCGATGCGCAGAGCGGAGCGAAGGGGCAATACTTTGAAGGCGTCCCACCCGAAGTCTGGAATTTCCACATCGGCGGCTATCAGGTTTGCGAAAAGTGGCTCAAAGACCGCCGGGGCCGGACTCTCACATACGATGACCTGGAACATTACTGCAAAGTCGTTACGGCCCTGAGTGAGACAATCCGCCTCATGGGGGAGATTGACGCGGCCATCCCCAAGTGGCCGATTGAGTAGATTATGACGGGGGCACTTAATTCCAACTCCGGGCAGTCGATGAAAGCCCAATTGCAGCCGGACATCTTCGAGAAACTCAAGCAGCGAGGAGTCGAGTACGAACACGTATTCCACATCGTTCAGTTTGATGTGCCGCAGAATCCCTTTTTCTTCGCTCGCCGGTTTGGAAACCGGACCATCAAGGAAGTATTGAAGCACATTGAATCTTGGAAGCAGTTCTTGAAGCAGGAGTATGTGCTAACGGAGGAGCTGAAAGCCAAAGTCGCGCAATGGGTCCAGATGACAGGAGACTTTGTATGGGCAACTATCTGCGACACCAACTTCCAAATTGGTGATTGGACTCTGTGCTGGTATCTGACACCGCCCGGAAAAGTGGAGACGCCTGACGGAGAACACGTTGGCTCCGGTGTGAGGGTCACTGCTACTAATCACACGACTGGCGAGCAGCGCACGCATGAGCTTCCCGGATATAGGTTGAAGGCTCTCCGTCCCTTGAGCGAACAATACCAGGAGATTTACAAGGCCCTTGGCCTTTTCGATCAGCTTTGGCTCAAAGCGCCAGGGCCTCTTCTAATTTCAGGTCGAGCCTCTCAAGGATGGCCCGTTTATGCACGGATGATTCCCCGCCTTTACGAGTTGCTTGCGCCGCACTACCCGGCGCCTAGGCACTACTCAGAGAAGATTGATTTACAGGATACCGTGAATCGACCGGCCCGCTATCCCCAGGCACTTCTTAGAGACATGCTCGAGATTCTCAGGATGCACCATCCGCACGTCTTCGAGAACACGACGATCCCGCAGCTAAAGGCAGCGATTCAGCGGTACCTCGATCACAAATCCAGCCAAGCCAACCACGCCCAATAAGGCGGTACTATCTCCCGCCAAAAGCCCAAAATCCCCAAGATAGTACTTTCTTTACACCGTGTTCGACTGCGCCGCATATTGTTCGCTGGACAAGGAAGTATTGCGACCGAAAGCGAAGGAGGGCGATCCAGATGTCACGAAGTACCCGGTTACTGGACACTGACGAATCGGCCAAGTTGCTAGGATGCAGCCCCGCAGCACTCACTAAATTTCGAACTCAGCGGCGAGGGCCGCCATTCGTCCGCGTTGGAAGGCTTATTCGTTATCGCCCCCTTGACTTGATTCGCTGGGTCAAATCGCGACGGGTGTTGCCGGAGCAAGCCCACAGCAATGAGGCCAATCAGATATGAGCATCCAGGCACTTGTTTGGGTGATTGAGCACTCGCAGTCACGGTTAGCTGACAGGTGTGTGTTGATTTCAATTGCGAACCATTGCGACCGCGAGGGCAAGAACGCTTGGCCTAGCGTTGAAACAATCAGCCACGAGGCCAAGGTAACCGCCCGCCAGGTGCAGATTTCGACAGCTCGCCTTAACAAGGCGGGGGAGGTGAGGGTCCAGAGGAATATGGGTCCCCACGGGACGAATCTCTACTCGCTGCCCATGATGAGCCAAGGTCATACACCTTTGCTTGCAGATAATCCCAGGTCTGAAAGGGGGGGCGAAAAATTTTCGGGGGAGAAAGTTCTTCAGTGGGAAAGGTCTTCCCATGGGGCGCACATTCCTGCCGCTAGGCATCAGAATTTTTCGCCCAAACCGTCCATTGAACTGTCCTCAAATCCGTCCCCCCAGCCCCCCTGTTCCGAAATTCCCAACGATAACTTGGCTCCACGGGAACTAAGGAAATTAGCGCCCCTGCCCGAAGGCGCTTCGATTCCGAACCCCGACCCTTGGCGGCTCGTGAAGAATGAACTCAAGCGAACGGTCAATCCTCAGTCTTTCGACACGTGGATTGTTCCTACCAGACTACGGTATGTGCTAAATCGGAGGATCGTTGTTTGGGTGCCAACTGCGGACTGGGAGCATATGCGCGAGCAGTTCGCCGGTGACATCCAAGACGCCATGAAAAGACTGAGCCTGCCCTATGACGAATTCGAGTTGCAGCCTGAAGGCGGGAATCGGGAAGCTCGGCACACGGAGAGTGAGAAACAACCGGTGACAGCGAAGGTGAACCATGCCAATTCAAGATGAGGTCTTGACAGTCCGCGAAGTCGCCACAGAGCTGAGATGCTCAAAGGCCCACGTCCATAACGCAATCAATGGGAAGGTCGCGGGCGTGTCACCGCTTCCGGCGATCCACATGGGACGTCGAAAATTAGTTCGCCGTAGCGCCCTGGAGCGGTGGAAACGGCTCAATGAGAAAGGCGCGATTGATGGTATGATAGCCGCATCGCCGGAAGTCGACGCCGTTAGACCCATGGGAGGAGAAGCTCATGAGTCGTAAACGGCATCAGCAAGGAAATTTGAAGGTTGTTCGTGGATGTTGGATAGCCCAATGGTGGGAAGGGGGACACCGCCGAAATAAGCTGCTTGGGAAGACGGGCAAGATCACCAAGTCCCAAGCACAAGATAAGCTGGCGGAGATTCTGGCCCCAATTAACACGCAGCAGCAAGGCCCATCCGAAGACTGGAAATTCGGAGATTTTGTGAACCAAGTATATTTGCCGTGGTACGGTCGCAAGTGGAAGAGCTCAACGACGGCCTGCAACCTAGACCGCTTGGAGCATCACGTTACCTGCGAATTCGCTGACCGAACGCTCAAATCATTCAAGGCAGGCGGATTGCAGGATTTCTTGGACTGGAAGTCTACCGCAGGACTCTCATTCAGCACAGTGGACCACTTGCGGTGGGACTTGAAGCAAATTTTCGGCATGGCAGTTGCCGAAGGCTATTTGCAGAAGAATCCCGCTGCCCTTCTGTTTACTCCCAGCGAGACCAAGCGCCCCGCTCAGCGCGTTATGACATGGCTGGACGTCCGGCTACTGTTTTCGGAACTTGAGGCAAGGGGACTCGCCGTGTGCATGCTTGCCACTATCGCAGGCATGCGGCCCGGCGAGATTTTCGGCCTCAAGTGGCGGCACGTGGAAGCTGACCACATCAAGATCGAGCAACGTTTGTACCGCGGAAAGATCGACTCTCCGAAAACGAACCAGTCCAAACGGAGTGTCGCATTGTCCCAAGGTCTACAGACCGCAATCGCCGAATGGAAGGCGCTCTCCGGCGATCCTGGACCCGAGGAGTGGGTGTTCCCTTCGGAGAGGCGTAGAACCCCACTCGCGAAGGACAATTGCTGGAGGCGATGGATAGCGCCCAGGCTAAAGTCAGTCGGCCTCGAATGGGTGAACTTCCAGGTGATGCGGCGCACGCACGCTTCACTTATGCGAGAACTGAAGGTCGATCCCAAGACAGTGGCCGACCAGCTCGGGCACTCAGTTGACGTAGACTTGAACGTTTACACCAAGACCGCGCTTGCCCTTCGCAAGGAAGCCTTGGAGACGTTCGAATCGGCCTTGCGCGTGATGTAATGGAGTATATTGGAGTACGCCCTTTGGCCAGTTTCTCTAAGTTGTTGAAAGGATGGAGCGGGGGACGGGGATCGAACCCGCGACGTCCAGCTTGGGAAGCTGGCATTCTACCGCTGAATTACCCCCGCTCGACTGATAATCTAACCCTTTTCCCTGGTCCATGCAAGCGGACTCTGAACCTAGCCTCTGCTGCTGGGACGCAACGGATAATACGGCTCGTGTCGATGGCGCTCGGTGTCGTAGCGTGACGTGAAGGCGGCGAATACCATTTTCCGGTCCTGAGCTTGGGGGCGGGGGTTCGGCGCCAGCGTGACCCTCACCTCGGTGGACTCTTTCTTCGCCGCGAACATGCCGTAAGAGTCACGAAAAGAGCAGGCGGCTACGCAACTGCTCGCCTCGCGAATCGCCTCTTCAACAGCCTGACACAGCGTCCCTTCGGCACGATCTGCCGAACCGTAGATGATGCGCAATTCTTCGATGCCATAGCGGAAGCACTCGCGGATCCGGTGCCCAGCCAAGCTGCGGCCTTCTTCCATCGAGCAGCCGTGCAGGTCGAGTTCGAAGGCATTGTTGGACCGGTCGAAGTTTTGTCGGGCCACGATCGTCCTCTCTCCACCGGTCGGATCAACTTCCCGGCCACCGGATGACCCGCCTTTACACACGTGACTGAGACTCCGGCTGCGGAGCGCTGGGACACGCCCTCAAGGCGCTTCCCAATCGAGGGCGTAGATTTCCTGGATGCTGGCGTCGCGGACAAACAGCGGAGACTCGTCCGGAGCGAGGCCGCTCCAGTTTCCAAAGGGTCCTACAGCCGCCTGAAACCCTTTCAAGCTGAGGACTTGCTCCAGTTTGCGATCGCTGATTTGCACGCGGAAGTAGCCCTCTTCCTTCTCGGGAATCCCGAGAAAATACAAATAGTGCCCGTCTCGGGACCAATTCGGATAGCCTAAGAAACCCTTGGCTCTGGCGAGCTCAGTCCATTTCTGAGTCGTGAAGTCAAAGAGCATGAACTGGAGAGAATCCAACGTAATGGCGACTACATAGCGTCCGTTTGGAGACCAGCGGGGAGAAAAGAGGCCATCGGACCCGGGCAGTTTCGAGACATTTCGCGTTTTCATATCGAGTTCGTAGATCGCTGACCCCTGATTGCTAAGCCCATTCCCTCCGAAGACCAGCGATTTGCCGTCGGGCGACCAGTTTGGGTCCGCCAGGTTAGTTTCACGGCGATAGACCAGTTGGGGTAAACCTCCAGCGGCGGCCACAACATAGATTTGCCAGGGTTCGCCGGGCGGATGACCAAAGAAGGCTATCTGCTCGCCATCCGGAGACCATCGAGGCAGGTCGGCCTGCATGGGCGGAAAAGTAAGTTGGAGCTTTTGGGTTCCGTCCACCTTACTTCGCCACACGGCGCCATCGGCGTAGTTATTATAGGTGACCCACTCTCCATCACGAGAGAAGTCGAGTCCCATCGCCGAAATTCCCGAAAGGTAAGGCGCGAACTGTTCTGATTTCGCATCGTAGCGTACCAATTCCGCCCGGGGCTGCCAGCCTTCGACGAAGAGCCTCTTGCCATCCCGGCTCGGGACGGGATCACCGATATTCATCAGCGCCGTCGTCAACTGCACGGGCTCGTGGCGGTTGGGCCGGAAAAGGCCAGCGTTTTCGCGCAGGGCCCAGACGTTTGCCGTCCCTTCGCGTACCGCCTGGAAAACGAAATACCTTCCGTCCGGCGTCCAGTTGCCACAGCATTCGTTGGGTGGGTTGTTCCAACCTGGAAGCAGGGGATGAAGATTGCCGCCGTCGGATGAAGCTTGCCAGATGGAGCGGTTATTGGTTTGGGGATCGTTCAGGGTAAAGCGCAGGATCGTTCCGTCGGGCGACCAGCGGAGGTCGCCAGAAATTCCAGCCGTCATCAAGAGCCGCCGTGGTTCGCTCCCATCGCTCTTCACCACGAATATCTCGTTCCCCTTGGAGTAGGCAATCCTCTTTCCGTCCGGCGACCACGCCGCGCTGTGACCTTCGAGGTTGCCTAATCGGCGAGGCGAGCCGCCCAGCACAGAAAGAGTCCAGAGGGGCGCCTCGGGGGTTGTTTCATTTAGGAAAGTGGGCAGCAGAAGTTGCGATCCGTCCGGCGAGATATCGTACAGGTAGCGCCAGCCAAGGTCCCCCAATATCAATGAGGTCGGAATGGGTACCGTCTCACCACCGGTCACGGAGGTTTGGGCAGGGCCCAACTGGTTGTCTAGGAAATAGAGCCGGGTGCCGTCAGTGACCACACCGCTTTTGGGCGAGTTGGTGTTGGTTAGCTGAACGGTTCGCAGCACGCGCGGCGGGGGCAGAGGGCGCGTTAGAAGATACCCGAGAATTGCCGTGAGGGCGATGAGAGCGCCGCCGGATATCACTGCCCAGGTGCGCCATCGACGAGGTGGGCGGGTTTCGCGAACTTCCTCGACCGCACCCAGTAGAGCAGTGGTCGCCCCCGTGCGGCCGGAATCCGTATCACGCTTCAAGCGCTTAAGGTCGGCGCGCAATTCTGCGGCGGTCTGGTACCGCAACCCCCGGTCCTTCTCCAGAGCCTTGTTGATAATTCGTTCGAGTTCGGGGGGACAGTCGGGATTCAGTCGAACCGGAGGCACAGGTGCGCGGTTTAGGATAGCCGCAAAGATGACACCTGAGGCATCACCGCGAAAGGGCAACATCCCTGTCGCCATCTCGTACAACACCACACCCATGGAGAACAAATCACTGCGCGCATCCAGTTCCTTGGCCCGCACCTGCTCCGGCGACATGTAGGCCACCGTCCCCAGCGCTGTGCCCGGGCTGGTCAGATGCGGCTCCTCCACGTTGGCTGCGGTTAGAGCATCCAAACTTGCACTCTGGCCGGAGGGGCTGCCCGCCGCTGTGGCCTTGGCCAAGCCGAAGTCGAGCACCTTGGTGTGTCCCCGTTTGGTTATAAAGATGTTCGCCGGTTTGATGTCCCGATGGATGATACCCTGACTGTGAGCTGCATCAAGGGCATCAGTGACCTCGATGGCGATCTCCAGGAGTCGTTCTAACTCAATTGGCTGGCCCTGAATCTGGTGCTTCAGCGTCACGCCATCCAGGTACTCCATGGCAATGAACGCCTGGCCTGCATATTCGCCGATGTCGTGTATCGTGCAGATGTTTGGATGATTCAGGGCTGAGGCAGATTGCGCTTCGCGCTGGAAACGCGCCAGTGCCTGGGGGTCTTTGGCGACGGCCTCAGGCAGGAATTTTAGCGCGACAAAACGGTGGAGGCGAGTATCTTCGGCCCTATAAACGACACCCATCCCACCGCCACCGACCTTCTCCAGCACGCGATAGTGGGAAACCGTTTGGCCGATCATGGATGATTGGCTTTGCATGATTGGCAATCTTGCCCCGCTGGAAACCATTATAGACTGCACGTGCAGCCAAATCAAAGCGTTGGTGCGTACGGTGTCATTTGGAGCGCGGTCATTCCCGCGAAAGCGAGAATCAAGTCCGACGACAGCACATCTGCAAAGGTTTGCGGAGTGGACCCCCTTCGAAAAGGAAGCGAAGCGACCAATTTCGGTATCTCTTGGGGGAACTGTCTAGCAAGCGCGTGAGGTATATAGGTGGCCGTCCGATGAGCCGCTAGCCGCCGGCTATGGCCCCAACCACCAGAAAAGGCTCTGCCCCGGTCGCTACCGCTTCAGGCAGTGGGGCGTCCGGCGGCTCATGGGACAGATCCTGCTCGCAGGCGAAGAACCGCAAGAACGGTCGGCGCTGCTCGGTGACCTGGTCGCGGATAGTCCCGCGCAGCACCGGATAGCAGGCCTCGAGCGCGTCGAGGACCGAGCGTTGCGTCACCTGACCCTCGACCGCGAGCTTCACCTCGCCGCCGACGCGCGCCAACGTCCGCAGATGATACGGGAGCACCACTCGGATCATGGCAGTGTCTGGACCTCCACGGACAGCACGGCCGGAAGATATCGGACAATGGGCGCCCAGGTGTCTCCGGCGTCCGCCGACGCGAACACCTGCCCGCCGGTGGTGCCGAAATACACGCCGCAGGAATCGAGCGAGTCAACGGCCATCGCGTCGCGCAGCACGTTGACGTAGCAGTTGCGTTGCGGCAGGCCTTTGGTGAGCGCCTCCCACTCGTTTCCGCCCGTTCGGCTGCGATACACGCGCAGCTTTCCCTCGGGCGGATAGTGCAGCGAGTCACTCTTGATCGGGACGACGTAGATGGTGTCCGGCTCGTGCGCGTGAACGTCAATTACGAAGCCGAAGTCGGTCGGCAAGTTCCCGCTAACCTCATGCCACGAATCGCCCGCGTCATCGCTGCGCATCACGTCCCAGTGCTTCTGCATGAAGAGCACGCTTGGGCGCGACCGGTGCATCGCGATGTGGTGAACACAATGGCCCACCTCGGCATTCGGGTCGGGGATATATTGGGACTTCAGTCCACGGTTGATCGGTCGCCACGTCTTGCCGGCGTCGTCGGTCCGGAAGGCGCCAGCAGCCGAGATGGCGACAAAAATCCGTCCGGGATCACTCGGATCGAGAAGAATGGTGTGCAAGCACATCCCACCGGCGCCTGGCTGCCACTTGGGCCCTGTGCCGTGGCCGCGCAGCCCGGGCAGTTCCTGCCACGACTTCCCGCCGTCGCTCGAGCGGAACAAGGCAGCGTCTTCCACCCCGGCGTAGACGGTGTCTGGATCGGTCAGCGACGGTTCAAGGTGCCAGACGCGCTTGAACTCCCAGGGGTGTTGCGTGCCGTCGTAAAACTGATGCGTGGTGAGGGGTTTACCGGTTTCCGGAGAAGTGTCGTAGACGAATTTGTTGCTCTCGCCGCGAGGCATTTCGCCGGGCACGATCGTCATTCCGCCTCCGGGGGTCTCCCACGTCTTGCCACCGTCGCTCGAGCGCTGGATGATCTGCCCAAACCAGCCGCTGGTTTGCGATGCATACAGCCGATTGGGGTCGGCGGGAGATCCCTTGACGTGGTAAATCTCCCAACCGGCAAAGTGCGGCCCGTTGACTTTCCATTTCTTGCGCTGAGCGTCCGACGTCACGACGAACGCGCCCTTGCGTGTACCCACCAGAACCCGTACTCCGCTCATTCTCTCGCTCCTTTCAATCCGCAGATTCCGCGGATGACACAGATTACTATCAGGCCGACTCATCTGCGTAATCTGCGGATTGGTCCCGCTGTATTTCAGACGGCGCTACGAATTCTTGCTCTACGAAAATTGCTCATCCGCCGAGGGACCGTAGAGCGCTGGCACTGGCACCTCGTTCAGCCGCAAGTAAACACCAAGCTGGGCACGGTGATGAATGGTATGGTTCATGAAGGGGCCGCGCAGGACGGCAGCCCTCGGCAAGGAGAAGACGGTTTTGCCTTTGAAGAGCAAGGTCCATGTCTTCATCAGATGCTCATCCGAAGCGCCGGCAATGGCCGCCCGCGCTTCGTTCCGGTTTCTGTCGAACGTTTCAAGCACTTCCTGCCGCGTCTTCAGCTTTGGCGGCCCTGAGGGCGGCTGGCCGCCGGGCGCAATCTCGAACGATTCCTTCTCAATCGTCCGCACCGCGAACGCCGGCAGCGTCGCCAAGTGCGACGCCAGCCAGCCCATCGTCCCCGACTTCGGGTGCGGTCGCCAGTCGAATTTCTCCTCCGGCACCCGTTCGAGCGTCCGCCTTACCCCCGCCATCTCCTGATCAAACTCCGGTATTAACGCCTGTCCCAAACTCATACCTTCCTCCTCGCAATCTTGGTTTTGTTATCGATTTGAATGCGACAGCATCAGTTATCCGATGCGGCTCAACCCTTTCAAGTTTCATCGCTGTCGCGATTTTGAGGCGCTGTCACCTTAACATCCCTTATGTGTCATCCGCGGGCTTTTAAGTCGGCCTGATAGTAATCTGTGTCACCAGCGGAATCTGCGGATTATAACGGGGCAAACCCCGCGCCCAATCCAATTGATGTTACCGCGGCGTACGCTGATGCATCCAATGGACAATGAAAAGGAGGTTGACCTTATGTTTGTCATTACAGGTGCAACTGGAAACACCGGCAGTGTGATTGCCGAAAAGCTGCTGGCTCAAGGGGAAAAGGTTCGCGTTATCGGCCGGGACGCCGTTCGGCTGGCGCGCTTCGTCCGGAAGGGCGCCGAAGCCTTCCCTGCTGACGTCACAGACGCAGCCGCGCTGAGCAGGGCCTTCGATGGAGCCAGCGCCGTCTATGCAATGCTGCCGCCCAACATGGCCTCAGCGGATACCCGGGGTTATCAGGAAAGAGTGAGCGATGCTTTGGCCTCGGCCCTCGGGCAGGCTCGCGTCACGCACGCGGTTGTCCTGAGTAGCATCGGTGCCGACAAGACGGAGAAGACCGGCCCAGTGGTGGGGCTTCACAATCTGGAGCAGAAACTGAACGCCCTGGCTGGGCTCAATGCCGTCTACCTGCGGGCGGGCTATTTTATGGAGAATCTGCTGCCTCAGGTGGGAGTGATCCGGAATTTCGGAATCGTGGGTGGGCCCCTCCGCGCGGACCTACCCGTGTCCATGATCGCCACGCGCGACATCGGCGCCACCTGCGCTGAGATCCTGAAAAAGCGGGATTTTGCCGGGAAGCATGCTCGCGAGCTGCTCGGGCAGCGCGATTTGGATTACGAGCAAGCGGCGTCAGTGATCGGAAAAGCTATCGGGAAACCCGACCTTGCCTATGTCCAATTGCCGCCGCAGCAACTGAAGGCCGCGCTCACCCAGATGGGCATGTCCGCCAATATGGCCGACCTGCTTCTGGAAATGGCGGAGGCGCTCAACTCCGGGTACATGGTGGCCCTTGAGCGGCGCTCCGCCGAGAACACTACCCCAACTTCGATCGAGACCTTCGTGGCCGAGGAGTTCGTGCCCCGTTTTCACGGAAATCGGCTATAAGACCATCACGGCCTGCCATCTCGCCGTGATCGCCTACAAGACCAAACGCACCATCCACTGGGACGCTCAAAAGGAAAGGATCACCGGAGACGAAGAAGCCCAGAAGTTGACCTCGAAGGAATACCGCTCGCCCTGGCTCCTTCCTGCGGTGTGAGCGCCGTCGGGGTAGCTCGGACCCCGCTCCTGGGGTCCGCGCCGCCCGGCTCCCTAATGCGGGAGAGCCTTGAGGTCCTTCGCCAATTTGATGAACGGACTTTCAAGGGCGCTCACCCGGTTATCACGCTCTGCGCCGGTCGCGCGATAGAGCGCCGCTCCCGAAGCGCGGTTGGCAATAAGCATGTTGGCTTTCGAGATCGTCTGAAGGTTCAACATTGTCGGCGTTTCGATTGCAAGGTCGGAGTTGCCCACATGCTCGCCCGCGGGCGCATTCTCCTCTCGCTCTTCCATGGTCAGCGTCACTTTGGCGTCCGCGCTGTCGCAAGTCTCCACCATCGTCCAGCCTAGCTTTGTGAATACGCCTTTCGGTTTGTTCGCCGCATCGAGGAACAGTTTCAGGCCGCCTGTCTGTGGCGCGGTGAACTGGCTTACGTCGAGGCAGAAGGTGCGAACCTTCAGGAGCCCGGCGCCGTCAGCGACCTCGGCCTGGGCCTCCTTTTTAGGGCCGGCAAATGACACGTACGACAACAGCAGGAGGGCTGGCAAACAAGCCCAAAGAGACTTCGCATAGGACTTCATTCGAGGCCTCCACTCCCGTTATTTCTACCATTCCGAGCCAATAGTATACTGACACCGCTCGCCTCCACTTCTGCGCACGCACAGTGGTAGTACAGTTTAAAGCTCTAGCGGCGAGCTTCCGCGGTGAAATGGCGGCGCAAGGCCGCCTCCGCATGGAAGTATACTACTATTGCAAAGGAGATTTTATATGCACAGCACTTTTTTGAAAGCCGGTACGATCGCCATGGCCGGCGCATTGCTGTTCGGAATCATACCCGTAGAGGTAAGCCAGTGTTTGCAGTCAGAAGGGCTGACGCGCTGGCAGATTCATGATATGACCCGACCTCAACCGCCCGTCGTTACACCCGGCGAGGTAAGCACACAAGCCCATCCCGGGCGGCCTCCCTCCGACGCCATTGTGTTGTTCGATGGCAAGAGCCTCTCGGCATGGCGAGGGGCTAACGGGGGGCCCGCCCAATGGAAAGTTAAAGAAGGCTACTTCGAGGTAGTTCCGAAGACGGGAGACATCTACACGAAGCAAGCCTTTTGCGACTGTCAAGTACACGTGGAATGGCTGACGTCGCCTTGGACTCCTGGCAACACTTACGATCCCGGCAACAGTGGAGTTTTTCTGGCGAGTCTTTATGAGGTCCAAATCGTCGACTCGGTCCACAGCAAGATTTATGCCGATGGGCAGGCTGCCGCCATGTACGGACAGTACCCTCCTCTGGTCAATGTCTGCCTCGCCCCAGGCCAATGGCAGACCTACGACATCGTCTTCCACGATGCTCGTTTTGATAGAGACGGGAAATTACTTCACGCCGCTTTTATTACTGTCTTTCACAACGGTGTTCTGGTCCAGGACCATGTCGAACTGACCGGCCCGACTGCGCATAAGCAACGGCCTCCTTACCAGCCACATCCGGAGCGGATGCCGTTGCGGTTGCAAGACCACAATTACCCCGATCGTTTCCGGAATATATGGATTCGGGAGTTGGGCGAGGGCAATAGCCGTACCTAGTCGTAAGCCTCGAATTCTCCAGACAGTCGAAGTGTCATTCCGAGCGCAGCGAGCAATCTGGCTCTGATTCTCACTTCCACGTACGCCCGCATCTGGCCGCGTGCGACACGAGCCGCCCCAGACCCGAGCGAGATTCCTCGCTGCGCTCGGAATGACACCGACACCGGAACGCGGTTATAATTGCGATTAATTCAAATGGACGGACTTCGTAGCACAAGTCGGTTGCTTATGCCGTGTGAAAAGACCACGGACAGGAGTCAGAAGACACGGGCCAGGACTCACGAAAAAGAAGTCAGTAGTCAGAGGTTCTTGCTTGTCACTTTTCAGTCATCACTCGTCACTCCTGCGGAGGGCCGATGAGCGTCCGCGTCTGCGTTTTGGGGAGCGGCAGCAAGGGTAACTGCACGCTCTTGGCGACCGAGAAGACGCGGCTGCTGATTGACGCAGGCTTGAGCTGTAGGGAGACGTACGCGCGACTGGCGGTAATTGGCGAGTCGGTGGATGGTCTGGACGCAGTGGTCGTTTCCCACGAGCACACCGACCACGTCTACGGTTTGCAGGTGCTAGCCCGTGACGGGAAGCTGCCCATTTATATTTCCTCTCCCACACGCGACGCCGTGAGCTGGGACACCAGGATTCAAAGCTTCGAACACTTCGCCGCCAGTGAGAAGTTCAGCGTCGGAGACATTGAGGTCACGCCTTTCCCGGTCCCGCACGATGCGGTAGATCCAGTTGCCTTTACGTTTGATACCCAGGGCATCCGAATTAGCTTGGTCACTGATCTCGGATATATTCCGGAAGTCGTCAAGCAGCGCGTGAAGGGTTGCCATTGTTTGATTTTTGAATCGAACCACGACCTGGATATGCTGAAGGTCGGCCCTTATCCGTGGTACGTGAAGCAGCGCGTGATGAGCCGGCACGGGCACCTTTCGAACAACGCCACCGCCGCCTTTCTCGCCGAAGATTTCGATGGCAGGGCGCAAGTCCTGGTGCTCGCCCACTTGAGCGAAACAAATAACCATCCAGAGATTGCGCGCCTCAGCGCCGAGCAAGCTCTTGCCCAGCGTACTCGCGGCGGGTGTGCCGAGGTGCACCTCGCCAGCCAAACGAGGCCTTCGCTGGTCTTCAGGTTTTAAGTGCGAGGAGCCAGGAGTCAGAAGTCAGGAGTCAGAAGAAGGTAGACAGCAGGTGTGGAAACCAGCTCACGCTTCGAGGGGGGCAAGCGAGAAGGCAGATCCGGTTCGATTCCCATTCTATTAACCCCGTTACGACCCAAGCCGCTAAATTGAAGCCACCGCGTTGGGTTCTTTGTCTTGACAAGCTATTCCCAAATACCCTTTAATTCTGACTTCTGAATCCTGACTCCTGAATCCTGAATCCTGCTGTTCGGAGACCCAAAATGATTCCTCGATACACTCGACCGGAGATGGGTAGTATCTGGACTGATCAGAACAAATTCCAAAAATGGCTGGAAGTGGAAATCGCCACCGCGGAAGTTGAAGCGGAAGCCGGTTTGATCCCGAAAAGCGCCGCGCGGGCCATCCGGCGCAAGGCGGGCTTCGAAGTCGAGCGCATCCTTGAGATCGAGCGCCATGTGAAGCACGACGTGATTGCCTTCACCACCAACGTGGCCGAGCACGTTGGGCGAGAGGGCCGCTACCTGCACTACGGCCTCACTTCGAACGACGTCGTGGACACGGCCCAGGCGCTGCAAGTGCGCGAGGCTTCGCGGTTGCTGCTGGCAGGGCAGCAGCGCCTTGGTGAGGTCCTGAAAAAGCGCGCCTTGGAATTCAAGCACACGCCGATGATCGGACGCACGCACGGCATCCACGCGGAGCCCATCACCTTCGGCTGCAAGCTCACCATCTGGTTCGAGGAAAACCGGCGCAACACGGAGCGCCTGGCCTATGCCGCAGAGCAGATGCGGGTGGGTAAGCTCTCCGGTGCTGTGGGCAGCTACACGCATCTGGCCCCGTCCATCGAGAAGAAGGTTTGCGAGCGCTTGGGATTGCGTCCCGCGCCGGCGTCCTCTCAGGTCATTCAACGCGACCGGCACGCCTTCTACCTCTGCACGCTGGCCGTCTGCGCCGCTTCACTGGAAAAGATTGCGCTGGAAGTTCGCGGCTTGCAGCGCACGGAAGTGCGCGAGGTGGAGGAATACTTTTCGCCGGAGCAGAAGGGGTCGTCCGTCATGCCCCACAAACGCAATCCGGTCACGGCGGAACAGATCTGCGGGTTGGCGCGTGTGGTGCGCGCTAATGCGCAGGCCGGGCTGGAAAACGTGGCACTCTGGCACGAACGCGATATCTCGCACTCTTCCGTCGAGCGCGTGATCCTGCCGGACTCGACTATCCTGCTTGATTACCTCCTGGCCAAGACCACAAAGCTTGTTGAGACCATGTTCGTCTATCCCGGCCGCATGCGCGAAAACCTTGACCTGCTGAAGGGCCTGATCTTTTCCGGGCAGTTGCTGCTCGATCTTGTGGAAAAAGGCGCCTCGCGCGAAGAAGCCTACCGCTGGGTGCAGCGCAACGCCATGCAGGTTTGGGAAACACGCGAGGATTTCCGCAGCCTGGCGGAGCGCGATGAGGATATCCGCCGCTACCTCACGTCGGGCGAGATCGCGCGCGTGTTCAACGTGGAGCGCTACCTGAAACACGTGGATGAGATTTTCCGAAGAGTGTTCGGGAAGGCGTAGAGGCGACCCTGGTGTGTGGGATGCTGGGGCAGGCCCTAAGCAGGCAATAGGGAAAAGGGCGCGGAGGCCTTAAGGGGGAACGACACCTTATGTGCCGAAGCACATCCAGCGTGGCCGGGCTCTCACCCCCAGTGCCCGACTCTTCGGTGCAGGCTCTTCCGCGCCCAAACGAATGCTACCTCGGCTCTTTTCCTAATGCAAGATGAAACCATTCGTACCTCGGTGCGGAGGAGACCATGAAGGGAGTCTTCATTCGCTTCTTCCAGCTTGAATCCCACGGCAGCACCCTGCAGCGCGAAGTGATTGGCGGCATCACCACTTTTCTGGCGATGTCTTACATCATCTTCGTCCAGCCGGGGGTGCTCTCGCAGGCCGGCATGGATTTTCGCGCCGTCCTAGCGGCCACCTGCCTGGCCGGAGCGCTTTCCACGTTGCTCATGGGCTTGATCGCCAACTATCCGGTGGCGCTGGCGCCGGGCATGGGCGAGAACTTTTTCTTTGTATACACGCTCTGCGGCTTGGTGCCCCTGGGGTTTGGCTTGACCTGGCAGCAAGCGCTGGCGGCGGTGCTGCTGGCGGGGATTTTCTTTGTGGCGATTACTCTGACCGGCATTCGCGCCCAGATTGTGAACTCCATTCCACAGTCCTTGAAATGCGGGATTGCAGCAGGGATCGGCCTGTTCATCACGCTGATTGGACTCGAGTACGGGGGCTTGGTGGTCGGCGCTCCGGGAACGCTGGTTCGCCTCGGCGATTTCCGGCATCCGGCCACGCTGGTGAGCGTTCTAGGTCTGCTCGTCATGCTCGTGCTTCTGGCTTTTCGGGTGCGTGGGGCGATTTTGATCGGCATCCTTGCGACCACGGCAATCGCCGCTGCTTTCGGGCTGGTTCATTACCAGGGGGCCTTCTCCTCCGAACTGCATCTGGCGTCCACATTTATGAAGTTCGACCTGCGCGGGCTTCTCGCGCTTCAGCCCACAAAGCTCGCTTCCGCAATCTTCGTGCTTTTCTACCTGGCCTTGTTCGACACCGTGGGGACGCTGGTGGGTGTGGGGCAGCAGGCGGGATTGCTGCGCGAGGGAAAGCTTCCCCGTGTGGACCGCGCTTTGTTTGCAGACGCAGTCGGGACCACGGTGGGGGCTGGGCTCGGCACATCAACGATTACCTGCTATATCGAATCCGCTGCCGGGGTCTCGGACGGTGCTCGCACCGGCTTGGCGAGCCTGGTCACGGCGGCCCTGCTGTTCGCTTCAATGTTTTTCAGCCCGCTTGCCTCGATGATAGGCGGAGGAGTAGCGGTCGGGGTGGACGCCGGCCACAATCCCATCATCCGCTATCCTACCCTCGCGCCCGCGCTCATCGTGGTGGGCTCAATGATGCTGAAGGTGCTTCGGGAATTTCAATGGGACGACCCCACCGAGTACCTGCCGGCATTCCTGACCGTGGTGGGAATCCCTCTGACCTTCAGTATTGCGAATGGAATTGCCTTTGGCCTCATTTCTTATTCTGTCGCCAAGCTGGCGACCGGACGTTGGCGGGAGTGCCCAGTTCTGACCTACATCTTCGCAGCCCTGTTTGTAGTGCAATTCTTGATCTTGTAAGAGGGCACAACTCTAACTCCTGAATCCCGGATTAGTTGGCGGGGGGCATGGCTTCTTCGAGGATGAAAATTGCTGTGTCAGCCCGCAGGTTGGGGAGAAGTCTCACCTCGGTGGACTTTCCGGGGGCCGAGGTTCGAAGCGGGATTTCTCGCAGCACCTTTAACCCAGCTTTTCGGCAGAAACCCCGGAAGTCACGGATGGTGGTCAGGTGAATGTTGAGCGTCTCGAACCACTCATAGGGCAGCTTTGGGGTTTTAGGCATGTGACCTTTGAGGGCAAGCTGTAAACGCGCTGGCCAGTGAGCGAAATTCGGAAAGCTGACGATACATCGCTTGCCTACCCGCGCCATTTCCCGGATGAGGACCATGGGCCGGTGCAAAACTTGGATGGTATTGGTCGAGATCACGTAGTCCACCGACTTGTCCGGGTAATCCGCCAATCCTTCGTCCAAATCCCCATGGTGAACGCTGAACAGGCCCTTGGCGACACAGGCCTGGATGCAGGCCTCCGAAAGCTCAATGCCCTCTGCCCGGACTCCTTTCAAAACCTTGAGCGCCAGGAGAAGGTCACCCTCGCCGCAGCCCAGGTCCACGACTCGTGCGCCTTCTTCGATGAGGCTGATAATCCGCTTGTGTTCAGGAGTAAGGCGTACAACAGCCCCGGTCTCCGGCAATCGAATCTCTTCGGTCAATTCATTCATGATTTCGCCTACGGGTCATTCCCGCGAAAGCGGGAATCCAGCTCGGTGGACCCCCGCTTACGCGGGGGTGACAACGCCGGCCATTTTACGATCTCTGTTTCCAACCATGGCTAAGAAAGTTGCTGATGAGCGAACTCAGTTGTTCAGATTCCAACAAGAATGCATCATGCCCGTAGTCAGTCTGAATTTCCGTGAAAATCACATAGGCATGCACGCGGCGCAGAGCGCTGACCGTTTCCTTCGACATGTAAGTCGGGAACAACCAGTCCGAGGAAAATGAGATGACCAGAAACTTCGCTTGCACACCGGCAAAAGCCTCTTCCAGACTCCCATAGGCTTGGGCCAAGTCGAAGTAGTCCATCGCCTTGGTGATGTAAAGGTAGGAGTTTGCGTCGAAGCGATTGACGAAATGATCGCCCTTGTAGCGCAGATAACTTTCCACCTGGAAATCGGTGAGAAAATTGTATCCATAAGCAGACTTGTCTTGCAGCTTGCGGCCAAACTTCTGGTGCATGGAACGGTCGGAGAGATAGGTAATGTGGCCGATCATCCTGGCAATGGCCAGCCCCCGGCGGGGGAGCGTCTTCCCGTAGTAGTCTCCTTCCCGCCAGTTGGGATCGGATTGAATCGCCATGCGACCGACCTCGTTGAAGGCAATGGCCTGGGCCGACAGCCTGCTCGTGGTGGCGATTGGGATAGCGAGGCGCACCATGTCAGGGTAACTGACCACCCACTGCAAGACTTGCATCCCGCCTGTTGACCCGCCCACCACACCGAGCAACCGCTTGATCCCCAGGTGGCCGATAAGCACTTTCTGCGTGTCAACCCAATCGCGAATCGTGACCATCGGGAAGGAAAGCCCATAGGGTCGCCCGGTTCGAGGGTTGATGGAACTGGGTCCGGTCGAGCCCTGGCATCCCCCGATGACGTTCGAGCAAATGACAAAATACTTCCGAGTGTCGAAAGCCCTCCCCGGGCCGATCATGATATCCCACCAACCAGGGTGCTTATCACGAGGATGATGATATCCGGCCGCATGGGCGTCCCCGGAGAGCGCATGAACCACCAGAATGGCATTGTCCCTGGCCTCATTCAGTTCGCCATAGGTCTCGTATGCAAGAGTAATGGATCCCAGGGTTCGCCCGCACTCAAGGGTCATCTCGTCGGGGGGCGTGGCAAACGTGAAGTACTTGGTTTCGACGATTCCGACTGAGCCTTCTTCTGCCATACTCTCTTGCCTCTATTTTCCCCGTAGTTGGGGCGAGCGGCGCTCGCCCAAGGGCCGAACGCCGTTCCGCCCTACAAGACATGTTCAACTGCGGGCATAGGCCGCACCGTGATCGTTGTTGACCTACTGCCCGGATGCCTGGAGTGCCTGTTCAATGTCCGCGATGATGTCTTCGATATTCTCCAGCCCGATCGAGAGCCGGACGTAGTCCTCCGTCACGCCTGTCTCTACCTGTTCCGCCGCAGTCAACTGCTGGTGCGTGGTGCTGGCGGGGTGGATGACCAGGGACTTGGCATCTCCTATGTTGGCCAAGTGGGAGAGCAACTTTACGGCATTGATGAACTTGATTCCGGCCTGCAAGCCGCCCTTGATACCAAAGCCCATAATGGCTCCGAAACCGTGCTGCAGGTACTTCTTCGCCAGCGCATGCGTGGGGTGGCTGGGTAGCCCGGGATAGTTCACCCACGTCACGGCGGGATGATTCTCGAGGAACCGCGCCACCTTCAGCGCATTATCACAGTGTCGCTGTACCCGCAAGGAAAGAGTTTCGACTCCCTGCAAGATGAGGAAGGCGTTGAAGGGACTCAAAGCCGGGCCAAGGTCACGCAGGAGTTGAACCCTCACCTTGAGTATGTAGGCAAGCTTCCCGAAGGTCTCCACGAACTTTAGATTGTGATAACTGGGATCCGGTTCGACCAGTGCTGGGAACTTCCCTTTCGTCCAGTCAAAATTCCCCGAATCGACGATGATGCCTCCAATCGAGGTGCCGTGGCCACCCAGGAACTTGGTCAGCGAATGAACGATGATGTCCGCACCCCACTCGAAAGGACGGCAGAGGTAAGGGGTCGCCACGGTGTTGTCAATGATGAGGGGAATTCCAGCCTCATGAGCAACCTTGGCCACCGCCTGGATGTCCAGCATATCGTTCTTGGGATTGCCCAGCGTTTCCGCGAAGATGATTTTAGTCCTTGGAGTTATGCATCTGCGGAAATTCTCCGGGTCCGACGGGTCGGCGAAAACGGCCTCAATGCCCAGCTTGGGAAAGGTGTGATGGAATAGGTTATAGGTACCACCGTAGAGGCTCGCGGAAGAAACAATCTGGTCTCCGGCTTGGGCGATGTTCAGGATGGCGAGGGTTTCGGCGGCTTGCCCGGAGGCTGTCGCTAGTGCTCCAACCCCGCCCTCGAGCGCCGCGACCCTTTCCTCGAGCACCGCCCAAGTGGGGTTCATAATGCGGGTGTAGATGTTGCCGAATTCCTTCAAGGCGAAAAGGTTAGCGGCGTGAGTTGTGTCTTTGAAGACATACGAAGTGGTCTGGTAAATAGGGACGGCGCGCGCCCCGGATGTAGGATCGGGAAGTTGTCCTGCGTGCAAAGCGATCGAGTCGAAACCAAGTTTTCTTTCCAATGTGTCCTCCTGTTTGACCGGATAGAAAGCGAGATTGTTCGTGGACCGCGTGCGGACGACGCTGGCAAACTGTCAAGCTGCAGCGATGGGCTCCACGTCCAGGTATCGCTCTTCGAACTCCACCAGCTTGGGGTGGATGGCTTCCTCTTCTTCCAGCCGGCCCGTCACGGCGCCAATGGTCTTCAAGCCGTTTCCGGTGATGGTAATGACGATGGACTCTTCGGGGTTCAGTCGCCCCTGGGAAAGCAGCTTGCGCGCCACTGCAACGGTGACGCCGCCGGCGGTTTCCGTGAAAATCCCTTCGGTCTCAGCCAGCAGGCGGATGCCATCCACAATCTCCTCATCGCCAACATCCTCGCCGGCGCCCCCCGACTCGAGGATTTTCTTCACCGCGAAATAGCCGTCTGCGGGATTACCGATGGCGAGAGACTTGGCGATGGTGTGCGGCTTCTGCGGCTCGATTTCGAGGCTGCCGCGTTTTGCCGCCGTGGTGATGGGCGAGCAGCCGGTCGCTTGGGCGCCAAAAAACTTCGTCCCTACCGGCTCCACCCAACCCAGCTTTTGCAATTCTTCGAAGGCCTTGTAGATCTTCGTAATGAGCGACCCGCCGGCCATCGGGACCACGATATTTTGCGGCAGGCGCCAGCCGAGCTGCTCGGCGATTTCAAAACCCACAGTCTTTGAACCTTCCGCGTAGTAGGACCTCAAATTCACATTAACGATACCCCAGGAGTACTTTTGCGCGACTTCGGAACAAAGACGGTTCACTTGGTCATAATTGCCCTGGATTTTAACCAGGTTTGCTCCGTAAATCTGGGTGGCGATGATTTTTTCGTGTTCGAGGTCGGCGGGAACGAAAATGAAGGTCTTGAAGCCAGCAGCGGCGGCCTGCGCAGCTACGGCATTCGCGAGATTGCCTGTGGATGAGCAGCCCACGGTGTCAAACCCGAATTCGCGCGCCTTGCTGAGCGCCACAGCCACCACGCGGTCCTTGAAGGAGAGCGTGGGATGATTGACGGCGTCGTTCTTAATGAACACCTCGCGGGCTCCCAAAGCACGCGCCAAGCGCGGCGCGGCGATCAGGGGAGTAAATCCAGTCTGTTTGCCCACCCAGGGCTCGCCCTCAAGTGGCAGCAACTCACGGTACCGCCACATGTTTGCCGGACGGTCGGCGATGTCTTCGCGTCTCAAGTCTGCCCACAGCTTCCCGTAATCGTATACTACCTCCAACGGCGCCCAACACTCTTCACATGCGGCGAGGGGTTCCAAAGGATATGTCCGCTCGCATTCCCGACATTTGAGATGAACGAGGTAACTCACAACTCCTCCTCACTTGTCTGCTCATCTGAGTTGGCCCGTTGGTGGCCGCGGAAACTAGGGAAGGTTGTCGAAGAGGCTATAAACTCAAAAGCCCCTTCCGGTTGGGAAGAGGCTCATTACAGACCGTTCGGCCCCTCTCATCTTCCCCATATCCGGGCGGGAGTTGGCACCTGTCCCCCGATCTTTGATCGGAGCGGTTGTCGTGGCGTCATCGGGCCCGTCCCTCGGCCACTCTAGATGAGATTCAGGGTTACTGAATCAAATATTCAACTGTCAAAAACATCCTACGAAAACGCGCGACATCGTGTCAAGAAAAATCTGCGGAATTATGCCTTTGACAAACCCTGCCGTCACGCTGACGCTAATGTCCGCGAGGAGGGGTGGAGACGACCGTGACGGCGATGGCCCACGAGTTGCGGATACCGAGCGTAAGCAACGTCAGCATACCGACAGCCACAAAGGTGAGGCCACGTTGGGGCTGGTGGAGTAACAGGACCCCGCCCAATACGAGGAGCCCGTATGCCGCAAATGGAACAACCACATAAGCGATCAGGTCACTCCGTTCGTAGTAACTCCTCTTCTTAACGCCTCCAATCAAAAGGGACCCCGAGTAAACTAAGCCGACGACACCCGCGAGGCCAATGCAAAGGGTGGCCGTGAGCCGAGTATGGTTCGGGAAGGTCAGAAGCGCGGCAACCTCCAGTATAGAACCCAAAAAGACAACGGTGGGCGTAAGGTATATGTGAATCTTAGCGTTGTCTTCATGCGGCATTCGCTCAGCGGCGAGCGTGATTACGACAAACAACAGACCGATCAGGGTAGCGGCCGCCGCCGACGTGATGAGGTAGAAATTCGCCCACCTTTCAAGCAACAGTTCTAGTTCATTCATAGGATTTGTCAGGTCCATAATTCCGAAAATCTGCACCAACAACCATTACCCGCCAGTTCCACTCGGAGCAGGCCGTGGCGGCGCAGGAACGACCGCCATGGGCACTCTCGCGAAGGCGACGCGGTCATGCGCGGGGTCGAGCACATTCACCTGCAAGGTGTAGCGGCCCGGGTGAAACTTGGCGAGTGGAATCTCAACAAAGTAGCTCGCTTTGCCGTCGGAGGATTTCCCCACTTTTCCAGGAAAGGGTCCGGCATCCGCCACCTTCGCGCCTCTTCGGAAAAAGGCCAGCGCCACCGAGGGTGGGACCGAGGCGGCATTCGCGGCTTCCGTCGCATTCGCTTTGGAGGCTGATTTCCCCGCGTAGGATTGGAGCAGCACGAAAAGCTCCTGATTAGTTCGGAATACACTCGTCACACTTGGCAACACAGATTTGTCTCCCAGGTTCAGCGGATTTTCGCCTTCACCTTTGGACTTGCTTCTGCGCCCATTGCTCGTCTCACTTGCTTTCACCTCATTGGAAAGTACCACCGAACTCAGGGCGAGTCCGCCCGCCGAGACGGGAGGCAAATCCAGCGGTTCTTCGAAAGTCCCCATCTTTCCAGTTTGGTTTTCCCTGACCAGGACCTTTAGTTGGTACTTCCCCGGCGGGAGCACCAGACTCCCTTCATAGAGGAAATTGCCGGCCAGCAGTATGTCGTACGATTCACCGCTCACCTTTACCGGCAGCGTGTCCCGCAGCACTCCAAGCGGCTTTCCGGACGGGTCGGTGGCCCGCCAGATGAAATCGAATTCCGTTTCATGCGTATTGGATTTCTTCAGCAACTGCACCGAGGAGCCCGGAATTTTCGCCGCCAGCACAACATAGTAGGTGTTGTCAGGACGAAGGAAGTACGAGGCGTCAACCACAAAGGGCAAGTCAAGAAACGGTAGATCGAGGTTTATCGCCTGCTGAAGCTGCGCTTCTTTGTCTTCGCGCGTGAATTGGCGGAAATTCTTGGGCGCGAAGTAGCCGGGCCGAGCTTGAACTTTTACACCGGGCCGGGTTACCTCGACGCGAATTCTGCGGAACCGGCCGTCAGAGTGGGTGTTTGTGGGGGAATAGCCCAACAGATAGTAACTGGAGTTTTCCGACTGGACTTCCTGGAAAGCCTCGCCAAAATCGTTCGTGTCGTAGAACGTCCTGCCGCCGGTATCCTGCGCCAGCGAAGCCAGGGTTTCCCGGCTGCTGTGCATCGAGGAAATCTGGGAGGACACTGCTGATCCACTATACACAGCCGTACCCGAAGGACTTGCCGAAGATGCATCGCCCCCGGGCGGCAGCGCCATCAAGCCTCGCGTATCCATGGTGTACAGCGAGACGTTCGACTGGTTGGCAGCGGCGACGGTGGCCAGCAACTGCGCCTGGTTTTCGACTCCAGTGCCCGTGATGCCGCTCGAGAAGTGAATGACCGATTTCCTCCCGGGAACCCCGCGCAACATTTCCGCAAGGGATTCGATAGCCGCGAGCTTTTCGTCGGTGTTGAAAATATTGAACTCGGTCTCGTCAGGCGTGAATGCGTCGGAAACATCCTGCGTGACCACTTCTTCGCCCGACGCGCTGGTGGTGCCCGCTTCGCCCACGCTCCCGCTGGCGCTCAGGTTGGACGATTCCTCTCCCGCCAGGATGGCATTCACGGCTTTGGTTAGAGCATCGTGGTTGTTGGTGAAGTTCTGGACCACCCGCAGGTTCGAGGTGTAAGTGACAACAGCCACGAGGTCCGCCGGTGTCAGCCTCTTCTGCACAAACGTGGTGGCCGCTTTCGTGGCTCGCATCAGGTCGTCCGGCTGCATCGAGGACACATCGAAAAACAGCAGCGTAAGCCGGTGGTCCTGCAAGACGGTCGCCGCCGGAACATTGGGCGGGAGTTTATCCAGGTCAATCGTAGGTGGGGGGGCGTTTGTGGCGCTTGCCTGCGCCAGCTTCTCGACGTTCTCCAGGCTGAAGGACGTGATGGTTTGCGGCGCCCCATCTTCGAAAACCTTGAAGTCTTTCGCCGTCAGGTCGGTCACCAACTTTCCCTTCGCCGTTACCCGAACGTCCACGAGCACCACATTGGTCTGGCTGCGTAAGAGAAACCCTTGGCGAGGTGTGCCGGCCTGTTGCGCCCCGGCGTCTGTGCTCTGCCCCTCCAGCGCCAATGGCGCCACAGACAGCCCAAATACCAGCCCGGCAATTGCGAACTTACTTAGGAGTATTCGTACGCTTCGCTGCATCTTAATGTCCTTCGAGTCGAAAGTCGAAAAAGGCACTCACATTTGTACTTTCGACCTTGGATCTTCCGGTGTAGCGCGGGCGAGACGCCCGCGCTACTGACTCTTGCCTGCCCCTAGAATCTCAGGCGCAACGAAAAAACTATGCTGCGCATTGCGCCCACGCTTGTAACCCGTCCAAAGCCCTCCCCGTTGACTACCGTGGACAGACCACCGAACTTTGGCGTATTAAAGATATTGTTCGAGGTGATGCGGAAGTCGCCGCGGATTCCCCGCTCGCGGGAGAAAGTCACCAACTTGTCGAGCGACATATTGAAGTTCACCGTTCCCGGCCCAGGAATGGTGTCGCGCCCCGCGTCGCCATATTCGCCCGCCGCCGGGAGCGAAAACGCGGCGGTATTGAAGAAGTCCAGCGTGGTCCGCTCCGAACGAGGGAACTCGACAGGCAGGCCCGTGGCGTCCGCACGCAAGTTGGAAATCGCTGCCGTCCCCGCCCGGTTGCTGAGGTTTCCCAGTATCTGGGCCGTGTAGGGTGTGCCGGATTGGATTGTCGTGATACCGCTGAGCTGCCAGTTCCCGAACGCCCGGCCCATCGTCCCACCCTTATTGAGCCAGTGGCGCTGCTCGCCGAAGGGGAGTTGATAGGTGTGATTGATGAGCAGCTTGTTTCGCACGTCGAAACTCGAAAGGCCTCGCTCGGCTCGCAAGTCAAGGTAGTTCTGCGCGACGGTTCTTCCCGCCCCGCCCACGCTCGCCGCATCGTCAATGGACTTTGAAAACACGTATTGACCGCTCATCGAGAAGCCGCCATGGAACTGGCGGCGAAGTCCCACTTGCAAACCCTGATAGATGGATGCCGCGCCTGAGGTCTCATAGGTAAAGGCCAGGGCATTCTGGAGCGCCGTCTGGGATCCGGTGGTGATCGGCGCTCCAGGCGGTGATTGGTTCGGCGCCAGGAGCAGGTCCAGCTTGGTCCCTTTTGTGCCCACATACCCGAGGGAAAGAATGACGTTCCGGACGAACTCATCTTCAATCGAAAAGTTCCAGGTCTGCGCGTAAGGGGTGCGAAAGTTCGGGTCCAAGGCGTAGTTATTGCTCAGAATATTCGGCCCTAATTGCGGGAAGCCGTTTTCAAGCGTCAACACTTCCTTCGGCGTCGTAACCAGGGTGGAAGCTTGGGCGAAGGGCGGCTGGCTGGCCATGTTCGTATAGAGCGGGGAATAGATGCTGCCGTCGTAAAAAAGCCCATAACCGGTGCGCAGCACCAAAGAGTGTTTAGACCAGGGACGGTAGGCCAGGCCGATGCGCGGCGCGAAGTTGTGATCGTCCCCGCGCAGCAATGACCTTGGCAGACTGCCCGAGTTTTGACCTGTAACAACCGCCGGCGATGAAAAGCCCGGGCCAAACGTCAGGTCCGAAAGATGGCCGTACTTCTCCGTGAAGGGAGCGAAGTACTCATAACGCAGGCCGTAGAGGATCGTCAGGTGCGCAGTGGCTCTCCAGTCGTCCTGAATGAAACCATCATACACCCAAGACCGGAAGTAGTTGCTGGGAACTCCGAATTGGACTGAGGTGGTCTGGGGGAGGCCAAGCAGAAAATCCGCAAAGTCAAATCCCGTGTTAGCAACGGGAAGACCGTTGGAAGTGAAATCGCTGGTCGTATAGCCGCTGAAGGTGAAAGCCCCGCGCGCGTTGGGGTTCGTCAAAAGGTTCTGCTGGACCCGCCGCACCTCGCCCCCCAATCGGATGTTGTGCTTGCCTACGTTGCGAAGAAAAATATCCATAGTCCTGAGGGTCTGATTGCGCGTGAGGGAAGGTATGGACAGATTCAGTGCTCCGAAGTTCGTAAACCGGAGGGCTGGCAAGCCCCAGTCCAAGGGATCTGTCGCAATACCCTGAATTCCCAAGTCACCGGCAATGTCTTGATTGTATGCAAAGGGATCAAGAAGGGAACTCCTCTGGCGATTGAAATTTGCGGTAAGGGTGTTGACGGTGCGCGGGCCGAGGGTGTGAATCTCCGTAAGGCTCATGTTCTGGCCCCGGACCGAAGTGGTCGAGGTCAAGGCGGGGAAAGTCGATACCGATTGGCTCCGTGCGGAATTGAAGAAGTACACGGCGTTGAGGCTGTCTTTGGCCGAAATCTGCTGCCCTATGCGGCCCATTATCCGGTCGTTGGCGGTCGGCAAAGATTCCTGGAGGTGAAAGTTCTGAATCGAACCCGGCAGGTTTGGCGGGGGGATGTAATTCAGCAAGCCGAGGGCAGCCTTGTCCATGCTTGTCGGCGGGAGGACGTTAGGGATGCCGTTATAGGAGAACTGGGTTGGGTTATCGCAGAACGGGGTTCCCGAACAGGAAAATGGATCATAAATGTTCGGGACAGTCCCTGCCGCGGTTTGAGCCTGAGAAAAATCTCCCGTGCGCTCGGCGGGCGTGGGCACGGTGGTAAAACTATCAAACGGGCTTTTGCCCCGCGTCATGCTGTAATTTACGAAGAAACTCGTTTTATTGCCGCCGTTATATATTTTCGGAATTACAAGAGGGCCACCAATGGTGGCGCCCCACTGCTCGGAGTAAGATGGAATCCGGGGCGACTCGGCCACATTCAGGGGGTAAGGATGAGCATCAAGAACCGAATTGGTGTAACTCTCCGTGATATTGCCGCGCAGGCGATTCACTCGCGCTCGGCCTCGCGCCCAATTCCCTCCACCTCCAAACCCTCCTCCACCACCACCGAATCCGCCACCACCACCAAATCCTCCCCCCCCACCAAATCCACCTCCGCCACCCCCAGGTCCTCCCCCGCCTGGTCCGCCACCTCCAAAACCGGGAGCGCCTTGCCCTTGCTGCAAGAGGTCGCGCATTTGCTGGAACCTTTGCCCCCGACTCTCATCGCCTCCCGGAGTCGAAGCGGAGATGCCCTCGCCTCCAGTAAGCAGGAATGAACTCGAGGCACTTGCGGATGAATCGGCATCCACCGAATTCTCGGCCTGCGGGGTGCCTCCAGCCAATTGCTCGTCGGAGAATCGGACGGTGCCTCCGTTTCCGTTCTCGTTCATTCCGGCCACCAGAGCCGGTTCCATTCCCTGAGCTCCCATTGAAGCCTGCAATTGTGTTGGTAAGGCTTGGAGATTCCTCGGCTGCCGTGCTCCCGATGGCGCGGTGGTTGTGCCGGAAGCGTTCGCCGATTCCGGCGTACTTATCATCAACGCGATGTTCACCGTTAGGGTCTTTCCTTCGGTCACGGGGACGGGTTCGCGAACGTCAGTGCGAAATCCAACCAGCGAGGCTTCCAGCCTGTAGTTGCCAGGCGTAAGTCCGTTGAAGACGTAATTCCCGGCTTCGTCCGTCCAGGTCGCCTTTCTTTTGCCTGACTGGGGATTGGTCAGGACCACCGTGGCGCCGGGAACAGAAACCCCACCAGGCCCGCGCACATGGCCCGTAAGTGTCCCTGTGCTGGCGGCTTGAGCATGTAGTTCCGCAGGAGAAAGCCCCGCCAGCAGCGCCAAGAGTGGGGCCAACCAGAAACTACTCCGACCTCGCCTCAGTGGGAGGCTTCGAGAAACAGCAAAACTCATATCGCGCCCTGACCCTCAACCATCAATAACGAACTAGCCCCGCGCATGGTTACACCGCGCCCTTCATGTCGCGCGCTGACCCTCTCTCATGATTACGAACTCGCGGCTTTCCCGGTTACACAGCGGCGCCTTCGGCCGCACCCAGGTTTCACATTCCGGGAGGTGTAATGAGGATGACTCTGGCGTCATTCCGATGCGGCAGTCGTGGGAGAGGAATCTCGCTCTGTTCATTCTCCAACCTACCCGCTAACCAGTGTAGCGCGTCTAACGCCTCTTTACATTTGGCGACCCGGCCGCCTGCCCCAGAGCGAATTTCTGCGCCCGGCGGATTTCTAATGCCTGGAGAGGTCAAATTCGAAGCTCGTGTAGCCCCCCTGATTCTCGCTCACCCGGTGGCGCCTTTCGACTCGCAAATTCCGGTTCGATTCCCTATAAGAGGCGGTTTTTTGACCCCTTTTTAGGCTTAAATTTGGGTTCGTTTGCACTCAAAAACCAGTTCGTTTTCAACGTTCTAAGATGCTAAGTCCTTTGTTTGCACTAGATCGGTAGGTTCGTTCCCACTATTTAGTGTCTTTTTTGCGTTTCCTTAGCTTTTCCCCCTTGCCGGGTCCCTTTCGCCTACCGTTGCCGCCGGCTGCCAGCGCTCTCCTGCGACAACGAGGATAGGCTACTATAGGTTGGTTCTCATGTCAAAAGAAAAGTGCGGGAGACAAAGAGGCAGGTACCAAGCGTCAGAAGGTGTGAAAAAATCGCCCGAAGAGCAAAAGCATTTCGCGCAAAGGCGCAAAGGTCCTGAAGGCGCAAAGAAAACAAGGCAGTTCTTCTTTGCGCGTCTTTGCGTCCTGGCGCCTTCGCGTGAGCTGTTTGATTTTTTCACACGTTCTCAGGGACGGGGTTGCGGGGGCCTGGGGAAGTAAGGATATCTATGGCGCACCACACTAGGCCGCCTTGAGACCCGGTCCACGTCAGCGCAAAGCGAGATTCCTCTGCCGCGATTGCGGGCTCGGAGTGACGTGCGGCCCGCAAAGAAGGTCATCGAAATCAGAACCGTAAGCGCGTACACTTGTATTGTGCCTCAGAACCTCGAAAGGAGCTTTATGCGCAAACAGTTTGCTTTGGCCCTTGGGCTGATGATTATTGCTCTCACATGTTGTGCATACGCGCAACAGAAGGATGAAACGAAAACGCCGCCGCAGAACGCCCCGCGCGAGTCCGCCGGGCAGCCGGTGTTCGGAACCATAGCCTCCGTGGGCGTTGACCGCTTCGAAATCAAGAAGACGGACGGCTCAACGCAAACCGTCATGGTAGATGAGCACACTCGCTACCGCCAGGGACAACAGGATATCCAACTCGAAGATTTGAAACCGGGGGACCGCGTCACTGTTCGGGGTCAAGCCAACTCCAACAAGGAGTTCGTTGCCGAGGCCGTTCGACGTGCCACGGCCGATGAAATGCAGCGTTTTCAGAACGCCGGAGAGCGAGTTGCCGGCGCCATCGTCTCTATCGACAAGAATCAACTCAAGGTCAGTAATCCCCGCCAGGGTGAAAGAACCGTGCTGGTTAATGAGCAGACGCAATTCATGAGAGATGGGCAATCCATCGCTCTCAAGGACCTCAAAGTTGGCGACCACATCTTTGCCCTGGGAAAAGAAACCCAAGGGCAGTTCCTGGCAACACGCGTCGTTACCGGCCAATTCCGGGGTCCGGGCCAGAGGCGGGAAAACCAGTGAAACTAATGGAAATGGGTGCTAGGGGCTGGGGAAGAACAGTAGGCAGAAAGCAGTAAGCAGAAGGAGGCACACAACGAAATCCGGGAAATGGTGGCCGGATTAGTGAAATTCTTCTCCCTAGCCCCCAGTCCCTAGCACTTAGTGTGACTTTTGATTCCTCTTCGGGGAGACCAAAGATGCGAGGAATGTGGACTTTGACCATGGCAGCCTGCGTGTTGGGCGGGCTGGTTGGAATTGGGCAGAGCATGTTTGCAGGGCAAGAGGCTGGCGGAGCGCCGCCCTCGGCACAACGAGCGCGTCCCGCCCGCGGCCAAGTGGAGCGCGAGCTCCAAAGGATGAGCCAGACTCTAGACCTGACGGACGATCAGGTGGGAAAAATCCGACCCATCCTCCAGATCCGGAACAAACAGCTTAAGGATCTGCGAGCGAATTCTTCGCTCCCGCAAGGCTATGCGCGCACGAAAGCCACCGCGATCCGTAAGTCCGCCCGCCGGCAAATCGATCTGATCCTGACGCCGCAACAGAGAGAAAAGCAAAAGGCAATGCGGCGGCAGACAATAAGGGCAACTACTCCAAATCCAATTAGCCACTGAAGGAGTTCGTTGTCCGGGTCAGTTGTCCGTTGTCTGAGGCCCCTTCCCCGTGAAACTGACCCCTCACCCGGCCCGCGACGGCTGGTGAAAGCGCCGCCGCGGTCCACCCTCTCCCCGAGGGAGAGGGCAGTCATTTCGAGGGAGTTTCGTTGCCCATTGCCCACCACCTACTGCCTACTGCCTACTGCCTTCTGCTTACTGCTTACTGCCTACTGTTCTTCCCCAGCCCCCAGTCCCTAGCCCCCAGCCCCTACTGTTCAACCACGATCAGCGCATGAGGGGGAAGGCGCAGTGTGGCGCCGTCAGAGGCCAGAGAGGCTCCAGACGTGGCGAAGACCTTCTGGAGCTTGCTCACCATTCCACCCAGACCCACAATTCTGCATGCCACGGGAAGCTCCGTGAAATTCACAACGCCGACGTGTGCTCCCAGGGGGAATACGGCCACGCGGGGAGGCGCATCCGCCGAGGTCACCGTGAATTCTTCCACTATCTTGCGCAATTCCGCCAGCGCGTCGCGCTGCGCGGGAGCCAATTGGCCAACCCGGTTGCTCGAATCCACATAAGTAAGCCGGGGCAGCGAATTCGAGAAGACCACCAGACTGCCGTTGCCTTCTTGCACCTTGAACAGGTATTTGTCCTTAGGGAGGTTGACCGGGTCAGCCGCGGGAAGGCGGGGATCGCCGTTCAGAGCATGTGCCAGGCCTTCGCTTACCAGTGCCGTCCCGCCCGAATTAAGGAAACGCGCCAGCTTCGTCACGAACTCCACATCCTTGAGTGAATGAAGAGTGAATAGCGCGGCCCGGGCCTTATCGGGAAAGTGTGCCGTGGGAGCGAGGGGAATCGCCAGCATGCCAATCTGGTCGAAGATGAACGGCTCGTCACCAGGCTCGCTCGAGACAGGTTTATACGCCGGAATTCCACTCCAGTTTCCCGCCAGCTTGCCCAGATCCTCGAATTCCCTTCGGCGGGCCGCCAAAGCCTCAGCCTGCTCCTTGTATTGAGACGATATCAAAGAGCCGTAATGAAAGAGGAACACTTCCGGAGCGCCGGCCAGGACCGTGACCAGCGCTTGGTCCAGATAGATTGCTGCATCGGTCCCGAAAGGATCAAACCAGCCACCGCCTGTCTTTTCACCGGCGACGTCCGTCAACCACCGGTAGATGAAGTAGCCTCCGTATTGCTGCTTGTGACCCCACTGGTCTGAGCTGGGGTCACGCAGCTCGGTGCCCACCCAGATGCGATCAGAGAGTTCAGTCTCCCTGTCAACGACGTAACCGCGGTCCTGGAAGCTGTCGTACCACTGGGGGTATTTCAGGATGACCTTCACCTTGGGATTAACCTGCCTCGCGGGACCCAGCACACGATCTCTGGCCATCTGGAGCATCAACTTTTCCCGGTACTGCGGCCAACTCATTGATCCTTTCGCGACGGCACACTCGGAACACTGGCAGTCCGTAAAGAAGAAATCATCAATCATGATTTCATCGAAAATCCCGGCAGCGAACCGGAAGATGGATTCCAGTCGCTCCTGGTTCTTGTGGTTCGTATAGCACACCGCCACATCCCAGCCGCTGGAAGGCTTGCCGATCCCCGTGGTCGTAACACAACCTGAAACGCGCAACCCGCCTTGCCGGAAGAAGTCACGCGCGGTCTCGAGCGTCTGCGCATCAGCCTGATACCCGTCGCGGAACGTCTCCACGTAAACTTTGCTGATTCCCATCTTGCGGCAGAACTCGAGGGCTTCCCCGCGGCCCTGTTCTGTGGCGAGATGGTCCCGCACATCCTGGGCCGTGAAGAGCGTTGACCAATCAACGGCCCGGAGTTCGATGGGGCCGAAAAACAACGTTCCGATAAGGATGGTTGGTAAGAGCACGGACGCCTTCCGCCGCTCGAGTTGAGCACAAAAAGCAGATAGTGTGGGCATCGACGAAATACCTCCATTTAAGGGGATCCGCGCGCCGGCGGGACGCTCGCCGCTGCACGCGCGTTGGGTGTCACAAGATAGCGCAGTCGTCAAAGAAAGAAAAGCTGATGCGAAGGAAGGAGCGCGCAACATAAAAGTGAAAGCCTATCCCTCGAATGTAGCGCGGGCGAGACGCCCGCGCTACAAGATTATCAGGTCGCGCTTGCTGCCGCCCGAACGCATCTATGGTACAAGATCCAGGAAAGTGCCATGATGGCTCAAACTGATTCGACGTGGAGACGCCCATGGGGAAATTTGAAGTCCGACTATCGAAGCACACGCGGGGAGTCGAGCTTGACCGCTACTTGCGCCTTTACAGCCGCAGTTTCAACCCGGACGAACGGGTCAGCCCGCAGGTTCTGCGTTGGGTCATCCAGCCATCGCCGGCCAGAGTCAACCCCGTGCACCTCTTTGCAGCTTACTTGGACAAGCGCTTGGTGGGCGGCGCCTGCACGCTGGTTCTCCCCATGTTTCAGGTCGTATTCGGAAGTTACATCTTCGTCGATGCTGCACTTCGCGGGCGGGGCCTGGGCGAGAGGATTCTACGGGAGGTGCTCCGCCAGGAGAGGAGGGGACCTCATGGCGCGAATTGGAGACTTTACGGTGAAGTCACCGCGTCTTCAGGCAATAGGTGGCACAGACTCCTGGCCAAGGTCGGCTTCCGCTTTTTCAAGACGATGTGGCCGCTCGCTTCGTATCAGCATCCGGACCAAGTGGTGCCGGGCCGCCTCTGCTATATCAATTTCCGGAAACCGCCGGAACGGTTTTCTCAGCCCGCCCTGTTGACATACGTCCATGCCCTGTTTTACGGACCTGAAGCCATGCACCGCCACCTGCTGCCACGCCTCCAGCATTTTGTAAAGCTTGAAGCTAGGGACTAGGAGCTGGGGACTTTCCAACGGGGGACAAGAAATTCAAAATTCAAATGGCAAAAGGCAAATGGCAAATGGAAAACCGTTTGAAATTTGCCATTTGCCTTTTGCCATTTGATTTGCTCGTTTGTCTTTAAGAGCGGGTCCCTAACCCCCAGTCCCTAGTCCCTGGCCCCTTCTCCGAGGTGCTTGCGGTACTGCTCCACGAGGTAGTTGTTCGTCATGCCGGCAATGTAGTCACACACAACTCGATGCAGGGGTTCCTCTTGGCTCTGGGCGAAGTAGAAGGGAGGAAGACTGCGAGGATGCTCGAGGTAGTAACTAAAGAGACGTCTCACACACCGCACGATTACTTTCCGCTCCGCCGCCAGTTGAGGGTGAGAGTATAAGTTCACATTCAGGAATTCTTTCAGCTCCTTGTTTTCGCGGGCTCGCCTGGGGCCTAAACTCACCAAGCGTCTTGAATGAGCGCGCACGTCCGCCACCGACCTGACCCGGGCCTCGGCAAGGCTCCGGCGCGTCGAGTCGATGAGGTCCGTCACCAGGATGTTCAGCATCTGCTTGAGGGTTTCGTTGAATTTCAGTTTCTCCCGAGCGGTGGGGTATTTGCGATCAATGGTGCGATAGAGTGAATCAAACAGACGGAGACCCTGACGAATCAGGGGAAGGGTGAGGAGTTTCGCTTCATAGCCATCGTCAAGGTCGGCGCAGTTGTAGGCGATTTCATCGGTGATGTCGATCAACTGGGCTTCGAGCGGTGGCTGTGCGTCCAACCCGTAGTCGGTGAGTTCGGGGTAAAGCGCGGGGTCGTAGTCGCGCGAGTGCTTAATGATTCCTTCGCGGACTTCAAAGGTAAGGTTCAAGCCGGGAAACTCCGCGTATTTCTGCTCAAAATGTTCAACGATTCGCAAGGCGTGCAGGTTGTGGTCAAAACTATCTTTGAAATGCGCCATTAGCCGGTTGAGCTCGGATTCCCCGGTGTGGCCGAAGGGCGGATGCCCCACATCGTGCGCCAGCGCAAGAGCTTCCACAAGATCGGTGTTCAGTCCCAGCGCCTTCGCCACTGTCCGACTGATCTGCGCCACTTCCAGGGTGTGGGTCAGACGGGTGCGAAAATGGTCGGAGTAACGCCGATTAAAAACCTGGGTCTTATCCTCAAGACGCCGGAAGGCTCGAGAATGGAGGATGCGGTCGCGGTCTCGCTCGTAAGGGTTGCGGAAGGGATGAGGAGGCTCGGGATAGCGCCGGCCCTGCGACTCCTCCACGCGCATGGCGTAACTCGCTAGGTGGTTGTTCCGGTCGCGGCGCATCAATCCCTCGTTTGTTGGTCTTCTTCGGGCATCGAGAAGCGGTAGCCGACCCAGGGCTCGGTCAGCAGGTAACGGGGCTTGGAAGGCTGGGGCTCGATCTTCTTGCGCAACTGGTTAATGAATACACGTAGGTATTCCACCTGGTCTCCGTAGTCGGGACCCCAGACGGCTTGCAGCAGCTCACGGTGTGGGAGGGCCTTGTTGGGGTGGGTAACGAGATAATGGAGGAGGTCAAACTCCTTGGGTGTCAGTCGCGCTTGACGTCCGCGCGCCACCACCGTTCGCTGGGCAAAATCGATGGTGAGACCCTGCGACTCAAAAGTTCGTGGCAGCTCATCGGCGCTGGGGACGCGGCGGCGCAAATTAGCACGAATCCGGGCGAGGAGTTCCTGGATGCCGAAAGGTTTGACCACATAATCGTCGGCGCCGGAATCGAGCGCCCGCACCTTGTCGCGTTCGTTGTTCCGCACCGAGAGCATGATGATCGGGACGTCGCAGGATTCGCGTATTTCGCGACACACTTCGAACCCGCTCATGCCCGGCAGGTTGATGTCAATTATCAGCAGGTCCGGCATCTCCTCCCTGATCATCTCGAGGGCTTCTTCACCGCTACGCGCCTCGCGCACCACGAAGCCGCTGGCCACCAGGGTAGTCCGCAGCACGCGGCGGATCTGCGCCTCATCATCGAGGATCAGGACCCTGCCCGAGCTCATCAGACTCTGCCTCTTTCCGCCGACAGCGGCAGGTTGAAGTGGAACACCGACCCGCTTCCAACCTGGCTGGTGACTCCAATGGTCCCGCCGTGGGCCTCCACAATTGCCCTGCAGATGGCGAGTCCCATGCCGGTGCCCTGCACGCCGTAGCGCTGATCCCTGCCTCGGTAGAACTTGTCGAAAATCAGGGCCTGTTCGAAGCTGTCGATCCCCGCTCCGCGATCGGCCACGCTGGTGACGAGAAAGCGGCCGGAGACTTCGCTGCTGATGACGATAGGAGTTCCGGGCGGGGAATACTTCACCGCATTATCCAAGAGCTGCGTCAGAACTTCCCGGATGCGGGCCGGATCCATCGGCACCGGGGGCAGGCTCTCTGGCAGGCGGACATCGACGGTATGATTCGCCAAGATGTTTTTCGATGCCTCGATCGCCGCATCGATCACCTCGCGGATGGCATGGGGTTGGATCTCGAGCTCGATCTCACCGGCGTCGAGGCGGGCCATCTCGAGCGCTTCCTCGATCAGATGATTCAAGTGATCACTCTCCTCGTTGATGATGGAGAAGAGCTCCCGCCGCTGGGCGTCACTCAGTTCGGGTTGTGTCAGAAGACTGGTGACGGAAGCCTTGATTGCCGTGAGCGGGGTTCGAAGTTCGTGCGTAACCGAATCCAGCAGGGCGGAGCGCAGGCGTTCCTCCTGCCGGGCGGCCTCGGCCTTGCCTAGCGCCTCGATGGCGCTGACTCGCTCCACAGCAATGGCGATGAGCGTTCCGAGGGCTTCGAGTGTCTCGCGCGCCAGAACTGCGCCGGAAATGCCAAGACTTCCCACGGGCCGCACACCCATGCGCACGGGCACATAACAAAGTTGCCGGTCCGCCTCCATCACCGGTTCCCCGCGCGCCATCACGGCCTTGAGCTGATCGCCATCCAACTCTCGAAAATCCCTTCCCGAGCGGTAAATGGCCTCCCTGCTGGCCAGGTACAAAGCGGCGTCCTGAACTTCGAACGATTCCACGATGTGCCTCGGGATGGCGTTCAACAATTCCACCTCGCCTCCCGCCACCAGCATTTGTTGCGTGAAGGCATACAGACGTTCAATTTCCTGCCGGCGACGGTTGGCGTCACGGGCCCGCTGGCGCGCCTGTTCGGAAAGGCGGCTGGCGGTGATCGCCGTAATCAGAAAGGCGGCGAGCGCCACCCAGTTCTGGGGGTCGGCGATGGTCAAGGTGCCGATGGGCGGAAGAAAGTAATAATCGAAAGCCAGGGTGGCCAGCACCGACATGAAAATGGAAACCCGCAGGCCCCAGAAGGCGGAGACGTAGAGAATCGCCAGCAGAAAGATTAGCGCCGCACTGGTGGCGTTGGCCGGCGCGCCGCGGCGGAAGATGAGAACTATGGCCAGGACCATGCCGGCAGCGGCAGCGAAGCGCAGGATTTGCCATCGAGAGAGTTTCAACACCAATGGTATTATAGCGGATGTCGCCCGCGTTTTCGTCATCGCTCTGGAGTGCGGCCCGCCACGGCGGGCCGCACTCCAGAGCGGGCCGGCGGATGGCCATATGATCAGAAGTCCCGAACAATGGCTTGAAAAGGCTTCGCCTCCCGAAAAAAAGGAGGGCGTGCTTAAAGTGTTTCTCGGCTACGCGCCGGGTGTCGGGAAGACTTACACCATGCTCAGCGAGGCGAACAGACGCCGCAGCC
>Ga0326728_10001384_pt1 | contig 86120 bp, 71 predicted proteins | sample MB3enrmetagenome_FD_207602 | JGI IMG/M metagenome (GOLD analysis project Ga0326728, IMG submission 207602) | Lab enriched peat soil microbial communities from McLean, Ithaca, NY, United States - MB31MN | ecosystem: Environmental > Terrestrial > Soil > Wetlands > Peat | place: USA: New York...
GTGACCAAATATAATGGGGGCCCAGGAAAGCCCCCAGAGAGAGGGGGTCAGCGCCTCCGGGAACCTTGATAGTGCCCAAGTTGAAGGGGAGTCTTTGCGGCGCGTTAAGGAAGAAGATTCTTCCCCAAGGCGTGTGTCGCCACGGTTAAAGCAGTTCCTGATGAATCCTCCCGAGATTGAACTGTGCTTGCTGCTCTCTCGAGCCCAACTTTCACCGCAGGCGTGGGAGCGGGCGCTTGCATTGCTCTCTACTCCCTTGCGCTGGGAGTTTCTCCTCGAACGAGCCAAGGCCTTCGGTCTTTTTCCCCTGGTCTACACTGGGCTTAGCTCACATGGGTTGCCGAGCGAGCAAGACTACACGCTTGAGCTCAGGAGGCTCGAAGGGCTTGCGGCCGCCGCCCATAAAGAGGGCAAACAGGTTGTGGTCGTCATGGGATTGGGTTTTGTCGGGGCGGTGATGGCGGCGATTGTGGCCGACACGGTGCATAAGAAGAAGGGGCACCCCACGAAATTCGTCATTGGCTGCCAGCGGCCCAGCACACGCAGCTACTGGAAGACGCCTCTGCTCAACCGGGGGGAGTCTCCCGTAAAGGCCGAAGATCCCGAGGTCGACCCGATGATCCGACGCTGCGTGTTGGAAAAGAGGACGCTCACCGCCACGTTCAATCCTGACTGCCTGGCCCTGGCCGATTGCGTCGTGGTCGACGTTCAGTGTGATTACTCCAAGCAGCACCTGGGCACGATGAAAACCGGGGAGGCCGACATGGCCGCGTTGGAGGCCACGCTGAGACAGATCGGTGAGAAGATCCAACCCCAGTGCCTGGTGCTCATGGAAACAACGGTTCCCCCCGGCACCACGGAGTTCGTGGCCTGGCCGATCCTTAAGAAAGCGTTCCGGGCGCGCGGCATCAAGGCCGAGCCTCTGCTGGCCCACAGCTTCGAGCGGGTCATGCCGGGAAAGGATTACGTCAGCAGCATCCGCGATTTCTGGCGGGTGTGCTCGGGATGCAACGGCAAGGCAAGGATGCGGGTGGTCAAGTTTCTGAGTGAGGTGCTCAATGTGGAGAAGTTTCCGCTGACGGCGATGGATCGGCCGATTGAGTCCGAGACAACTAAGATTGTTGAGAACTCCTACCGCGCGACCATTCTGGCATTCCTAAACGAGTGGTCAATCTTCTCCGAGCGTAACGGTGTGGATCTCACGAAGGTCATCCGCGCCATCAAGATCAGGCCGACGCACAGCAACATCATCTTTCCCGGCCCGGGCATCGGCGGATACTGCCTGCCTAAAGACGGCGGGCTGGGTTATTGGGCCTACGAACACATCCTGGGTTTTCAGGATGGTGATAGCGTTTTCAAGATAAGCACCGCCGCTATTGATATCAATGACACGCGCGCCTTGCACGTTGCGGAGCTCACGCGCGACGCGTTGCGCAACATGGGCAGGTATATCGCGGGTGCGCGGGTCCTGCTGGCGGGTGCGAGTTACCGCGAGGATGTGGGGGATACGCGCTACAGCGGCAGCGAACTGGTTTTGCGCAAGCTCGCGGAGATGGGGGCGGAGGTATCCGTGCATGATCCCTACGTCCATCATTGGTATGAACTGGAGAGTCAGGACACCTACCCCGCGACGGGGCGCTCCTGGGCCAGGTTCTTCCGCAACCAGCAGGACCTTGTCAACATCCGAGTGCAAAAAGATCTGCCCGCAGCGCTCAAAGGCGTCGAGGCCTTGATCCTTGCGGTCCGGCACAAACCCTATTTACAGTTGAAACCGGACGAGGTCGTCAAGTGGGCCAGTGGGCCCATCGCCGTGGTGGACTGTTTCGGCATTCTCGAAGATACGGAGATCACCCGCTACTTCGAGCTGGGATGCGAGGTGAAGGCCCTCGGTCGCGGGCACATCCAGCGCCTTAAGGAAAAGGTCCGCTCGGCGCGAGCATGACTTTACTTGGTCCTCGCGACCGGTCTTCGGCCACCCGCCGGACCGTCGCCAGGGCAGGCCGCCGGACCTGTGCTCCGCTGCCCCTGGGGCCACGCCGACGGGCCGCCGGAAATGGCACAAGTCGCGCCCTGAACGCCGCCTCCGGTATCTCGATCTGGTGCTCGAAAGAGATCTCGTGCGCGGGGAAGTGTTTTTCGGGGTTTGTCAGAAACCGATTCCCTATTTCTTCCCGATGTTGGAAGTGCTTGAACGGGCGATTAAGACGAAAGCTGGGCCGCGCACCACCGCCCGCGTCTTCATGGACGGCATCGACCGCCAAAAGGCGGGTGAGCTGACGAATGCGTCGCGGCTCCGCGACGTGCGCCTTGAAATGGTGAAGAGCCGGCGCGACGAAAGCGAGCCGCTCATTCGGCTTGCCGATATGTGGGCAGGATGCATCCGCGCCGCACTCCAGGGATCGCAGGAAGCAGAGCGAATTCTCCGGCGGGCGCTCGAACTGCGGTGCGCCTGGGAAGTGCGGAGGCTGGCAAAGTTCCCCAAAAAAGGAAAAACCCCGTGACCGGGGTTTTTGTTGTCTCAGCCATTCCCCTGGTAACCGGGAGACCAATCTCCGCCAAACGGGCAGGCCTTCACCGAGACTACGATGTCATCGTGAACGATTGCAGAGGGAAAGTCAAATCAAGGGGAAAATCGATAAAAGCGCCAGTCCGTTCCCGTGGACTGGCGCAAGAAATGAAGTAAGCAGCTAGGGCAAGAGGCTAGAGGCTTCGCTTTGAAAGAACCGTTTCACCTCCTCCCAGGGCAGTGGTGCCAGCAGGTCGGGCATCGGGTCCTTCTCGGCGTCTTCAAACCAGGTCAGGGATTTCAGAAGGTGCGTCAGGCTGTGATTCACCCCTGCGTATTTTTGCTTGAACCATTCGAGCAATTGGGCAAGGCCGTACAGCTTCGCCACGGCGTAGAGATCGATGAAATCCCGCTTCGTCCCTCGGCTTGCGACCGCGCTCAGCTTCATGCAGGCGATGTCACGGGGATCGGCGACCTTCACGCCCTGGAACGGTGCAAATGGGAAGAGCACCGGATACGGGTAGGCGAGGAAGCTGACTTTGATGGCCTGGACGGTCACGTGCAACGTGTCCGGGCCTTGCGCCATGAGCGCGAATCCGGCGAGGGATTTCATCCGCCGAATCAACGCTTCCGGCTCTACCGAGTCGCGGCTGAAGAAGTCGAGGTCTTGGGAGCGGCGGTGTCCGAGATGGAGCGCGAGGCCTGTGCCCCCGGCGAGGTAGCTCCGGCCGAGCACCCCGAGTGATTTAAGGTCGTGCAGCGTGCGCTCCGCCTGCGGGTTAACCACTTCGCGATGCCACACGTGTTCGTTGCTTTTCATAGTAATCACCTCCTTAGTGTACCAAGAATGAGAGAAGGGTTAACGGGCGGGGCGGAGCGCCGCCACGTCGTTAGGGGCTATCCCGTACGCCAACGCCCAAAAGTTGGCCGATTTTCTCGAAAGGCGGCGTTCAGTTGCAATGACCCGCCTGATGTCCGCTTCCGAAAAGGTCTCTTTCATCCATTTGACAGCGTTTTCGTCTCCGAGTTCCAAAACGCGGGCTATGGTGTACTCGGGATAGGCCGTGGGGTTGAAGTTGTCAAGGTTCACGTCCCAGAACAAAGGATATAAGTGTTGTGGGATCATAGGGTTACATTGTACCGCATCGACGGCAGAAGTCAATGTCCGGATGTCGTCGGAAATCCGTTATCAGACGAGTATCGGAGGGAGATCAAATGCGCTGCAAGGGCTCCAGTGCCGTCTTCCGATTGTGGAATCCCGTCCCAATCCTTGGCACTTTGGCGAGTTCACAACGTTTTGCCGGATGAGCTTTCACCAGCAGCCTCAAGCACGTCGGCAAAGGACCTCGCCATCGCAGCACGTTCTCATGTTCTTCGCGCCTAGGGTCTGCCACCGCCTCCAAGTAGTCTCCTTAACCGGGTGATCCGCCCACGTCCTCGGACGGCGCGCGGGGTTCTCCGGCGAGACAGCGGGGACAGGATGCTTCCGGATCCGGCAGGACGATGGCTTTCAACTTCAGGTCGTGCCGCCAGCTATCGCCGAAGTCGTACAAGTACTCGAAACGGGTTCCGACCCGCGGCACAACTTCCTTCAGCCGCACCCGGCTTTCGTCAATAACTTCCCGCTCGTACAGATCGTCGTCCGGGTCGGGCACAGTGTCGCGGCCCGGCCCTCCCTAAGCGAAGTGTGCGGGCCCCAGGGTCGATACTGAAGACGTTGCGAACGATGATCGGCAGTGTCCGCAAATCAGGGGTGTCGGGAAACTTCGAAAGGCCGCCGAGTCGCTTCGACACTCGTGCAGGAAGGCGCAAGTTTTCCTTACCGGATGAGCCGGAATTGTTATAGATTGCTGATTCCTCTATTCTGGCGAAAGTCGAACGGAAGGCTCACTTTCGCGCTTAACCAGCGCTTGTGAGCGAAGGGAGGCTCTATGCAGGATCAGTCACGAAGGGGTTTTCTATCGGGCGTGGCAAGCTTACTGGCGGCGGGCGTGGCGCCTGCGGGGGCGGCGGGCTTAGCGGTGGAAGCAGGAGAGAAAGCTAGGAGCGCGGGCTTGCAGGCCTCGCACCCCGGCGACCTTCCTGCCCGCGATCGCCGCTTGGAGGTGCGCACACTGGATACGCCCAGGGTGCCTCCTTCCTGCAAATCGCGAGCCGCGTGGGAGGAGCGGGCCGCGAAACTGAGAGAACAGATCCTGGTTGCGGCGGGTCTATGGCCACTGCCGGAAAAGACTCCGCTGCGGGCCCAGGTGTTTGACCGCATCGAGCAGGAAGGCTACTCCGTTGAGAAGGTCTATTTCGAAAGTTATCCGCGCTTCTATTGCACGGGGAACCTCTTCCGTCCTCGCGGTGGGTCCGCTGCACCGCCGTTTCCCGGTGTCCTTTGTCCTCACGGGCACTGGAACTATGGACGACTCGAACACAATCCCGGCGACACAGACGGTTGCTCCGTTCCTGCACGCTGTATGAATTTTGCCCTGCAAGGGTATGTGGCCTTTGCCTACGACATGGCGGGATACAACGACAGCTTCCAGGTACCGCACAATTGGGGCCGCGACATGAAAGCTCCCTGGACCCTGTCGCAGGAAGCGCTTCGCCTGGGTTTATGGGGAGTCGGCCTGCTGGGGCTGCAGCTTTGGAATTCGATTCGGGGTGTCGACTTCCTGAGCTCACTCCCTGATGTGGACCCGCAGCGCATTGCCGTGACCGGCGCTTCCGGCGGAGGGACGCAGACGTTCCTACTGACGGCTGTGGACGAGCGCGTGCGCGTGGCAGCCCCGGTCAATATGATCTCGCACTTCATGCAGGGAGGAGACATTTGCGAGAATGCTCCCAACCTGCGCATCGATACGGATAACGTCGAGATCGGAGCCATGGCAGCGCCCCGACCCTTGCTCGTGGTTTCGGCGACCGGGGATTGGACCTGCGATACTCCTCGAGTCGAGTACCCTGCCGTCCGTGCGATCTACGACCTGTTTGGCGAGAGCGACCGTGTCGCATGCGTGCAGTTCCCGGCGCAGCACAATTACAACCGTCTCAGCCGTGAGGCCGTTTATCAGTTCTTCGCCCGCTGGCTGAGAAAGGACCCCGTCAAGACATACGCGGAAGGGCCGAAGGAAAAGGACCAGGACTTCTCGCTTGATCCCGGACGCCTACTGGTTTTCAATCGGCGGCAAGTACCTGCCGAGGCGTGTGATGCCCAACAGCTTGCCGAATATCTTGTGGCGGGGACACGCCAAAGGTTGGAGAAATCCGTTCCCCAAAATGCTGTAGAACTGGAGAGGTACCGGAAGCAATTCGGACCGGCGTTCCGGGTAGCGCTGAAGGCCGAATCGCCAACTCCTGATGATCTGCGGTGGTGGCCTCTGCCGGGTGGACCGGGGGAACGAGACAGTACGTGGCAACATTTGATCGTTGGGCGCGCCTCTGCTCAAGACCGCATCCCGGCACAGCTAGTGATTCCGCCGGGGCGCTTTACGTTCGCCGCGATGATTGTTCACCCGCAGGGCGCAGAAGCCGCCCTCGGCTCACCTCAGTCGCCCTCCCCACTGGCGCAGGAATCGAAGAAGCGTGGATGCCTCTTGTTTGCTGTCGATGCGTTTCAGACCGGAGAAGCGGCCGACCCGTCGCGGAAAATGGAACGCCCCTACTTCTCCACTTACAATCGTACCGATGATGCGCAACGAGTGCAGGACATCCTCACGGGCCTCGTTTACCTCGAAGAAGCCTGGCGGCCCAACAGGATCGTGGTCGTTGGCCAAGGCATGGCAGGACTATGGAGCTTGCTCGCCCGCCCCTTCGTTCGGGTCCCTTGCGCTTTGGCGGCGGATGTGGCGGGGTTCGACACTGCCGATGACGCCGCTTACCTGGAAGGTTTGCATATTCCACTGCTGCGGCAAGCCGGTGACTTCCAAACGGCGGCATTGCTGGCTTCCCCCTCGCCGCTTCTGCTGCATAACCTTGGCTCGCACTTCTCAAGCGAGCCGTTCGAAACCGCTTTCAAGGTTCAAGGCGTTCCAGACCGGTTGCGAGTGTCTACCCAGGAGTTGTCTGCTGTAGAAATCGCGACGTGGATGACCAAAGTTTAGCGCAACACTGATTGTGACTGGTTGTCGGACGGACTCAAGACGCTGGCTTCACTATTGCACTTTGCCGAAGAGTGACAACGGCGTCTGGGGCGGGCGGCTGAGCAGACCACCAGCGATCAAGCTGCCGAACAAGAGGACATGCTGCGTGGCCATCGTCGCAAGCGGCCACCAATAGCGGGTATCGTGCAAGGCGTCCATCGCCAGCCGGATGAGCCCTGGGACGTCGAGGGGCAGCCACACCTCGAAGCTGAAAAGGCTGAGGGTCGCCGCAAATATTAGCACGCCTGGCAGCGCCGTCTTGCGATGCAGCCGACCGATGACCCAGCCGGTTGCCGCAAGCTTAAGGCAGTTGAGTGTCAGGCTGGCGGTTGCTGCCCAGTGCGCGCCCACTAGGGGTGCCGTCAAGAGAAACAGGGGGCGCTCGGCGAGGTAGGTTAACGCGATCAGCACCGCCCAGCCTACCGCAAGTGGCCGCAACGCCATCCATAACCAGCGCCGTACCATAACCGCAGTCTAACCCAGAATCCACCTCGTTGGACTGTCACCTCTCTCAGACGCCAGGCTAAGGCGATGAAGTTCGTCAATCTGAGATCTGAAAGGGGAGGAAATTACTGGCTCTGGGTGCGAAAGTCCAAGCGCGTTCCGGCGCTCAGGCGAAGATTCCCCTGGCTATCCGTCAGCACGGAAACAAACCCCGCGCCGCCATCCGGTGCCCGGCGGGACCGGGCTTTGATAGAGTCTGAGGGCGTTTTGCCCCCTTGCGGGTAGTCTCCGTTGGTTTCGGCCTTCTCGCCCACCCGGCCTGCCCCGCCGTGCGAAACGGGACCTCCCTGCCCACCGCCCATCCCGGCGTGCGGTCCGCGCAGGACCTGGGTGTGCTGCGGGGTGGGTTGCGTTAAGTTCGGTTCAGTTGCCGTGTCCGAGCGTTGGCCCGGAGTCCAAATTACCGAATGGATAACTGCGTTCAGCCGATAAATGTTCGCGCCGCTCGTCAAGCGATCGAAGACGATGGCTATCTCGGAGCCCTTTTGACCCTTGCCCACACTCTGCGGTCGTACGCCGGTGACCCGGCCCACTAGCCGGTCGCCTCCGTGCACAACCGTCCGCCCTCCCTGCTTGAGATTCCCGGCGACGCGCACAACAATCCCGTCCCCAGTTCGCGTCGCCAGCACGTCCAGCGCGGTTTGCAGGTCGGCAACAAGCTTGGTCCCCGGTCGCACCCTTGTAGGGCTCGGCAGCGTGGAGGCCGCCTGCGATGGGCTGTCGACCGGCACGAGATCAGCATGGCCGGCGAATGCCAACGTGGAAAGCTCGCCTGGCAGGGCTATCAAAAGCCCCAACCCGACCGCAAAGAAAGACTGGCTTGGCCCGCGGATTCGCACTTTCGCCGGCACAGCATGCCCCCTCGAAACCTCTCCGCTTTGCGGTCTCACATGCATCTTGCAACAAAACCCCTTCGCACCACAAGCCGATACAAGCGGACGACGCACACCGGGCAAACCTCAGGAAGCGCTTCCCGCTGCGCAGCGTCTTAATCGAACAGGCCAAATATCCAATCAAAGTTAGCAAGTCATTCGAAGGTTATCCCCAGAAACGATGACGGATATCGTGGGTCGACAACGTCGCGCCAAGGGGGATCTGTACTGACAGGTCTACGTGGTCGAGTATTCAAGAGACACGACGCCCCTTCTGTAGACTTTGTGGGAAGAGAGCTATAAGGAATGGGCAACTGCAAATCAACACTTCACTGGAGCTGATCCAACAGCCTATTTGCATCGGTCAGCAACAATTGAGGTGCCGCTCCGGAGATATGCTTTCCGGTCTGAGCGTTAACCTCCTTGATAAAGGCCTTTAAGAAGCCTTCGGCCGTTTTCTTGTCACCTCCGGCGGCGGCATTGGAAGCAGCAGTGATCTTGCTTGAAAGGACCTTCGCCATGCCCTTGCCGTCGATCAGGTCCAGGACCAACATATACCTGATGTCGTCGAGCGTGCCCTCGTACGTCCCAGCCGTAGTCGCAATTTCTGGTGACTCCAAGGCCGGAGAGTCTTGGGGTTGGTCCTTAGAGTCTGCGTCGATGGGATCGGGTATCCCAACAGGCTCAGTTACAGGTTCGCCTGAGGCTTTGAGGTTCTCCGGCTCGGCGACGGCTTCGCCGCCCGTCACAGGCGGTATTGGGGAGGGCGGTTCAGCGGTCAGTTGAACAGAGGCTGGGGTCTCCTCTCTGTGGAGGTCCTCCCCCTGTTTCTCACTGGGGCTTGGAGGGACTGCATCCGCAGCCACCTTTTCTGTTGGGGCTATTTCTTCCGTCGGCTCCGTCGGAGTCGCCGGTTGGGCAACAGAAACGGGAACTGGTGGCACAGGAGGGACAGAGTTGGACATGACGAGTTTTCCACGAGAAGCGGCAAGCCCCAAAGGCTTGCCGAACGACTGGTTCACAAGGTCTTGGAGTCGTTCCCACTCCGCATCCTCCAGATTGTCGTGAAAACTGACGAATTTCACAAACCCCGAGAAGACGTGCTGCCCTCGAGCAAGGGCGTCAGCATCCGGATGTGTGTCAGGCCACCCTGTTCCGGCGATACTATCGCGTAGTTCTCGCGCTTTTTCCTGACACTGTAACAGCGGGGTAAACTCAATGCCGTTTACGTGAGTGATCGTGAGGACCTTCTCCAACTCTCCGCACGCCGCTTGCTGAATGTTCCGGTGCGCAGTTTGTTTCGCGACTACATCCGACACAGCCTCCATGAATGCCCGAAGCTCCATGATCGAGCTGAGCTCTGGTGTCCGGGGAAGTGCGGCAATTGGCTCCGAGACCCTGAGCACGTCCCTCTTAATCTCTTCAAACTGTTCCCCAGAATTCGCAAGTTCCCGAAGCAGGTCGTGAGGCACGGGGCGTCCCACACTGTCCAGCAGTTCACCGGCCTCTGGAAGGTGATGGGCCAGGAACTTGAACCTCGTCTCCAGGGCATTCAGTTGATTGACAAGAACTTCGGAAAACGGCGCCATGATTCCCTCTCTCAGCATTTTCTCCCGCCAACTAGTAATGGATATGTTACGCAATTTTCGAGCGAACTGCAATGGAGACTACGGGTGCTGGGTTATGTGTCCAAATCGCTTGAGTCGTTTCGCTCCAGAAATCCCGCCTCCGGCTGCGCGGCTGGTCCCACAATAGCCACGGTCAGCGGTATCCCTGTTAAGCTCTCAGCCCGGTAGCCACCTCGATCTCCCATCATCCCCATCTAACTTTGGGGATTACATGGTGATCGCACTAAAGCCACCAAAGCGTCAAGAGTACCAAAGTGCTGATTACATTAATCGAAACCGGTAATTGCAGCCCCGAGTCGTTTCCCTCCCGCTCGTAGATTCGATACGAGCTTGTAGTGCCGGCATCTTGCTGGTAAATTTGGATTGCAGAGATTGGCCTGTTCGACGCCGAATAATTCATTGTCTCGATCATTCAATTCTTTTCAAGGGGGGAGCTTGTCATGCGTACTCAACATTCACGGCGACAATTCTTAAAGAGTAGCGCTGCCGGGGCGGGGAGCCTGCTTGCCGGCAAAGCGGTTTTGCTGGATGGCGAGGCGTTTGCGTCCGCGCCCAGGCCGGTGCCGCCCAGCGACCGCGTGCGCTTCGGGATGATCGGCATCGGCATGCAAGGTTCGGGGCTGCTGCCCGCCGCCATTTCACTTCCCGGAATCGAGTGCGCCGCTGCCGCCGACCTCTACGACGGCCGCCACGCGCTGGCCAAAGAGCTCACGGGCAATCCGAGCCTGCCGACTACGCGCCGCTACCAGGAACTGCTCGACCGCAAGGACATCGACTGCATTGTGGCGGCGGTGCCCGATCACTGGCACCGGCGCGTGGTGGTGGATGCGTGCAACGCGGGCAAGGACATCTACTGCGAGAAGCCGATGTCGCACACCGCGGGGCAAGGCTTCGACATGGTGGAAGCAGCGGAGCGGAACAACCGCATTGTGCAGATTGGCTCGCAACGCGTCAGTTCCGTGCTGTGCGCGAAGGCTCGCGAACTCTACCACGGCGGCGCCATCGGCGAGGTGGAGCATGTGGATCTCAGCCTGGGACGCAACGATCCCACCGGCGCGTGGGAGTATCCGCCGCCCTTCGATCTTTCGCCGGAGAATCTTGACTGGGACACCTGGCTGAACGACGCCCCGAAAATTCCGTTCGATAAGTACCGGTTCGCACGCTGGCGCTGTTGGAAAGAGTATGGCACGGGCGTGGGCGGCGACCTGATGGTGCATCTCGTCAGCGGCATGCTGGTGACGCTCGGCTGGAACGAGGCGCCGCGCTCGGCGTCCGCCTTGGGCGGCATTTTCCGCTGGAAGGATGGCCGCAATATGCCGGACCTTCACCTGGTGCTGTTCGATTACCACGGCGTCCCCGTTTACGTCCGGCTGGGTTTAGGTACGGAGTCGCCTGAACTGGCCCGCTTCATGGGCCCGAAGGGGATTCTGGATGCGGGAGAGTTCGAACTTCGCCACTCGCCGCAGCGGGGCGTGGATACCGCTCCCAGCTACTATTCCAGCAGCTTCCCGCAGAAGATGCGCGACGAGTATTTCAAGCAGTGGCACGCCGAGCATGACGTCCCGCCGGGCCATGAGCCGCTGATGGATGACACCGTTTATCACGGCAACGATTGGGATGACGTGCGACCCCACTTGTGGAATTTCTTCCAGGCGGTGAAGTCGCGCAAGCCGGTGGTTGAAAATGCGGTCTTCGGCAACCATGCCGCCATCGCTTGCCACATGGCCAACGAATCGTACTTCCGGAAGCAGCCGGTGTTCTGGGACGCCGCGTCGCGCAGCCTCAAAACCTAGCAGGACAATTGCCGAAGGGCAGGGTGGAGCGGGCCCTTGCCCCTGCCCGGGTAATAGCCTAGATTGCTATGCGACGGCCCTTGCCCGCCGCCCGCGCGCAGGGCGGCGAGTTCTGCTGCCTGGGGTTGGAAACCTCCGCCGCAACGGCCGATCGTCTTCCCTTACTCTTCCAGCAAAAGCATGATTTCGACGTTGGGATATAACTCCAGAACCTTCCACGGACCGTCACTCGACACCGGTATGCTTTGATTTTCCGGAACGACGGTTACCTTCTGGAAGGGAACCACCCCCGCATTCAGGCGCAGGTGAATGTACTGGGGATGATAACGGGCCATCTCCGTCGCGTGCCAGGACAGGTCATCCACAATATGCGCCAGGAGGCGGCCCGCTTGTTTCCGCAAAAAAACAAAGTAGCGGACGGGGTCCTCCGCGATCGTCCAAACCGGCTCTCCAATCGCCTCCTTCCAAAGCTCAGCAAGGACTTCGGGAGACTCCGCGAAAGCGGACTCCGTAACGGTCGCGAAGTACGCGGTACCGGCTCCCACCCGGTTGCTGGCCAGCACGGGCAGAGATCCTTCTGTTTCCACGTCGCCCCATTGCAGGACGTTGGCGGACCCGGGGCGCACCAGAATCACGGGAGGCTTCAGGCTTACATGTTTTCCCTTCCGTTCAAGCGCGATCCCCTCGAAAGCGACCGGCTCAAGAAAGCCCGCGCCGACCACACCAAAAGCGTCGTCAACCTTCGGGGTGTCGCCGCTTCTTGCCAAGCCTGCTCCCCTGCCGAAAGCCAGAACCTTGCCGCCCCGCTCCAGAAAGCTGCGAACTTTCTCCCGCTCCACGCTACTCAGGTTCACGCGATCGGGAATGATCAGGGTGCGGATGCCCACTGGAAGCTCATCCCAGCGCTGCTGATTCGGGCAGTTCACGAGCCGGCAAGGCAGATACCCGGCTCTGCGCAGGCTGGTCTCGAGCGCTAAGACCTCCTGTCCGTAGTTAAGAGGTCCGCCCGGCCACACGAGATCTTTCGCATCAGCGGTTCCTAAGACAATACCTACGTCGCAAAAGTTGGTGGTCCCTTCCAGGTACTCCCGCCTTTGATTCCGCCATCTCCCTGCCGTCCCAAGGAGTTCAACACATCCCTGGTCGGTCGTCCCATCATGGCCCAGGGCAATAGCCAGGTAGAGGTTGATCCCTCCACCTAGCGTCAGCGCCGCCGCGCTGGCGATGTGGTCCTCGCTCCGGTTCGTCTTCAGTGGTCCGCTACCGAGTGGAGTGAACCAATCATCGGAAACCAGATATCCGCCCTCTACGGGTTTGGCGTATTGTGAGAGCTTTGGGACCGCGTCCTGCTGGGACTTCTCATCGTGAAGTTCTGCGCTAAAGTAGTCCGCCGCTCCCGCCAGGCCGATGGCCCAGCGAGGTCCGGAGCCTACCGGATCGGAAGCGCCATTGTAAGTCACCACGGCCGAGGGCTTCGTCTTCCTCATGTAGGCCGCGACTTCCTGGATCCAGTTGGCCACCGAATCCACCGCGAAACGCCGCCGCTCTTCCGGAGCGGCCTCCTCTGCGGTCTTGCCGTATTGCTTGCGGAAGGCTGCCTGGGTCCAGGGATCAGAGGAGAAGGTGGGGTAGTTAGGCACGTCCAGCCAAAGCCCGTCGACGTCATAATTCACGAGCAATTCCTCGATCTGCTGGAGCGCCTTCTCATGGAACGGCGAATACATGCTCAACAGGTTCTCCGCCCAGGGCGGGGGAAAGGTGATGGGGTTCCCACGTTCGTCCCGGCACGCCCATTGCGCAAATTCCGGATTACCGTCGTAGAAGATGTTGAAGTAAATTATCAATTTCAAATGGGCGCGCCGGCATTCCGGCGCGAGATCCGCCAGAAAATCCCGTTGGGTTACGAAATTGGTGGTCTTCGTCTTGCGAAAGACCAGGCCGTCAATCCATTTGTCGTACCAGATGATGTCAGCCATTCCGGCGCGCTTGGCGTCCGCGACCAACTGCTTCGCGTCAAAGCTCTTCCCAATGCCGTTCGCCCACTCTTTTACCGAGAAACCATGGTGCTGCGGGTCCTTGATGAACCCCACCATCAAAGTCAACTGAGGAGGACGGTAAAAGTCGATCGGGTTGGCCGTCTCGGCCGAGCCACGACCGTGCGCGACCGGCCTATTGAATTCGTCACCGCGATGGAACGGAGACGCGGCACGAACGGAGAGAAACGGCGGCAGCGCGGCGACTGCGCCGAGAAACGTGCGTCGATCGAATTGGCGGGTGGCCGCGCAACTTGCAGTTTGTGTTACGTGCCCTTTCGCCGTGTTCATGAGGATGTATCCTTTGTTTTCAACGACTTCTTGGCTTTGTTTCCACGATTTTGGCGTCTTTCGTCGCCCCCGGCTTCCGTCCGTAGGTCGATTTCGAAGTCTGCCGCATTCCTCAGGCGCTGTCTTGCCGTCGCGACGCGTGAGATACCGCCAAGCCCACTTTTGGGGTTCAATGCGCGCATTTGGCACTCAAATTTGAGTTCGTTTTGCACCGCAATCAAAGGTGATGTCCTTTGTTTTCAACGACTCCTTCAGTTCGTTCCCACGATTTTTGTATTTTCTTTCCATCCTGCGGTTTCCTGATCGAGGGCCACCTCCGAACCCTTCGGCGTCGCCGGACGCCCAGAAACCATGAAAATGGGCCGACAGTGGACACATGTGGCGCGGGCGTCTCGCCCGCTGTGGCACGGGCATCCTGCCCGTGCGCGGGAGCGGGACGCTCCCGCGACCGCGGGCGGGACGCCCGCGCCACGATTCTCAAAGAACAGCGCACTTTTTGGGTTCGATCTGCGCAAAATACGCTCAAAATTGAGTTCGTTTTCAGTTTGTTTTCAATGTGCGTTTGTTTGTTTTCAATTACATACTGGGTTCGTTCGTATGATTTTGTACTTTCTTGGAGTTGCTGCCTCCCTGGCCCGAGGATGGCGATGGCGGTCAGTCCCTGGTTTTCGATTCCTGGACTTCTTAACTCCTCGACGCCTTGACTCCCCGACTTTATGTCTGTAACGGATTCGACATCGCGTGTGCGGCGAGCAAGGAGAGCAAACAGCGAATTGGGACTACAGGCGGGGACCGAAAACCGAGGCAGGCTTCCCAGCATAACCTATCCGGCAGGGCCTAACCGCCTGCCCAGATACTCGACAATTCTAGCCTATGCTGCCGCATTTGTCAAGAGAAAAATGCGCGGAGATTAGAAAGTCCGATCCGGCCTGGGAACCGGAATCCGCCCCCTGTCGCGGCGGCGCATCCGTCCGGACGATTGTTGTTTGGTGCCCAATTGGAGTGACAAAAGCGCAGACGACTTGACAGAAACCGTCGGGAAGTCTGTGCTTGCTATTGAACAAGAGTATACAACGATAGGGGGTGGCTTTGTAGACGGCAACATACTTTATCGTCTACCAAAAGCCGCTCGAGACTTTCGCCCCACGCCGGTGTTCCAAAAAGGGTAGGTTTTGAACGAAGCAATTACGTGTTGACAAACGTCAATTGACGTTTTACAGTCGGACGATGATCGAGAGCTTTAAACATAAGGGCCTGTGGAACTTGTTCGAACAGGACGACGCCGGCAAGGTTAAAGCCGATCAAGTTGACCGTTTGCGGTTAATTCTTTCGACGCTGGACCAGGCCAGCAACGTGCAGGATATGAACCAGCCCACGTTTCGCTTGCATCCGCTCAAGGGCAACCGCAAAGGCATCTGGGCAGTGACGGTAAGGGCCAATTGGCGGGTGACCTTCCGTTTCGAGGGGGGCGACGCCTACGACGTGGACTTGGAAGATTACCATTAGGAGGGACGATGCTATGCCGATGAAACATCCCGTTCACCCCGGCGCACTCGCCAAGGCGAACCTGGACGAACTTAACTTAAGTGTGGCCGATGCCGCGAAAACGATGAAGATCTCGCGCCAGCAGCTTCACAACGTGATGCAAGGTAGATGCGCCGTCACGCCTGAGATGGCGCTGCGCTTTGAAAAGGCTTTCGGCGGCTGCGCAGACATGTGGCTGCGGATGCAGGCCGCGTATGATCTTGCCCAGGCACGAAAGAACCAACGCAATATGGATATCCCGCGCCTTGTCGAGCATCCGTCGCTTTAAAAGCCGCGACGTTGCACAAAGGGTGAGTTTTGAGACGCCCGGCGAAGGCCCGGAAACAAATTTGCAACATCTGTCGCGATCCTGCCGACCTCAATTCGTGATTGAGTTAGCGGCACCCTGGACGGCGGCGCATCCGTCGGGACGATTGTTGTTTGGCGCCCAATTGGAGCGAGAAAAGCGCAGACGACCGGACAGAAACCGTCGGGACGTCTGCGCTTGCTATTGAACAAGAGTATACAACCATTACGGCGAGATCATATGGGCGGGATCGCGACTTACCAGCCAAGTGGTCGCGAGAAGTTACGGTAAGGTCCCAGATGGGGACTTCGGGCCCGTGATCCTCGGTTGAGTGATCGCTGCGGCGTATCCTTGCTTCTCTTGCGTTGCGTCCTCATAATGGTCTCTCAGTCAGTGCCACCGTCTAAGACATTGCGCGTCTTCATCTCCTACGCCCGCAAAGATGGAGCCGTGCTCGCTCAGCGCCTGCAATGCGATCTTGCGAAGCAAGGTATCGACGCCTGGCTGGACACGAAGCGGATCGGCGGTGGTGCAGTTTGGAGCGCGGAGATCGAGCGCGAAATCGACACGCGCCAAGTGATGATCGCGCTATTGAGTCCGGGCTCTTATAAGTCTGAGATCTGTCGGGCGGAACCGATTCGCGCTCTCGATAAGGGCAAACGAGTCATTCCCGTCATTGCAGTGAAGGGTTCCGACCGGCCGATATACCTCTATGCCCGGCAGTATCGAGACTTCACTGAGGATACCCACTACCTAGAGCGTCTCGGCGAACTCCTGGCCGACCTACGCGGCGACTCGACCGCCACTTTGCCCGACACCTACCGCAAGACTCGCGTCACTTACCTGACCGCTCCGCCGCGCGTAGCCAACTACCTGGAGCGGCCTGAAGCCGTGCGCGCGCTGCGGAACGCGATCTTTACCGAAGACGACCGCCAGCCCATCGCTCTCACGGTGCTGCACGGCATGGGCGGCATTGGCAAAACGGTGCTGGCCAAGGCTCTCACCGAGGACGAAGTGGTGCAGCGGGCCTTCCCCGACGGCATCGTCTGGGTCACTGCCGGCAAAGAGAGAAAGCGCGACTTCATCGAGGAGATGCGGGAGGTGGCCAAGGCGCTGGGCGACGACCTCAGCGGGTATGACACTACCCTGGCCTGCGAAAACCAGTATCGCTCGACCATCGCCAACAAGGCGGCGCTCATCGTGATTGATGACGTGTGGAGCAAGGCCGACATCGAGCCGCTGCTGGCCGAGTCACCGCGCTCGAGCTTTCTGTTTACTACCCGCGACGCATCCATTGGCAGGTTTGTCAGCGCCCACGAGCATCGGGCGGACCTGCTGGATGTTAAGCAATCGCTCGAACTTCTGGCGTCGTGGGCGCATGTGCCACTTGCCGAACTGCCCGCGGCGGCGGACGAGCTGATCACTGAGTGCGGCCGCCTACCGCTCGCGCTTTCCGTGGTGGGCGCTATGCTGCGCGGTGCGCCTGATAAGTTTTGGTGGGATACGCTTCAACTGATGCGCGAATCTGACCTCTCCGCCATTCAGGAACAGCTTCCCCCCGGGCAAGACAGCTTCTTCAAAGCGGTGGAGGTGAGCTTCCAGACGCTTAAGCCCGACATGCAGCAACGGTACAAGGCGCTGGCGGTGCTGCTGGAGGACATGGCCGCGCCGCTGCCCATACTGGAAACGCTGTGGAATGTCAACGAAGCTGAGGCGCGACGGATCAGCCGGCAATTTGTGGACCGCTCTCTGGCGCAGCGTGACGGCGGCGAAGAGAGCATCCGCCTGCACGACCTGCAACTCGACTACGTTCGAGCTCAATACCGGCACTCGGAGGCGCTGGAATTGATCCGCGGCGCAGTCCGGCTATCTGCGCACGTGATTGACAGGGCCCCACGTGAATTCGCGTCGCAGTTGGTGGGCCGGTTGCTGCCGCACCGGGGTGTTTCGGCGATTCGGCAATTCATTGATGAAATCCAAACCGGCGCGCCGAAGCCATGGTTGCGGCCCCTGTACGCCGCGCTTATCCCTCCCGGCGCCGGACTGGTGCGCACGCTGGAAGGCCACTCCAGCCATGTCTATGGCGTGGCGGTGGCGCCGAACGGGAAGCAGGCGGTTTCCGCGTCTGGGGACACTACGCTGAAAGTGTGGGACCTGGAGAGCGGCCGGGCCCTGCGCACGCTGGAAGGCCACTCTGCTCCTGTTCGTGGCGTGGCGGTGACGCCGGACGGGAAGCGGGCGGTTTCCGCGTCTGGGGACAAAACGCTGAAGGTGTGGGACCTGGAGAGCGGCCGGGCGCTGCGCACGCTGGAAGGCCACTCTGCTTCTGTCCTTGGCGTGGCGGTGACGCCGGACGGGAAGCGGGCGGTTTCCGCGTCTTTCGACAAAACGCTGAAGGTGTGGGACTTGGAGAGCGGCCGGGCCCTGCGCACCCTGGAAGGCCACTCCGCTTCTGTCTATGGCGTGGCGGTGACGCCGGACGGGGAGCGGGTGGTTTCCGCGTCTTTGGACAAAACACTGAAGGTGTGGGACCTCAAGAGCGGCCGGGCCCTGCGCACGCTGGAAGGCCACTCTGCTTCTGCCGTTGGCGTGGCGGTGACGCCGGACGGGAAGCGGGCGGTTTCCGCGTCTGGGGACAAAACGCTGAAGGTGTGGGACCTCAAGAGCGGCCGGGCGCTGCGCACCCTGGAAGGCCACTCTGATGATGTCTACGGCGTGGCGGTGACGCCGGACGGGAAGCGGGCGGTTTCCGCTTCTGGGGACAAAACGCTGAAGGTGTGGGACCTCGAGACCGGAGAAGCGCTGGTTACCTTCACTTGCGATGGCGCCGGGTTATGCTGTGCATTTTCCGACCCTCTCAACCTGATCCTTGCCGGCGACGCCGGGGGCCACGTCCACTTCCTCCACCTCGAAGAGCCGACACCAAGAGACTGAGCCAATCGTTCTCTCAATATTGGCCGGAACAGTCTTCTGCGAATTAGATCTTTCCTCGTCGCCTACCGTTCGCTGACCTCCGATGTCACTGCCATGCCCGGCACTTTGACGATAAACGGCCTACGGTTCGAAGTGGTAGGGTGGCTTAGTTGGCCCGTAAGGTCTCTTGCCGGGGTGATTTCGCCCTTTGGAGCTGAGATGAACCCTCATGTCAGGGGGTTCTCCCGCCATCGTCCTTGCGGTCAAAAGTGCGCCGATGCTGCCGAGCCCTAAGGGGGCGCGGAGATGGGCGCGGTTTGCCCTGCTCTGCGGTTGTTCTTCGGGTTACACCAAGGATCCCTGCGCCACCTGGAAAAGCCGCACAGCCTCAACCGCTGGGATTCCGCGCTCACGCACTTTCTCGTTCGGTTGAGTTGAGGCCTGTCATTCCCGCGAAAGCGGGAATCCATTGGTTCCTGGACTTACGGTGGACCCCCGCTTCCGCGGGGGTGACGGATAACGACGTTCAACACCGTAGGCAGGCCTTAGGCCCATCTGCACTCAGGATGAGGCCCGGGCTGCTTTTCGCGCGGCGCCCAGAACTTCGCGCAGGCGCCTGCCGACGATCACGTCTTCGCCGGGCCGCAAGGTCATGGAGACGACCTGCAACTGGTTTCTCTCTTTGGGTTCTTTGGGATTCGGCTTGCCCTCGACCACGGCGGGAACCAGGCTGGGATTACTCGCGGTCAGGACTTCGATGCGGGGTTCGCCGTCGCTCAGCTTGCGGGCGCAGTCTTCCACGGTGAATCCCCAGGCTGGTTCGTCCCAGCTCACGGTTAGCGTGGGATAACGATTGCCGCCTTTGGGAATTTGAATATCGGTCTTCACGCCCGGGACGGTTTCGACGAGCTTCACGATTCGCTCGACGCGCGTATTCCATTCGCGGTTGAGGGCGTCAAGGTCCAACTTGAGCCAGGTTTCCACGGCGGTCAGGCAGCCGATGATTTCTTCCTTGCCGACCTTCATGGGACGGCAAACCGCTCCTTCATAGGGACTGGTGTTAGCCATGGCGGCATCGATCAGGTCCTTGCGTCCCAGCAACAGGCCGCTGCATTGCGGTCCCATCAGGCCTTTCCCGCCGCTGAAGGTGAAGAGGTCCGTCCCCATTTTTGCATAGAGCTTCATGTTCTCGATGGGAGGGATGCCGGCGGCGTCGTCGAGGAGCAGGGGAACTTTCGCATTCTTGGCGATTTCGATCTCTTTCGCCAACTGGTCAGCGAGGTCGGTGGTATAAATCATGGCGGTGTTTTCGTTCAGGGCAGTCTGGAGTTCCTCGGGCGAATAGACGAGAGTCAACTTGGCGCCGGCGAGGCGAATGGCGCTGTCAAAGGCGCTGCGTCCGCCCACCATCACCACCTCGTGTTTAAGGCCGGTGGTATCGGGAAGTTGCCAGATCCTGGCCGGGTCGTTGCCCGCGATGCAGGCCGCGGTGGCGGCGGCCATCGCTCCCGCCGCGCCGGAGGTCACCATCCCCGATTCAGCCCCCGTCAGCTCCGCCAGGCGCCTGCCCACCCCTTGTTGCAGCTCCATAATACTGACAAAGTGCTTCGCCGCTTCGAGCATAGCGGCACGCACTTCGGGGAGTTCCAAGGAGCCGCTCAGATAGGTCCAGGTTCCACGGCAGTTGATAAGAGGCCTGACCCCCAGACGGCGATAGACGTTGCTCGCAGGAACCTTGCCGACGGCTTCCTGCACGTTGGCGAAGAGATCCTGGGCGGCGATCTGGCCAAGCAGAGGCAGCGCCGCAGCCCATTTCATAAACGCGCGACGATCAAAAGAAGAGATTAGGTTGGCCATGTTGTTCTCCATTCATCATTTCCTCCCACCCCCTAAAACAAGGTGGACGCGGTCTATACTGAATGCCCGAAGGGCATTAACATCATTAGCCGTAGGTGAAACCTACGGATCAGGAACCAGCCCCCACAGTTCTCTTGCGACCCCGAAGGGGTCGAATAGGGCCGGATTCAACCCCTTCGGGGTTGAGCGACGCCTTGCGCGACCGCCCCGTAGGTTTCACCTACGGCTAATGATCTTGGGTCCCTTCGGGACCCCGGTTATCTTAACGCCCATGGTGGTCGGCGAGAAATGCGGAACTCAATCCTCCTCGGCGTGAAACGGAAACCTCGAGCGCACGGCCAGGATGTGAGCCTTGGCGCCCGGCTCCGAGCTGTTGTAGAAGCCGACCGTGCAATTCAGGCGGAAGAAATACGCATCGCCGGCATGGGCTTCGTGCAAGCCTTCTACGCCGTCTTCTCCACCACCGGCGACGATCTTACCATGCCCATCCAGAATAAGATAAATCTCCTCCGCGGTTTCGTGATGGTGCGGAGTGTTTGTGCCTCCCGGCGCAAAATCCATCAAAAAGAGGCTGGTGACGACGTAGCCGGCGGCAATTCGGTCTCGCTTACTCTTCCGATCGCCGACCAGGAGCTTATAGAGAACGGACGAGGGGTGCCCTTCAACGGTTTGTTCCTTGACGTCATCCATGTTGGCCACCACGAGCTTGGGCGGCGGCTCGAGATTTGTCCCAGCGGGAATCCTGAACCCCATCACCAACACGTGGCAGGGCTGATCGGCGGAGCTCGAGATGGTGTGCGTGATCCCCGGAGGAAGATACATGAAGTCGTTCTTTCGAACCGGAGCTTTCTCCTCGCCGTAGTGTAGAATTCCGCTGCCTTCGAGGATGAAGTAAATCTGTTCCTCGCGCTCGTAGCTGACGGGACGGCAGGTTCCCTGCGGATCGACTTTGACCTCGGCGAAACGCGCGACGCTCCGGGCGATCCGGGCCGCCGAGTCGCTCTCCCCGAATATCGGCAGGTAATGACAGTTGGCAGTGCTCAAGTCGGTGGCCTTTTCCGCGATGTCCGGCACGAAGCGGTGCACCCAGGTCGGCGCGACTTGAGCCGGGCAGGGGGAGCTAAAAAGGCACAGAGCGGCAGTCGTGAGAGCTGTGGCAATGAAGCCGGGATTGTTGGTTGACATCCTATTAACGTAGCACACACCCAAGATGAAATTCTGGATGGATTTCGTCCGGCGCATAGGGCGTACTCCTTAGACAGTCTTGCGAAAGGCGGCAATCCAATCGCGGTGGCGGGTTGACATCATGATGTTCCAGGCGTAGTATCAAGATGTGCGAACAACCTTAACTCTTGACAACGACGTGGCAGCTAAGCTCCGGACCGAAGCACGCAAGTCCGGCGCACCCTTCAAACGGATCGTGAATGACTGCCTCCGTGTCGGGTTGAACGCCCGCTCCAAATCTGCTTCCCTTCCGCCTTTCAAGGTCAAAGCGCGACCGTTGGGCCTGCGCCCGGGCTTCAGCTACGACAACGTGTGGGAATTGATCGAGCAAATCGAAGGGCCTCTTCACCGATGACCCTCATCGATGCCAACATCCTTCTGTATGCTTATGATCCTTCCTCCCCTCATCATCGAGCTGCTCGCGGATGGCTTGAAACCACTATCCTGAAGCCCGAAGGCACCGCACTGGCGTGGATGACACTTCTTGCCTTCGTGCGCATCAGCACGAGCCCACGGCCATTGGAACATCCGCTTTCCACCGCTGAGGCGGCCGCCATCGTTTCGGGCTGGCTCGAGGGTCCGATGTTCACCATCCTGAACCCTGGCGATCGTCACTGGGATATTCTGCGCTCATTGATGACTAAGGGACAAGTCCATGGGCCTCTGATCATGGACGCCCATCTGGCGGCGTTAGCCATAGAACACGGAGCGACCCTTGCCACCACAGACCGGGACTTCGCGCGCTTCCCCGGATTGCGCATTTTGAATCCTCTTGAACTCTAGCCCCGGTGCTAACCACTAACCACTGCTTTACTCATATCTCAGCGCCACCATGGGATCAACTTTCATGGCTCGACGCGCGGGCAGGTAACTGGCAGTGAAGACGACACCCAAAAGAACGAACGTCACGGTGGCGAACGTGAGGGGATCATAGGGGCTGATGCCGAAGATCGAACTACTGAGCAGGTGCGCCATCCCGAGGGCCAACGCCATTCCCACGGCGCCGCCGACCAGCACCAGGCGAAACGCTGCGCTCGCCACCAAACGTAAAACCTCGCGCTGCGGAGCGCCCAATGCCAATCGCAGGGCAAATTCGGTGGTGCGCTGAGCCGCCGAATAGGAGATCACTCCATACAGACCCACGCTGCCCATCGAGAGGGCCATAAAGGCGAAGATGACCATAAGGGCCACGACCACCCGGCCGCCGGCGAGCGCGAGCGAGAGGCGCTCGTCCATGGTGCTGACCTCGGTCAGGGGCAAATCAGGATCGACCGCGCTCAGGGCCTTGCGGACTGCAGCCACCAGCGAAGAGGTCTCGCTGTGGCTGCGGACCAGGAGGTATTCGCTGCTCCACGTCGCTTGCATATAGGGAATATAGATCTCGGGGTTGCTCGGTTCGTTCACTCGGAAGTTGTTCAAGTTGTTTACGACGCCCACGATTTCGAGCGCGATCGGTTGCGAGGGCCCGTTGCGGCCCGGAACTGGTTCTGAAATCAGCAGGCGCGTGCCCAAGGGATCGCCGGTTAAGAAAAACTTCTCAGCCAGCCGGCGATTGACAATTACCACCGGGGTTGAACCCTGGCGGTCGTCTTCGCTGAAGGCGCGCCCTTTTAATACCCTAAGGCCGAGGGTGTGAAAATATCCGGCGCTGATCACCTGGTAATTTGCGACGCCGGACGCATTCGCCGCGGCCGGGTCACTACCGTCGATACGAAAAGGCTGGCCGTTTTCGAAGTTCGCGGGCGGCAGGCCGCTAGAGATTGCGGCGTCCTCGACGCCGGGGATGGCGCGAACCTTCTCCAACAATTGCGTACTGAACGCGCGGACGCGATCCGCATCGGCATACTGCGGCGCAGGTAGCGACAGGTGGGCGGTCAGCAGGCCCCGGCTGGGAAAGCCCGGATCCACCTCAGACAGACGTATGAAGCTGCGCAGGCTGAGGCCCGCGGTCACCATGAGCACCACCGAAAGTGCCAGTTCCGCCATCACCAGGCCATTCCGCAGGCGGATCTGCTTTCGATCGCCCACCGTGGTGTGACCTGCCGCTTTGACGTGTTCGATCAAATTCGCGGCGGTTGTCCGCCAGGCGGGGACGAATCCGGAAATCACCGTCGAGGCCACGCAGAGTGCTACGGCGAACTCAAGCACCAGGCGGTTGATTTCGATAGGCGCCAGGCCCGGCGCCTGAAGGACCGGGAGAGTCGCCAAGTAGCGCACCGCACCGAATGCCATCAGAAGACCGAGCGCGCCGCCCACCAAGGCCAAGAGAAGAGTTTCCGCCAGCAGTTGCCGTACCACCCGCCAGCGGCTGGCTCCGAAGGCGAACCGAACCGCAATTTCCTTTTGGCGCGTGGTGGCGCGGGCGAGAAGCAAGTTGGCCACATTCACACAGGCCAGCAGCAGCACCACACACACGATGACAAGCAAGAGAACCATCATCAACAGGACTCCCGGACCCGCCAACGCCTGATAGAAGTCCTGGGTAAGCGCGCTCCACTGCTTGTTGGTTTGCGGCGATTCGAGCGCGACTCGAGCCGCGAGCGTGCGCATTTCCTCGCCTGCCTGGGAGGCCGTGATGCCCGGCCTCATTCGCCCAACGACCAGCAGGTCGCGAGTTTGGCGGTCGGGCGCCGCGTTGGTAAGGACCAACGGCATCCAGACGTCCATCCGCCCCCAAAACTCGAAATCAGCGGGAGCAATGCCGATCACCGAGTACGATTCGCCGTTGAGGCGAACGGTTTTGCCCACGATATCCGCCGCCCCTGCAAATTGGGTTTGCCATACTTCGTGGCTCAGGACGGTTACACGGTCGCCGTCCGGGCCGAATTCCTCCGCCGAGAAAAACCGTCCTCGCTCAGGCCGCAGGCGGAAAGTGTCAAAGAAGTTCGAAGTGACGCGCGCTCCTGACACCTGAATGGGAGGGTTTCCGGACAAGGCAACGCTGGCGCTGCGAGCGGCGGCGAGCTGCTCGAAGGCCTTGTCTTGGTCCCGCCAATCAAGATAGGTAGGAGCGGACACGGGGCTTCGGCTGCCATCGGGCCTCGTTTCCCAGACCATCAGAAGACGGTCGGCGCCTTGGTAGCGCATGGGGCGCCACGCCACACTGAAGATCGTGGTATTGGCGCCGATGCCGAGGGCCAACGTAATGATGGCGGCAGCAGTGAAGCTAGGATTCTTGGATAGCATGCGAGCGCCGTAGCGAAGGTCGGTAAACAGAGTGGTCATCGGGTTCTCCTCGTTAGCACGGACCCCCTCACCCGGCCCGCGACGGCTGATGAAAGCGCCGTCGCGGGCCACCCTCTCCCCCAAGGGGGAGAGGGTATTCTACATGTAGGCGTGCCGGGACATCCTCTACACAAAGAGGGGATGGCTTTCCTGATTTCTGCCTGAATCCTGAATCCCGAATCCTGAATCCTACTCGTACCGCAGCGCCACCATGGGATCGACCTTGGTTGCCCGGCGTGCCGGGAGGTAACTTGCCACGAGAGCGACGGCGAGCAAGAGCAGCGATACGGCGATGAACGTTCCGGGGTCACCGGGCTTGACACCCACCAGCATGCTCTGCAGAAGCCGGCTGAGTGCGAACGCCCCCACCACTCCTGCCGCGATGCCTGCCAGGGTCAGTCGCAACCCATGCCGTACGACCGCAATCAGGACGTCGCGACGGGAGGCGCCCAGGGCCATGCGAATCCCCATCTCGCGCGTGCGCTGCGCCGCGCCAAACGAAACCACTCCGTAAACACCGACGGTGGCGAGCGTCAGCCCGAGGATTCCCATGATGCCGGCGAGTGTGGCCGCCAGACGGAACATGAACAAACCTCCGAGTCCGTGAATCCCTTGCTGCATGGTGCCGGCGTTAAACACCGGGAGATCGGGCGCAAGCTGATGGATCTGGTCCTGTACGGCCAGAAGCAGACTTTCAGGAGCGGCTGTGGTTCTGACTTGCAGAGACAGAAACGGAGTGAAGTCTTGCGCAAATGGGAGATAAAAATAGGGCTGCGGGTCGGCTGAAAAATGCCACAAGCTTTGGCCGTCGCGGGCCAGGCCGACCACCTCGATGAAAGGTCCGGCGTCGCTTTTCAAACCGAAGCGCTTGCCGATGGGATCCTGATTCGGCCAGAACCACTTTGCCATCGACTGATTTACGATTGCCACCTGCCGCGCCGATTGGTCGTCGGAGTCCCGGAAGGTTCGGCCCGCGAGGAGGGCAATCCGCATAGTCTCAAAATAGGCGGGGTCAATGCTGTTGTACGAGACCTCCGGAGGCGGCTGCCCGGGGGGGAGGGGATGAGCCTCGACGTGAATGGGGCCGGCGGGACTGGGCATTTGCAGGGGAACGTTGAAGCTCAAACTGGTTGATTGGACGCCCGGCAAGGCGCGCACGCGACCCTTGAGTTCGCGGCAGAAAGCCTTGGCGCGTGTGTCGTCGTAGCCGATTTGGCGCAGGTCCAGCATGACGTTCAGCACGTGACCGGGATCGAAGCCCAGATCCATGTGCTCGGCGCGCTCGAGGCTGCGCACGAAGAGGCCGGCGACAATCAAGAGCATCAGCGACCCGGCCACTTGGGCTACCAGCAGGGCACTGCGGATGCCATGGCTTCCCACGCCCGCGGAATCGCTTCGCCCACCTTCGTGCAATACGGTATTCACGTCCACTCGGCCGGCGCGCAAGGCGGGCCACACGCCCAGAAAGATTCCCGACAAAATCACAATCCCCATGGTGTAGGTAAAGACTCGCCAATCAAGGGTGTAGTCCATGCGGAAAGCAACGCCGGATGAGGTTGAAGTTACGGAATGAATCATTGCGCCACTGGCGCTGATCGCCCATTCTCCGAGGAGCACTCCTCCCATGCCCCCCAGGAGCGCCAGGAGGAGACATTCCGTGAGCATCTGGCGGATGAGCCGTCCGCGGCCTGCGCCCAGAGCGGCGCGAATGGCCATCTCACGCTGGCGCACCGTCGCCCGCGCCAGCAGGATATTCGCCACGCTCAGGCAGGCCAGCAGCAAGACGAGGGCGGGAAGAATCAGGAACAGACTGGCAATGACAGGAACGAAGTTGGTGACGAAGGGCGCCGGGCGTGCTAACCGCTCCGGAATGACGCGCATCGTGACGTCTTTATTTGTGGCGGGATATTGGGCGGCCAAGCGCTGCGCAATGACGGTCAAGGAACTCTGCGCCTGCGCAAGGCTGGTGTCGGGCTTCAACCGTCCGAGCACCATCAATTCCCGGTCGTGGCGGTCGGTCCAGAACGCGCTCGAGCCCTGGATTTGCGGCAGAGCATTGAGCGAAAGGTAGCCATCCATGTCGAAAGCAAACATGGTGCCGTGAAACTCCCTTGGCGTGACCCCAATAACCATCGCCGGCAATCCATTCAACAGCACGCGCTTGCCGACGAGACCTGCATCGCCTCCGAATCGTTTTTGCCAGTAAGCGTAGCCAAGCACCACCAGCAATTCTTCGCCGGGTTTTTCGCCTTCGCCAGGAAGCAGCAGCCGGCCAAGCAGCGGCTTCACCCCGAGGGCGGAAAAGTAATTGCCGGTTACAGCACTATAGGCGAACTCGCTCGCGACGCCGTCCGCACTGAGCCCGGCGCCGCCGACTGCGAAGGCAAACAGGCTGGAGAAAGTACCGGCCTGCTTTTCGAAATCCACCAGGTCAGGATAAGAGAACTTTGAATCAGATGTTTCCTTGGGTTGAAAGGCCACAACGGTGATTTGCTCCGGAGTCGGCACAGGGAGCGGACGCAGCAGCCATCCATTCAGGACGCTGAAAATCGCCGTGTTAACTCCGATGCCCAACGCCAGGGTGAGCGCCAGAACCGCGGAGATTCCACGCCACTTCGCGACCATGCGCAGGCCGTAGGCTGCATCCTGAATGAGATTTTCAAGGTAGGTCGTTTTCTTCATGTTGGGCCTGAAGAGGCGAGATTGCGCTTGCGACATTGTCTCGTGGCTGCCGATGCGCTTCGAACCCCGAAACGGCGGTCCGAGCTACCCGCCGACAGACAACATACCACAATTCCTATTAACTGTTGGGGGAGCCCTTGTGGCTGCCCTAGGGCGGCCACGAGGGTCGCCCCTACGATATGGCGCCGTCCCTATCTGCCCAGAAGGCAGTGGGCGCCGCGCGAAGCTAGCGCCTTATCAAAGGTGATAATGACCCCCGCTACTGGTTAGGCAGAGACCCCCTCACCCGGCCTGCAACGGCTGATGAAAGCGCCGTCGCAGGCCACCCTCTCCCCCAGGGGGGAGAGGGCTTCCCTCATGTCTGCCGTGGCGCATCACCCTCTCCCCCAAAGGGGCGGCGGTGGCGCTCATCTCTGCCTGAGTCTTGAATCCTACTCGTACCGCAGCGCCACCATGGGATCGACGTTGGTCGCGCGACGGGCGGGGATGTAGCTGGCCAGGAGCGCCACGACGGTTAGCATCAACGAAACGCCGGCCAACGTCAGTGGGTCGGTGGGTTTGACGCCGTAGAGCATGCTCGACAAGAAGCGAGTCAACAGGAGCGCGCCGCCAAGGCCGACGCACACACCGATGAGCGCGAGTTTGGCTCCTTTGCGGATGACCATGCGGAGCAAGTCTCGCCGCTCCGCTCCCAGCGCCATCCGGATGCCGAATTCATGAACGCGCAGGCTACAGGAATAGCTGACCACGCCGTAAATTCCAACTGCGGCAAGGACTAAGGCGAGCATCGCGAAGAGCCCGAGCAACAGCATTTGGAAGCGCTGAGGCGCCACCAAGCCTGCGATGACCTCGTCCATGGTCGTGGCCTCGGATACTGGTTGGTTCTTGTCGATGCTCTCGACAGCCTTCCGAACCGGCGCCACCAGCGCCTGTGGACTGCCTGGAGTTCGGAGCACAAAGGCCATGCTGAAAGAGGGTTGCTGAAGGTACGGCACGTAGATTTCCGGGATGGGCTCCTCGGCGAGGGCATGGTCCCTAGTGTCCGCAACTACGCCCACCACGACTGACCATGGTGCGGGCGGCGGGCCAAAGCTGATCTGCTGTGCCAGAGGATCGCGAGCCTCAAAGGCCATGCGCGCAAAAGCTTCGTTGACGATGACTACGCTTTGAGCGGTAACGGCGTCGGCGTCGCCGAAGGCTCGTCCCTTCAGTAAGCGAATCCGCATCACGCGGAAGTAATCCGGGCTGACAGCAGTCATGGGGACAGGTTGCGGAGGGCGGAAGTTCTCCACGCCGCGAATGTTGAGCATTAAAGTGGTGTTGGTAAAGTCCCGCAGCGGGTAGCGCGCGGTCACTGCCGCTTCCTTGACGCCCGGCAGGCTCCGAACTCGTTCCAGCGCGTCATGAAAGAAGGCCGCAAACTGCCGCTCGTTGGCGCTTTTCGTCCAGGGCCTTTCGACAGTCGCCATCAAAAGACCGTGAGGATCAAAGCCGAGTTCAACTTGGCTAAGGCGCAGAAAACTTCGCGCCAGCAGCCCCGCCCCCGCCAGCAGAATCAACGACAGCGCGATTTCCCCGGCCGCCAAGACAGCGCGGAGACGGTGAGATGACGGCCCCGCGCCCGCTTGCAGTCCACCTTCTTTAAGAGCCTCGCCGACCTTGGCTCGGGAGGCGATGAAAGCGGGGACGAAACCGAAAACCAGAACCGCCAAAACTGCGATGCCGGCGGAAAAGGCGAGGACACGCAGGTCAAGGTGGATGTCCGGCGAAAGTCCGGAAGGAATGAGCTGTGCAAGGACTTTCGTCAAGGAAAGTCCTGCCAGGAGCCCGACCAAGCCGCCAGCGGTCGCCAGCAGCAAGCTTTCAGTGAGCGATTGACGGATCAGCCGCAAACGCCGCGCTCCCAGCGCCGCCCGCACAGCCATTTCCTTCCCTCGAAGTACGCCACGCGATAGCAGCAGGTTGGCCACATTCGCGCAAGCGATCAATAGGACGAATCCGACCACCCCCAAAAGAACCAGGAGAAGCGAGCGCACGTTTCGGACGAGCAGCGCGTGAAGCGGAACCACCTCGACACGCTCGTGCGCGCGGAAGGGCGCGGCTTCTTGCGGGTATTCCCGGTCCATTTGTTGAGTGATCAACTGTAAGTCAGATTGGGCGCGGGCGACATCGACACCAGGCTTGAGACGCGCGATAACAGTAAGGATGCTCCATCGGGGAGAACGCGGAGAAAATTCCTCAGTATCAAGTGCCAGAGGGATCCAGAAGTCCGCCGCGGGGTATCGCAGGTTTGCCGGCAGGACGCCGACAACTGTGAAAGTATCCTCATCAAGCTGCACGATCTTCCCAACCATGTGGGGATCAGACCCAAATCGGCTGCGCCACAGCGCCTCGTTGAGAAGCGCCACGTGGCGCTGGGCCTGCTTGTCTTCCGCTGGCAGGAACGTACGGCCGGCAATCGGCTGGACACCCAACATCGGGAAAAACCCCGCAGTGACGCTGGTCACGCGGACGCGCGCCGGTTCGCCCGCCGCAGTGAGGTTCGCCCCCACGGTTGTGCCGAAAGCGCCGATTTGCTCGAAGACCTGGTTGCGATCCTTCCAGCCAATAAAATCGGGGCTGATAACGGTGGAGGCGCCGCGAACGACGCGGAAACGTTCCGTAGCCCATACCAAGTGCGACGGATCCTTAAAGGGCAACGGCCGCAGCAGGACCGCATTAACCACACTAAAGATGGCGGTGTTGGCACCGATGCCCAGCGCCAAGGTGAGAATCGCTACCGCTGCGAAGCCGCGATTCCTGGCCAGCATCCGCAAGCCGTAGGTGAGGTCTTGAACGAGATTCTCGATGTAGTTTACCCGGAGCATGTCGCGGCACTCCTCCTTGATTTGGTCCACACCACCCAACTCGCGCAGGGCGGCATAGCGGGCTTCGTCAGGAGTCATCCCCTTTGCAACGTTTTCCTCAATCAGCTTCTCGAGGTGAAAGCGCAGTTCGTCGGTTAGCTCCCCTTCCACACATCCGCGCCTGAATAGCGAGCGGAATCGCAACGGGAGTTTGTAAAACCAGCGCGCCATTGGGTTACCCCGCTGTTTTCCTGAGCTATGGATCCTGAATCCTGAACGGCCCCCTCACCCGGCCCGTGGCGGCTGATGAAAGCGCCGTCACGGTCCACCCTCTCCCCCAAGGGGGCGAGGGGCTTTCTCGCCACTGCGGTCGCGGGCTGCCCTCTTCTCCAAGGGGGCGAGGGGCTTTCTCGCCACTGCGGTCGCGGGCTGCCCTCTTCTCCAAGGAGGCGAGGGGCTTTCTCATCACAGCCTGAATCCCGAAGCCTGAATCCTGAATCCTACGGCATTTCCAACACCAGACCGATGGCGGCGGAGAGTTTCTTCCAGTGGGCCTGCTCCTGCTCCAAGTACTTCTGCCCGGCCGCAGTCAGCGAGTAGAACTTGGCGCGGCGATTGTTGTCGGACTCTCCCCACTTGGCTTTGATCCAGCCGCTTTGCTCGAGGCGATGCAGGGCGGGGTAGAGCGCTCCCTGGTTCACCTGGAGCACTTCCTTGGAGACCTGGCGAATACGCTGGGCGATGCCCCAGCCGTGCATGGGCTCGAGGGCGATGGTCTTAAGAATGAGAACGTCTAAGGTACCTTGTACAAGGTCGGTGGGCTTGCTCATGGAACTCCTCTCAGTTATCGACAACAGATTACACACTCTCCTGTCAATAGTCAAGGGGAGAGGGCGCAAGGGCGGCCACAAGGGCCACCCCTACCTTGCGTCGCAGCGCTGACCTTCCGGTCAGCATCGGGGGGAAGGAAAGACGTGCCGACCCGTAGGTCGGCGCTACAATGACGCCACAACGGCGGCCAGAACGCCGCCCCTACAGGAGGGTCACGGTATAAAAACGGGCGGGCGCCTCGGGCGGAGACGTGAGAGTTCTCTTGGCCCCTGCAATTTCAATAGCCGCGCGGACGTAGTAATCCATCAGAGGGGCGGCCTCTTGCCATTTGATCGTGCTGGTATAGGTGCGCCGGCCGACAAGGCTCATGGTTGCAGGACTCCACTGGTCCGAGTCTTTGGCGCGAGTGAAGAGAGTAACGCCCGGTACTTGTCCTGCCCCAGCAACCACGGCCGAGATTCGCGCCTGTTCGCCTCTTCGCAGGACCGTTGGCCGAGTAGGGACAAAGGCGCGGGCCACTGCCTTCGCATCGGGCTTGCGAACGGCCGCAAACAACTGCTCGGTTTCGGGCGGCAGTTCGCCGACGAACTCCTTCATGGAGGCTCGCAGCCGATACAAGGCCAGCCGCTCATACTTGTTATGCATCGAAGCCAGTTGTCCCAGGTCGTTCCTGGTGCTCACGATCTCCTGGTAATCGAGAATGACTTTTCGAACCAGAGGCGCCAATTCGAGCCAAAGTGGTACGCCTTCTGTCAGAATCAGGACGCGCGCCTCATCGCTTCTGTTCTGCTTCTTCAACTCGCTCGCTTTTTGAAGTTTCTGGTTCAGGCGCGCCGCCAGGGACCACGACTCAGAATAGGGAGTGAGGAACTCGATAAAGCGGCTAAGGTAATTGAGGCGCTCTCGCTCGGCAGCGCTCGAGGCAGAATCAGTCAGCGCGCGAATTTGCTTCGCCACCTCAGCCTGCGACTTTTTCACACTCTCGGAGGGTTCGTAGCCGTTCCAGAACTGAAACGCTTCGTCATAATCACCGGAGTATTCGTTGATTTGGCTGTGGCCATCTTTAATCTGGCCGGTCCACGAGCATAGAACCAGCCGGTCGCGGTCCGTGTCATCGAGGAGCTTGGCCAGCTTGGCGGCGCGCGGTTCCCGTGCCTGGGCCGATGCAAACCCTTGGAAGAAGCGGGCTGGGGTTAGCTCCTTGTTCCACGAGTAGCCTGCTTGAAAACCAGCGTCGATGTCCATGATGCGATGCCGCCAGTGAATGCCCAGGAGGCCTTGACACCCATACTGTTCCGCCAAGTCCATATCGCGCACGAAGCGATGGACATGAAACTGCGGCAGCCACATGGCCGGATCGTCTTCGAGCCAGGGAATCGGCCAGCGCTCGCGCGATTCGAGTTTGCCGTACTCCTCGCTGACCGGATCCCAACCCAGGTTGTCGTTCAGGGACGAAAAGATAATGTCCTCCGGCAGCGTTTTGTGGAAATAGGCGAAGTGGCGGACGACGCCGCCCCAACCGGAAATCACCAGGCGCTTTTCAGGAGCATGACGCTTTAGAAAGTCGTGGGCCTGCTTGAATGGAGTGACGGAGAGCGGAACATTTTGCTTTTGGCTGGCCCAGCTCATCCCTTCGTCTTCCCACAGCCAGACGTAGTCCACGGTCGGATAAGCTTCGAGCAGTCGCGCCAGGCGCGCTTCCAGGATGTCCTTCGCGGCAACCGACTCAGGGTCGATGCGTGGCCCGGGGGCTTTCGGATCAGCGGATGCGTAGTGCGCTTCGGGAGGAACGGCGCGGTAAATCTCATCGGGAATCTGGTAAGGCTCAAACCCGACACCTGTGCGGATGCCAAGCTGCTTGGCGTATTGAAGGGCCTCGCCCCAAAGCTTCTGCGCGAATTCTTCAGCTTCCCAGCAACTCCGGGCCTTGGTAGTTGCTTCGGAGCCGAAAACTTCTTCTGCGAAGAAGTCAGCAGAGCCCATGCCAAAACGCGAGGTTCGCTCCGGCAGGTAGCCCCAGCGGTTCGTCGCGGTCGTGTCGGTATAGGCCAGGTGGCCGGCGCCGGCGTATTCAAAGGAAAGAAACGATTCGGCCCACTGATTCTCGCCGGAGTAGACGTGCACGCCCAGCGTGTTGAAGCGCATTCGAACCATGGCTTCGAGATAGGCGCGCCAGTCTTCGCGATTGTAAACGGTGACGCAGTTGAGAAAGTCAGGCCACGGCACCAGCCCTCGCGCGTTGAAGCGCGGCTGCGCCTGCCAGTTCCGGCCGGCCGGCGGCAGGTTGAGGGCGCGCGCGGGTTCCAGCGGATACACTTCTCCATCCAGCCCAAAGAACGCCCCTTGCCGCTCCAGGAAGTCAAATACGGCGTACGGAACGGCGTGTGGCGTAGCGCCGGTCAGGCGGACATGGGAGGCGTTGCCGCCCGGCGATTGGTTCGAGATTTGATAAGCTTCAGGGTGCGTGGAGAGGTCCTTCTTGATGGCGAGAGAGAAGACGAGACCTGACGCTGGCGGCGCGCCTTCACCCAGCACGGCTTGGACAGGGTCGCTAGCCAGCCCCAGGTTTCGCAAGCCGCGCGCCAGTTCGCAAGACGCGAATTGCTCCGGAAAGCCTGCCTGAGGCTCGCGCACGATCCATACCGTTTCTTTTGGTTCAAGCCTCGCCCGCATCCTGAGGCCATTGGGATTTGGAGCACTCTGGGGTGAAGCGGGATGGGCTGAAGCTTCCCCCTGAACTGCCAAGGCCGCAGTGGTGATTAACGGCACGGCTCCCAGACCGAAGGCCGAGTTGTGGAGGAACTGCCGCCGGCCGATGCGTTGGAAAGGATTCATCATGATGGCAACCTCGGAATAAGTTGAGCGGAGATTTTACACCGGAAGCCGTGCAGGGCAAGAAGAAACTGTTGGAGGACATTGAATGGCGTGAAAGGAGAACGGCCGATTCCAGATTCAAAATTCCAGATTTACGATCACCCTTCGACGCGGCTCGCGCAGGAAATCCCGAAGTCGGATTCGCGATTCCAGCTTCAGGCTTGCTTTTAAGCTCGCTTACGAGCGCCACACGCCGGGAATCGGTTGCTGGCAGTATTGGCATTTATTGTTGTGGATGTGCACGGTCCCCACGGTGAACCCGGTGCGCTCCACCACAATCTTGCGGCACTTGGGGCAATAAGTATTCTCGGCCGGGTGGCCGGGCACGTTGCCGATGTAAACAAAGTGGAGACCCTCGGCGTCGGCGATGGCTTTGGCGCGTTCGAGCGTTTCCACCGGCGTGGGAGGAAGGTTCTTGAGGAGATACTCGGGATGGAAGCGTGTGAAGTGGACGGGAACGTCGGGGCCCAATTCGGACTTGACCCATTTGGCGAGCCCTTGAAACTCGGGCTCGCTGTCGTTCAAAGTGGGAATCACCAGATAAACGATCTCGTTCCATACTCCGTGCTTGCGGATGGTCACCAGGCCGTCGAGCACCGGCTTCAGTTCGCCGTTTACTACTTCCTTATAAAACTTCTCGGAATAACCTTTAAGGTCAACCTTGATGGCGTCCACCTGGCGGCACAGTTTCTCGAGCGGCTCTTGTTGGATGTACCCGCCCGTGACCACGACACTTTTCACGCCCAGCCTGTGAGCCGCTTCGGCAGTATCCGCGACGTACTCGTAAAACACCACCGGCTCGCTGTAGGTATAGGCGACGGTAGGGCAACTGTTCTGCTGGGCTAACACCGCTACGCGCTCCGGGGGAGCGTAGTTCGACCGGACCTGCTCAGGGCGGACCTGGGAGATATCCCAGTTTTGACACATTTTGCAGTTCACATTGCAACCGGCGGTGGCGATGGAGAAGGCAACCGTTCCGGGGAGAAAATGAAAGAAAGGCTTCTTCTCGATGGGATCAATATGAGCGGTCACCACGCGTGAATGCACCAGCGTGTAGTAGGTGCCGCCGCGATTCTCGCGCACGCCGCAATAGCCGCGCTCCCGGTCGTCGATGGCGCAGCCGCGCGGGCAAAGCTTGCACTTGATCTTCCGGTAGGGCTGTTTATCGTAGAACCTGGCCTCCTTGACGAATTGCGAGTCGTCGTCCGCGATCGGAGCCGCGAACAGGGGGACCGAATTGCGGCCTCCCATTGCCGCTGCGGCGCAGGCGGCGAGGCAGGGAAGGGAAGCCGCTTTGAGGAAGGAGCGGCGGTCCCAGGCGAGGCCGGCGGACTCTGCCGGCGGCTCTGCCTCGAGGAGCCGCAGATCATATTTGGTTGCCATCGGACTTCAACCTCGTGTAATCCTAATTCGAGATTCCAAATTCAAGATTCAAGAGTCAAACTTCCACCGCCTTAATGAATCTTGGATCGTCAGTCCCCAAGTTATGCTGCGCGTCGGCGGCGGTTGAAATGTAAGTCGGCTCGCGCTTCATCTCCTGTAGCGATTTCATGCCCACCTCGGCCCGCTTTCTTTCGATGATTTGCCAGCCTGTGTAATCCAGGGCCACCGGATCGCGGCTTATGAGCAAGCCATTGTACGGCCAAGTCCAGTGAGGCATGAACGAAGGCCCGCCTTCGTACTGCGCGGTGGTGGCGTCACAAATATGCAACCGCACCTTCCGGCGAATGGGCGGCAGCATATTAACGTCGGCCACGTAAGGATTGCAAACGTTGACGTGGTATTTGTTGGGGTTATGGATGGCGCCAAACATGCTCTTGAGCCCAATCGTGACGCCCGCGATGCCGTGGTCCTTGAGCACGGGCAGGTTAATAACGGCGTCGCAGACTTGGGTGAGCGTCTTGGCCACGAGGCTTCCCACGCTGCCGAAAACGGCCAAGTCCTCATCGAATCCCAGCACATCGTTTCCGAAACAGCGAATTCCGGAGCCACGCTCCACGATCTTGAAGTGCGCGCTCTCGAGGTCTGAATTCAGCCGGTCCCAGATGACGATTTCCTTGATGCCGGCTTGCTGGAGGCGCTCGCAGACGGCGTTCACCAACTCCGGCCGCGTGCAGTTCCCTCTGCCTGCAAGGCAGTTGACCTTTAGCCCTACCACCTCGCCCGGTCGCACGACCTTGCGCCACGCCTCGAGTGGCGAGTCGCAGTCATGCAAAGCCTGCATGGCGCGGTCCAGGCAGTTGACGAGCCGGGAGGAATCCAGGCTGGTGGGGGTGGAGCGGAGGTTAGGGTCGCGGGAGATGACTAGGCGAGATTGGGGAGGAACTGCGGCAAAGGTCACTTGGGAGCCGAGCCAACCCTGAACTCCACCTGCCAGCAGGGCACCGCCGACTGCAACCCCTCTTTGTAGGAAAGTGCGTCGAGTCTGCCTGTATGTGTCTGTAGGCATGGCACTATCTCGGATCTTCTGGGCGCGAGGGAGTCGGAGATTCCCCGCCCAGTTGGACGTCCTCAGGATGGGAGTGTAGCACTTTGAGAGCCAAACTGGGTCTGGGGTCGCGCGAAACCACGGAGTTTGCCCTGCACAACCTGCGGACTTCAGTCCCGAGGGCCGGTGCTACAAGCGGGCGCACAAGAGTTGCATCGCGACGTGCAACAGGATCATATGGGCGTCTTCGGCTTTTTGCATGTCGCGCACGGGGACGAGGACGGGGGTTCGCGCCGCAGCGGCGAGTTTTCCGCCATCGAAACCGCACAGGCCAACCGTGTGTGCGCCATGGCTGTTCGCGTAGTCGATGGCCTTGAGGACATTGCGAGAGTTGCCGCTGCCTGAGATGGCTACCACAAGGTCGCCGGGCTGAAGGAAATTCTTCAACTGCTCGACGAAAACATCCTCGTAGGCGACATCGTTGGCATAGGCTGTGATCGTGGCGAGGTTATCGTTTAGAGAGATCCCGCGGAAGCGTTTTGAGCGGCCGTAGGACACGCCTTTGTTTAGATCGCAAATGAAATGGGACGCAGTTGACCCGCTGCCTCCGTTTCCCATAAAGAACACCTGGCGATCATGGTGATAGGCGTCCTCGAGAAGGTGGATAAACTCTTCGAATCGCTCTCGAGAGACGCCCTCGAGGGCCTTGCTCAAGCTTGCGCAATAGTCTGCGAGGTATTCTTGAATCACGTTCTCGAATTATATCATTCCGGTTCGTTGATTAGGAATTCTGCCGCCGCCAACAAGGTGGGGACGGTCAGGCGAGGGGCAAGGGGCAGCGTTTCCAACGCGGATACGGGGGTGCCGGAGACCATGATCGCGGGACAACCCGCTGCATGTGCCGCCCGAAGATCGCTTTCAGTGTCGCCGACGAGGAAGGTACGCTCAAAATCGAAGTGGTGCTCCGCTTGGGCACGCCGAAGCAGTCCGGGCTTTGGTTTCCGGCACTCGCAACCATCCTCTGCGCGGTGGGTGCAATAGTAAACACTTAGTATCCGTCCGCCATGCGCTTCAACCTCGGCAATGAACCGGAGCGTGACTTCGTCGAGGTCGGCGGCGGACATCAGACCCTTTCCCACTCCTGCCTGGTTTGAGACGACGATGACCTGGTAGTTCTTCTCATTCAGAAGGCGTAAAGCCTCGAGAGCGCCGGGCAGGAAAACGAACTCTCCCCAACGGCTAACATAGCCGGAGATAATTCGACGATTGATAACACCGTCGCGGTCAAGCAGGACGAATCTAGGCATTTGCAGCATCCGCTTTTTTGTCAGCTACCGCGAATATGCTTGCCGTGAAGATACGGCACAGGTCGTCTGTAGGGCCCTGCTCGACTAGCTGGATGAAACTCAAACCTGCTTCGATGAGTTTCCAAAGGACAAAGCGGACTGCGCTTTTCACGCCATGAACTACCGGTCTAACACCCCCCACGCGAACATTTACAAAGCCCGTCATCTCCAAGACCTGCTTCAGGCTGGTAGGCGCGAAAGGAGTTTCGTGGGTAAAATCCATGAAGAAAAGGGGCAGAAAAAACGTGGCCGCGTTCGGTACTTGACACAGGAATCTGCCCCCAGGCCGGAGCGCAGTCCCTATGAGTTTGAGCAGCTCGAGAAGCTGGTCCTTTGGAAAATGCTCCAGCATATTGATGGAAGAAATGAAATCGAATTGACCCAAAGAGTCCCGCAGCATCGAACGTGCGTCCCCGCAAGCCAGGTTCCTGACCCCCGCAGCACGCCCTTCTTCCACCTGTTTCGGGTCCAGGTCCACGCCCATCGCCGACTCATAGCCGGCGCGTTGCATGAGGTAGAGGAACTCGCCGTTGCCGGAACCCACGTCCAGGATCCGGGCGTCCTTTTTCGCAGGAAGATAAGGAGCGTACAATTTGCGAAAGGCCGGCTCCATCGCCATCGCAAATGCGCGAGACCTGGAAGGGCGGAATGTGCGGGGCCGCAGGTCCGCGTACCTTTCGTAAGTTTTCACCGAGAATTCCCATTTTGAAGGTAGCGTCATAGGTAATTGCGCATTCTAAAAGGTTGTGGCGTCATCTGGCCCTGAGATCACTGCAAATAGCTGATGCCAAAACAATCATTCGGGGTGTTCTCAATCATAATATCTTCTGACAAAAAGGGGAAGTGAGCCTGCAGAATTTGGCCGACTGGGCGTGCAGGCTTTGCGAACTTTGCTTACTATGACATTCTGGGGGCGCGGGTTATTCAATTAGTCCACAACCCTGCACCTGGCCTTCCCGAAGGAGGTAGCGGGCTAGCGCATCCTGCCAAGGCGGGAGGAGGCCGAGTCCTTCGCCTTCCAGGCGTGTGTGTGCAAGTCGAGAGTTATGTGGCCGCACTGCCGGACGATCCGAGGCCGAGGTCGGGATAGCGGCCAGTGGAATGTGGCTTAGTCCTGCCTGGCGAAGGATCTCGCCCGCAAACTCGAACCAGGAGCAATACCCGTAGTTCGTTGCGTGATAGATGCCGGGTTTCCCTTTCATCACAATCCGTTCGAGTTTCTCGGCCAAGTCCACAGTGTAAGTGGGCGCTCCAAACTGATCGTCCACTACACGCAGTGGATTTCCCTGCCCGGCTCGCTCCAGGATGGTGCGAACGAAGTTCTTGCCCAGGGGGCCAAAGAGCCACGACGTTCTGACAATCCAGGCCGCCGGAAGTAATTCCGCGACGTACTTCTCGCCTTGCAGTTTGCTCGCGCCGTAAACGTTCAGCGGGTTGGGAGCGTCGTTTTCGACGTAGGGTGTAGGCTTGCGGCCGTCGAAGACGTAGTCGGTGCCGATGTAACACAAAGGGACAGAGGACTCGCGGCAGGCGATTGCCACGTTGCGGGTGCCTTCCGCATTCACCTGGAAAGCGACCTCGGGGCGCCGCTCGCAGTCGTCCACGGCGGTAAAGGCGGCGGTGTGGATCACCGCGTCGAGGCCAGCGCCTTGGATCGCTCCGCGCACAAGGCGGAGATTGGTAATATCGACCTCGGGCAGGTCCGCGCCGAGCACTGCGTGGCGGGCGCAGAGGAGGGCTGAAAGGTCTCGGCCCAACATACCGTTGCTACCTGTGATCAGAATTCGCACCTTCTCGACTCTCTCCAGGTCCATGCTGCGAGTCACTTCCATTGACTAGCTTCGACCAAGGGAAATGACCCCTAACCTGGTCCTCGCCGGCTAATGAAAGCGCCGTCGCGGGCCAGCCTCTTCCCCGCGGGAGCGGGCGACGTAGGTTGTTACGATGATCCTACAGTTGAGCGAGGGAGTTGCGACGGTTCTCATAGAACTTGCGGTAGTAATTCTTGTACTCTCCGCTCTTGGTTTTCTGCACCCATTCAGGGTGGAGGCGATACCACTCGACGGTTCGCAGCAACCCTTCCTCGAAGGTCACAGCGGGCTTCCAGCCCAACTCCGCGCGGATCTTGGCGCTATCGAGCGCATATCGGAGATCGTGTCCTGGCCGGTCCTCCACAAACTTGATTAGACCCTCGGGCTTGCGCAAGATCTGCAACAGCCTGCGCACCACACTCAAGTTTGTGAGGCCTTGCCCGTATCCGATGTTATAAATCTCGCCCGGGCGGCCTGCTTCAAGGACGCGGTCGAGAGCGCGGCAGTGATCCTCCACAAAAACCCAATCCCTCTCATTCAGCCCGTCGCCGTACACGGGAAGCGGCTTGCCTTCAAGAGCGTTAGTAATCATCAGCGGCAGAAACTTCTCCGGGAACTGGTACGGACCGTAGTTATTCGAGGAACGCGTCAATAGAGCAGGGAAACGGTAGGTCTGCCAGAAACTTCGGACCAACAGATCCGACGCCGCCTTGCTCGCCGCATAGGGGCTGTTAGGTTGAAGAGGAGCGCTTTCATCGGCGGCCATCCCATGAGGCAGACTTCCGTAGACCTCGTCGGTGGACACGTGCACGAAGCGGGTGAGCTTAGCTCGGCGCGCGGCTTCCAGCAGCGACCAGGTACCCTCGACGTTGGTGCGAATAAACTCGCGCGCATCGGCGATGCTCCGATCGACATGAGTTTCCGCGGCAAAGTGCACCACTGCGTCGACATGCTGTTCCAGGACATCCCGTACCGCGTCGGCATCGCAAACGTCGCCCCGGACGAATTTGTAAGCGGAGTGCGATTGGAGATCGGAGAGGTTATCCAGGTTTCCTGCGTAGGTTAACTTGTCAAAATTAACCACCGCGCTTTCAGGATGGGCGCTGAGAAAGTAACGAACGAAATTGGAGCCGATGAATCCGGCGCCTCCCGTGACCAGAATCTTCAAAACTCACACTCCCAGGCTTAAGAGACTCTATTCGCTCCCCCTTGCGCAACGAGGTTCGTGGCGCGCAAGAGAGAGTCGAAGGTCCCGGCGTCGGTCCACCAACCATCCAGCATACTGTAGGTAAGGGCGCCATCAGCCAGGAACTGGTTGTTCACATCGGTGATCTCGAATTCTCCCCTGGTGGAAGGCTTCAGCTTTCGGATGCGGTCGAACACCGTGGCATCATACATGTAAATGCCAATCACGGCGTACGGTGACTTGGGCTCCTTGGGTTTTTCCTCGATGCGCACGATTCGCTCACCTTCAAACACCGGGACGCCGAAGCGCTGCGGATCGGCAACTTCCTTCAGAAGGATATGCGCGCCCCTAGCCTGTTTCCTGAATTGCGCGCCCGCGGCGATAATATTCGTCTCAATAATATTGTCGCCGAGAACTACACAGATCTTCTCGCCGGCTGCAAAGTACTCCGCCAGGCGGAGGGCGTCCGCAATCCCGCCTTCGCCTTGCTGATAGGTATAGTTGATATGCTGGAGGCCGAAGTCCTTGCCATTGCCCAGCAGGCGCAAGAAGTCACCTGCATTCTGTCCTCCCGTCACCAGGAGGATATCCGTGATCCCGGCATTCACCAACGTCTGGATGGGATAAAAGATCATGGGGCGGTCATACACGGGAAGCAGGTGCTTGTTGGTAACCCGCGTGAGCGGGAACAATCGGGAACCGATCCCACCCGCCAGTATGATGCCTTTCATGCGGCTGCACTCCTGGATGGAGCTCCGGAAATAGTGGCCTTGGATCCGATGCCCAGCACGACCGCAAAAAGCAAGGCGTTGGCCGGGATCTGCAGATTAAAATCCATCGTAGAGTGAACGAGCAAGGCGGCGATGCTCCCTATACACGCCAGAAGCACGGAGCGGCGATAGGGGTTTCGCGCTCCGGCGTAAGCCAGGATCATCCTGATCAGCAGCCACAGGATGGGGAGGAAGAGCAAAAGCGCGCCGGCGATTCCCGTGTCAGTAGCCACTTCCAGATAATCGTTGTGCGCGTGGTCGACCTGGAGTTCGAGCAAGGAAGTCTGATAGCGGCGGAAGGCCACCGGAAATGTTCCCAACCCTGTACCCACGGCAGGATAATCCCTGAGGATGCCGTCGACCTGCTTCCAAATGGATATGCGGGAATAAGGGTTTTCAATGCCCCCGGGTGAGATCATTTCGAATCGCTTGACCACGGGGTCGAGGCCAATCCAAACGGCGTAAGTCATCGAACAGGCTATAACCAGCAAGGTCATAACCATCCAGGTCCGACGCCCTTCTCCCAGAAGGCCCAACAGGCCCATTAGAATTAGACCTGTCAATACTGAGAAAATACCCATGCGCGAGCGCGAAAAGACCACGCCGATGAGCAGCAAGATCACGATGAACGCGTAGAAAACTAGCCGTGGGTCAAATCCAGTCCTGCCGGGCCGCCCGCGCCACCTTTCGGCACCACCTTGGCCGGGCCGGGATTGCAGGTTGTAGAAGACCATCATCGCCGCAAAGGGGATCACAAGCTCCAGCAGCCCGGCAAAGTGATTGTGATTGATGTAAGTCCCGGTGGCTTCCTCGGTGTAGAATTGCTTCGTAAAGCCAAAGATCTTCTGGTAACCGGTCAGATACTGGACAATCCCATAGCCGGCTTCAAATGTTCCCAGCACGATCAGGCCGGGCGCCAGGATACTCCTGCCTTCTTTGGGCTCAAAGGAATAAGCGGCCAAAATAAAGGCTGCCAGGTAGGCGAGCAGTTTGAAGAAGCCGAAGAGCGTGTCGTGAGGGTAGATGCTCAGAGTTGCCCAGTGCGCAGCCCCCGGGGCGAGGGCAGCTTGAACGTCAAAGAACAAACGGTTCGGCGAGAGCCAGGATACGATTTTTCCCGGAAGGGGAATCATCTGTATAAGGACGAGGGCCAGGAACGGAAAAATCCACAGCGGAACAGGGAGGTCTATTTTCCCTTCGCTAGTTTGTTTGATCAGCACCACCGCGGATAAGAGGAAGAGAGCAGCCTCCATGGCGCTATATATGGGAGGTTGCACAGCCCCGAAGGCCAGGATGGACCCTGCAATGACCAGCAGAAGACTCCATTGAATGATTCGCTTCACTTATTCACCTCGAAAAGCCAGCCTAAGAATCGCGGACCTCACAATCGGAGGTTCGCCATAGTGACGCACAAAACTCTTCCCTTCGTTAAATCAGGTTCGAAACCTGCGCCGTGCTCAGACCCGTCAGGGGTGGAATAAGTTGGCCCAGGACGACAGTCTTACCTTAATAGGCGTTCTTGCTGAAGAAGCCCCGCCACAGGGTCAGCCAGATAATCTTCATATCAAACCAGAGCGACCAATTTCGCAAGTAGTAAAGGTCATGCTCCACACGTTTGGCAATGGAGGTATCGCCACGCCAGCCATTCACTTGCGCCCAGCCTGTAATCCCCACCTTCAGGTAATGGCGAGTATTGTACTGAGCAACGTCATCCTGAAACTTCTTGACGAAGTAGGGTCGCTCGGGCCGCGGGCCGACCACGCTCATCTCGCCTTTCAGCACGTTGAAGAACTGGGGAAGTTCGTCGAGGTTCGTGGCCCGCAGAAAGGCGCCCAACCTGGTCCTTCGTGGGTCATTGCTGGTGGTCCAACGCGTGTCGCTCTCTCCCGGATTGCCCGCGCTCATAGTTCGAAACTTGTATACCCGAAACAATCGTCCGTTTAAGCCCACACGTTCCTGGGCAAAGAAAACCGGCCCTGGAGAGGTCAGGCGAATGGCCGCCGAAATCACTAACATCAACGGCGCCGCAAGGATAGCAACGACCGCCGCAAAGACTAGATCAAAGGTGCGCTTCAGAATTGTGTAGGCGACCGCCTCGGAGGGTGTGGCTCTCAGGTCCAGCAAAGTGGTCTCGCCGGAATGGAAGATGGTATTGCGAAATGAGATACCCGGCCCCAGATCCAGGATCGCTCTTACGGGGACGCTCAACCGCTCCAACTGGCGAACGAGAGTGGAAGCCTCCACAAGGCGCGGGAGAGGGACGGCGATCAGCACATCGTCGGGGCGGGGATCTACGGCCATGGTCTCGATCGCCTCGAGTTCGAACAAGGGCTTGCAACCCGGACACGGGGTTTGTCCCGGCAAGCGGACGAATCCCTCCAGGCTGCACGGGATCACCATGGACCGGAGGAAGGAGTGGACTGCTCGCTCGGCGTACTCGTCGGCTCCTACCACCAGCAAGCGGGAACAATTCTCGCCCTTTCGCCGCAGGCTGTCGAGGTAGGCTCGAAATGCTACCTGGGCCGCGATGATCAGGAAGAAGAGCAGCACTCCGCTGTAGACGACGAAGAGGCGGGAGAAGCTGACATTCCGGTAGAAGAACGAAGCGGCAGTTACCGCGGTGTAGCAGGCCGTGCTGGCTACAAGAGCGCGACGGGCGGCGTCCCGGGCCGGAAACAAGTGCTCCACACGGGCGAGGTCGAAATGCTCGACGACCACGGACCAAGCTAGGACCGCCAAAAGCAGCAAGCCGAAATAGGCGTGAGGGCCTATGTCCCGCACTTCGCCCGGCACGGGAATGAAGCCGGTAGCAAAACGCAGATAAGCTGCGACCCCAAAGGCTGGAAGCGGCAGCATTAACACCGACAGCCGAAGTGCGAACTCGATCTGGTTGAGACGTCGTCGGATCAACGCTTTAGTTCCGGTACCCTTTAGGATACTTCTGCATCCACGCCCAGGCTGACCGAATGATGTTCTTAAGGTCAGAGTGCCGGGGTTGCCATTTCAACTCCCGGCGCAGTTTTCGTGCGGTCGCAACCAGGACCGCCGGGTCGCCGGGGCGTCGTCCGCTCACTTGGACTTCGAACTTGCGTCCAGTGATCTCCTCGACGGCTTTCAGAACCGCCCGAATCGAATATCCTTTACCGTGACCCACATTATATATCCGCGAACCCAGTTTTGAAAGAGAGTGCAGGGCAAGGATGTGAGCCTGAGCAATATCCAGAACGTGCACGTAATCCCGCACACAGGTGCCGTCCGGGGTCGGATAATCGTCGCCGTAAATCTGGAAAACGCCTTTCGAGCCGGAGGCGGCCGCAAACAAACAGGGCAGAAGATGGGTCTCCGGCCGATGGTCTTCGCCGAACTCGGCCGTCGCCCCGGCGGCATTGAAATACCTCAAGGCAACAGACTGAATTCCGTATGCCTTGTGGTACCAAGCCAGCGCCCGTTCGATCACGAGTTTGGTCTCGCCATAGGGATTCACGGGACCGGTCGGATGATCCTCCGGGATTGGAACTATTTTAGGCTCGCCATAAACGGCGGCACTGGAGGAAAAGATCAGCCGTCCGATCTTCAACGATGTGATGACCTCCAGAAGCGCGAGCGTGCCGCTGACGTTGTTGGAATAAAACAAATGAGGATTGCGGACCGACTCCTCCACTAGAGCGCTGGCCGCAAAGTGCATGACGGCATCAATGCGGTACCGTTTACACACGCGCTTGAGTTTTGCGGTATCCGCAAGGTCTCCCACCACAAGTCGAGCGCCCCTGGCTACCGCTTGGCGGTGTCCCGCGCTGAGATTGTCATAGGCGACCACCTGATTACCTTGCCTGACCAGTTCCGCGGCGCAGACACTGCCCACGTAGCCCGCTGCGCCTGTAACGAGAATGTTCATAGCTTAATAAGCTCCTCGCCGATTCACGACTTTGCCCACTTGCGCCGCTCGGGTGCAGGGGGTGGAATCAAAATGCCTTTCTCTGCGTCTCCGAGGCTCCGCCGTGAGGTTCCGACATTATCATGCCTTCAGCTTGACCTTCTCCCTCCAATAGTCTGTGAGCTCGCGCAGTGTATCCGTCAGTTTGCGACGAGGTTCCCAGCCGACCGCAAGTTTGGCTTTCGAATAATCACCCCAAATCTCAGCCGCGTCGTGCTTGCGGAGTGAGGGCTTGTCGACCGAGACTTGAATTGGTTTCGAGGCGCAGGAGGTCAGCAGGCCCAGAACGCTTCTTATCGAGATGCAATGGCCCGAACAGAGTTGGTAGACTTCGCCTGGGGCGCCGTGTTCCAGCAGATCGAAGTAGCCCCTCACGATGTCGCGCACGTCGGTGAAGTCGCGCGCAGCATCGAGATTTCCGGCCACGACCGTGGGCGGGCGCAAACCCAATTCGATTTCCGCCACCTGCCGGGCAAGGTTTGAGCAGACGAATCTTGAGGACTGGCGAGGGCCGGTGTGATTAAAAGGCCTGACGAGGACAATGGGAAGCCCATAGCTTCGGAAGAACTGCAACGCCAGGATCTCCGCGGCCGCCTTGCTTCCCGCGTAAGGATTGACGGGGCGAGGTTCCATTTCTTCCCGCAGCGGCAGTTTCTCCCTAGGAACCATGCCGTAGACCTCGGCGGAGCTTACCAAAAGAAATCGACACTCCATCCCCGCCCGAAGCCAAGCGGAGAGAAGGTTGAGGGTGCCCATGAAGTTCACCTGGTAGGTCCGCTCCGGGTCCTCGAACGACTCCGCCGGCGAAGAAAACGCGGCAAGGTGATAGATGCGTTGGGGCTTGAGTGACTCGATCACTTCGCGCACCCGGCCGATTTCGCGCAGATCCGCGCCAACGATATTGAGACGTTCCTTCATGTGCTGAAGGTTGGCACAGTCGTCATCGGGAGCACGAAGGCCAATGACTTCCTCGTCTTTTCCCAGCAGGTATTCTGCCAGGTGAGAGCCTGCGAACCCAGCACAACCTGTAATGAGCGTCCTCATTTCGCCTCTAGCCGCGCCAGATCCTCGTCCACCATCATTTTGACCAGGCCGTCGAAACTCACTTTGGGTTTCCAGCCCAATTCCTGCCGCGCTCTGCTGGAGTCTCCGAGCAGGTGATACACCTCCGCCGGGCGTAGCAAAGCCGCGTCCGTTTCAACGTAATCCCGATAATCCATGCCCAAGTGGCCAAAGGCGACTTCCAGAAGTTGGCGTACGGAATGGGCCACTCCGCTGGCCACAACGTAATCTTTCGGTTCGTCCTGTTGGAGCATCTGCCACATGGCCTCGACGTAATCGCCGGCGAATCCCCAGTCACGCTCAGCGTCAAGGTTTCCCATCTTGAGCTTTTTTTGCTGGCCCAGTTTGATCCGCGCCGCGCCGTAACTCGCCTTTCGGGTGACAAATTCCAGGCCGCGCCGAGGCGATTCGTGATTGAACAGAATTCCTGAGCAGGTGAAAAGGCCGTAACTCTCCCGGTAATTGACGGTGATCCAGTGGCCGTAGAGCTTGGCCACGCCGTAGGGGCTGCGAGGGTAGAAGGCCGTGTTTTCATTTTGCGGACTCTCGCGGACCATGCCGAACATTTCACTCGAAGAGGCTTGGTAGAACCGTATTCTGGGATTCACCAGGCGGATCGCCTCCAGCATCCTGGTCACCCCGAGGGCTGTGAATTCGCCGGTCAGAGTCGGCTGGTTCCAGGAGGTCGGGACAAAAGATTGGGACGCCAGGTTATACACTTCCTTTGGTTCGCATTGCTGGATGGCGCTGATCAGTGAATTCTGGTCAAGCAGATCCCCGGGAATAAGCTCGATCTTGTCTTGCAAGTGGTACAGCCTTTCGAAGTTTACCGTGCTGCTGCGCCGGACCAAGCCGCAAACGCGATATCCCTTGGAGAGCAGGAACTCAGCCAGGTATGACCCGTCTTGCCCTGTAATTCCCGTGATCAGAGCAGTGTTCATGAGGTTCCCTCTTTCGCGACGCTTCTGCAGAGGTCGGGAGTGAGGAGCCGGAAGCAAGAATGAAGTACCCGAATCCCTTCACGCCTACCTACGCGCCGGAAAACTCAGCAAGTCACGACAAGCCTCGCAGGGACGACAGAATCATTCCAAATATACCGCGCCTCGCGGACGACGTGGTTCTTTCTTTATGCCTGTACCCTACGCCGAAACCTCGCCATGGGCCCAACTTGGACGTAGTCGTGCGTCAGCGATAATACGTTCTTGGTGTAGGGGTGCTCGACAAAGACCTGCTTAATTGACCTCAGCAAGTCTCTGGGCACAGCCGCAAGTATCTTTTCTTCAAGACTCTCGGTGTCTATCTTCAGAACGTCGATTTCTCCTCGCCGCTCGAGGATCCCGCGAAGCACGCCTCCCACCTCCCGACATGGGACGCGAATTTTCGTCTCGTGCCCCGTTCCAATCCCCCCGTAGCGGCCGGTGTCCTCAAATCCCATTTCGGCCTCACCGTCCCACAAAGCGATCGCCATGGGGTAGAATTCATACCGGCCCATGAAGTGTTCGAGGTTCTTCAGAAGCTTGCCGCAATTCACGGGCTGCGGCTCGAAAAGATATGCAAACGCCTCGCGATTTCGAGTGAGGAAGTAGAGGGCACTAATGCCGATGTTTGATCCGATATCAACAACTGTTCTTATCTGCTCACCGCATTTGTAGTCCTCACGGCAAAAAACCTCTGAAACCGTGAGCATGTCATGGTGCGAATAAATCACGGGACGAACCACCCCGAGAGGAGTCCGGATGGGCATCGTTACCGGATATCGCCCCGACTGAAAAAGATACCGGGAGAGGCCAGCGAAGGGGCGTTCGTATTTGAGAAGGCTGTTCTTCAGCGCGCGGTAGCTTCGCCATTGAAAGATGCCCGTGAACACCCTTTTCAGAGTTCGATTTCCTAGCATCCCCCGATACTCCCCAAGTGCCCGTTTCTAGATTCCAGCACTTTATGGTTTATGAAGGCAGCCAACTCCGACTTGAAACGCGGAACATCGAAGCGTTCCGCTTGGCCACGAATAAAGGCAGGCGAAAAGCGACTTTCGTTTTCCTCGAAAGACCGAATCGACTCGATCAGTGAGCTGGCGGATTGTTCGGCGAAGAACACACCTGTCGATACTTCGGGGTCGCAAGGATTCATTGGGAAGCCGCCAACCACAGTTTCCAAGGCCCCACCCCGGCCGAAGGCGATCACAGGCCGGCCAAAAGACTGGGCTTCGACGGGGACAATCCCGAAGTCCTCTTCGCCCGGGAACAGCAGGGCGCGGCAATGCGCATAATTCTCACGAACTTCCTGGTCAGGCAAGTGTCCCAGAAACTTGATGGTAGGGCCAGCCAGACTCCGCAGGTGCTCGTATTTTTCACCTTCTCCAACAATACGCAGAGGGCGCCCGAGCCGGTTGCACGCCTCGATCGCGAGATCGACGCGCTTGTAGTCCACGAGTTGGCCGACTACCAGATAGTAGTCTTCAACTTGCGATGAAATATACCCCGTGGAGACGGCAACGGGCGGATGGATCACCGTCGCCTCCCGGCGGTAATGTTTGCCGATCCGGGCCGCAACATTCCGGGAATTCGCCACAAAATGGTCAACTCGCGCAGCGGCGGCATAATCCCATAGACGCATGTAATGCGCCGAGAGAGAGAAAGTCAAGCGCGCGACTGGTCCCATTCCTTCCCCGGTGCGATACTGATGGTACATATCCCAGATGTAGCGCATGGGTGTGTGGCAATAGCAGATGTGGCAAGTATGAGGTCGAGTTAGAACGCCCTTCGCCGCTCCGGATTCTGAACTGATCACCAGGTCATAATCGTTCAGATTGAACTGCTCGAGCGCCAGAGGGAAGAGAGGGAGGAGTTTCTTATAGTGGAGCTTGACACCCGGCATTTTCTGAAGAAACGAGGTGGTGAAATTGCGCGAGCGCAGCGACGGAGGAAGCGCCTCCGGATCGAGAACCAAGGTGAAGAGATCGGCCTGCGGGAACATCTCGGCCAGGGCTTCCACGACGCGCTCCCCGCCCCGGAACTTTACGAACCAGTAATGCACAATGGCCACCCGAACACTCGCGAGGGGGTCCGGCTTCTGCGCGCCTGGAGTTTGCCGGCTCACGGAGCTGTCTTCGTCGGGTCGTTTGGGATCATCCATAAGTGCACCTGGCAAATTGCGGCAGGATCAGGGGCGTTCCACAATCGATACAGATTGGCGACCCGCTCTAACCTCTACCGAAGATGTTGGAGTCAAACGCAGGTCGTAAACTTGGTAGATGTCTAAGCGATCGTCCCGGTCTTCGGTTTTGACCACCCGCGCGCCTACGCCTTGTCCATTCACCTCGAGGAGCAGGCCTTTCGAGCAGAGCATAAGCACACGGTCTCTAGCGACCTCCAATGTCGGCCCGCGCTCGCCCCCTTCGCTCGCGTTCAGCAGGCTGGCTTCGTTGAGAGAGCCGCCTTGCCGCACCGGGGGCGGACGGCGAAATCCGGGAATCGGGTCGCTATCGCCCAGGGCTGTATAGAACGGTACTTTGGGAAAGTAGTATTCGAAGATCCGGCCGTTCAGGCAGTCTGGTGGTCCAAGCTGTATAAAGAGCACCGCCGAATCACCTTGCAGAAGGAGCCTCCGGATCTCCTTGAAGTATCTCTTCTTCACCGATTGGTCGAAGCGTAGCTGGTCATACACGCAGGAAATAAATGAGCGGTTCAACGCCTCAGGGACAAGTCTGGACAGTCTGGGAGATTTGGATGCGACCTTGGGTTCGGGCAACCTGGGGATAAGGAAGAAAACACCCCCATTCGCGAGAATGGCCAAGAACAGGAGGAGCCAAAACTGGTTCTTGCCGCTTCGATTCGGCGCGGAGAGGGTGAGGACAGCCCGCCTCGAAACCAGCAGAAGCAGAGGTGGCAGGCAGGCCAGGCAGTGGGAGACCCTCCCAATGTAAAGCAGGCTGAAAAACAGTAGAAATGGAACGGCCCAGACAACCAGAAGTAGGGCTTGGTCCCCTTCTAACTGATCCGCTTCCCTGTTGGGCCTGAGCAGCATGCACAGGACAGCGAGAACAACTAGAAACGGTAACAACCCCAGCGCCAAGCCGCCGACCAACTTTATCAACATCCAGATGTGCTCCGCTGGTGAAGCGCCGAAAAAGATGTTCCCCCTCTTAAGAGCGTCGGAGAATTGGGTACCCACAAGCCCGCTGTACCTGCTGTAGCCGCCAGCGGAAATGACTGTGGGAATGTACCACGCGGCATAGACAAGCAACGCGGATGAGAATGCGAGCGGAGCCCAGCGCCGGCAAGCCCTAGAGCGCCAGAATGGAAAAAGGAAGAGGGGGGCGAGCAGAAGAAGCTGGTCCGGTCTAAGTCCCGTGGCCAGCCCATACACTCCCCCGGCGCATGCTGCCATTAACGCGCTTGGTGATCTCAACAACAGAAAGACCGATAGACCAACCGCCAGGCTGCTGAAGCCGGCCGCGGCATAGATTTCCCCGATTAGTCCATGGAACCACACGAGGGGACACGTAGCCCACACAGTGGACGCTAGCAGCGCTGTGCGCCGGTCATACATCGAAAAGGCAAGGAGGAACATCAGCACCGATGAAAGGGCAGAGAAGAGCGCGGAGAGCGTTGTGAGTGTCAAGTTGTCGTCATGGACAAGCCGGAACAGCGTTCTTGCCAGTCCGACGTAGACAATATACCCCGGTGGCTGGGGCTGGTCGTGGCTGATATCGAAGTGGTGAATAGCGAGCGCAAATTGGACGGGGTCCCAACCGGATAGCAAACTGGACCGTAAGGGGATTCTCGTGGCGAGGCAGAAACAGAAAAGGACTACGCTCCCCACGATGAGAAAACGCGAATTGGACCCTCGCTGTCGGCTGCCAGCGCCTTCCAGGATGAGCGGCGTGCTGGCGGCAGCTACAGCATTCCCCGAAACAGGCTTCATGGCATAACCTTGCTCAGGCCCCCAGTGCCTCCCGATACACCTCGCAGTGCCTGCGTGCAAATTGCTCCCAGGAGAAGAGCTTGGCTCGCTCCAGACCTTTCGAGCGCAGTGTTTCTTGAAACTGGCTTGATCTTAGAACTCTTTCTATGGCCATTGCAAGGTCTTCGACACTCGCTGGTTCAAAATACTCGGCCGCTTCCCCCGCCACTTCGGGCAGGGAAGCAGCCCGCGAGCAGACTACCGGCGTCCCGCAGGCCATAGCCTCCAAAACAGGCAGGCCAAAACCCTCGATCAAGGACGGCATCACCAATATCTCGGCCGCCGCATACACCCACGGAAGGTCCTGGTGAGGGACATGCGGAGCGAAGATGACTCGCTCCTCGAGCCCCAAACGCATGGATTCATCCACTAAACCCGCCTTCCATTTTCGGTCATCACCAAGGATCACCAATTGGAGATCAAAATCACTGTGAGCGCATATTTGAGCGAATGCCCGGATGAGGGTTTTAACGTTCTTGTGGGGTTTTAGATTGCCGACAAAAAGTATATAAGGCCGACTAACGCCCAGCAAAAAGGAGACGCGGCTAAAAGCCTCCTTGCGGTCGTGTGGGCGGAAGCGTTCGCTGACCCCCAGGTAAGCCACACTCACTTTTGAAGGTGAAACCGCGAGGTATTCAACGATCTGCTGCTTTGTGAATTCTGAATTGGCAATGATGCGATCAGCTTTCCTCGCCACCAGGTGGAACATCGGCCGAGCATAGAATCGCGCAGCAAGAGTTCGCCGGAAACTCGGGCCCGTTAAATGAATAACATCGTGAATTGTCACTACCAGGTTGCCTCGATACAGCAGTGAGGCGTTATAGTGCGGGCTGTGGAGCAGTTGAGCGTGCCGTGCGAGACGCGCTATTTCCCATTGCTCGCTCAGGCTGTAAATCGGCGACCTGGCTGCGACGAATCGGAACCTGGCGGGCGGCAGGCCATCCACGGCTTCCCGCCGCTGGCAAATCACTTCAAACACGTATTCGTTCTCCAAAGCTGCCAGGTGCGCGAGCAAGTTCCTGAGATAGGTCCCGATACCGGAATGTTCGAACATTCTGGCATCAATTGCAATTACGCGCTCCATCTTTTCGCGATTCATTGACCAGGAATAGGGGACGAATCCAAACGGTAGTTCCCTTCCAGTTTGACCGTTGATCTGGGACTCGCCTGATCCAGACGTGAAAATACACCTGCGCCCATAAGATTGTCGCGGATAAAAAAAACAGGTATCACAGAGGGATTCCCGCTCCCGCCCCCCACCGAAATATCAACTGGGAATGGGTGAAGTCCAACCAGGCGATTGCCTTCGACGAGGGTGAGTGGAGCGATCTTTGGATCGTCCTGATACACGAAAATGGCTGCACTTCCGGGAGGCTGCTCGACGTTCGAACGCACCGTGTTATTCGAGATCTCACAGAAACCGGGGTCGCCGGGCGCCAAGGAGTAGTTGCGCCCCGCCCAAATGGCTCCATGCACCCGGGTAGCAACCACATCAAACAGGAAGTCATTACCGGAAATCACCACGATATGCTTAGGGTTCGCATCGGAAAGGAACACCGTGACATTTCGCAAGGTGTTGTCTTTGAAAACGAATCTCTCCGGCAACCCAGTCGTTGAACTAATGAAGCAGGGAGAGGTATCGAGGCACGTAAAGTGGTTGTCCACGACTTGCGTGTCCCGATCATTGGGCGCACTCTGGCCAGGCGTATAGGTGCGAAGCAGTGGTTTAGCCCAGCTACTGGAGACCACGGTGTTCCCGGTTATCAGAACGTCCCGGTTGTAAAAGAAAGTGGAGATGGCCCCATTGGCTCCGTCTTTTATGTAGTTGTTCGAGAAGACGACGGAATTGTTCCCTTCTGAGTCGAGGCAAACGTCGCCGCAGGTCTCGATGATATTGCTGGAAGCGACTATGCCTTCGCCCATGCCGCCCCAGATCCCCGCTCCCCCGACATCGGTGATCTTGTTGCCAATGAAGGAGAGATCGTGGACGCCGCGCCTGTTCGTCACAGCACCCTGGCCAGTCTTGGGGTTCGCGTCACCACCCCACCACTGAAAGCCATGTATGAAGCCCTGGATGAAGTTGTCACTGGCGACGACGACGTCTGTGAAAGTGATGTTAACGGCTGCTCCGGAAGCAGCATCATTCCTGGATGAGACCGCGGTGTTCCCGATTAACTTGATTTCCGCCGAGGAGTTCAATTCGCTCAGGCGGAGGTTGTTGGTATGGCACCCCGTCACCTCGACCTCCCGCGCCCCATCGACGCGCACTAGTACGGACCCGGGCGACTGGGAGGGCGCTTCCGCGCAGAGATCCGATGCCTTCAGGTTGTAAACGTTCTTTCCGGAAACGAAGGGTCCAGGTGATGGAAGGTTCAAAGTGATCAAGGAAGCGCAGCCATCACCCACAACCAAATTGCCATTCTGAACAACGATTCCGGCTTTCCATGTCGTCGCCGCAAGGAGGTGCAGAACATGATTGGAGGAGAGGTTGACTTGCGTTTCCACGGTTCCTGACCGGCCGACTCGAATTTCTCCGGCTTCTCTGCCAAGATCTGAATCCGCAGCATTGATCTGTGCGCCCAGGTCGTTTCCTGGGAAACGGTCGGCCCACCGGATGTTTCCAATGTCCGTGGGTAGCCCGGAGGGCCGGTTCCCCTGGGGCGCAGTTTTAAGTTGCCTGATCAAGCTTGGTGCGGCATGGGTGGCTTGGGGTTGGATCTTGCGCACGCCGGTCGGCCAGCCACGGAGGCCGGAAGCCTCCGCGGGGCCAGAGTGCAAACAAAGAACCGTGGCCACAAGGGTGAAGGCGAACCGCAGACTGCCGAGCGTGCTGACCGGCCGCATGGTGCGAAAACGTGAAAACACAACGAGACAGGGAGACGACTGGCGCATGCTTGGTTTTTTCCTTGGTTCCAGACTATGCTCGTGTAAATCCGGGTGACATCTTTCGCGTTTTTCCGCCCACGACCTGTTGCCGGGGCCGGGCTGCATGCATTGCAACGATTTCTCGCTCGCTCATCGGTTCGCACCAGATGATCGCTACGAGAAACCAGAAATAGAAATTCGAAGGGAAACAGTCAAGGTAGGGGATGAACAGACAAGCGAACGCGATCCCGGCGACACCCAGGAAGGTGGCCAGGAACAACCCTCTCCGTTCGCGATTTCCCTTGACCGCGCGGTACCTATGGTGGCTTTCGAATAGCGACAGGCCGATAATAGCCAGGAGGCTAACAAGGCTGGCGCCCCCGCGAAGATAGAATGTCCTCAGGTAGTATGTTTCTGGCTCCAGAGCCTGATTGCGCGATTCAAATGTGCCAAAGACGTACTCGGCCGGCTCAAACCGTTTGATCGCGTCCTCGGCCAGAATAACGCTCGTGTAGTGAGAAGTGGCGCTTTCCTCCCTGAAATTTGATAGTCTCTCGACGCGCTCGACCAGGAATCTGGCAACCCCGACATTGGGAAATGCGTAATAGAGTCCAGCGACCAAGACGGCGACCGCAATTACGGTCATTGCACTCTTTATCCTGTCTTTTGTAAAGAGCACCAGGTTGATCGTGGTGAAGACCATCGCAAAATTGGCGCTCAGGGATATGGTCGCTGCGAGCGCGCACAGGCACAGGACTAAGAACGCGATAACTTTGGGAGACCACCTTATTGCCCGTTCAGCCAGAAAGGCCAGCACGGTCGCAATCGTCAGCATCATGAACACCCCGAAATCGTTCGGAGACCCAAAGATTGAGCCATAGCGGGTGTACATTCCACCGTACCCGAAGCCAGTTCGCCGGCCTGCGAACATTTCAATGCCCAGGAATATAAGGGAGAGTAAAACCAAGGGAATGAATGTGCGGAGATACCTGATGGAGCTTTCACGCCGCAAGACAAAAGGCAACAGAAGCACGAAGGGAACATACTCCAGCGGGTATCTCATCGCGGTGAGGACAATATCAATCATGCTGCCGCGTGCGTAAATCAAGGCAAGAGTCGGCAAGGCGAGATAGACCAACGTCAGAAGGACGAGGATCATTCCTCGAGGGGTAAACCACAAAGGCATATTGCGGTCGAACCGCGGTCGCGTTAAGGCCCTGAAAGCAAACACTCCCACAAAACCTAGCCACACAATATCCTTGATGACTTTCACCCAGTTCGGAGCGTCCTGGTCGTAGATCGTCGTGGAGGGGTTCCCCCACCCCATCACCCATCTCGAATAATAGTAGATCACGGTGAACGCGAGATAGGCATTCATGAGGTTGGGCTTCAGGAAGAACTCCCGGTCCAGGAATGAGTAAACGAAAAGGATTCCAAGCAACCATGCGGTCCCGTCATTATGCGAGTAGTAGTTGTACGCGGCCCCGAAAAAGAAAGCGACCCGAAGCAAGTGAAAGGCGAATATCTTCCACGTGGCTGATTTCAGCGCCCTTCCTTCCAATTGCAGTTGGTCGTGATCTTCCGTGCGAGTAATCGCCTCGGAACCGTAAGAACGCGCCACTCTCTCCACCCGTCCTCCTACATTATTGGAAGCTCGAGATTCGAAATTCGATAATCGAATTCAAAACTCGACAGACCTGATTTTGTCCGGCTGCTGGATATCCGAATTTCGAGCTTTGATGCCGATTAATCACCCTCGCCGTAAATTCGGGCGAGTTCAGAACAGGATCGCCGGATGTTGAAATCTGTCTGCTCGATCATGCCCAGTCCCATCTGTTTCTCCAATCGTCCACTCTGGAGCAGTCTCAACAAGGTCGCAGCCCAAGGCTTCGGGCCGTCGGACAAAGAAAGCCGTTCCACGCCCCCAGGCACCACGCTCGCTTCAGCAGGGACTGCACTGGAAGCGAGGCTGTGAAGCCCCGCAGCCTGGGCCTCGGTCAAAACGATTGCTAAACCCTCTTCCAAGGACGGTAAAGCAAACACGTCCATTGCCGAGAGCATCAAGCGAGGGACGTCGGACCGCTGACCGGCGAAGACGACATTCTTGTCCAAGCCAAACTCCCGCGCCATGGCCTCGATTTTGGGGCGCATCGGGCCGTCGCCCACCAATAAGAACCTCACCTCGGGTCGTACTTTCAGGATCTCCCGGCCTACTTGCAACAAGAAGGCCTGGTTTTTTCTGCGCTCAAACAGGCCCACGTGTCCTACGACCGGAGCGTCGACCGGAATTTCAAACTCCCTTCGCGTTTCTTCTCGCGATGGAAGAGTCCGAAATTGGTCCAAATTGATTCCGCAGTGAAGCACGCGAAAGCGTGGGTCCGACCTCCACTGGGAACCGAACAGGAATCTCGCAGCCGCCTCGGAACAAGCCAAGCCCGCGGTCGCATACTTTTGCACCGCGGTCCGCATGGCTGCTCGCCAGACGCCTCTCAAAAGGGAGCGCGGATGGAGGTCGTTGCTGTTGTGGCTGTGCGCAAGGCGTTTCGGAACACCTTCAAGCATCGCCTCCCGCAGCACCACCCCCGAAGGCAAACCCACGTGGGAATGCACGACATCATATCGCTCCACGCGAAGGAGTTGGCGAAACCGCCGAGGGAAGGTCGCCAGGTTGGACCTGAGGGGGCAGAGTATCACGCGCCCGCCCAACGCCGTGACCTCCTCGCAAAGGCTTGCTGACGGCGGCCAGAGGCAGCAAAAATCGGACTTGATACGATCGCGGTCGATCTGCCTTGTGGCCTTCAGCAGCCAAGCCTCGGCGCCGCCGCCCGGTACGGCGCGCACGACTTGGAGGACCCTTACTGGTCGGTTAACCACTCGAAATCCCTTGCCTGCTGAGAGGCTATTCTTACCAGGTCTGTTTTGCCCCTGGTAAGGCGGCAAAACGCAAAGGGAAAAGGGCATTTGGGAAAGCCTCGCCCTTTGCCATTTGTAACTCCTTCATTTCGAGGGTTGCCTCGCAGAGTTTTTTCCCGCGACCACGCGCTCCATGCACTCCAAGAGCTGAGCCGCGGCTCTGCCCCAGCTAAAACAAGCCGCCCGGCTAAGCCCCTTTTCGATCATCGCTTTCCGTAGGCTATCGTCACCTCTCACCCGCAAAATGGCCTCTGCAAATGCCTCGGGTTCAGTGGGAGAAACCAGCAGAGCCGCCTCCCCGACAACCTCGGGTACGGAGGATGTATTCGAAGCTATGACCGGGACCCCGCAAGCCATCGCTTCCACCAGGGGTAGCCCAAAACCCTCATAAAGCGAAGGAAATACAAACACGCTACTCCCTGAGTATAACACGGGCAGGTCTTCCTCCGGCACCACGCCCAGGAAACGGACTTCGTTGCCGGTCAGTCCATGTCGCCTGATGGTTTCGTCCAGTTGAGTGTTCTTCCAGCCTCGTGCCCCAGCCACGACAAGCTGGAAACAGTCTTTTGCTCGATCGCGTAGTATCTTCCACGCTTCAACCAGAGTAGCCAGGTTCTTGCGCGGCTGCACGGTTCCTACCGCGAGTGCGTAGTCTTTCGATACCCCGTACCTGCCGGCGACATATTCTGCGGCCATTAAGTGGTCTTGGGGTTTGTAGGCCGGGTCGATCCCTAGATGAATGACCTCCATCCTCGATTCGGGAAGGTGCAAGACGCGTTGGAGATCGCGTGCTGTCGACTGCGAATCCGAGACGATCCTGTCCGCTTTTTGAACCGATGGCCAGACCAGCAACCGATGGGCATAGTAGGTCTTCCGGCTCATCGTCTGTGGATAAAGGCGCCACTCGAGGTCGTGCACAGTGAGCACGGTTGCGACACGAGAAGGAATAGCGAGGTGCGGAATGTACATCGCGCTCCAAAAGACGTCCAAATTGTCTTCAAGAATCGCCCTTCTTCCTTCCGTCAAAAACCAGACAATGCCCGGAAGGCGAGATCCGCGTGACGCTATTCTCTTGTGCCAGCGCGGGTTCCCCAAAGGAAAGTCAAATTCGCGGTGTGAGTACAAGTAGTAGGAATTCGCCTGGTCGGCCTTTTCGAGCTCGCGGGCAAGGCCTCTCACGACCCGGGGAACCCCTGCGGCCTGTACTGACAGCGGCCGAGCGTCGATGCCGATTCTCATGTGTGAAGTCCCGTTGAATCTGTCCGTTTAGGACCGCAGGTGAGGCGCAGTGGGTGGGCATGTAGCACACGTGGTAAATTATATCATGATGTCGACAACAAGCCGGGATCTGCTGGAGTCTGATGCCTTTGTCCCATCGATCCTAAGAATGACATATGTAATCAATGCATTGCAAATTTGTTACGGAGATGTTATAACCAGCGGCTCTTGACTTTTCAGGGACACTAAGGCTGACTATGCTGACGAACACCATCGAGGCGGGGGCGCGTCAGGTGACTGCCCACGCAGCTTCCTTGGGCAGCGTTTATTGGATCACGGGGCTTTCCGGTGCGGGCAAGACTACCGTAGGTCGAGAATTGTGGAGCCGGCTGCGCGCCGCCGGGCATCGGGTTATCTTCCTCGACGGCGACGCGCTGCGAGCTACGATTGCGGATGACCTTAGCCACGGAATGAGTGATCGGCGGCAGTCCGCGATGCGCAATGCGCGACTGTGTAAGTTGTTGGCCGGACAGGGGTTTGATGTCGTCTGTGCGACCATCTCCCTGTTTCACGACGTGCAGCGCTGGAACCGGGAGAACATCCCCGGATATCGTGAGATCTACCTCCGGGTCCCGATCGACGAACTACGCCGCCGAGACAGCAAGGGAATCTATGCGGAGTCTGAACGGGCCGAGACGTGCGACGTGGTTGGCATCGACTTGCCGGCGGAACCCCCAGAGGCACCCGATCTGGTTCTCGACAACTATGGTGGACTTGACGTTGGCACGGCAGTTGACAGAATCCTGGCGATTTGCGAGAAGCTGAATGGCGGCGGAGTGATCCAAGCTGGCCCCGCAGTTGCCTTCAGGACAAAGGCGGAATCTCTGGAAGCCGTGGCGCCGCTACTGCGGCTCGGGCGCGTCCTGCCGCAAGTTCGTTTTTCGGTTGCCGAATGGCTTTCTGACACCGCAGGTGTGCTTGCCGCACTCGCATCGGAGCCGTGGGGTTCAGGCCAAGTCATCGTACGCAGCAGCGCACGGAGTGAAGACGATCATGGGAAGAGCCAGGCCGGAAGGTATGATTCCGTACCCGGCGTGACCGGCAGCACCGCAGTGGCTCAAGCCATTCAGCAGGTGATCGCCTCGTTTGATAGTGAACGTAACGACGACGATCAGATCTTCGTGCAGCCCATGCTCGAGCGCGTGGCGATGGCAGGAGTGGCATTCTCACGCAGCCCCAGCGGAGGCCCTTATTTCATTGTTAATTACGACGATCGTTCCGGCAGGACTGATCGCGTGACGGGCGGCGCCGGCGACGATCTCAAGACCTTTTATTGTCTCAAGTCGCGCCCTGATGCCTGCCCGGCATCGCTGGCGCCGGTCATTGCCCTGGTCAAGGAGCTCGAAAGCCTTCTGGGCTGTGATGCGATTGACGTCGAATTTGCCATCGGCGAGGACGGGCAACTCTACCTCCTGCAAGTCCGCCCCCTTGCCGTGGATCGCCCAGGGGTACCCATGGACGCGAAGGTCGAGGCCGCGCTGTCCGAGATCTCCTGCAAGGTCGAGCTGCTCAGCCGTCCGCATCCTTACCTGCACGGCAACCGTGCTATTTTCGGGGTTATGCCCGACTGGAACCCCGCGGAAATGATCGGCTTACGACCCTGGCCGCTCTCATTATCGCTCTATCGCGAACTCATCACTGACGCGATCTGGGCCTATCAGAGGGACAACTACGGGTATAAAAACCTGCGCAGCTTTCCACTTTTAGTCAGTTTCCACGGCTTGCCTTACATCGACGTCCGTGTTGACTTTAACTCCTTTATCCCGCGCGACGTATCCGACGATCTTGCCGGGCGCTTGGTGAATTACTACATAGATCGGCTGCTGGCAGAGCCGCATCTCCATGACAAGGTTGAGTTTGAGATTATTTTTTCTTGCTACACCCTTGATCTACCCAAGCGAATGATCAGGCTGACCGACAACGGGTTTTCTCAACAGGACTTGGCCGAGCTTACCAGCGCTCTGCGACGTCTTACCAATCGCATCATGTACGGCGAGACCGCGCTATGGCGGCACGACCGCGAGAAGATCGACCTGTTGGCTCAGCGAATGCCGATCATTTGGGAGGCGGGGATCGACAAGATCAGCCGCATCTATTGGTTGTTGGAGGACTGTAAGCGCTATGGCACGCTGCCCTTCGCCGGTCTGGCGCGGGCGGGGTTTATCGCAGTCCAAATGCTCCAGTCCTTGGTGGAAGTGGGCGTTCTGACGCTGGAAGAGAAGGCAACCCTCATGGCGAGCGTCGATGCCATCGGGTCGCGTATTGGCAGAGATTTTGCCGAACTCTCCAAGGCTGAATTCTTGGAGCGCTACGGGCATCTCAGGCCGGGGACTTACGACATCCTTTCGCCGCGCTACGATGAGGCCCCCGATCTCTATTTCGATTGGGCGGCACCTAGGCGGCCGGCCTCCCCGCCACCGCGCTTCGCGCTCTCGATCGAGCAGTTGCGCCACATTGAGCGGCTGCTGAAACAGCATGAGCTCGACATCGACGCTATGAGTTTGATTGAGTTCATCAAGGCAGGCATTGAGGGCCGCGAATATGCCAAGTTCGTGTTCACGCGAAGCCTCAGCGACACTCTGACGCTCGTCAAGCAATTGGGAGAAGAGAACGGTCTTTCCGCTGAGGATTGTGCGTTTCTAGACTGCCAAGCGATTCGCAAGCTTCATAGCGAGAGCGGGTCGGTAAGCGAGGTGTTGCGGGAGAGCGTGGCGCAGGGGAGGGAGCATCATCTGCTTATACGCCAAATCGTACTTCCGCCTGTCATCGTGTCGCCCGACGAGGCTTTCGCTTTTCACCTTCCGCCCAGCCGGCCGAATTTTATTACCCACAAGAGTGTGACCGCCCCGGTTGCCTCCGTCGACGAACCGCCGGAGAGCTTTGCCGGCCGGATTCTGTTCGTGCCTAGTGCGGACCCCGGTTTCGACTGGATCTTCAGCCGGAATATCAGCGGGTTCGTCACCCAGTTCGGCGGCGCCAATTCGCACATGGCGATCCGGGCCGGCGAACTCGGCATACCTGCCGTCATCGGCGCCGGGGAAGATCTGTACCGGCGATGGCGGATGGCGCGCAAGCTCTGCCTAGATTGCACGAACCAGAAAGTCTTGATCATCGCTTGAGCAAGGCCGCCATCGCCCGGCGCGAAGACCCAATCATCGAACATTGGAATTGAAGGAGGATATCGATGGGCGCGACCACTGCCGAGCACAAAGTCACCTGGGATTACACCGAGCATGCCTCCCATTACGATAAGAGGGCGGACTACTCCGGCGGCGCCATTGGGAACCTGCTGAAGGCAATAGGTTGCGACGCTTCCAGGCCCGTCGCCGATATTGGCGCGGGTACGGGTAAGCTCACCAAAGAACTGCTGAAGCATGGATTAACGGTCAGATCCGTCGAGCCCAACGACGCAATGCGAACCATTGGGATTCAAAATACAAAAGATTTGGCAGTTACCTGGTCCGCGGGGACAGGCGAGGCGACAGGCCTGCCGGCAGGCAGTGTTTACGCGGTCTTTTTCGGTAGCTCATTCAATGTCGTTGATCAAAAGGCTGCCCTCGCTGAAGCTTCCAGAGTGCTCGTCCCCCACGGCTGGTTTGCCTGCATGTGGAATCACAGGGATTTGGACGATCCTATTCAACAACGGATCGAATCCATCATCAAATCCTCGATTCCAAGTTACTCTTACGGATCACGAAGAGAAGATCCGACTGACGTCATCAATTCCAGCGGCCACTTCTCGGATGCGAGATCGATGGAGAGCCGTTTCGTATGGAAAATGCCGAAGGGAGACGTTATTATTGCCTGGAAATCACATGCCACTCTGAAGCGCCAGGCGGGCAGCGACTCGTTCTTCGATAGTATCATTCGGCAGATCGCACGCTATTTGGACGAGTTGCCGGAAGTTATCGAGGTGCCGTACACGACCCGGATCTATTTCGCGCAAAAAGTCAGGCAGTAAAATTCCGTTCTGCCAGCCCCGAAGGGGCAGAAAGCTGTATGACGCTCGTAGCCATTACCCAGCGGGTAGAGATCGTACCGGAATATGGCGAGCGCCGTGACTGTCTCGACCAAGCTTGGCCACGCTTCCTGGCGGCGTGCGGGCTGACTCCGGTAGCACTTCCGAATGTACTCGAAGTAGCGCCGGAGCTGTGCGCGGGAGCGGCCGTTAGCGGATTGGTGCTGACCGGCGGGAATGACCTTGCGGCGTGCGGGGGCGATGCCCCGGAACGTGACGCCGTGGAATTTGCCCTGCTCGATTGGACAGAGCGGCGCGGGCTTCCGGTGTTGGGCGTCTGCCGCGGCATGCAAGTGATTCAGCAGCGTTTTGGGATTGGATTGCGCCGGGTAGAAGGGCATGTAGCGCGACGCCAAGTGATCCGCATCGAGGGCGAGCCACGCGAGGTCAACAGCTTTCATCACTTTGCCGCCTGTGAATCGCGGCCGCCGCTTGATGTCTGGGCGGTCGCTGACGATGGCGTCGTCAAGGCCATTCGCCATTCGACGCAGCCGATCACGGGAATTATGTGGCACCCCGAGCGATGCTCCCCGTTTTCACCCGCCGATGTGGCGTTATTCCGGAAAGTCTTCAAGGTTGATTGATGCGCGCAGTCATTCTTGCCGCCGGTCGTGGCAGCCGCTTGGAGCATCTCGGCGCGGATCGCCCGAAATGCCTGGTCGAGTTCGCGGGCAAGCCGCTGATCGAGCGCCAGATCGCGGCTCTCCGTCGGGGAGGGGTGGACGAAATCGGGGTAGTCCGAGGCTATCGCGCTGAAATGATTGACCTTCCAGGACTTTCCTATTTCCTTAACCAACGATGGGCGGAAACCAATATGGTGATGTCGCTCACCGCAGCTGCCGGCTGGCTGCGTTCGGGACCGGTCATCGTCAGCTATGGCGACATTTTTTACCGCAGCGAATTGGTCCGCGGGTTGGCCGGCGCTCCCGGTCGGTTGGTTATCAGTTACGACCGTGATTGGCGCCGCCTCTGGACCCGGCGGTTTGCCGATCCACTGGGGGACGCTGAAACATTCAGGATCGATAATGCGGGCCAATTACTGGAGATCGGCGGCAGGACGACGCGGATCGAAGACATCCAGGGGCAATATATGGGCCTGTTCAAACTCACTCCCCCGGCCTGGAGCATCGTCGAAGCGCTCCTTGCCACTCTTGAGCCCCCGGTCCGCGACAAGCTCGACGTGACTGGGTTGCTGCGCCGGCTGCTGGCTGGGAACGAACTCAGCATCGGAACTTTCGGCAGCGATGGGCAATGGGGCGAAATCGACAATCCGCAGGATGTGGCGCTATACGAGAGCATGGCAAGGGAAGGCGAACTCCAGCTCCAAGATGCGTCACTCTAGGCGTGGCCAAAGTTCCCCCGGCGCGGGACGATTGCCTCAACGATGTCAGAAGGGACGACCTCGCGCTGATGAAAAATCTCCCGCTCCTCACAAGGTGTAACCGATTCTTTCAATCCTCGTTTTCGTTTCGACATCCAGCCCATCCGTGAAGGCTTTGAATCGGGGGACTTCTTTTTCGACCGCCAGGTAGCGGAAGGGCTTGGACAGCGGACGTTGCAGGCGTACCCGGCTCAAATCAAGATCAACGGACAGCACCTCAGCAACCTTGGAGAACTCTCTTGCCGGATCGGTCATAAAGTCCTCAAACCGTAAGGCGAGCGTGGCGGATTGGAGATACAGTTCAGTTTCTTCAATGAAGTCCCGGAACGACAGAAAGGGCAGGCCAGGCGCAACTGCGAAGAAACTAGGGTCGCCATCTGCAAAGGCCCTGAATTCACCAAAATGCTCGTCCAGATCGGCACAGAAATCGTCTGTTTTCTTATAGACTTGCGAGATGCAAACCCCGTATTTGTCGTGAAGGAAGGTCCGCCAATAAACCCAATTGGACAGTAGAGAATCGAGGGGGTGACGATAGATGAAAATCAAGTCGGCAATTCTCGATCGGACCGCTTCCAAGACTAGGCGCGTGACCGATGGCAAAGCCTGGTGGCGAGAAATGTGACTGATCGTGGCATGGCCGCTATAGATCATCGAGGTTGGACGTTGATGGTGGCGGATCGTATCCCTGAAGTACTTCGCCCTTCTTCCCGTGTACTGCATCGCCAAGTCGTTGACGTAGAGCCTTCCCGTGCCGAACAATCCAATCAGGTAAGCCGTCCTGTCGTTCCCCGGGCTGAAGACTTTCCAGTACCAATCGGTTTCCGCCGGATACTCGTAGGCTCTTCGCAGTCTCCAGCGAACGGCTTTAGGCACGAATCTTTTTAGCTTCTGAGACACCCGCATTCGGTCGGCTCCAACTTGCTCGAGGTTCCTATGTCCTGAATGGAAACCTGTGGCCGTTCGAGGGCTTCTACAGCGACCCAACGTGGCGCCCCGAGGGCCGGGCGTGGAAGCACAGCCTTTCCGAACCACCAGTCTTATCGCCTTTCGGAGTGTTTGCGTGTCACTACACTCTGCATGCACGCCAGATGGCGGCGAGCTGATGTGTCCCAGCGGAAGCCCGCCGCCTGCATCAGCCCCTTTTCGATCATCGCCCTCCGCAAGCCCTCGTCGCTTCTCACTCGCAGGATCGCTTCCGCGAATGCCTCGGGTTGCGTAGGTGGAACCAGCAGACCTGCGTCACCCACAACCTCTGGAATGGAAGATGTATTGGAAGCAATGACCGGGACCCCACAAGCCATTGCCTCCACCAGCGGGAGACCAAATCCCTCATAAAGTGAAGGAAATACGAATAGACTGCTCCCGGAGTATAGCATGGGCAGGTCTTCATCCGGCACATAGCCCAGAAAGCGGATGCCATTGCCGGCGAGCCCGGCGGAGCGGAGTCCTTCGAGTAGCTGAGCTTTCTTCCGGCCTTTCGCGCCCACCACCAAGAGCTGAAAGGAGAGCGCTCCGCGGTCCCGCAGAACCTTCAAGGCTTCGATCAAGGCCGCCAGATTTTTGTGCGGACCAAGCGTGCCGACATTCAAGACGTAATCCTTCGAAGCACCGTATTTGTTCGCCACGTATTCGGCGGCCATCCCCGGATCCTGAGGTCTAAATGACGGGCCGACTCCGGGGTAAATCACTTCAATCTTGGGGTCGGGGATTCCGTAAATGCGTTTCAGATCCTGTGCTGTGGCTCGGGAGTCCGCGAAGATTTTGTCCGCTTCACGAGCTGACCGCTCTGCGAACAGCCAATGCATGCTTCGGCTGAGCGGGTCCGCGTATTTGGAATAGAGGGGCAGGATAAGGTCATGAATCGAAACGACTTTTGCCAATCCCGAGGGAAGTCCGAGCGGCAACAGGTTATTGGTGCCCCAGAATAAGTCGAGCCGGTCGTGAATGATCATCCGCCGCCCTACAGTTTGCAGCCAAAGAGTACCGGGAAAAAGCGGAAGCGGGGACCAGACCCTTTTTCGGCAGCGGTCGCCCTCGCAAGGGAGTTCGAAATCACGGTCGGAGTAGAGGAAATAGTAGTTCTCGGATTCGATTGCGCATAACGCTTCGATGATTTTCAGGATTACCCGAGCAGCTCCAGCCCTCACTCGCGATAGGGGTACAGCGTTGATGCCGATTCTCATGGTTTTGTTGGCATAGCACAGACGCTATTGCATGCGTTTGTTCCGCGCACGGGCATCCCTTGCGATTCTCCTCGGGCGGCCATAAAGACTAACCCGACAGTCATCAAGGAGTCGAGTCTTTTCGTGCCGCCGCCCAACCTGACGAAAGCCTACGAATATGAGCTCTCTTCAGCCATCGAATAACCGGCGGCGGCAGGATTGACAGCCCGAAATATGCTAGAAACCGAGGACTGTAAACGGCTTGCGGGTGAGCGCGCACGGCAGCCCGGCCGTACCGCATAACAGTTGAAATCGAGGCGTTCCAGCGGCGCAATTCGGGCAAATCAACGGCCAGTTCCCGCGAGATATGGCGCCCGATGTCGCGGTCCAGGTTTCCCCCGTGTGCGGCTACCAGCTTGCGAGTTACTTGGGCAAGCTTAAGCCGCTCGTCTAACATTTGCAGGGAATTCGTGAGGATCTTCTGGGTGGTTTGCGACGCATGGACGCGATTGGAGATGAGCAATTCGTCCAGGAACGCCACTTGTCCTTCGAAGGCCAGACGCTGCCACAGGTCCGCGTCGCCGCTATATTTCAGGTCAGGGTTGAATGCGCCCAATTTCAGTGCAAGTGATCTTCTGAACATCGCGCTGGGCATCACCACGTAACCTGGGTCTAAACTCCAGTATTGAGTCACAAAGTCGAGCCCTGAGGTTAGCTTAGGCCAGGTGCGCGGTGGCGCGACACAGAAGACAGCCCCGCTCTCGTCGATCGCCTGCGCTGCCGCATGGACAAGGACAACCGCCGGGTCCGCGTCCAGAACCTCCACTTCGCGGCGCAGGAGTCCCGGCAGCATAACGTCGTCGTCGTGGAACACAATGGCGTAGTCGCCTTGCGCCAGATTCAGGCAGTGGTTCCAATTCTCTACCAAGCCGAGATTCTGCGGGTTGCAGACGTACCTGATTCTGGAGTCCTCAAATCCCCGCACGATCTCGTCCGTCTGGTCGGGGGAAGCATCATTGACGATGAGGAGTTCATAGTCGTGGAACTCCTGGGTCAGAACGCTTTCTATGGCCGCCGGCAGGTAACGAGCTTTATTGAAGGTCGGAAGGCAGACAGTTACCTTCGGATTCTGCATGACCGCTGATCCTTTGGATTCCCCTCCTCCGCCGGGAAGGGGAGTTCTTAACGGCAAACTAAGAAGTGTGCTTGGCTTCGCGCTCAGCCGGCAATACTGCGAAATAATAGTAGATCTTTCTGTACATGAACCTCGGAAGCGCAAGGCGCGTGTCTAAGAATGGCTTCAGAAGCGCCGCCAACGGGATCAAAGGCATCCCCAGCAACCGCTTCACACGCATGGCCGGCGTGCTTCCCCGGCGCCCATACAAATCTGAAAGGTAATGACCTGCTTCTTTCTCTTCGAAAAGCCGGCGGGCTGCGGCGACTACCTTGGCGCGACGGCAGGCATCTTGGAACGACACGAACTTGTAGTGGTAACCAACCGCACGCGGATTGTAAAGCAGCCGCAGCCCTTTCTTTTCAAGCCTGTAACCGAGCTCCGTGTCTTCGAACCCGTAAGCCTTGAAGTCCTCGTCGAAGAGACCGTTTTCTCGAAGAAAAGCAGTTTTCAGACTCAAGTTGCCGGTGTAAAAGCAACCGAACCCTGCTTCCTTGCCCGCCTCAAGCCGCCCGTAACTAAAGAAACCCTCTTCGGCCAGCCAGTGCATGAAAGGTGTGGGATTGACCTCGGCCGCCCACTCTACAAGGCCCAGAACGCCGACCGAGGGCTGCGGGTGGTTCCTGTGCCAGGCGAGATGCTCCTCAAGCAGATTCCGCACGGGAAGAATATCATCGTCGCCAAAAAGAATGAGCTTTCCCTTCGCTTCACCGATTCCATAGTTTCGCAGCGCAGCCGAACCGCGGTGCGTCAACGGAAAGTATCGGACAGGGAGTTCATTGTGGGCGCTGAATTCTGCCATGGCTTCCGGAGTGCCGTCCGTTGATCCGTCGTCCAGGACCAGCACCTCCAGGATTTCCGAACGGGCGGACTGCGCCTGATAAGCAGCAAGGGTTTTCAGGAGAATCTCCTTGCGGTTGTAAGTCGCGATGAGCACGCTCAGTTCGGGTTTTTCAGATCCGGGCATTGTTCTCTTTCTTACGGACCTGCGATCCTTAAGGTCGTTCCGGGTTGGCGACTAAGGCCGCTCCTGCATCCTCTAGGCGACTGGAATTATCCTTCGCGCGAAGCGCGCGGCCGGGAATACGCTTTCAGCTTTTGCAAGGTCAAACTCATCGAAGAATCTGGTAAATGCCACGCTCAACAGGTAGAGCGTGCCGAATAATCCCCCCTTCAGGCACATGCTCGGCCACCCTCCGGGCCAGTGCCCTCCGATCACCAATAGAACTCCCGCCGCCGCCAAAGAACAGAGGAAGGGTTTCAAATACGCCCTTCGGACCGTTTCCCGCAGCGGATAACCTGTCTGGCGGTGAAAAACGTAGATGAAGTAGACCGTGCCGACAAAGACTGCAACGGTGGTTCCCCACACGGCTCCGCTTAGCCCGAAGAGGTAGATCAGGACCAGGCTCAGCACGAGGTTGAGCATGACGCCGATAAATGCGGAGTTGATTCCAGGCCGAAGCACGCCCCGGCCAATGTAAATTAGATAGCCAGGACCACACGTGAGGTTAAAGAAATCAATTGTCGCGAGAATAGCCAAGGGGTAGGCGACCACAGCCAGTTTGGGCCCCAGCCAAAGTTGAACCAGTGGCCTGCAAAACACTACGACAAAGACCACCACAGGAAGGCCGCACAGCGCCATATATTTGTGGCAGCGGAAGTAAAGCTCCCGGAGCTTTTCCTGCGCTCCATGGGCGTCTAGTTCAGAAGCGGCGGCCATGACGGGACTCAAGAGCATTTCCGGGATGGTGCGGATCTTCCAGGCGGTGTCACTAGCAATATTGTAAAAACCCGCCGCCGCAAGCCCAGTGAAAAAGGCGAGATAGAGTTTATCAATTTGCATGTGAACGGTGGTGGCAATTTGCGTGATGTACATTTGAAGGCCGAAGCTGAAGATGTGTTTTATCTCCCGGGGGTCGTTGCGCAGCGGGTTAAGGTTCAGCGCTGGAACCAGTCTGTGCACGATCCAGATATAACAGAGAAGGGTCAGTAACGGCCCGAGAAGGTTTGCGAGGACCAATCCCTTGAGTCCCAGCCCTTTCCACAGCAAGGCAACGGTGAGTATGGCCCGCGACACAACATTGAAGGACGTTAGAACATTGCTAAGATCCATCCGCTGCAGCCCGTTCACAATCGAATAGAAAGGTATCGTGAGGGTATTGACGGCGACGATACAGCTAAAGAGATACCAAAGCGTTTGAAGCTGAGGGCGGGGAATCGAAGGTTGATGAAAAAAGAGCGGAATCAGGAGACCCGAGGCGAAGCACAGTGCGCCCGCCAGGAGCGCCGCAATCAGAAGATAAAGCACGAGACCTGTATCGACGAGGCGATTCAGGGCCGGGTTATCTCTGCGGGCATAGTACTCGGCGACGTGCTTGGTAAGTGTCCCCGCCAGACCCAAATCGCTGAGTGCGCTCAGGCTGATGATCGCCAGGAAGACGGCCCAAATGCCATAGTTCGTCACACCAATTCTGCTGAGAATATAGGGAATGAGAATGAGAGGGACGGGCCAGAGCAAGGCCGCGCGCACCCCCGAAAAGACGACGTTCCGGATAATCTTCTGGCTGACGGGTTTTTGTTCTGGCAATACCAGACTCTTGAGCTTTTCCAAGCGACTCCCCTGAAAACTTATCCACCCCTACACTCGATGTTGCCTGTGCCACGCATCATGCGAACAGAAGTGACCGGAGGATCTTCGAGTAAATCGGAACGGTCCCCTTCCATCTCCGGCGGACCCTGCCTAAAGGGCTCAACGAGAACAGAACGGCCAACGGCATTCTGAGACAGAGCGTTCCTGCCAAGGTTAACCTGAAGAGCCGAAACCGGCTGGGGCTGGAGTGCTTTCTGAAGAACCGAATAAGCCCCTCGAAATACATGCCTGCCCGTTCCGATCGCATTACTTTCTTGAAGGACGCGCCGCCGTAGTGAGTTATCTGGGCGTCCGGGATATACCACAACTTCCAGCCGGCCTTCTCAAGGCGATAGCACAGGTCGGTGTCTTCGAACAAGAAATAGAACCCTTCGTCGAAAAGGCCGACCGCCTCCAGGGCCTCCCGTCGCGCCAGGAGGCAGGCGCAGTCGATCTGTTCCGCCTCGCCGCCGCGGTTTTCATCGCGGCGATTAGTCAGCAAATCCCGCGTCACGGGGAACTTCTCGAAAACGACATCAAGATTCAGAAGTTCTGAAACCACCCCGCGCAAGCGCGGAAACCGCTTGGGAGCGTTGCCCCGCTGGAATGACCCGTCGGCATTCAGGAATTTCGGCCCCACGCCCCCCAGGCGCGGGTTGGCATTCATCGTGGCAATCAAAAGGCCGAGAGCACCTGGGCGAAACTTCGTATCGTCGTTTAGAATCAATACGTATTTTCCGCTGCTGGCGCGGATGCCGATATTGTTGGCCCTCGAAAAACCCAGATTCTCTTCGTTGCGGATAACGCGGACCAGCGGGGACAGACTCGCTGCTTGTTGAGGACTACCATCCCAGGAGGCATTGTCAATGACGATGATCTCGGAAGCGATTCCTTCCCTCTCGATTTCCGCGAGGCAGGAAGCCACGCAGCGTGGGAGCAGATCGGGCTGATTGCGAGTCAAAATGCAGATTGACAGATCCATTCTGGCTAGCCGGCTTTCGGAATCCGAGCTTCAACGGGGCGGCTTACCGACAGACGATAGGAGGAGTAGATGGCCTGGTAGACAAGCCCCGGCAGGGGGATTCTTGTATCTAGCAACGGGCTGACCAGAGCAAGGACAGGACCCAGCCGTCTCGCCAGCATCCTTCCCATCCGGCTTTTCAACCGGTGACTCCTCTGTGATTCCAGTTCGGCAAAACTCACCCCGGCCTCCTTGGTTCGGAGGACCTTTTCCGCCGTAGCCACAAGCTGCGCTCGGCGACAGACGTCCGCAAAGGACATGTACCTATAGTGGTACCCTACGGCGCTTGGATTGTAGAGTAAGCGCAAGCCCTTTTTTGCCAGGCGGAAGCCGAGCTCATAATCTTCGTAGTAGACTCGAAAGTCCTCATCAAATGTTCCGTTGTTTCGGAGGAACCTCGCTTTCAAGCTCAAATTCCAGGTGACGAAGTACTCAAAGCCCAACTCCCGGCGCTTCGAGCATTCGCGAAAATCAAACAGGGGGCCCCCTCGGATGAGCCAGTTCATGAACGGAGTAGGATGGATTTCAGGGTGCCATGGGACGGAACCCGAGACCGCGACATAAGGGTCAAGGTTCTGCCGGTGCCACTTCGAGTGTTCTTCAACGAGAGTGGGTGACGGTATTACGTCGTCGTCGGTGAAAAGCAGCAGGTCTCCCCGGGCTTCTCTTATGGCCAGGTTGCGAGCCGCAGCGGCCCCGCGATGTTCCTGCCTCAAGTAACGAACCGGCACTGGCGACACGTTCGCGAACTGAGAAACGACAAACGGGGTTCTGTCAGTGGATCCGTCGTCACTCACTATAATCTCAGAAACAGCCTGCAGCGCAGTCTGCTCCAGGTAGGCTTCGAGTGCCCTCGATAGAATCTCGCATCGATTTCTGGTCGGAATGATAGCGCTGAACATCTTAGGAATCTGTGAGAATGGGTTGTCGCACTGGAGATTATAAATCATTCTGCCCTGCTCAGGCCACGGTGGATTGAGTTCGAGTAGAGAACAGCTCGGCAAAGCCGCGGATATTGTCGGGTGGGTGCCTGGCTATTTTGCGGGACGTTGACAGCCTCGTACGCACGCGTCTTCGCAGCTCTAGTGATTGCTGAAGTGCGGAATACAGCAGGAAGCGGCTTACATGGAAGGGATGACAGCGCCGGATTTGATGCCTTTCCCGGATGACATCCCACTTGGTAAGTTTGTACTTGAACGCCATTGAGTTCTCGCGCAAGAGAACGGCCCACATGGCGTCGTAGTTGAACTTCAGCCCCCCATAGAAATTTGGGAACTTGTCCATGGCCACCAGAAGCGAATCGGGGGTCAGGTTCAGTCCAATCGGGATCCCGGAAAAGAGCGTAGGGTGAAGCTTGTAGTCGACGTATTCCTTGAGATATTTCTCAAAATATCCCTGCCGGTCCCCCCTCCCCATCGCCACGCCGTTGGATTTTTGAGATTGACCAAGCAGCGTAACGTAGTACCCCAAATCAATGGCCGTCTTAGCGAAAACAGGCACTGCCATCGCCGTGAAGACATCAGGCTGGGTCGAATGGAAAACTCTGCCTGTTTGTTCGCGGATGGCGTCGGGAATCCGCCTGGCAACGGCGGAATGATACACCGACGGGATTCGAGCATATTTCCAGCCCCCCATCGAGACAGCCAGCCTGGCTAAATGCTCCAGGTTAATCTCCGAGGCTCGAGTTGTAGGAGGAAGAAAGATGGTGCGCGCCGGTTCGCCATACACCGGCCAATTGTAGATCGGCCTTGGCCAGAAATAGACAAGACTGTCGGAGCCGAGGATAGACGCTTGCAGCTTATCGAGAGCTCCGGGGACGACCCCGTCGTCGTCTCCTATGAACAAAACGTAATCTCCGGTGGCGTGAAGGAGAGCGAAGTCCCAGTGATCGCTCATCGAGAGGCGCCGGCCGGGATTAATCAACCGCAGGCGGGAGTCGGATACACCATTCACCACCTCAGCGGTATTATCTTGGCTGGCATTATCGCTGACGATGACTTCAAACGTCCGGCTCTCCTGGTCGAGCGCTGTTCTCAGCGTGTACTGCAGCGTCTCGGCGCGTTCCCGGGTGGGGATGACAACTGAAAGCAGCGGATGGGTGCTGTGGCTCACCGCTTGCCCTGCCCTCCGTTAACTCCAGACTTCAAAGTCGGAACCTTCGCGTTACCTGATCTCCCCTACCAAAATAGCCCCCGCCCCGACCGTAGGTCAAGCCTGCCAATTCCATAAGCGGCCTCTCGAAATGGCGAGTCTCCCCTGAGGAACTGAATACGCACCAAGCGCTTACGGCTTGAAAATCAGACCCTGACCGGTAGGCAACCTAAGGATCATTACCCGCTTCTGCGCGGCGAAACGGTCAAAGGCTACCTTCTGCTCGTTATGTGCCTCCCAGCCGTAATCATCCAAAATAATTACTGCGCCGGCGACCAATTTGTCCCAGAAGTACTCAGCGGCGGCGATCTCAGGGGCCACACAGTTCATGTCAATAGAGAGGTAGCATACCTTCGATGCTTTCACCAGAGGCAATGTCTCCGGAACCACACCTCGCACGATGACGACGGGCATACCCTCGAACGTTTTGCACACTGCTTCGTAGCACTCCTCATACTTGAACCATTTCCCGGCTCCGATTCCCCGCCTCCGCTCGGCATCAGAAATCAAGCTTTCTTCCAGTCCGCGGAATGTGTCGAGCAGATAGAAAGTCTTGCCGAGTTTGGGGAAATCGACGAAGTGCATGACGGCGCGCGAGAAGCCGCCTCGATTCACTCCGCATTCCACAAAGTCGCCCTCGAGGCGGCTCGCTCTGTCGGCCGCCCAGCACAACACATGGATACGCCAGTGGATTCGGGCATCCTTCCATGACCCGGTTTGCTCCCCCAGTCGATACGCTTCGGCAAAGCGTGGGTCGTTGATAAAGTCACAATTCGTGACCGTGGCCAAGCCGTCCTGGTTATAGGTGAGCGATCCTGGAATTAACTCCCAAGGACATCCCGGCATATGCTTCAGCAGCCACCCCGCCGCGCGCATGGCCTCCTTCTTTAGCCACCGGCCTCGCTCCAACAGGAATCGTTTCACAGTGCAAGCGCCTTAGGGAATAACCATAGACACCCGGCTTCCCAGTACTTAAATCAGGGAGCTCGCTGGCGCCGGCTTCGGGAAGTTCATGCGTCGCAATGCCTCGCGCACCTCATCACCCAGCAACCGGTAAGCGGCCGCCCCATACGCGGCAGTAGCAAAGAAGTAGCCTAGAACCACCGACAGAATCGTCGGAGGCCCAAATAAGGTGATCATAGCCCACGTACCGCCGTAGGTCAAGCCGGCCAGCCCGAAGACCTTGAGCACGTGGACGTACCATTTCCAGGCAGGCATGTCCAGGCATTCCGAACATGCGCGGGGTACGAAATACGCGTAGGCGAAGAGGTGGTAGAAGATCCAGGAGAACCCTGCCCCGGCGATCCCAAATCTGTACACAAGCCACCCCGTCACCGGCAAAACGGCGAACAGAGCGTAGTAGGCTGTCCGGGCGGCGATTTGAGGCTTGCCCACTGCAAGCGTAAAGACGTAGGGGATACTCAGTGTTGCATTCATGCAAAAACCGATACTCAAGAACGTGACCGGCCAAATCAGCATCTGCGCCGCTTGCGCATTGAGTACAAAAGTGAAGAGAGGGCGAGCGGCAAATGGAATGGCTGCGAATAACGGCATGATCGCATAGCAGAGAAGATCCTGCAACTTGCCGTACTGGCGCATAAGCCCGTCCCGATCGCCTTGCTTGTGTAAGGCGGAAAAGGAAGGGAAAACCGCCTGGGAAACCGAAGCCGTCACCACCATCCCTCGCGAAACGCCGCTGTAGGCCATGCCGTAATACCCGAATATCCCCAGCGGGAGAAGCTTGCTCACGATGGCTTTATCGGTTTGCGTGTGAACGATAGAGAGGATCGTGATCCCAGCAAGCCGAAACGAAAAAGCGGCATTGCGATGGATCACTGAAGTGGAAATGCTTGGAATAAACGCGCGCGCGCCGAAGAAATGGGCGCACACGCTGAGGTAAAGGACCAGGCCAAAAAAGTAGCAGGCTGCCATCCACAAGGTGACCTGAAGCAATCCGCCTCCCAAAAAGAGGACAATGATGGCGCCAAACTGCTGCAGGGCGCTGGCGGCCACGTCGATGAGATTGATGAATTCCATGCGTTGGATGCCGCGCAGAATGCTGGCACAGAAAGAGCGAGGCAGCGCCAGGAGGGTGGCGATTCCGAGCAGACGCAGAACCGTGGTGGCGGCAGAAGGGCTGAGCGTATCCAGGTTGATCCACTTGGTGACGAGCCAGGGAGCCGCCGCGTAAAGCGCCACTGCCGCCAAGGCGTAGAGACCCCAATAAAACGAGGAGGCGGTTTGCAGCAGGCGTCTTATATACGCCGGGTCATCTTCATGAAAGGCAGCGACTTCACGAACCGTGGTTTCGTTGATTCCCAGAGCCAAAAGCGCGGTGAGAAGGGCGTTCAGGGTGAAGGTGAAATAGATGATGCCCAGGGCATCTTGGCCCAATCGCCTGAAGATGAACTTAACCGCCACAAAGCTCAGGACGATCGTGATACCCTGGCCAACCACATTGTAAAGAATATTCTTGGAAACCCTTGACATTCAACCGCCTTGAGCTTGTCGCATCACCTTCGGCGTAAGTACGCGTCCGGCCAATACGTCACCCCGAGCCGAGTCGGCTCCGGATCGAGCTCGAATTCAGGGTGCTCGGCCAGGAATTCATGCGCTGCTGCCTTAGGATTATCTCGCGTCCAATTCGGCTTCCCGCCCGGCACGTCGTCGAGGTCCTCCATGATGCCATCGGAAGCCACGATGTAGCTTCCGGAGGAGACCAGCGGACCGTAGAGCTCGAGCTCCTCCCGGACATGCTTTTTGGAGTGGTTTGAATCCAGAATCACCATCACCTTCTCATCCGGTGAGAGCAGTTTGTGTACCTCTTGAAGAGTCTCGGGCGCGACGGAGTTCCCCTCGATCAAGGTTATTCGCTTCTTGAGGGGATGGCCCGCGATGGCCTTACGGTTGTGCGCCCTGATCTCAATGTCGATGGATATCACGCGGCCTCGTCCCAGGACTTCCAGCAGACTTGCATAAAACACGCTCGAGCCGCCATGCGCCACGCCGGTCTCGATGATCACCTGTGGCTCGACCTTGACGATCAACTCCTGAATCCTAACCAGGTCTTCCGGCAATTGAATTACCGGGCGTCCCATCCAGGTGAAGTTGTAGGAATATTTCGCCGCCCAACCGGTCTTTATCCATAGCCTGGAAATAGCGCGGAAAGCTTCGGGGCTGTAAAGAGGTAACGTTTGCGATTGATTATCCGCATATGTTACCGAGAGACTCTGACTCGCCAAATCTGCAGTCAGGCTTCGAATCTTCTTCACCAACCCTCCTTCCGCCCACGCCGCTGCGCCTTCGCCCTCTGGAATATAGCCATCCTCACCCTACAACTGCAGGATGGGAATGTCGAGACTCATTTGCGATAGCATGATTCTGTTCTCTTCCAGATAATTGGGGTTCATATTCACGATTCCGGCGATGCGCCCGTTCCTGTCTTTCAGGTACTCAGGGGGCACGATGGGATGCCCGGTTCCCGGCACATACTTCCCCTGCTTGGCGGGATTAATGTCAATGAGGAAGCGAATGCGCTGATTCTGAGGGTCCATAACGTTCGCTAACGTTGTGCCTTTGGCAGCTGCCCCCCAAATCGCGCAACCCCCCGCTCGCGAAAAAGCATCAATCTTCTCTTCGCACGCTTTCATACGCTGCTCGACTCTGGCCAGGAACGCTTGGATTCTCGTCCATAACTCAGGTAGGGCCCGCGGCCGAGGTTTTCCCTGTGTGCTGCCGGTTGGAGCAGGTCTGGCTTCGATGTGCAGGTACTGCTCGTCGAACGCCGGGCCTGCCTCGAGGACGTGAAATCCCGTCTGCTCAAAGGCCCAGGCAAGGCTCTCCGCCGTGAAATAAGAGCAATGCTCATAGAACAAATCCCAGAATGATAAAGAATCGAGCGTCCAAGGAAGCGCCGGAGTCTCGAAGAATACGATTGAGTTCAGCCGGTCCCCTATTGCTTTTCGAACAGCCCTGAGCATCTCCAAAGGTGATTGCACGTGCTCAATGACGTGACGGCAGCAAACAAAATCGGGAGCGTAGTGTGTCTGTTGTGAATCGTAAAAACCCCGGACGAACTGCACCGCTCCGTCCTCAATGGTCTCCGGGCCGACGTAGGTTGGGTCGAAACCAATGCCGCGGTTTCTGCCATCTTTGCAAAGCTGGCGAAGAAAATCTCCTTTCCCACAACCTACCTCAATGACCACCTTATCGCGAAGGCCATACTTCGTCACCAGAGAACTCCCCAACTTGGAAAGGTATTGCCGGAAGCAGGGAGAGCAGGTCTGGGTGTTCTCGTAAGCCGCAGAGTAGCTGAGACATCCTGGATCGAATGCCGAGTTGAAGACGAATCCGCAGTCCGGGCAGAACGCCAGGAGAAGGTCGCCGCGTCGAAACTGGCGTGCCTCCTCAGCGCTTGGGCAGGCCCGGTTTTGGTGAACCGGGACGCCTCGGCGCTCGAAAAAGAGCCGCGGGAATAGGTTGGCACAAAGCGGGCAAGCGCGCATGGTCATGGACCTTCAGACGTTCCCACCACCCCCTACCCCCTCCTTACCAAGGAGGGGAATCAGCACCAGCCAGTGTGTCCTGAACAAGAAGGAAAACAACTCCCGACTCCCCTCCTCGTTGAGGAGGGGCAGGGGGTGGTGGTGCCCGCTAATGCCCTACCCGTGCTCTCCACCATTCACAGGTATTTCTCAAGCCCTCCTCGAGCGTGATGGAGGGCTTCCACCCGATCACCTTGGCCAGCCTTCGAACGTCCGCAACCAATAACGGCGCCTCCTGGGGATCGGCGGGCAAAGCTCCCAATGCGAGATTTTCTTCCCGGTTCAGATAGTGCGCAATGGTTTCGACGATTTTCCGCAGCTTCACGGGTTGCCCCGAGCCGACGTTCACCGGACCGCAAAACTCGCTTTTTGCAATGGCCCAAAGCGCCGAAACGACATCTTCAACATGAAGGTAATCGCGGATTTGCTCGCCGTGTGTGCACTTGGCCACTTGTCCGTTCAGCAGCGCCAGGATAATGGCAGGAACCAGTCGTACCTCAGCTTCCGCGGGGCCATAAAGATGGAAGATGCGCGCCCAGGCAAACTGCATGGCCGTTTTCTGGCAGTATGCCTGCAGAATCTCGCGGGTGGCATTCTTACACACGCCATACAGGCTGCTAGGCCGGCGAGGCGTGATGTCTTCGGAGAGGAAGCCGTAATTCGAATCGTACTCGTAGCCCGTGCCAATTCCTACGAATCTCTTGCACCCTGAATGAGCCAACGCCTGGGCCAGCCTGAGACTCATAGCGACACAGTCGAGGTTCTCAGGGGCCATCCAGAACTTACCCGTCGTGACATACCACGCGAGATGCACGGCGCAGTCGGGGTGGACGGTGGACACAAGTTCTTGAACTGCGCGCGCGTCGCGTAAGTCCACGGGCATGACCGACACGCGGTGCAAGATATCGGAAAGCCGGTCTGTTGATTCACCGGGAGACGTCACGGCCCAAACCGAATTACCTTCGCCAGCGATTCGACGCGTCAAATGCGAGCCAATGAATCCGGCTGCGCCGGTCACCAGCACTTTCATGGTTGTTTACACCCTTTAACCTTAGGCGCTAAACCCATCACCTTGCCCTCTGCTCCGCCGGCGCCGCAGCCACGACCGTCGTGGCCGAACGAACACCACTCCGCCCATGGCGCAGCCGGAGCATCGGGCTGACCCACTCACTCGAAAGGTGATACAAACTCCTTGAAAGAAGGCAGGCGTTTATCTTTATCAGACACCAAGGGGTCACGCGTAGGCCAGTTAATTTGCAGCACCTCATCATCCCAGCGAAGACCGCCTTCGGACTCGGGCGCATAGTAGGCGTCTACTTTGTAAACCACCAGAGCCTCATCCGTAAGCGTGCAAAACCCATGTGCAAAGCCCCTGGGAATGTAAACCACACGGTGGTTCTCGGCGGATAATTCCAGCGAATCCCATTGCCCGTAGGTGTGCGAACCTTTCCGCAGATCTACGAACACGTCCAGAATTGCGCCGGCGGCAACGCGTACCAATTTGGTTTCGGCATGGGGCGGCCTTTGGAAGTGTAGTCCGCGGATGATACCTTTACGGCGCGAAAGAGATTGGTTCTCCTGCACCCACGCAGTGGTCAAACCGTGCTGGCGCGATAATTGCTCGTCCCAAACTCGCATAAAATAGCCGCGCTCATCGCCATGTGGGGCGAGTACGATCTGGTAGGTCCCGTTGAGTCGCCGCGGCGTTATTTCCATACTCGCTCTATTCCTGGCGTGAAAATGATTCCCCTCTTCCGAAGCTTATAAGCGTCCCACAGAGCCAGTTGTGCCGGTGACGAAGACTCGCTCCCCCTCCCAAAAACCGGAACTGCTGATCATTGATCCCAAACCTTCCAGGGTGCGCCCTTCTTCCAGGAATCGTTTAGCGCGAGAAAATCGCGGTACGTATCCATGCAGTGCCAGAACCCATGGTGAAGGTAACCGACCAATTCGCCCTCGCGCGTTAGTTGCTCCAAAGGCTCCCGCTCAAGAACGCAATTGTCGTCGTCAGAGAGATAGTCAAAGAACTTGCGCTGGAAAACGAAAAAGCCGCCGCTGATGAATCCGCTCTGATCGAGGGGCTTCTCATTGAACTCCTTCACGGATGAGCCCACCATTGACAATTCACCATAGCGCGAGAGCGGATGAACGCCCGTCACCGTCGCGATCCTTCCGTGGGCAAGGTGGAAATCCCAGAGCGCCGAGAGGTTGATGTCGGCAACGCCGTCGCCGTAAGTCATCATGAATTGATCGCCGGTTACGTACCGCTCGATGCGCTTGATGCGCGCGCCGGTCATCGCCTCGGCGCCGGTGTCTGCGAAGGTGATCGTCCATTGGTCGTTCCGGAGCGAGTTGTGCAACTCCGGCTCCCTGCCCGAATTCAGCCGCAAGGTGAAATCGCTGTTCATGAGATGGTAATTCAGAAAAAAGTCCTTGATCATCGAGCCCTTGTAGCCCAGGCACAAGATGAAATCGTTGAACCCATAATGGGAGTAGATTTTCATGATGTGCCACAGGACGGGCTTGCCCCCGATCTCCACCAGCGGCTTGGGACGATACTCTGTTTCTTCCCGTAAACGGGTTCCCATGCCACCACAGAGAATCACAACTTGAGCTTTCATGGAGTCAGTGGCGTGTTCAGCCTTGCGATTCAGATTGGCTGGCGGAGTCTTCGTCGGAATCCGGCTCGTACCCGTACCCATATCCGTACCCGTATCGGTATACGCCATATCCCGAACTGCCTTGCTTGTGGACGCTCACGCTGTTCAACGCCACGCCGAGAATGCGGGCGCCGGAATTGTAAAGCAATCCCCGGGCGCGGCGGACAAGGTCGAAAGGCGTACTGTAGGCCCTGGTCACCAGCACCACCGCGTCGGTCAAGGTTGAAAGTATGCGGCTGTCGGATACCGTCAACAAGGGCGGTGAGTCGAGCAAGACATACTCGAACTCGGCACGCAGCCTGCGCAGCAAGTCGACCGTAACCGGCGAAGAAAGAACTTCCGCTGGGTTGGGGGGAATGGGTCCGCAAGGAATCACGCTCAAATTCGGAACCCCGGGCACCGGCAGGATGGCGTCCGCCAAGTCGATGTGGCCGGTCAGGCAACGGACAAATCCAGGCCTGTTTTCCACCCCCGTCGAGCGGTGACAGCAAGGACGGCGCATATCGCAGTCCACTATCACCACCTTGCTTCCCAAGCTGGCGAGCGTCGCACCCAGGTTGACCGTTACGGTGGTCTTGCCTTCCGAGGGCAGGGCGCTGGTAATCAGCAACATCTTGGGTACAGGGTTGGCCGAAAGCAGAATCGACGTGCGCAACGTCCGATAGGCTTCGATGGGCTCACGTCCGGTCTGAAGCGCCGGAGCCATGCCGTTGTTGCCATGATTGACGACGGCCAGTTCCTCCCCGCTGACCTTGCCGTTGTCGCCAATGCAATCCGGAAGCAGGCCCAGTGAGGGTAACCGCAATAGCCTTTCCACCTCGTCGGCCGTCTTGAGCGTGTTATCAAGATACTCTTGCAGAAATGCCAGACCGATGCCCAAGGCCAGGCCCAGCATAAATCCCAGCGCCAGGTTGAGGAACACTCGGGGCTTGACCGGACCCTTGGGAACCTCCGCCGCATCCACAATCCGGATGTTGCTGGCTTGTACGCCGGCGGCGACCGTAGCCTCCTTCATGCGCGTCATGATTCCGTCATACAGTGTCTTGTTGGTATCCACGTCGCGCTTCAGAATGTTGTATTGAACGGATTTCTCTTCGATATCATTGACAACCTTCTTCTGAGTTTCCAGCTCTTGTGACAAATACTTTTCGTTGGCCAGCGAGGTGCGGTAGGCGTCTACAACACTCTGCGCCAAATTCTTTTTCTGCCGATCCAGGGCGGCTTGCATTGCGTCAACCTTCTTCTTGAGCGCAATGGCTTTCGGGTATTCCGGCTTCACGGTGGCCGTCAGATCGGCGTAGTCCTGCTGCGCTCTGGCGAGATCCACGGACAGATCCTGGATCATTTTGTTCTCGAGGAACCCTGGCAAATCCTGGACTCTGCCGCCTTCCACCCGGCTATAAAGTGCTTCCTTCTCAAAACGCGTTGATTGAGCTTTGGTGAACTCTGCCTGAAGCTGCTTAAGACGTTCGGTGACCAGATTCTGCTTTTCTTCCACAAAGATGATCCCTTTGGCTCGCGCGTACGCGTTCAAAGCATCTTCGGATTTCTCCAGCTTGGCCTTGAGGTCCACGAGTTGGTGTGAAAGCCACTCTGACGCCTCGGTGGTTGCGTCCCATTTCACCTGAAAGTTTTGCCAAATGTAATCCTTACAGAGTTCATTCGCGATGCGCGCCGCCAACTCCGGGTCCTCGGAATAAAAGGACACTTCCACAAGGTTGCTGCGCCGCACCGGACTCACGTCGATGTCGCCGATGAAATTCGATATCGTATTCCGGTAAGCGCCCATCGAATGGTCCGGAGGCTCCGGATCCGAGGGCTGGGGAATCCTACCCGGATCGCGCTGGACCAATCCGAACAACATCCGTCCCTTGTAGAATTCGGGGTAGCGGTACAGTTTCAAACTATCGACGACATGCTGGGCCAGGCTTCGGCTCTGCAGAATCTCGTACTGGGTCCCGCGGTAGGCATCGATATCGATCTCATGAGCTTCGACAACTTCCTTAAAATCCAGAACGTTCGGCTCCTCGGGGTTAATCTCAATGACGGCTTTGCCTTCGTAAATGGGCTTCTTCTTGAGCGTCCCAATCGCTACGGTGCTGAAGACGATCAAAAGGCAGGACAGCACCAGCCAACGCCGCTTGGAAATGGCGTTCCAATAATCAAGCAGGGGCTGGACCTCTTCGGCTGAGACATCCAGCGTCTCGAAGGGCTGCCGCAAGTTCTGAGGGCCTGAAATTACCAGGCTCTGAGTGTGCTCTGTCGTAGTCGGGACTTCTGTGTTCGGCATTTATCACCAAGTGGGAGCTGGGTCGGCCATCTCAATGGACCCCCCAAATGAGCCACGCTGAGAAAGTGGATACGCTCGCGTCGACAGCCCGTTGCCCCGCCACCTTCGTTTTGCTGTCGGGAACATACAGGACGTCATTCGCCGCCAACGTTAGGTCCTCTGCCTTCCCTTTCATGACCTTCGTCAGGTTGACAAGGATTTCGACCTTGGAGCCGTCCTTTTGAGTCCTTAAGATGCGAGCGCCTCCCCTTGAAGCCGTCCCCGAAAAGCCTTCCGCCATTGCTATCGCTTGAATAACCGTTATCGTTGGCCGGTCGTCGAGAACAAACCCGCCCGGTTTCTTGACCGCCCCGGTCACATAAACCACGTCAGCCTTACTTACGGAAACAATATCGAAAGGCTTGATCTCAATATTGAGGCCCGGATCCCTGGTGTAGATCAGCCGATTGAGGTCGATTTCGATTTGGTCCGGCCCTTTCACGTGCATTCCTTCCGCCGGTTGCAAATCTCCAAATCCCCCCTTGCGTGTTACGATTACGGTGCGTCCCGAGGAGGATGCCTTGCCGAAGCCTCCGGCCATCGAGAGCACCTCAATGAGGTTGCGCTGGCCCTTAAGGTAGTAAAGGTTGGGCTTTTCCACGGCCCCCAGCACGGAAACGGGCCTTGCCTTGAATTCCTTAACAAAAACCGAAACCTGGGGATCTTGCAGGTAATTCTCGCCCCACTGTTCCGCCAGTTCCTGCCGAAGCTGCTCGGCAGTAAGGCCGGAGGCCGGAACGCGGCCAATCAGGGGAACGGAAATCTTGCCATCGGCAGCCACGCGGACGGTTTGCTTCAGCTCGGGGACGTTTAAGACCTCAATATCGATCTCATCCTCAGGTCCCAGTATGTAATCGGGGCCCGCCGTGGCGGTAGCGGATGAGTCGGAGTCGCCCGGCGTATTCGCCGTTGTCGTATCCGTGTTGGCAGCGGGAGCGGGCACAGCCTGGGAGGCCTGCTGATCCGTGCTGCTCTGCGCGCCCGACCGCAGCGGGGTTAGTAAAACCAGCAGTGATAAGCAGATTGTTAAGCGCACAGACGGACGTCCCCCGAAACCCTTCATTTTCACCCCGATAGAATTAACTCGTTCCCCCGTGTCGACGCCTCGCCATGAGGTCAGCTTACGTATATACGTGCCGTAAACGTTAGCTCTTTAAGTCTACCTTTCAGCGCATCTAATGTCAAGTTGAAGCTGCACTGCGTTGCAATTGATATGTCCTTGCCCGCGCCCCATAAGAGCGTGACGCTCTCGGCCAGACGGCTAGCTGGCGGATGACCACAGCCCCCCAGTTGACTCACGAGCTCAGAAAAGGAGCAAAATCGACCTTGGACGGGCACCGTGCCTGGGAGCCAACAAGGAGTTTGCCAACCTCTGAAAGGCCGCGGGCTTGGCACTCAACGCTCTGTAGCACTAGTTCATGAGAGGTTGTTATTTTGCGGAGATTTCTTCTTGAATTTGGAATCTTGAATTTCGCATCGCGGCTCTGCCGCGCTGTGCCACGCCGAGAACGATGCCCTGGCACCACGCTATGCTCCCCGATAGTTGTGGAAAGCATGAATGGGTTTAGCATGAGAACGATAGCTTTGCTGTTTGCTCTATTGATTCCTTTGCTGGCTCCTAGTCAGAGCAGTTCAGTAGGGCTTTGCTCACATTACCACACCAGCGCAGCTTCCCAACGCGCAAGCCGGTCACTCATACAGCGTCACGCTCACTGCGGTTGGTGAACCTCCTTTTGCGTTTGGATTGCCGCCCGGCTCTCAGTTGCCGCCTGGACAGTCCATCATCCACAACACCGGAGAGATCGTTGGTACACCCACCAGGGCGAGTGAGTATGTGTTCACCGTCAGGCTCATCGCCAAGTCCGGCAATGCGACAAGGACCTTTCATCTCACCGTGCTCCAGTGAGCAGTGTGTTCAGGGGCAACCGTAAGCCGGGAAAAAGCACCGCCCCGCCGTCTTCCTAAGTGCACTTAGCTATGTAGGAGGAACGGGCTATTTCACTGGGCTTGAGCCGTGGGTGTACTGCCCGTCCGTGGTGTGGCTGCACTTGTTTCTTTGTTGATCAGGGGCTCCGAGAGCGGGCCATCACTCCTCAGCAGATCAGTCTTAACCTCGACCGTTTGATTGGCAAGCGGTTTGATGTCCGTCTCAAAGGTCTCGTAGCCGGGAAGCGCAATCTTGATCTGATGGGTTCCTGGCGCAACGAGCATCCCTCGGCCCATACCCTCAAACTCCCCCACGTGTCCCACGAAAAGGCCATCCACGAAGACCGCGGCCCGCGATGGCTTGACCACGACCTTGACTGTAGCCGTAACAGCCGGGACTGCTGCCCTTGTGGCCTTCTCCATTACCACGTGAACACATATCGTCTCCTGGGGCTGGATTTGCACTTGTTGGGTGAAGTCCTGGTAGCCATCTTGGCGCACGGCAATGAGGTGTTCACCGGGCAAAAGCAGAAGCTTCTTCGATCCCTTCAGCTCTTTCAGGTATCCTACGTACTGGCCGTCTACCCAGACGCCGGAAGTCTTTTCAACTCCGGATTTTCCTGTCAATCGGACCTCTCCCATCACATCGTTTCTTCCCGCATAGATGGCGGAGGGTAGAAGAAAAGCCGAAATCATAATCCATCCCCAAAGCCATAAATTTGCCTTTCGGAATGCGTTTTTCATGGTGGTCTCCTTAACTCCAAGGCAAGCCGGGAATGCCTGAATCTCAGTCATGCCTTGGACCCTGGCGCGGACTCATGCAATGCAACTGCGGTCAATCGCCGGTTCACCGGGAAAGACCCTTTGCATTAGCTCTGGAAGCCCCGTCACCCTAAACAGAGCAGTATCCTTGCCAACCCCGTAAGCTGTTCCGCTAACAGGGGGTCCTTGAGTGGGAGTGGAAGCCACAAGTGTGCATAATGTGCAGGCTAAGGTAAGAATTGCGCGGTATCCTCGGTGCGGAAAGACGAGCAATCATGGCTCGCGACGCAGGTCTTGGCTTGAGCGTTGTGTCGGACGCCGACTAGGCTGGGCGTGTGCGGGGCGTCCCGAAAACGGCTGACACTGTCTCTCCATCTTTGAACTCAACGGTCAATTCCCTTGAGAGAATAACTTGTGCTCCGCCCACCGGCGGCGTTTTTGGCGAGAACATCCTTGTCGATCAGATATTGGATATCGCGCAGCGCGGTGTCATGTGAGCACTTCCCGATCTTCGCCCATTTCGTGGAGGTCAGCTTTCCCTCGAATCCGCCTAGCATTCGGTTGAGGACCAAGCGATCTACGCATCGCAAGGTTCAATCTACGCATGCCGTGCGTACATTATGCGCCGTATTCTACGCACGGCACTAGTACTACTACGTTAAGTTAGGGTGGTCGGTTTCGCTTGCGAATCATGCTGCCACAATACGCACACTCTCCGGTCCAGGTGAACAACAGGCGTTGGATCTCACGGCGCGTCTGTGGCAGGGTCCA
>Ga0326728_10001385_pt1 | contig 86087 bp, 93 predicted proteins | sample MB3enrmetagenome_FD_207602 | JGI IMG/M metagenome (GOLD analysis project Ga0326728, IMG submission 207602) | Lab enriched peat soil microbial communities from McLean, Ithaca, NY, United States - MB31MN | ecosystem: Environmental > Terrestrial > Soil > Wetlands > Peat | place: USA: New York...
CCGAACTCCCCTTGTAAAGGCACGCGAAACGCGCTAGAGTTTGAGTCAGGGCGGGCCTGATTTAGGGTTCGTTGCGGGGTCAAGAAGGGCTGGGTTTGTCGTGCAGCGCGGGTGTTGGGAGCAACTGGATACACTTTATAGGGCCTGCCCAGACTATTGCCGGCGGTTGCCGCAGCGACCCGGTCCCCGAACGGGCTTACCTTGAGCGGGGGTAATTCAGCGGTAGAATGCCAGCTTATCACCCACAGCCTTAATTTTCAGTAGATTACATCCAACACTGTCTGTTATACTGTCTCCTGATTCTTTTGCGGTATGCTTGGGGGAGGGCGTCGTGCCGCGTGTCAATATCCTGAAACAGATCAGAGTCGGGGATCGCTGGAGGCTCGTCTCCATCCCTCGCGACGACCATGGTCGCTACAACTGGAAATCTCTGCCCCCTGGCCGATACTTCATCGAGTGGTGGGAGCGTGGCAAGCGCAAGCGCCAGGCAGCGGGAGCTACGACCGCTGACGCCCAAGAAGCAGCGCGGCGCCGCAAGCACATTCTTGAAGGCAAGGCTCTCGGGTTCGAAGCCTTTGCAGCCGCGGAGGAGGAAGTGAAACGCACCCCTCTCCATGTTGCCCTAAAGCAATACCTGGATGTTGTCGAAGCCCTGAAGAAACCCAACACCCTCCGCAAGTACAAAGCCGTCCTCAATCGATTCTTGGACTTCTTCTCCGACCGGACGACCGCCCGAAGCATCACACCCGACGACCTCAACCGCTTTATGGTCTATCTCAAGAAAAAGCACCGCCTCGATAATAACAGTGTCATTCACAACCTGATCATTGTTGCCCAGTTTCTGAAGAAGCAAGGCCAAGCAGGATTGACCCGGAGAATTGACTTGCCGGAGGCCATCCGCAGCCTGCCGGAAGAGTACAGCGACGATGACCTCAAGAGGTTCTTCGACGTTTCCACCCCGGAGGAGCGCACACTGTTTACGACTTTCCTGCTGACCGGCCTGCGCGAGCAGGAAGTTGTCCACCTGTCTTGGGACGACATCAACTTTACTCTGAGTACCGTGCGGGTGACCGCCAAACCTGACTTGGGATTTTCTCCGAAGCGGTGGGAAGAGCGGGAGGTGCCCGTGCCGAAGCGGCTAAACGAGCTTCTGAAGGCTCACCCACGCCGTTCCGGTAGCCGCTTCGTCTTCCCCTCGCCGCGCGGCAATCGTGAACTCCATATGCTGGACAAGTGTAAAGCGGTTGCCGAGCGTGCCAAGCTTGACGCAACGGGCTTTGACCTGCGGAAATTTCGCTCGACCTACGCCACGCGGATGCTCCGCGCCGGGTTCGACGTCCGGACCGTCCAACACTGGATGGGCCATAAGTCTTTGGACACGACCATGCGTTACCTCTCGCCAGCAAAGGACGTACAAGACCGCTTGGACAAGGTCCAGATTGCCGGAGTGCTGGGCGAGGGCTAACTCCCACAACGAAAGGTCGGAAACTGGGCCGACCAATGGTCCAAGGCGAACAGCGTTTGCGGGGCTTGGTTTTAAACCGTCGCCCCTAGAGTTACGAACCCAAAAATATCAAGGGCGCGCTGCCTAAAGCGACGTCGAGGTAGTTGTGTTCTTTAGAGTAGGTGGCGGGCATTTTTCGCTCTGGCCCCCGCAGCCGGCCCAAGATCTGGCGAGCTCCAAACACTCCACTGGTCCAATCTGGACCCTGCGCACGCGCGCGTTCATGTTACTGCCAAGCCGGAGTACAACTTTCTTCCCAAAGATTGGGAAAAGGTCGGTATTCCGATACCGCGCAAGGTCGCGAAGTTTATGCGCAAGCATCCCTACGATCAAGAGACGGCTGGTCTTTCCGTTCCCACCGGTTAACTGAACGACCAAGCCCTCCAATCCCGCCTTACGGAGATCGGAAACAGTGCTGGGCTTTGATCCCCACGGCTGGCACCTACACTGATTCCGGGATTCTTGCGCTTGTATCTACCCGGCGCTCAGCGACTCCACGATTGAAGATGGTTCACTCTGGACGAGAGTGGAAGCTCCGCCATGGCCGGGCATCCGCCAGCCCGGTAGCGCCCTCCCAAACCATCAGTTCGCCTCGTCGCACGTTAGGATCGTATTGAACCATTGCCTCCTGCCAACCTTGGCCTATGACTCCTCTCTTCGACCCAGCTTAAGATTTCCTCCTTTAGGAAGCGCACATTCGATTGAATTTTCACGTAGGGAATCAAGCCTCGTTGCACGTAGCTATAGATCGTTTTCACATCGATCTTGAGCATCGCCTCGAGTTCTCTAGCCGTCATCAACTCGGGCGCGGCCCGCGCGCTCTGACGGTCCCACCTTCCAAACGTGTTTACATTTGCCGTTGCCATAGCCTAATCCCTTCCTGCGTCTGTGCAGCCACGGTCCTTCCGTGATTTTGGTGAGCGGATCTGAGGAAGTGTGTAGCGAGGAATCCCGTCTCATTTGATAGAACAAATTCTTTCTTGCGTCAAACGGGCATGTCCGGTCATCCCAGCAGGCTAAGCCTGGAGCCTGAAAGCCGCTGAGGTTTCAAGGGTTGGCAGGCGAGGGACCAAGAAAGCTACGCGGTTCTCACAAACGTCGACCCGCGAAAAAAACTTGGCAAGCGATTTGATCACGGACGCGGGGTGCAGAATACGGAAGCCAATGGCTGGTCAATATTCCGCCTGGGATGGTTGAAAGCCCCTGACTTCACTCAAGGCTAATCCGGAGCGTCTCGCCAAAAGGGGCAGTCCTTCGCGAATCGGTCACCCAAAGAACTGGGTATTCCGGGGCCTCCGGATACGAATGGCAGCACAAGTCGGTGAGATAGATAAAGCAGACTGGCGCGATATTGTTCTCGTCCACCCACTTGAACGGCGGGCAGAAATCAGTGCCTCCGCCGCCTCTGGGCTCAAGGCGCACTGGCTCTGAGGGGTGAAACTCTTGAGTGCACTGGACCGCCGCGTCGCAATAGACCACATGGATGGCTTCCGGCTGTGCCTCCTCGGAAATCACCGAGATCTCACCTGCAAATTGTTCCAGCTCGAGTTTTCCGATTGAACCAGAGGTGTCGACCGCAATCACGATCTCACCCACTCCCTGGCGCTCGACCGAGGGCAAGTAGAGGCCTGATGCGATGTAGCGGCGATTGGGCGGTGTCCAGCGATAATCAGAGGGCGTAGTAGCGGCTACAAAATCACGCAGGATCGCGCGCCAATCCTGTTGGGGTTGGCGGCTTTCGCTAAGCGGCCTTTCGATGCCTGCGGGTTCGTGTCCACACGCCTTGGCGGACCGCAGGGCCTGCTCTGCAGCAATGGCCCACTCGTGCTCCTGGCGACGCTTCTCAGCCGGCGAAGTGGTTTGCCCGTGCTCGTCCGTGGCGTCCCAGACCTCGCCGAACCCTCCGGGTCGCAGCGACGATGGTCCCACGGCATCACCTGTCGTCCGTCCGCCCTGCTCTAGAACTGGCTGCGGAGAGGCGTCCGTGTTCAGATTAGGAGGCGCAATACCGCCTGCCCCTTGCGGACCGCTAGCGGTCCCCCCACCGCCATTCTGCTGCTCCTTTGGCTTTGTTCCTCCGCCTTCCTCGCTTCTTCTCTGTAGCAACCGGGCGTAGATCTCTTCCGCGCTCAAGTTCGCGAAGGCAGGCTCAATCAGTGCCCCAGCGGGAAGTACGAAACCGTTTCCGATCAGAATAGGGTTGATGGCAAAGTCTGCGGCTTCATTCCAAAGCTCAGGATCGCGGTTGCCGCGACGGCACTGGTGCCCCAGTGCACAGTGCAGGACTTCATGGGCGAGCGTTCCCTCGAGTTCCGCTGGCTTGAATCCGTCCACGAAGGCGGGGTTATACACAATACGCGAGCCGTCGGTTGCAATCGTTGGCAAATTTCCAGGTATCAGTTTCAACCTCAAGCTGAGCGTGCCAAAGAAAGGCTGCTTCAAAATGAGCTGAACGCGGCTGCGGGTTAGCTTTTGTGCCGTAGTGGTGTGACCTGCAGGCTTCATGCCGCCCCTCCGTTGCTAGGCGCAGGGATGGAATAGCCACTCATGTATACCTCCATCCTGTTTGCGATAGCGGCGGCGGCCTTTGCAGTCTCGCTACGAACCGACTCCGACTTCCGCAACTCTTGGGGATCGACCAATAGCGAGGCACGCACCTGGGCGGCTAGGCGTTCAAGTTCTGGATCTCCCGTGACATTCAGCTTGGGCAGAACATCGACGAGTTTCACCAGGTTGGTGACGACGGAATCCCGGAAGGGATGCTCCACTCCCTCGTCCGTCACTTTGTAGGCTTGGAGCCGCTCGGCCAGGTGACTAACTGCCTCGTAGAGCCGCTGCCAAAGCTCTCGACTCGCAACCTGAAGCGAGGCCTCAACTGCGGCCGTGATCTGTCGTTTGATTCGCTCTTTCTCCTCGTCGCCTAGCGTGACGCGGAAGTCCCCCGCATCCGGCAGTGGCATTACTTTGGTCTCAAAGGAAAACTTGGAGCAGAGTTCTTCGGTGGCAGGATAGTCTTCGGACCGGAATAGGCCGCCCAGTCGGACCTTCGCCTCATCTACAAGCTGTCCAAACTGGCGTCCCAAAGCTTCGACAGCCGGTGTGAACTGGTTCGAAAGCTGCCGCATTTTCTCCGTGTGATCCATGTAGGCTGCGGCGGGGAGCACGCGATACCCGTTATCGTCCCAGGGTAGGGTCATGAAGTAATGTTCCTGACGGGCGTCGCTCACGATCTTTTGAATCTCAGCGAGCGCCGCTTTGGGAAGAAGCACCTTGTGATAACGCCCTGCATCCGGCTGCGCCCCATGGCGCTGGGCAATCTCCTCGGATGCTTCAGGGTCATGCTTCCGCGCCGACCACATGCTGATGGAAAGGGAGCACAGCATAGCCCGCGAAGACAGCGATGGTTCTGCAACTGAGATGGGGTACATGGCATTTGTCTCCTTTGTTGGGGAAGTATTCTGCGGGTACAAGAACCCAGAAATTGGCGTTTCCAATTCTCGCTATCGGCGGGGTTCCATAATGAGATTAAAGATGTGATGGGGGTTGCCTTCGTGCCGATCGTTCACAATTCCGGCAGTCATGGTGAAGCACAGAATCTTGGACTAACCCCGCCCAATCACGGGCAAACACTGGGCGACAAGGCAAGGGCAGGCGCCAACTACCGAGTGGCTGACGACACGCCTGGAGTGAACCAGCGTCACATTCGTGCACGACTGCGTGCGACCCTGCTCCCCCAACTTGGCCCCAGGCTAAACTGCGTCAGTCATTTAAGGAGCGCTATCTACCCATTCGTGGTACCCGCTGCGAATGCAGCTTATAATCTGCTTTTCCGGGGATTCACTAGATGCCCCTATTGGCGTCTCGACTATTAGGGGGCCGACTGGATGATGTGATGGCAGAGCTATCAACCGAGGTCCGCATATTCCTGAGCTCAACCTTCGTCGACCTCAAAGACCTGAGGAAAGATGTCGCCACTCGGCTTCGAGATGTCTTTGGGGCCGACCTTCTGATAATGGAAACATTTGGTAGCGATGAAGCTCCGCCAGAGATTTCGTCTGTAAGGAAGGTTCGGGAGAGTGATGTCTTCGTTGGATTATACGCACGCAGGTACGGAACAGTTGATTCTTCAACCGGAAAGTCAATCACCGAACTCGAACTAGAGGAAGCCGAGAGAAGCTTGAGTGCGGGAAATCTCACCGCAATTCTGCTTTATTGGTTAGCTGACGATGCTCCTTGGCCGGCGGAGTTGTGCGAGATGGGAAGCATAGCCGCTGCGAGGCTCTCGGCGCTAAAGGATCATGCTGGTCAACATACGTACACTCCTTTTCGTGATCCCGCCGACCTACCATTCTTGGTGATTCGAGATGTGCTTGCCAAGATTCGTAACAGGCTAACCCCTCGTTCGTTCCAAGCTCGGCAGCTCACACTGCCGAGCGAAAGGAGACTTGAACGCCCCATCGGAATGGGGTTCCTCACGAGTGCTGACAGGGAACACTTGTATGGCCGCGGCGAGAAAATCAAAGAGCTTCTGAAAGGGATAGACACCAATCGGATCACTCTTCTTTTGGGGAATTCGGGGTGTGGAAAAACTTCCCTAATTCATGCGGGCCTTTTCCCTGCTGCCATAGGTGCTGGGTGGTTTCCGGTTTACACGCGCTCCCTGGGCCTCCCTCGGAGCGATGTTGTATCGGGATTACTTGCTTCTGTCTTCGAGGGACCGCATTCCTATCGCGGGGCGTTGCTTAGCCCTTTAGAGCAGGCCGCCGCCGGAGTGGCCCCGCAGCGGCTTCTCTTGGTCATTGACCAATTTGAGGACATCCTCATGGCCAGGGATGAGGGAGAAGCGGAAAACCTTGTCAGAGATCTCCAAACTATTCACTACTGGGAGGATCCCCGCATTCGGGTGTTACTCAGCTACAGAGCAGATCTGGAGGCTCGGCTAGGGAGATTCTGGCAGATGATCAGCGGTTCCCCAGAAGGACTGGCGAGGGTTTACGTCGAAGGACTCAGCGTTGGCGAAGCCTGGAATGCCGTCGAGACCGCGAGCGCGGATCTCCGAATCAAGCTGGAGCTATCGCAGGCCCAGAAGGCCCAAATCGGAGAGGACCTCCAATCCTTCAGTGACAGCCACGGTGAACAAGGAGTTTATCCTCCCTATATCCAGATGCTCATTGATCACATTTGGCGGAAAGCAGGGAGCCAGCGAGGCACTTATCGCTTTGATGATTACCTCACCTCCGGAGCGATGGAGGGAGTCACTGAGGGATATCTTGCACGCCAGTTGGCATATGCAAGTGACACGAAGGGACATCTGAAGGCTGCGCTGGTTTCACTCGTTCGTAGTTACGGAGTGAAGGCGCAAAAGTCACTGGCCGAGGTCGCCGTCGACACGGGCCTCCCAGAGAAGGAGTGCGAGGCTGCGCTCGAAAATCTCATCGACCTGCGACTAGTGCGTCATATCGGTGACCTATACGAGGTCGCCCATGACTTTCTTGCTCGTGAAATCTCGGCAAAGTTGGTGGACTCGGAGGAGAAAGAATTCAAAAGACTTCGAGAGTTGGTGGCGTCAAAATCGGCCGCATTTGGTACTACGCGCTCTCTGCTAACTGTCAGGGAGCTACTTATGCTGTTCAAATACAAGGAGAGAATCCTGCCATCGGATGCCGAGGTGAGGTTGATCCTTGCATCGTGGGTTGGAGAGCAGGGGCCTGGACTTCACTTACTTTTGGCTAGCCCGTCATCAAGGCTCATCGAACTCATCCGTGATGAGGAGAGCAAAGATGACATCGACGACGAAGATCGTGCGATGCTCGCTCTTCTCCGCCGCAAAGTCAGTGGCTCACAACTTGGGCGGAGGGACTGGTCGCTCTTTCGCCGGCATCAACTCGGCATAGAACTCGCAGGAATTATCTCATCTGCACCACTGGGGTGTCCGGATGAGGTCCTTTCGTGGGCGCTGCGAAACAAGCGTAAAATGGTGCGCGACGCGGCGTTCGAGGCCGTGCTCAAAAAAGTGGCCAATGGTCACCGCAAGTGGATTGCGGTCCTTTCCAAGAGCTCAAGTGCCTCCTACCGATCAGCATATGAACAACTGGCCATTCGGCAGGATCTGCCGTTATTTCCCACGGATTCATCCCGCACTGTGTCCCGACCACTCCAAGAGTTTGGACTCGTGCAGCGAATCGCGAGAGCCCAGCCGGGCCCGGCGCTTCGGAAATCTTTGAATGAACTTAAGGCGTTCCGACCCCGAGCACATATTTCCTTGTTTGCCAAGGGCATTGCAACTCACCGCACCATGGGATTGACGCCGACCCTCACGAAATTGTCGAGGCTTGGTTCTTCCAAGCTTGCCACGCTCTTGAATTCGGCAAGGGAAAATCTGAGCGTGTCGGATTTTCTTGCCTTACTAGACGCGTATGTCGAGTGGAATCAGAAAGAAGCACGGTTTGTGGACGGGATGAACACGCGCCTCTCGATGGTGTACGAGAACAAAGCCTTAGTACTGGCAAAGACCATTTTAAGGTTATCTTCCAAACAAAATCTCGTGCCGCTACGTAACGCGTTTGAAAAGATTACTTTGGCGCCATCGGCGCAATACTTCGCGCTAGCTCTTGTTCATGTTGGAAGTTCCGCCGACATTGTCAGAACCATCAAGAAAGTCGAACGGGCGGAATACGCCGTCCAGTATTGGTTTCAAATCGAGGTGGGGCGCATCTTTGAGAAACGGATGAGAGAAATAGGGGAACCTGTCCCGATTCAACTCCTGCGCATTTGCCAAAGAAAAGGCTTTTGGGATGATGATCGGGATCGGACGTCAAGACTTGCACGCAAAGACAAATTGCCCTTGAAGTACATGCACAATCGCGCTCTGTACCTGCGGTTGGTTGCCCATGCAATAATCGGAGCAGCCCGGACCGACAATCTCGATCTGCTGGAAAGACTCGCGCAACACAACTATCGAATGATAGCGAGGGCGGCGGCGGTTCGTATGGCACAACTGGGAGGGGACGGCGGGATCAAAATGCTCCAGTCGGCAGTGTCGTCTGCGATAGAGCGTGGGAACTCGGAAGCGTTCGGACTAGCCGTCCGAGATGCCGAAATCCAAAAATTCGGGCTGGCTGAGATCTGATAAGACTCCGGGACTCAGATTGGTGCTTTGGAATGGGCCGGAACGCGGGCCGCTCTGAGCAACGGTTCTGTTGACTGCGTCGATGCCTAGTTCTGATTGTCGGAGCTACTCGGCCAAGGAGAGAAAAGGTGTCGGGTACCTTTTCGTCCTTTTCACGGCGACCGGCGCAAGACTCGAGGCCAGGATGGAGTCGCTAGCCCTTTCCTGTAGGGCTCTCGCATCCCCTACCCTATGCCGGTTTATCCCGGCGCTTTACCTGACATCTTTTTCTCCCTGCGTTGTGGTATCCTCCCCCTGCAATCCGTAGGCTCCGAAACAGTAAGCAGGTATTTCCAGTGATGGAGGCGGGCATGGAGAACGAAGAGATCGTCGAATACGAGGCGTTGCCCCTCAGATATGCATACGATTTTTTGGCGAACAACGGCCTCCAATCGGAGGCAGAGGACATACGTACCAGCAAAGAAAAGTTCGGTTCTTACACGACAACTTTGAAGCGGGCGAAGATCGTGGCCCTGCTGAGCAGTAAGGGTCTACTTGATAAGTTCGTCGCAGAATATTGGCCACACGGTGCAACCGAGAATCGTCGCGAGATCAAGCGTCTAAACCGAATCTATTCGCGCTGGTCAGACCCGGGCACCGGTCCCGAGGATGAACAAGACGACGATGAGGCCGGAACCGAGTTCGTTTTGGAAGAGCATCTCAGGGACTACCTCGCGCAGAACCTACACGTATTGGAACATGGGATGGCGCTCTGGCAATCTGGCGCAAACCAAGAGTCTGTGGAATTTGTAATTGACAGTGATAAGCGCAGGATTGATATCCTAGCCAAAGATCAACACGGAATTCCCACCGTCGTCGAATTGAAGGTCAGCCGAGGACATGAGAAAACGATTGGTCAAGCATTATATTACCGTGCCCGTGTGAAGCAACTTTTCAACGCTCCCAAGGTGCGGATCGTCATTGTGGCAGGAGAGATTAGCCCGGAACTGAAGGCGGCAGCATCGGACCTGCAAGACGTGTCACTTTTCGAATACAGTCTCTCGATGAGCGTAAAGAAGGTCTAGGGCGTCGGGAAAAGGTACCTGAACCGTTTCTCCAACCTGACGGGAGCGAGCACGTCCACCCGCCCAAGGAGCTAAACTCAATGGCAGAGAATGTGATCGATCGGATCAAGAAATTCAAAGCCCACAACTACAAGGTTGCCTTAGAGGCTCTGTGGGATAACAAGAAGATTAGCGAGACACAACGGGACATGCTATTCGCACAATACAGAGCACCGAACCACACGATAACCGCCAGCAAGCTCGCACGGGCTGCAGGCGTTAAGGGATACAAAGCTGTGAACTTGCTCTATGGGCGACTTGCACATCGCTTATGGGAGCGCCTGAGACTACCGTCGAGGGGGCTGCCGTCGTCGCGGGGGCGAGCGCGGTGGATAGGGGTACTGGAACCGGATTGGTCCAAGGGCAGGGGGGGACAGTGGAAAGGAACAATGCATCCGAGCCTAGCAGAGGCCATAGAGCAACTTGGCTGGTGCGGAAGCGTGGACACGGATTTGCCATCGCGCCTCCTGTCGACTGCGGGTGGGGGTTTTGGTGACCATGAGCAGAACGTGCGCGTCGAGCGCGCTGCAGTCAAGGTGGTTAAGAAAAGCTATCAATCTCATGGATGGAATGTCGAATCGAAGGAGCAGGAAAACCGCGGCTACGACCTTCTTTGCACTCATCGTTCGGACGAGCACCATGTAGAAGTGAAGGGTGTTAGAGGTGCCCTTCACAGCGTCTTGATTACGAAGAATGAGAAGAGGGCAGCCGAGCATGACCGCGCGTTCAGGCTCATTGCGGTAACGAACGCTCTGGACGCCAAGAGGCGCAGGTTGCAAGTGTTCCCGGGACCGGAGTTTGTTCGCGAGTTTCGCCTGTCGCCAATCGCCTTTACGGCCACACTGCGTAAATCTGGAGCCGCAGAAGCCCGCTCTGGCCGTCGTAGCCTAAGAGTATAGCGTATAGTCTCGCCGCCCAGAGACTCTGCGGCTTTTCGACAGAAGCGTGTGCGCTCGCAGACCCCACTACGCGTATTGTCGGCGTGTCGTATATCTGACCGCCCCTCAACTCCCGGATCACGCGCCACACCGAAGTTTGCCCCGCGACCGGCTCGCAGCGACGACGCTCCAGCCCGCCCAAGGTGATCGGCCCTGCCGAACGGCGTAGTGTAGCCCGTCACTAGGCAATGGCGTCATGGTTCTCAACGGCCCACTTGGTGTAGCCAGCGGTAGAGCGAATGGCCGGTGCCCGGAGGGTCGCGTCACGCACACACAGCACCCGAAACTCAGTAGGCAGGCGATTCAGGTACAGGCAGATGCGGTCGAAGTTTATATCTGAGGCGCATCGCGCCAAGGCCGAAGCCAACGCGTACTGCGCGGCTGCGTTCTCTGGAACAGGTTCCTGGGTTGGGTTCAGCAGAATGGCATCGATGTTGGGCAATTCCCGAAACATCCGCAAAAACGCGGAGAATTCCGTGGACGCGCCGGCGCCCACTGCCCCCGCTATGACTTCGTGCTCTATCGCTGGGTTCGAGTGCGAGTCGAGGGAATCGAGAATGCGTGAGACAAACTCCCAGGAACGTGGTGACGGGAACGCGTTGGCGTCACGGTCGAAGGCACTCAGCAACTCCGGCCGGAAACGAAGGAAAGCAATCACCTCCGGACGAATCCCTTCCTGAATCGCCCATTCCGACCATTCCTGCACATCTACTTCAAACTCCAGATGCACGAAACGATTTCGAAGCGGAGCGGGCATCCGGGTCGTCACTGCCCGGTCTGAATCGCGGTTCCCTGCGGCGATGATGGCCCAGCCATCGGGCAGGGTGTATTCCCCGAGCTTGCGGTCGAGGACCAACTGATAGCAACTCGCCTGCACCATGGCCGGCGCCGCATTTAGTTCATCGAGGAAAAGAATGCCCGACCCGTTTTGTGGCAGGAACTCCGGCGTCGCCCATTTCGAACGACCGTCGCTGCCAAGGAACGGCAGACCCCGTAGGTCGACCGGATCGAGCAAAAGGGCCCGCACGTCTTGCAGGGGCACATTTAACGTTTCGGCAAGCTGTTTCACGACACTACTCTTTCCTACGCCCGGTCCCCCCCAGATAAATACTGGTCTCCGAGCTCCTACAAGGACACGCAATGCATCTGATACGGCGGATGCTTTCATGACGGTCTCCTTCCAACCAGAATAAAAAAACGACCGGGGAATCGCGGAAGGATCTTTAAGAAGGATGGTCGGAACTGCAGATTTCAGTTCTAACAAACGTCGACCCGCGAAAAAAAGTTGGTAAACGACTTGCTGGGGCTCTAACGCCAGAATGAGGAACTAACCTGTCCGCTCAAGTTCTGCGAGGGTTGCCAGCACCACGCGGCCCACTACGGTCAGACTTTCAGGGTTGCACTTCTCAATCGAATCCTCTGGGGTGTGGTGATAGCCTCCGAACGGCGTCAAATCGATAATGTCGACTGAAGGAATGCCCTTGGCCAGAAACGGAACATGATCATCCTCAACGGGAAACGTGCCCCCGCTGAACAATCTTGCGTAACCCAGTCTGCGCGCGCTTCTGAACACCACGTCGTTCAACCATGTCGTCGAATTCGACTCCCGCAGGATGTTCAAATGCCGGTCCGCAACCATGTCCACCAGGATCAAAGCCTTGATCTGATTCAACTTCCCTTCACGGGACAGTCTCTCGGCCAGATGCCGGCTGCCATAAAGACTGTCGCTGGACGACCATTCTTTGAGGGCTTCTTCGCCGTCGAAAAACACAACCCAGTAAGTGAACCTGTTGTTTCGCCTACTCAGAACCCGGGCCATTTCCAAAAGGAACGCGGCACTGGACCCACCATCGTTTGCCCCTACGAACCGTACGCCATCGATAGTAGCGGTGTCGTAATGGCCGGCGAGAACGACAACGGTCGGGCTCTCTCCTCGAAGCACGCCGATCAGATTAGTCATGGGAATGTTGCCCACCGGTGTCGTGGCCACAAACGTGTCATCCCAAGTTTCCACACCGGCCGCCGATAGCTGGTGGGCAATGTACTCTCGTGCTCGCTGCAGGGCCTCGGAACCTGAGGGTCGCGGACCAAGGTCCACGAGGTGCTGTAGATCCTCAAAAGCTCTCTCCCCATCGAATCGCGCTCCCACAGCCAAGACTTCAGCCCGAGCATGGTAGTGGCTAATCTGTACGCCAGTGATGGCCGCGATGCCAAGTAGAATAAAACCCGCCGTGACTTTGTAGTCCGCCTTCAAACCGTCCCCAGCCTCTTTATGATTTCGCGCCTACATCACCTCAAATAGGACGACTACCGGCGAGACGATCACGAACACCCACTCGTGCTCCCGCAGTTTCCGCATCGGTAGCATGATCCGCTGCGGGTCATAATGGCTCCGCATTCTGTGCATGCGGGCGCATCCGTCTGATCCGCTCCCGATCCATCTCCTGGAAGGGAGGCGGGCGCCAAAGCCTTAACTTCGCCTTCGGCGCCCGATGGGGGAGGAGAATTAGGCGGGAGAAACCTGACCATTAAATATCTGAAGATGTAATCCATGAAGGACTTGGCGTATCCAATTTCCGGGTTTCCTGACCACCCGCTCGGCTCGAACCGTGTGTGGCTGAACTTGTCGCAAAGTACCTTAAGCGGCACGCCGTATTGCAGGGCGAGGGACACTGCGGTGGCAAAACAATCCATAAGGCCGGATACTGTCGAGCCTTCCTTCGCTGTAGTGATGAAGATTTCCCCTGGGCCCCCGTCCTCGTAAAACCCAATCGTCAAATACCCTTCATACCCGCCTACGTTGAAATGATGGACTATGGCCTTACGCTCGTCCGGCAGGCGCCTACGAATGGGCTGCGCTGCCACGACTTCTTCGATTTCAGGCATTGCGACCTCTCAAACTACGACGCTTCGCGCCAATAACAGCGAAGCGCCTTCGATGGCCAGAATTCACAGGCTCAGCTCCGGGTTTCGAGGAGCTCCCTTTGGAGGTGCTGAGGGTACGCTTCGGTCCGGCGATCTTGACCGCCATCTCGATGACGCTCGATCCAACGCCGCGTATAGAGCTTGAGCCCCTCCAACCATACCTGCGGGTTGCGGGATTTGAGCAGGCTCAGTTCGAAGTTACTGACCCTACCACCTAACTGTCGTTCGCTCGACACACGCATGTACTCAGGAAGCTCACCACTTAGCCGCGCCATGGGGATGTAAAGCCAGGCGGGCGTCAAAACGAAGGCGAGTTTGTCCGCCAGGCATAGCTTCGAGTAGCTTTTGCCAACGCTCTCTGCCCAATGCCGCGAATGGCACAGAACAAAGTCGCGCCAATAGAAACCGCAAAGCCAGCCCATGATCCGGCCTCCCAGAACAACATGCCGCTGCCCCTCAGGGCCCTCCATATTGGCTTTTCCGACGTAGCCTAAGTCGTGGACGAAGAAGGCTAGCCACAGCCTGGGATCCCAAGGGAACCCGAATAGCCTCCACCAGGCGCAGGCCACGAAGAACGGATGGATCAGAACCGCATGCACTCCAAAAATCACGCTCTTGGTCCCGACTCTCATTCAGAAAAACCTCCCGCTGTTGCGGCTACACCGCTTTGGCTCTGCTCTTCTGCTGGGGCAGGCTCCTCGACGATGCTAATCACAACTGCCTCTGCCTTATTCATCGCCTGCAATAAATGTGCAAGGTCACTCGTTCGCCCGCGTACCGCAATCCGGAAAACGATTTCAATTTCAATATCGCCGACTGGTGTCACGGATGTGCCTCCGGCAACCCTGGGGATGAAGAGACAGCGGGTGCGGCAACCAAGTAGTGGCAATGCGAACATCCAAAGCATCCCACCGCTTTGGCAATGGCTCGAGTTACCGCTACGAATTTCGCGGGCACTTCCAAATGCTCTCCTCCGCGAGAGTAGAAGGCCGGTACGACTGACCCGGCGCTTTCCTTATCCTTTCCCCAGAGCTCGAGTGCCAGGTAGCCATGTATTCCCCGGAACAAGCGTTGGCTCTCTAAGGGCGGGCGCCGGCCGTTTTCAGCTTCGCCAACGCGGAAGCCCGTGATTAGGAGCTCATACGTGCGCCCTGTCCGCAGCATTTCCACCCGCACAAGAGAGGGAGCGACCACCACGGCGTGAACCCCATTCACACCGACGGCATCAATGGGATGGAGATAAGGCAAAGGCTCGCCATCTTCCCCGCAAAAGGTCACGTAGTGGCCCATCTCTCGGATAGCCCCGCCCGATTCCACTCCCCGAATCACGTAGCGCCGCGCCAGATGTTGGTGCTCCAAGCGCACTTCTGGCCGAGCAAGAATTCCAACGTCTCGTAACTGCCTGCGGACTCGCCCGGGCATGCTGAGACCCCGGTGCGACGAGCTCTGACTTCCGCCTTTCATCTTCTGGCCTCCTTATCAGTTTCCTTTCGCGTCAAAATGCTCAATCTTCCTGGCGCACGCGGATTGGGCAACCGAGCGCCTCGCGGATCATCTCCTTGGTGCAACCCGCCCAGCACTTGTAAAATCGCGGATCGTCGACCCGGATCGCCAGGTTGTCCCCGCTGCGGTCATGCCCCGCTTGGGCACACGATGGGCACTGAGTGACGTAGTTCCGGCCTACCTTGCGGACCTTCCCTACGTGCTCGAGGATGCGGAATTCCGATCCCCTGAAGTTGGCGCGTGGGGCAGCGGGTTCGGGGCTGAGCGTGGGGCGGACTGCCTCGGCAGGCAGCGTTTTCCCTGTAACGAAACGCCTCATCTCCTCTTCACTGACCTTTTTCAATTGCTTCAGGTATGCCATCTGCTTTCCTAGGTCGTATTCGGCTCCGTAGAACCAGAACCGGCGACTGGCCCCGCGATGAATTCCGAGCGGCCCCCGGATGGCGTTTCCGAACTCGCCCGGCCCGAGTTCATCGTGCTTGGGGAAGATTTCGATTCCTTCGGCGAGTCCGTTTCCTTTCACCGGCACGCCAAGCCGCGACGCCAGGTTGTGGATGTAGATCCGGCAATCCCGGGCCAGGAGTGGTGTTTCCAAGAAGATCCATAAATGCCCGCCCCGCTGGCTCATCTCCAAGGCCGCTTGGACTTGGTCTTCACTCAGGTAGTACTGGAGCTTCACCAGGTCCTCCATGGCGCCCTTGTAATCAGCGTCGATCGCGACCCACTTGCACCGCTGCGTGGCTGGGTTGATGGCGTAGAGGCCGATCGTGATTTCGCCCTCGATATGGCGCCGGACCGTCTCTGATGTCAGGCTGAGCCCTTGGCCAGTCGTCTTGTCCGTGGGCCGGTAGTAGTAATGCCGGCCGCTTTCCGCGTGAGGCCGGTCGGACTGGAGGGTGTACGCCCGCCGGTTCACGAAGAGGCGGAAATAGTCCTCCACCACGTCAGCCGGCGCTTTCAGAAGAAGCCGCCGCATCTTTTCCTCCGTGAAACCCGGTGGCCGCCACAAGTCCATATTGATTGGAAATAAAATGAGAAATATTTTCTGTCAAACGGGCCTGCTGGCAGTCAGGGCGGTATTGTGTTTTCAATGGGTTACAAGCTGGCGGGGACTGGCTGGTGTCAGATCTTTGCGAAGAGGTCTTTCCTCAAGCTGGGAGTCTTCCCAGCACTGTGGGCCTTTGCCCGGGCATGACCAACCATTGGACGGGCGATTCAAGCAATCCAGGGGATTCCACCAGTCCGAAGAAGTGGCATTGGTTGACCAGCACATCGAACTGCGATGGGCTGTAACCGCCATAGTTGTGGTCATCGAAATCCACCCAAAGCCAGGTACAGCGCTTCCGATCATAGATGTAGACGGCCCCGCAATCAGGCGCATCATCATGGGCCAGAAAGACGACTAGGGCCGTTGGGAACTGGAACCAACGAACGATGTTAGGGTAATCAGCAAACTGCAACAGTTTGGCAACCGCTTCTTCCAGTGTTTGCACCTTACTCAGTTTCAATATTGTTGTGACTTTCAATTGGCCGAACATTTCTTAGACCTCCTTCGTGGTTTTGACTGTTCTGTCAAACAGATTGGGTTGTCAGAATTACTGAAATTCTCTGCGGTAGGAGTTGGAGGTACCCGCGCGGGCTCCGGCCCACAGCATCGAAGTAAATGAGTCGGTCCTGGGTCGTACTTCGCCGGTCTACACCGCACCGTCACTCGCAACTTATCGCCGATTCAGATTGCTCGCCGAGACCGTCGGTAGCCACGAGGACTTCTACCGTTAAGCCGTTTACGTTCAAGTGAATTGTCGCGGTGCGAGGCGGTAGTCCCGGCATTTGAAACCGATCCAGGTGAAGGCGACCCCGATAGCAGCAAGCGCGTAAGTTCGATGGAGAACGCGATGCCCCAGGACACCGATAGCGGCGAGGTCACTAAAGACCAAGCCGTAGCCGACAATTTCCAGAAGGATGAATCGGGCACGCGAGGCCAAGGACTCTGCGCTCACAGTTCTGCGCGTCTTCAGCGCACTGACTGCCCAGTACGCGCAAAAGACGATCCACGGCCCTTCGATGAGATACTGCCAAATCACGAGAACGAGCCCTCCAGATTTTGAAAGCCCGAGGCCAGCCAATGCTTGAGCCGCCAGCGGCCCTCTTCAATCAGCTCGAGAATTTTCTCCTCTTCCTGCTTATCTGGAGAGGCCGCTCGCCACAGCGGCACCAGCCAAGTTGCCAGCGGGACGTTCGACTCCAGGACGTTTCGATCCAGCACGGCCAGCGCGGCAGCTGCGCCGAAGGCATAACGTGATGGCTTGACGCCTTGCCCGATGGCCACGCGCAGGGTTCCCACCAAGCGGTCGTCCCACCCCAGCTTTCGCCGCGGATCGCGCCCGACCCTCTCAACGCTGTCGTGAAGAAAGGGATTGACCATACGGGCGAGCAGGTCGTCCGCGTATTCACGATACCCTTCGTGAGTAAAGAGCGCGTCTCTGCCCGCGTGCTTGCGCACCAGCGCTTCTCCGGATTCATGAATGAAGGCGGCGCGGAGGAAGGCGAAGATGTCAGGGTATTTGCCGAGATCGGCAATGCGTTCCACCCCGCGTAGGGCGCCCACGTAGGCGGCGAGGGCATGGGTGGCGTTGTGCCCGTATAGCTTGGCTTCTTCGAAAGGCACCAAGTCATCCTTCTCCTCAAACACCTTTATGCCGCGCTGGAAAGGCGGCGCGTCGCCGGCGCCCGCAAATCGGATTTTGGAAATCAAGATTCGGTTGAACGCTTCCACAAGAAAAGCACGATGCCCGCCGGGAGTGATGGTAGCCAAGCCCTGCAATCTGATTTCGTCCGGGTCGGAAACCACCCCGCTCATCTTTCCGATCACGGTGTTCAAAAATCGGACGCGAGTGGATACCCGCGCTCTCTCGTCATCAGGAGTCTCCGCGAGGACGCTCGCCTCCAGGATCTCCGCCGCATGGTTATGGTTTTCAGCCGCGTGAACGATTGCCAGTGGTCCTTGCGTGGCCGCCTTGCGTCGCAGGCCCTGAGCTAGGAGGCGATGGATGCTGCCAGGGCTTGGCGAAGTGTAGAATTGCACGCTGGGCACTGCGGTGGCGATCTCTTCCGCTTCCGCGACCGCTTGCACCAAGCGACGCTGGCCAGGCTCAGAGCCCGGGTCCGCGATTTCCAAGGGCCCAACTTCCGCGATCTCGATGCGATCTGGGTGGGCGATGTTCACGGAAAAGAGTCCTCCCGCTCCCCGCACCGCTCTGACGATCTCCGGCACCACTTCGGCCACCACCAACCGGCCAAAGCTCCGGGACCGAAAAGCCTCATAAAGAAATAGTCCCGCTTGGATGGGGCCGAAGCCGAAACCAACAAAAGTTCGTCGTCCGTGGTCAGTCGTCCGCGGTCCGTTGTCCGAAGAAGCCCTGGTCTGCCAGGCTGTCATCCTGAACCCATTCGCTGTCGCTAATTCCTATTCGTGAAATCCGAGCCGCTGAGCTTCTTCAGCCAATCCGTAACCCCTGCACACCATTGTCTTCTGATTCCTGCTTGTCACTCGTCACTGCTTTAGGTAGTCTGCTTCATCCTGGGCGCTCCAGGATTTCACGGCCCGGATTTCAGCGGTGCGGCGGTGAGGGTAAACCACGGCTTTGCCGTCAATTTCCTGAGCCATGATCATTCTCAGGAATTCGACAGCGTGTTCGAGGTCGCCAATGCGAGTGATATGGCATCCGGCGTCAATCTCCCCCTCAGTCATCAACTCCAAGGTTCGAGCGATGTCCCAAGGGGAGCCACCGCTGGAGCCCGTGACGTTGATTTCCTTGTAGTGGACGATGCCGGTGTCGAGGCCGATAAGATCTTCCCCTTTTTTCAAGCCGCCAAACAGGTTCAGAACGGCGCCCCGCCCCACCAGGCTCTGAGCGCTCTCAATGGCCTTCTTCGAGCCCACGGCCACAATCACATCATCGGCCCCGCAGTAGTTCGTGAGCTGGTTCACGAAGTTGCTCAAATCAGTCGCCGCCGGGTTGACGACCCTAAGGTCGATCCCCGCCTTGCTGGCGCGCGGCCCCAGCAACATCCTCACCAGCTCCAAACGCGCCTCAACCAGGTCGGCCACGGCGATGGCGCGCGGCCTGTAGCTGAGCGCCAAGTCCACGTGCATCCGACCCATGGCCCCCGCGCCGATCACCACAGTCACTCCGCCGGCCTTCAGCCCTTTAGCAACCTGTCGCGGCCCCAGTGGCGCCTCCTGCACCAAATGCACGTGATGGTCTTGCGCCGAGACGCAACATGACAAAGGCTCGCTCAGAGCCGCGTGCGCGAACGGGAATGAGGCGTCCCGGATCGGGAGAAGGCATCCGGCGGCCACAACCTCTTCTGGGATGAGAACGTATTGCGCCAAGTGCCCCGCCAGCGTGTAGCCGACGGATACCTTGAAGATGCCTCGACCCCCATCCCGATACCGCTCCCGGTGATTGATGGGCGGGTGAATGACGGCGGGTTGAATGACGTACCGCTCCCCGGGCTGATAACGATCTTTCAATTCCTGCCCCACCTCAACCAGCGTCACCGAGCCTTCGTCTCCAAGAATCACTGGATAGCGCTCGATGTCCCAGCCATACAACTGGGGGTGCGCCGGACCCTGCTCGACCAGCTTGATAAGCGAGGTGCAGATTCCCGCCGCATCCACGCGGGCCAGCATCTGACGCGGGCCTGGACGCGGCGTTGGCACGCGACGCACGTGCAGGTGAGCGAAACCAACCCCATCCAAAACCAGGGCTCGCATGTCAGGGGGAATCGATTGGGTCATATCATGTCAACCCGAGGGCAGATGGGCGTGCGCGCTGCAGGCACCTCGCACGAGCTTTCATTAACCGAGTGAGCCGTCATGGCGCGGCTCGCTAAAGACGGGCCTTAAACCACCGCCGATCTGGCGCGCACGGAGGGTATGAAACAGCAGTCGATGGGGACCACTATCGCCGCGCTCGAGAAAATGGGCATCGTCGAGCACAAGCCGCATCCGACCGACGGCCGCCAAATGAATATTGCGCTCACCGCCAAAGACGCCGCCGTTCGAAAGACTGCCAAGGATGCAAGGCGGACGTGGCTTTCCCAGGCCAATGCCCGGCTCGACGAGCAAGAACGGGACACGCTGTTCAAGGCTGGCGACATCATCAAGCGCTTGGTGGAAAAGTAATCAGCGACGAGGAGTGCACGCAGACTGTGAACAAGCGCGTAACCAGTTCAAGTATACAGAAGACCTCTCTCCTCGGTGCGGTGTCGCACGCCTGGCGAGCGCTGCGGCACCGTAATGTCAAGCTCTTCTTCGCTGGTCAGAGCATCTCCGTGATCGGCACCTGGATGACGAGGCGAGCGAGAAGCTGGCTGAATATCCGCCGCAATGCGGCCAGCATGCTTGCGCAAATGCGCGAGGGTTGGGACTACGTCAGCACATTCCGGTCGATCCGCACCATCCTTCTGCTCTTTGCGCTGATCAGCCTGATAGCGTATCCCTACGGTGCGCTGCTGCCGGTCTTAACCCGCCAGTACTGCACGGCAGCGCGGCTACCCCCGGCTGGCTGACGGGAGCCTGAGGAATCGGCGCGGTTATTCGGCGCTGTCCCTGGCAGTCCGAAAGTCGCTCGCCCGGCTGCCACGCATGGTAATGATCGCGTCTGCGATGGTCGGCGCAGGGGTGATTCTTTTCGGCCTGTCGCATACGCTCTCGCTGTCGCTTGTACTGATGGTCTGCCTCGGCTTCGGCCTGATTCAGTTCGCGGCAGTCTGCAACACAATCGTCCAATCGCTGGTGACGGAAGACAAACGCGCCCGCGGGATTAGCTATTACACAACGACCTTGTTTCGGCTCCGCGCCGTTCGGCAGCCTGCTGGCCGGCACGCTGGCGCATCGAATAGGAGCACCCAGCACTGTCAGCCTGACCAGCGCATTGTGCGTTCCCGGCTCGCTATGGTTCACGTCTGAGCTGCCGAAAATCAGATCAATCATACGGCTGATCTACCAGGAGATAGGTCTCGCAGCTGGGCGCGACATAAACCTGATTTCCAACAATCAAGGGCTGGCAATATGACCTTGCTGATGACTGTGGCCGAAAGGAAAACCACTATGAAACTTGTATAAGTACCTCACTTGTTTTTTTGCCGGAATGTTTCTTGCTAATGTCGTGTCTCACTTCATGCATGGCATTTCTGATGACCGATTCCCGACGCCATTCGCTGACTCTCCCGGTAAAGGATTGTCATCGCCAACGGTGAACGTTCTTTGGGCACTATTTAATCCGGTTGTCGGTTACCTCCTATTTCGGGCCGGGAAGCGTCGCGCGGCAACGGCTCAGCGCTTTCCATCTTCTTGGCAGGCATCGTTGCCGTAAGCACAATGTTGAGCGTGCGATCTGCAAAAAAACAAGCCAAGTAACCTCTGACGGTACTCCGCTTGGACCACGTAATTACCGCTACAGCGCGCCAAAAGCCGGCAGGACTTGCAGCTCAAAAGTTGAACTTAACCGCCGCCTGCCCGATGCGCGATGCCCGCGCGCTCGGCACGTCACCAAAGCCGTTAGGCCCAGAGCCGGCATTTATATCGCCGTTCGGGTTGTTGAACTGTGCGTGATTGAACACGTTAAAGAATTCCATGCGAAAATCAACCCCCACCCGTTCGGTTACGTGTGTTGTTTTCACCAATGCGATATCGGTATTATTCAGTCCAGGCCCGTGCAGGAACCGCCGGTTCGCATTCCCAGTACTACCCAACGCGGCGAAGGAAAACGCAGACGTGTCAAAATATTGGAGCGACTGATTATTCCTCGGATTAAAGATCTTGATGGCCGCGCCATCGTAATTAGGCAGATCAACAGCATTTGTGCCCAGAATGCCATACAGGTCGCAGCCACACAGCGAACGGTCGCTCCCATAGCTGGAGTCGGTGAAAGTAATGGGCAATCCGGTGGTTAGGCGCGTAATCCCGTTAATCTGCCAACCTGCCAGCATTTTGAACGCCACCCCGCTCCTGCTCGCGAGCAATCGTCTAAAGGGTAGATCGTAAGAATAGCTAACGACAAAATTGTGAGTCATGTCAAACACCGATAACCCCTTGCTCAACCTGAGGTTGTATGGATTTGTCAGATCCAGCTGCGCGGAGCCATCATCCAACGACTTGCCGTAAGTGTATGCCGCCAAGAACCGCAGATCGCCAATACGCTTATTGAGAGAAAGCTGAAGTGAGTTGAAGCTCGATGTGCCGATGGTCGAAAAGTTCGAATTGTCTGCAAAGTCCAGCAGCCCCTGGTTCAAGTATTTACCGGAAGTGACAGAGTATTGTCGTGTCCCGTAAAAGGTTTGTCCGTCGACAGTGTAAATTGAATCTTCACCGCCTGGGCCGCAGCCACCACCTAGTGCTGCGATGTGCAAACAGAGTTGCGGATCGCCTAGATTGTTTGCGACCGATTGGAGCAGATGTCGGCCCATTCCCCCGACGTATCCCGCCGTGAAGATTGTCGACCGGCCAAGCTGTCGTTCCCAGGTTAGGTTGAAGTTCATCGAGTAGGGCAGCTTGTTTTTCGTGTCAAAGCCGGGAGAATATGAGATAGGCAGGAAAGGCGCGAAACTTGTGTCTGCTCCGCTGAAACTGTAGGGGAAGGGCTGGAGTTTGTTTGCGCCGGTGGCGTAATCCGTGTAGGGCTGTTCAAGGTATGGATGCACGGCACCATTCGTGAAGATCCCAAAAGGCGGATCTCCGATTTCGTAGGCCGATCCGACGTTATCGAAGCTAGTGTAGAAGATCCCTGCTCCCGCGCGAATGCTGCTCTGGCCCGGTCCTCCTGTAATCCTTCTAAGTAAGCTTCGCGAGGCGGAAGGAGAATAGGCAACGCCCAAGCGTGGAGCAAAATTATTCCACCGCGTGTAACCAAGCGTGCTCGGAATGCCTTTGTCGCCCGGGAACAGCCATCCAGTCGGGGAATTTATGAAGCGCGTCGATTGTTGGCCAGGTATGAAGGTCTGGATCTTGCCTTGCGTATCGTACCAGGGTTCGCTGACTTCCCAGCGAAGCCCTAAATTAACCGTCAAATCATGACTCACACGTAAAGTATCTTGCCCGTACACGTTGAATGATTTGCTCCGCGCGTCTATGTTTTGGGCACTGCTCTGAGTAAACGAGCTGGGGATGCCCAGCAAGTAATCCACGAAATCGATTCCTGTCTGGGCCCCGTCAAAACTAAAAATACCGTTTGGATAAGACCCAGCTCGCTGATTCCACATGTAGTAGCCGAAGCCGCCTCCAAACTTGAGCGTGTGCCGTCCCCAAATTTTAGACAGCCCATCAGCTACTTGGGTCGCGGTTTCGTAAATGCCCAGGTCCATGGTCACTCCCATATACAAACCCTGGGTGAAACTCATGTTTGGAACGCCCTCGATATTGGGCCGCGATGGGATGATTCCTTGTCCCCCTTCCACGAATCCGAAGGAACTCACTTTGCCCAGCCCGCTCACCGCAATCTGGCCGGGATTGCGGAAGTGTGTGCCGTTTACGCTGAATTCATTGACCATGCTCGGCCCTAAAATAAACGTGTGGGTGAAATGAGCTTGCTGTAATCTTTGATCGTTGATGGAACTAAAGTTAGGGTCGTTCCCCGGAGAGAAAACATTCGGGTCGTCAAAGTTATAGTAGAAAGCCCAGTTCCCGGTCCTGTTGGTGTTTAAGTCGACCCGTGTTCCAAACTTGTTGTCATCCGTTGTTTCTAAAGCCGAGTTCGTCACGAAAGAAAATCCGCCCAAATTAGGGATAGCCTTGGGAATGAACTTGATGGTTCCTGCGGCAGCTGGGGACCAGGCACTCTGCGGAATCACGGCGCCGGGGAAGACACACTGTGCAGTACTTCCACAACCGGGCGTGTAGAAGGGCTCGCCCGGGTTTACCGCGTATCCCAACCGCGTGCTCAGAACCGACGCCAAGGCTTCCGGACTTGTGCCCGTCGGGACAGTCCCGGTTAGTTGATCCGCACGGTCAGAAAAATCGCCCGTACGCTCCGCGTCGCTCAAAACGCCCACACTTGATGTAGTCACACCATACGATTCCCGCGTGCCTTGGTAATCAACGAAGAAGAACAAATGATTCTTGATGATCGGACCACCGATCACACCCCCGAACTGGTTCCGATGCAATGTTCCGACCGGACCAACATCAAAGAAGTTGCGTGCGTCCAGATCATTGTTTCGCAGAAACTCGAATGCCGTCCCATGAAAGGAATTACTTCCAGACTTAGTAATTACGTTGACTAGGGCACCAGAAAAATGACCGTACTCCGCATCGAAAGAATTGGTCAGCAAGCGGAACTCCTGAATGGAGTCAAGCACGGGAACCACGGCAGCACTGTTGTTTGACGTGTCCTCAACACTTCCTCCATTGACCAGGAATCCATTGGCATTCTCGCGCTGGCCATTAACTGCAACCATTCCGGGATTACCGCTCACGCTCACAGGGGAAACTCCAGCCTGCAACCCGAGCAAATCCAAATAGCTTCGCCCATTCAGTGGTAAGGCGGTCATTTTGTTAGATTCGATCACATCACCGAGCTGAGTACTGCTGGTTTCGACCTGAACTGGCTCCGCTTCGACCGAGATATGTTGTGTGACCCCTCCGACCTGAAGCTGGAAGTCTGCACGTAGCGTCTGGTTCACCAATAACTTAATTCCCGTTTGCTCGGACTTCTGGAAACCCTGCGCCTGCACGGAAACGCTGTAATTGTCAGCAGCGGGTACTTCCAGAAACTCGTAAGTCCCATCAGTTCCCGTTATAATTTCGCGTGCGAGTTGGGTTCCATGGTTCAGTAGAGACACTTTGGCACCCGGGACTACCGCGCCAGAGACGTCGGTCACAGTTCCGACAATTCTGCCGTTAACATCCGCTAACGCCGGCAAAGCTGAGATAAGTGCCGTAAAGGCCACCACGAACATCCAAATGGAAATATTTCGTTGTGACATCGTTCACCTCCTCCTGATTCGAATCGCTCAATTACTTTGTGAATTGAGCGACAAATTCCGTGAAAAAAATACGTCTTGGACCCACCAGATCAATGCGACCGAACGCAATGATCATAAGTGAGACCAGCCGGCTGCAACCATCGGTTCCAACGCCTCGGGGCCGCAGCAGTCCTTCCTGCTTTGCAAACGCAACCGTCAGAGGCCCCAGCACGCCACTTTGTTCATCAATCCCCTAAAGATCGATCAGGGCCTTCAACTCGCACTCCTCGAACCCCTGATAGCCTTCGTCAAAAAGGATTGAGAACCTCCGTGCCTTGGGTAGCAGGTCGGTGTATTGCACCGGCTCTGCAAATTCAACCCTCGCGCCATACTGGACATAAAGCGGCAGCCTCGACAACGGCGACTTCACTTGCTTCAACTGCTGCGGGCCCGTGATGATCCCGCCATTCCAGAAGTCCACCCATTTACCCGGCGGCAGATAAAGATCGCGCTCGCCTGAGGAATTGAGTACCGGGCAAACCAAGAATGCGTCACCCAGCATATACTCGTCGGAGACCGCCCAAACTGTGGCATCGTCTGGCCACTCGATGACTAGCGACCGAAACATCGGATAACCCCTTCGACAGCACTGTTCGGCCTGGGTTAGAAGGTAAGGAAGTAGCGCGTAGCGGAACCTCAGCCATTGCCGTGCAATGTCAGAGACCGAAGGATATTCCCATGGCTCGCGGGGCGTGGTTCCGTGGTAACGCATGTGGGAGGTGAAGGTTCCTACCTGGGTCCATCGTATGTAGAGTTCCGGCGAGGGCTTCGTCTCCATGAAATTCGGCACTCCGTAGAACCCCGGGACGTCATGACTCCAGAACGCGAATCCCGAAAGTCCCAGATGCATGCCCCCGCAGATGGTTCCGGTCAGGCCGTCAAAGGTACACGCGCTGTCGCCTCCCCACTGGACTGGATAGCGCTGGCTGCCGGCCCAACCCGACCTCGCCCATTCAATATTCTCGCCGCGAACCTTGTTGGTGACTTCCCACACCGCCCTCTGATAAAGCAGCGGAAACAAATGGCCGTATTCTTCGGCGGTCGCGCCTTTGTAAGTGGCCCGGGTGTCGATGGACTCGCCGAAGTCCGCTTTAATAGCTGACGCGCCCATCTCCAAAAGCCGCTCCAGCATCCCTTGATACCAAGCCACGGCGGCGGGGTTAGTGAAATCGATGGTATATCCCAGACCCACACCACTGGTGGGGTCGGTGGGCCTTCCAACGAAGCCCCTTTCAAGAGCGAGCTTTGCCAACGGGAGATCACGATTGATGTAGGGATATTGCCAGAGAGAGACCCGAAAACCCTGCTCTCGCATACGCCGGAAGAAATCCGGCGGGTCAGGAAACCGTTCGTTGGAAAACGTCCAATCGCATTTCCACTCCTGGGAGAACCATCCGGTGTCCAGATGAAGGACGTCAAAGGGGTATTGCTCTTTCCTGAGCCTAGCGGCGATGCCGCTCACCTCCTTATCTGAATGATAAGTCATCCGACTCATCCAGGCGCCGAAGGACCATACTGGCGGCATCTTGGGGAAGCCGGTGATGCTGCGGTAGTTGAAAAGGACTCGTTCGGGGGTACCGCCACCGACGAAAAACATATCAAGGACGTCATCTTCCAGCAGCCACTGGACCGCGCGCGTGGAATGGTGGCCGATGTCGAGCCTCATTCGCACTGTCGAGTGGGCAAACAGGCCGTAACGCCGGGAACTCATGAGAAAAGGGATGTTCTTGTACGCGCGGTCGTTGTTGACGCCTAAGGCGTCCACATTGACCAAATCGATCTGCCTGCCGAACAAGTCAATGCGATCAAAGCGTTCCCCGGTCCCGCAGAAGTGCTCCCCGGGATGAAGATAGAGTGATATACCGGTCGTCGCGGGGCCGCACGCCCGATCAAGGAACAAGACGGCCAAAGAGTCCCACTGACCGCGGCTCGCGTCGAAGTGGTCCCTGCCTTGAAACTCGATGCTGACCACCCCATCCGGTGAGATCACGGGGGCGAAATCTCTGGGCCCGGTTTTGAAGCGCGCCATTCCTTTAGACGAGACGACCCAGACGCTATCGTCCTTGTTCAGGCGGGCTGGAGTTTGCATCATGGCTGAAGACCATTCAAGCATCGGGCTCTCGTCCGTGAATGGCTGCTTTGTGCGGGTGATGCTGATGCGGACGACTTGGTCGCCGTAAAGGCGGACACGAATGTAAGCCGTACCCGCAATCGATGCTTCTTTGAGTTGGGACGTAAGCGCAATAAGCGACGCAGTGAACAGTACGTCACCATCCTCCTCAACGGCAGATGCGATCCCCCCAATCCTGTACAGTTTGTCCTTGAGAAGGTTGGTCCGCAGGACGTCTCTAAGGTAGTTTTTTGCCTGCAACCAAGCATGCGAGCCCGCTGCCTGCTCCGGCAGCATGTCCGCCAAGCCCGGCCGAGATGCTAGGCTTAGTGCTGATCCAGTCACCGCGATCTTCTTCGCAAACTCCCTGCGATTGAACCCATGAGTGTTCACAGAACCTTCTCGGCCGCAGAAGTTTCAGGACGCCTCTCTATATCAACTACTGAACAAACCGAACTCTATAAATGAATAGTACGCTCAGGGCAATCTATAGCACATAGCCAGGTTCAAGTCAAGAGAAATTGTTGCCTCTTTGTAATCCCTCAGTTTGGGTCTCGTCCCAGGTATGGGTTGGGTGAATTTTCGGCAAAGCCGATGATTTTCTGCTGAACAAATCGAAATCTCTTCGCTACCCGAGCATAGGGAGCAACGAAGAGAGCTGCCTAAACCGCAGCGGCCCGTCACCCCACTGACCTTCTCTGGTCGTCACTTCTCGATCTCCGAAATGGACATGATGCGGGAAGTGGCCGCCCAGTGCTCCGCCCTCAGCCTCACGGAAATTTCCCGCACTCTGTATGGGCTTCTGGATTGGAAGCGCTCGAACGCAAAGCTGAAGAATCACGAGTGTCGGCTGCTGCTGGAATGTTTGCGCGATCAGGGTCAAATGAGCTTGCCGGTGGCGCAGCCTTTCGGGGGGGGCCGCGGCGGGCCCGCCTTACCGCACGGGGCGATCCGCAGCCGGAGATCACCGGTTCAGCCGGCCAAGTCGAGCCTTGCCCGTTACGATACTGCTATGCGCATCTGCTGCGGAACGCGGAAGATCTGGAGAAGGAATTCCCGGACCAAGCCGAGGTGTAGGCTTTTACCATCACGCTGATTCCCCTGCTGGCGGAGGCCATGCGTCTGCACTCGCTGCCGCTCTCCTACCAGGAGTATTACGCGCGGGCACGCCAAGTGAAGCAGGAGATTGAAAAGGTGATCGCCTCGCCTGTCCAGCATCTGACCGTGCGGGCGATGCAAGGTCTATTTCGGAAGAATCCCTCTCTCCTTTACCAGTGGGGCGAGGAACGCCGCGTGCCCGCCGACAACAACTATGCTGAGCGCCAACACTGCCCCACAGTCATAGCCCCCAAAACCAGCTTCGGATCGGAGTCGGACGCGGGGGCCGAAACGCTGGAAGTCTTCATGACCCTGGTCCACACCCTAGCGCCGCGTTTCCCGGATCCCCAGATGCATTTCAAATCCATCCTGGATCAACTTGCGGAAGAGCCCAGCCGCAACCCCATCCGTTTGCTGTTTCCACAGGAGTCCATTTAAGCTGAGGATCGAGCAATTCGAGACTCCATATCCATCCTACCATTCGCGGAGTCGGCGAAGCGGAGGCACCCGTGCGTCAGTTTTCCATCCCAGTTGTAAGCCTGAAACTGAGGGATTACGCGTCTTTCGCGATTTGTCGAACCCCTCAGATGGGTCGCGTAGTGATGAACCTCCATAATTACATTACGATCATTCCGCACATTTCCCTTGACATGATCGCACAACATCCCTTAGCCTCAGGCAAGGCCGCGTCAACGGTTCGGCACAAATCAGGCAATATTCGCAAACCACGCCGTTCGGAGTCCAAACTAGAGAGCCTATGAATTCACGAGACGAAAGCCAAGGGGGACTGAAGGCAGGCGCGATTGGAGCCTTGGGAGTCGCGGCGCTGGGCGCTGTCATGATGGCGCCAGCCTTGGGCATTTACGCCAATTTGGGATTGGTTTCAGCAGAGTCGGGACAGGTAGCCCCGGCGGTATTCTTACTGGCGCTCGCTTGCACCCTGCCCACTGCCGTTTGCTATGCACTGATCGCTCGCGAGATACCTTCAGCCGGAAGTGCGTACAGTTGGCTCTCGGCCGCTGTTAATCCTTTTGTCGGCACGTGGGTGGGTGTCTTGCTTGTGGCGACATATTTTTTTGCGTCGATCCTTCAGCCGATGTTGTTCGGCCTGTTTTTCAACGAACTCCTAGCATCGCTCTTTCATATCCAGACAGGCTACGGAACATGGATGCTGGGCGTGGCGGTATCCACACTTCTGGTTGCTTTCCTGGCCTACCCGGGCATTCAGATTTCGGCGAAGGGTTCCATTGCGCTAATGGTGGTGGAACTGAGTGTGGTTTTGGCGTTATCCGCCACCATTCTGGTGGTGCTCTGGCCGCAAGGGCGGATCCGGTTCACTCCATTCAGTCCCGTCGCGTCGCTGCGTGGCTTCCATGGGCTCTTCGCGGGGCTGGTGTTTGCGCTCTTAAGCTTTGTGGGGTTCAGTGTGATCACCACCGCAGCGGAGGAGACTCACTCTCCTCGCTCGATTATTCCGCGCGCCGTCGTTCTTGCCTGCGTCCTGTTGGGCCTCTTTTGGGCTCTCACTTCCTGGGGGTTTTCGCTTGCTCTGCCCCCAGAATCTTGGGCTGATTACGTGGCAAGGGGGAGGAACCCCGTGGCGGTCGTGGCGCGCGTTTACTGGGGAAGCGGATCCATGATGGTTATCCTTACGGCGATCACCGCGGTCCTTGGGGTGTACTTGGCCTGTATCGTTGGCACTTCCCGAGTGGTTTATGCCATGGGAAGAGAAGGGACGCTGCCGGGCTTTTTGGGTAAGCTCCACGCCAAGTACAGGGTCCCCTGGAATGCCCAGCACATTATTCTGCTCGCTGCTATCCTGGCGTCGGCTGTTTGGGGGCGCTGGGCGGGTTTGTACCTTTCGTATGATTGGTGGGGGACCACCGTGGTCTTTTTCGCCATGGTGTCGAACATTTTTGTAAATGTTGGATGCGCGATCTATTTCTATCGATTTCGACGTTCGCAATTCAACCTCGGGTGGCACGCTCTGATTCCCCTGTTGGGTATCATCACCAGTTGCATTCCCCTTTACTTTTCGTTCGGGGCTGATTTGTGGAACGCCGGGTGGAAGAAGGGGCAGAGTATCATACTATTCTGCATTCTCACCGTGGTCGTCTCAACGGTATATACGTTCGCCCTTAACCGTTGGAAGCCAGAAGTCCTGAAGCAATCAGCAGAGATTGCTGAACCGAGATAATGGCTCACTATGCTAAATAACAGGGGGCAACCCCACCGACCATGGTTGCTTGCACTAGCCTTCGCGCTTCTCCCCCTCCAAGCCATGCTGTGCCACCAGACTCCAAAGGCCGAAAAGTGCTATCAAATGGGGCTGGATTTGGAAAAAGCAGACAAGTATCATGAGGCAGCCAACGAGTAGCCAAGACTCCCTTGCGAGAGATGCCATCGCCCAGGCGAACTATGAAACCTAAACAACGTCAAGAGCAAATACTTGCACAGTTACGCGCACTGCAATCAGAGTTGACGGTTGAAGATCTTGCCAAGCGATTCGGGGTCTCCTCGCTAACAATACGGCGGGACCTGGACCAACTGGAGGTGGACAGAGTAATCCTGCGCACTCACGGCGGTTGCGTGCTGAGGGCCACCATCGAGTCAGCTTACCATGACAGGGTAGCCCTTAATTTTGAACTCAAGCAGGCCATAGGGCGGGCTGCGGCCAAGGAAGTTAAAAGTGGCGATGTCATCCTGATCAACGATGGTTCGACGGCATTTCACCTCGCCCCCCATTTGGGTCACCTCAGCAAACTCTCGGTGCACACGAACTCATTGGCGATCATTCCGGTCCTCGGCCGTTTCCCAGGCATACAACTCTTTATTTTGGGCGGCGAGTACAATGCGGAGATGTACTTCATCCGCGGTAGCATGACCGAACAGGCACTTGAAGGGCTCCAGTATGACACCGTGTTTCTCGGGACAGACGCGGTGGATGCCAGGGGAAACTGCCTAGTTTTGGATCCTGATGCTGCCCGCCTCGCTGAAATCATGTTGCGGCGTGGATCGCGCCGGATCCTGCTAGCCGACCATACGAAGGTCGGCGCCAAAGCCCACGTCGTTTACGGGCGGCTGAGCGATTTCGACGTTTGGTACACGACACCTAAAATAAATCCCGTGCAACTTCGGCAGTTCAATCAGCAGACGACAGTTAAAGTAGTTAACCTTTGAGCAAGCCCTTGACCTGATGCGAGTGAGATGCTGGCTGCCAGACGAGCAGACAGCCAAGCTTCGAGGGCGCTGGATTGGACCGAGTAGAACCTGCTGGGATGAGGTGCCGGGTCAAGTGTCCGGAGGGGGTATTACCATCCTTCCTCCTCCCACTCCCCAATGCCTGCTGCTCGACGGGGTCCTGCACGACCGGAAGACATCGCCCCCCGGCTTATGCGGATGCGGGACGCAGCTTGAGTTGGGCTATGGGCGCGGTCCCGGAATTTGTGCCCGTGGGCCAAGACCACCTTCTCCGCTCGTCATCCGTGGTTCAGAAAGTGCGCTACGCGGATCGTATGATCGCGTACCGAACATTTGACCATGCTGGAACAGAAGTTCCCAGCCTGAGTTTCAAGCCTGTTCGGGTGGTCAGCCATGGAACGGCTTTGGCGGAGCGCACCGATCTCAAAGAAGAAGGCTATACGTTGCAAGCACTGCTAGGCGGTGATTACGTTGTTCGTGTGCGGCGGGTGAAGTTAAACGAGGTCCGCATCTCGGGCAAGTAGTCGGGGACCGTGATAATGAGGATCATCGGTGCCGCAGTACGGCGACGAGAATAGCATCGAAGGGTTGGGTGCGTCAGCAGTGTGGGCAGGTTGTACTCCACAATTAAGGGGCCCAAGAAGAAAAATAGCTTGATTTTTTCCAAAATTGATTATAATGTTCAGAAAGAAAGTTACATTCGGTCTATCTCGGGGTCCGATGACCCGCAGCGAACTCTTCCGGCCTCGGCTCAAGTGGCGTCCCGGCTGGAATGGAGGGATTGAGACGATGATCGTTACCAGTACCGGAATTTCCATTGAATGGGCAAAAGTGGATCTAAAGAAAGTTCCACGTAGGGTCAGCAGCGAGATGCCCGGCCCCAAGTCGCGCGAGATGCACCGCCGTGCAGCAGCAATTATGAAGGGCTATTCCAGTCAGGTACGGCTCTTTCCAGTGGTTTTTGAAAGCGGTTTCGGGTGCACGCTGACGGACGTGGACGGGAACATCTATCTTGATTTCTCCTCCGGGATCTACGTGACTACGCTTGGCCACTGTCACCCCAAGGTTACCGCTGCCGTGCAGGAAGCCGCCGGCCAGTTGATGAACTGTCATGACTTCACGACCCCTCGGAAGCTTCATCTCCTGGAGAAGCTCAAGCAGGTATTACCGGGTGACTTGGTAGGCGTGCAGCTGTACGACAACGGCACTACAGCGGTGGAGGCGGGATTGCGCGTCTGCCGGGCAGCAACCGAAAAGTACGAGTTCCTATCGTGCTTTGGTGATTTCCACGGCAAGAGCGGCCATGCGGTGAGCCTGGCGCGGATGAAACCAGCATATGGCGCGACCCGCGCAGCGGGCTTCTACATGTTACCGCGTCCGAACCCCTACCGGCCCTGGTTCAAGAAAGCGGATGGCACAATCGACACGGATGCCTACTTGAGGTTCTACGACGAATTCATTGCCGAGGGGACGACGGGGCAGGTAGCTGGGATCGTCCTGGAGCCGATCCAAGGCTGGGCGGGATCGATCTTTCCCCCGGATGATTTCTTTCCCAAGCTACGGCAGTGGTGTGACGCGCGTGGGATCCTCTTGATGGCGGATGAGGTCCTAACGTGCATGGGGCGCACCGGAAAGTTTCTGGCTATGGAGCACTGGAACACTCTGCCGGACGTGGTGACGTTAGGCAAAGGTTTCGGCAACGGGTTTCCCGTAACTGCCATGGTGGTTCGGCAGCCCTATGCCCACAGCGTAGAACGCATAAGTGCGTCGACAAGTTACGGGGGAAATCCCATGGCTTGCGCGGCCGCCCTAGCTTCAATTGAGGCAATTGAAGAGGAGGGCCTCCTTGAGAATGCCCTCCGTCTGGAAACGTACTTCCTCCCACGTCTGGCCCAGATGATGGCTGATCATCCGATCGTGGGTGATGTGCGCTGCAAAGGATGCTTGATGGGCGTGGAACTGGTCAAGGACCGGATCAGTAAGGAGCCTTTTGTCGAGGCGGGGGAGTTTATTTACAAGGAAGCATTCCGGAACGGCCTGGCCTGGATACCCGCCGGCCACATCCTGCGCATGAGCCCCCCGATTGTGATGGATTTGGAGGTGGCCGCGAAATGCATGGACATCGTTGACGAAGCTATTGGCGAAGCGGAACGCCATTTCGGCTATTCAGATTAAGCCTCGGGTGGTCCGCGAGCATCGCCCGGGAAGTTATGAGAACGATACGGTTTGGACTGATTGGCTGTGGGTTGATGGGACGGGAGTTTGCCAGCGCATTGGCGCGGTGGTGTCACTTGCCGGATATGCCGGCTCGCCCGGAGCTGGTTGCCGTTTGCGATAATTTCAGCTCGACGCCTGTCGACGTGGCCGGCTGGCTAAGGGAGAATTTCCCCTCAATGCGGCAGGTCACGCAGGACTACAGGGAACTCTTGGCTAATCCCGCTGTAGAAGCGGTCTATTGCGCAGTCCCGCACCACTTGCATCAGGAGTTCTACTGCGCGGCGCTGCTCGCGGGCAAGCACCTCATGGGCGAAAAGCCGTTCGGGATCGATGCATCAGCGAACGAATCCATCCTCCTCGCCCACAGAAAGCGCCCGGAACTGCTCCTGCGGTGCTCGTCCGAATTCCCCTTTTTCCCCGCAGTGCAAAGGGTCGGTGAGATGATCGAGCGCAGAGCTTTCGGGCGAATTCTGGAAGTGAATTGTGGTTTTCTTCACTCCAGCGATCTTGACCCCAATAAGCCGATTAATTGGAAGCGGCAAGTGGAGTTCAACGGTGAATACGGCTGCATGGGAGACCTGGGAATGCATGTCTGCCATATCCCCTTCCGGGCGGGATGGCGAGTACGGAATGTAAGGGCTATTCTGTCAAAAATCGTCACGGAGCGCCCAGACGGCAAGGGCGGCATGGCTCCGTGCCGGACGTGGGATAATGCCACGCTTGTCTGCGAGGCGGAGTGCGACACGACCGGGTCCCGGTTTCCCTTGACGCTGAAGACGCAGCGGATGGCTCCGGGTGAGAAGAACACCTGGTACCTGCAAGTTCTGGGAACCAGGGCATCGGCACGGTTTAGCACCAGGAATCCGCGCCGTCTGGAATTGCTGGTTTGCTGCGGCGGCGAACAAGCCTGGCAGCAAGTTGACATGGGCCAGGAGACTGCCTTTAGAAGCATCTCGGGCTCCATCTTCGAATTTGGGTTTTCGGATGCCATACTCCAGATGTGGGCTGCTTTCGTGTATGAGTTGGCCACTGGGCAGCCGCTAAAGTGCTTCGCGGGCTGTGTGACTCCGGAAGAAACAGCCCTGAGCCACAAAGTCTTCACCGCTGCCTTGCAGTCTCACCAGCGGGGCACGGTTGTATGGCTTCAACCGCCAAGGTGAACGGAAGTCCCTCAACAAGGAGCACCTAAATATCTATGCGCGATGAGGTTTTCATGCTGGGTCTCGATCTTGGCATCTCCACGGCCAAGGCTGGACTGTTCACGCTTGCGGGGAACATGGTCGGCCTGGAGAGCCATGAGTACTTCATCATCCCCGAAGGGGACAAGGTTGAAGTGGATCCGGAACATTACTGGACACCCATTGTCAAATCTGTACGGCGGCTGCTCGAAAACTGGAGAGGCGACCCGGAGCGTATCGCCGCGGTCTCGGTCTCTAGCCACACCGAAACGGTAATCCCGATGACCCACGACGGAAGACCAGCCAGGCCCGCGCTGGTCTGGATGGACAATCGTTCGCAGCCTGAGGCGGAAGAACTCCGAGACCAATTCGGTTCGCAACGAGTTCTGGAAACCGGCGGCCAGCCGGACATCACTCCCCTCTGGCCGGTAACGAAGTTCCGCTGGTTGAGCAAGAACGAGCCGGACACGGTCCAGCGAACGGCAAAATTCCTGCTCCCGGAGGATTACCTCTTGTACCGCCTGAGTGGCCGATTTGCGGCGGAAACCAGCATGTGGTCTTCCTCATTGGTTCTCGACATCAGCAGACGAAAATGGTCCGACGATTTGGTAACATTCGGTGGCATTCGCGCCGAACAGTTACCCGAACTGTTTCCGTCGGGAACCGCCATCGGCAATATCTCGAACACATGCGCGGCAGAAACGGGGCTAAGTGTGAAGACGGCGGTAGTCACGGGGGGCTTAGACCACACTTGCGCGGGGGTTGCCGCTGGAAACATCGAGCCCGGTATGGTTACAGTAAGCACCGGGTCGGTGCTCGCACTCTTGACCACCGTTCGCGAACCAGTCTTCGATCGCTCGACACCCGTGCCATGTCATATCCATGCAGCGCCGGACAGGTATTGCCTGCTTCCCTGGAACCAAACGGGGGGCTTAGCTTTGAAGTGGTTTAAAGATCGATTTGCAGAGGGATTTGCCGTCTCCAAGGCCGCCGGAGCACCGAGCGTTTACGATGCCCTCGTCGCCGAAGCGGCAAACGTCTCACCGGGCAGCGACGGAATGGTGATGCTACCGCATCTGGAAGGAGCTCTATTTCCTGAGTTCGATCCGCAGGCTCGGGGTGTCTTTTTCGGGTTCATCCTCACACATACGCGAGGCCACTTCGTCCGGGCGCTGCTCGAGGCCATGGGTTTCCTGATCCGGCGTGACCTTGAAGGGCTAAGCCGGTTGGGTGTTGAGGCACACGAACTTCGCGTATTGGGGGGAGGAGCAAAGAATCGGACGGCTGCAGAAATCAAGGCCGACATCTGTGGCATTCCCGTAGTGATCCCCGCCCAGCAGGAAGCCGCCGTGCTGGGAGCGGCAATCCTCGCTGCCGTCGGTGTTGGCTTATTTCCCAACCTTGATTCGGCTGTGAAGGCGATGGCTTTCGGGGGCGAGAAGGTAAACCCCAATCCTGGCCACCGCGCGGTTTATGACCGCTCTTACAAGTTGTACATCGCCCTGTACGATCTTGTGAAAACTCTGTACCCGGAGTGCGGGGAGATTTCAAGGATGGCAAGGGAGCACAGTAACCTCGCGTTCTGATTGGGTTGAATGCAATTTTAGCGGACAGATCACGTGCCACTTGGCCCGAAGATTTGATGTGCTAACAATAGACGGTCGCCTTTGCCTTGACGGGGGCTGAATAGCTCCGGAATGAAAAGTTCAGCGAGAAGCTGTTATTGAGTCCACTTCTTGTCAACAACTCGTACCGTGTGAAGGTCCAACTTCAAGCCGGGTCGCTGACGCAGCGAGTCACCATGTCGGCGATGCCGGTCCAAGTTGAAGGCATCAGTAGCCAACTGGGTGAATTGAGGACAAGAAGATGGCCACTGCGGGTGCCTTTGATGCGGAGTGCAGGTTGTGACCAAGCCTAGTATCAACACGTTCCATAGCAACACTTAAGAGGGTAACGTTCCATTTTCGGGAGGTCCGCATGAGCAAACCGCTGTCACGCCGCAACTTCCTCCAAAGTACTGCGACAGGCCTCAGTCTCACTTGGGGCGGTGCGCGAGTCTTCGCAGAGCCTTCGATACCCCCGAATGCCGCCGCCGAGCCACAGACGCAGGCGAATAACTTCGTCTACGGGACTCACTTTTATCACCCGCAGTCGGGGCCACGCCCTGATCAGTTTCGCGCCATGATCGATGCGATTGCGAACAAGTACCGGTTCAATATTATCCGGATCTATCCGCCGTGGGACTACTACAATCCTAGGCCTGGCGAGTTCCGCTTCGACGATCTGGAAGAACTCATGAGGATGTGCGACGAGTATGAGATGCGCGTCTTGATGACGATTTACCTCGAAAGCGCGCCGTATTGGCTCGAGCAAGCGCATCCAGAGACGCGTTTGGTTAACGCCAATGGCGAATCCATGCGCTTGGGAGGGGACGGAGGTTCGTATTCGGGCGGCTGGCCAGGCCTCTGCCTGGACTGGGAAGTCGTCCAGGAAGAGGCATCACGCTTCGTGCATGAACTGGTGAAACTTTCGGCATCGCACCGCTCGCTCTATGCCTATGATGTCTGGAACGAGCCGATGATCGTACGCAGCTTGGGTAGCGCAGATCAGTTGGCTACGGTGTCCGAGAAACTGTTTTGCTACTGTGACCGAACGATTGCTGAATTCCAGAGCTGGTTACAACGCCGGTACGGCAGCCTCGATCGGCTCAATGAGGCGTGGATTCGCAGATATCCGACCTGGAAGGCGATTGATCCCCCCCGGGTTCTTATTCAGATGTACACTGATTGGCTTGACTGGCGCAAGTTCATTGAGGAGCGCACCACTGAGTACATGAAGTTTCGGGTAAAGAACGTTCGTGACGCTGATCCCCGGCATATTGTCGAAAGTCACGTCAACCATTGCCCTCCCATTCAGCCCGCGACTCTCGACGGGACTCAAGGCTGGAGGCTCGCAGAGGTTCTGGAGGTGTTTGGTTGCTCTTTCTATCCCCGCTGGGCTGGGATGCCGATTGACCAGGGTGCCGCCATGATCGAAATAACGCGGTCTTGCGCGCCCGGGAAGGATTTCTGGATTACTGAGCTCCAGGGCGGGCACGGCAATGAGGGTACATGGCGGAGCGCACCCATGCGCGGGCGTGAAATCCGCATGTGGAATTGGTTGGCCGTCGCCGCGGGGGCAAAGGGAATTATCTATTGGACGTATCTGACGGAAGGCACCGGTCGTGAAGCATCGGGTTTCGGCCTGGTTGCAAGGGGCGGAGAACCGACGGAGCGCGTGGAGGAAGCGGCGAAAGCAAACCGCTTCATCCAAGCGCGCTGGAACTTGTTGAAGGATTTTCGCCCGCAACCGGAGGTCGCAATTCTTTTCGACCAGGACAATGCTCTGTTGACCTTTGTTGGGGATGCCAACGAGGAGCCGTCAATCCATTCTGCTGTGGGTTATTACAAGGCGTTCTGGAATCTCGATCTGTGGGTGGATTTTATCGAGCCGGCAAGAATCTCCGGCTCGCGGTATAAGGTACTGGCGGTCCCCTGGCATCTGATTGGGAAAAAAGCGACGTGTGCCGCCATCCATGCTTTTGCCGAACAAGGAGGCATTGTCATTCTGGAAAGTGGTTTTGCGCGGTTTGATGATAATTACTACTTTAACCCGGTAATTCCGGGCCACGGACTGGACGCAGTTTTCGGTTACCGAGAAAATGAGAGCATCATGATCGAGAACGGCAAGTTGCCCCTGGAAGCCCTTGATCAGGCGCCATCAGGAGCGGATCCATACGAGGCGGAAATCATATTCTCACCTCCAGGATCGGCGCGCGTGAAGGCGAACACCTACCTCACGCCGATCGAAATCAGTTCCGCCACGGCCATTGCGACCTGCCGGCAATGGACTGTCGGCGCCATGAAAAAAGTAGGAGAGGGCAGCGTCTATTACCTCGGTACTAATTTTGGCGCGAGCGTCGCCGCTGGAGAGCTTTCGGGCATAGATGTGTTGCACGCCATCATAACAAGTGTCGTTCAGCCTCAGGTTTTCTGTTCGGGAAAGCTCCGCCCAAGGCTGATCCAGGCCTCGCAACGTGCCCTCCTTACCGTCTTCAACGAAACGGACCAGACCCAAACGGCTACAATTAACCTGCCCGCTGGCTACGGCCATGCTACGGATATCTATAACGGCAAACAGTACGGCATCGCTAGAAATACACTGGAACTCAGCGTGCCTTTCAGGGATGTTAGTGTCTTCGATCTGGAGTGAGCCCGCTGACTTTTAATACCATAAGGAGGTCAGACTGTGGATGACATTCTGAAACAATTGGAGTTGTCCGGAACTGAAAAGGCCGAGGCCTTGGATAAAATTCATGCGGTAGTTAAGTCGTGGGGGCTGAAGTTGCCTGACGTTCCTGCCTGTCCTCTTCACTTCGGTTTGCACGATTTCTACAGGGTCGGGGAAACTGAGATCGACATAAACAACAATGTCGAGCAGGGGTATTGCGGGAAGCTGATCTTTATGTTCAAAGGCCAAGTCTGCCCCTGGCACCACCACCGCATCAAGCACGAGACTTTCTTTTTGATTAAAGGGAGAGTCGAGTTTAAGACACCCGAAGAAACCGTCACTCTCGGGCAAGGAGACCGCAAGATCGTTCATCAGAGATTGAAACACGAGTTTACAGCGTTGGAAGACAGTCTTGTCCTGGAAAGCTCTAAGCCCGATCTGGTGGATGACAGTATCTTCGACGATCCGCGAATCAATCAGATCATCTTTGGAACGGGGACGCCCTAGTTCCAGTACGCCTTTGGAGTGGTGGTCTTGAGCTTCCTCGCGACGCTGCTCAGTTATCTTCCTGCCGGAAGACAAAAGGTAGTCCGATAAAAGTCCGAATCATATTGCCCACGCCGGTGATTCTTGGACTTCTTGGCACCGTCATTTACTATGCGCAGCAGAGCGGCACCCTGGCAGTCCTAGGGATCTTTTTCCCCAGATGGCACCCTCGCAAAGCCCCAACTACAGTGTCTACGGAGAGGACCCATTTCTGAATCAAATCAATGGGTCGCCAGTCAGAACCGCGAGGTTAATAAAACTCGCGGAAGAAATAGACGATCCGGGAGAGCGTGAAGCGTATGTGGCTCTTTTCAACGATTTTCATCCTTCGGATAGCAGTAATATCAGGGCGCGCTGAGATTCCTCGATAATCCTAACCAGATGTGTATCGGAAAACTGGCGCGATGTGCCACATTCCCTCAATCGAAAGGAACCACCATGCCTCTCACAGGGCTCGATACCAACGCTGCCCTGGTTGTGTTTGACCTCCAAAAGGTCATTGCCGGTTTGCCGACCGTGCACCCTGCCGGCGAGATCATCAGCCGAGCTGCGCGGCTCGCGCACGCTTTCCGCGTGCGAAGTCTGTCGGCCGTTCTCGTCAAGGTAACGGGCCGGCCTCTGGGCCGCACCGACGCCGGAATTCCCAAGTTTTCGCTTCCGCCGGATTGGACAGAGCTAGTGCCTGAGTTCGAGCAGCAACCCAGCGACTTCCTCCTGACCAAGCAACTAGGTCTTTGACCGCATGAAAAGATTCTATAATATCTTGTTTTTGAGGAATCTCTGGGCCTATACTGGGGCATGTCGCGACGCCCCCTGGAGATCAAGGTTTCGGTTGAAGATCAGAAGCAGCTTCGGCAACTTTTGCGAGCCGGCATTCAGCAGGTGCGAGTGGTTCTGCGGGCCCTTGCCCTGGAGCAGTTGTCGGAGGGCTTGACCGCGCCTGCGGTGGCCAAAATGGTGCATCTGACCCCGCAGGCGGTGCGGCGGATTGGCCATCGGTATAAGCGCGGCGGGTTGCCGGGTGCGCTTTACGAGCGGCAAGGGCGGGGTGCCGAGCAACTATTGGACGGACCTCAGAAGCAACGGATCATTGCCATGGTTTGTAGCCAGCCGCCGGAAGGCTATGCCCGTTGGACCGTCCGTCTGGTCGCCGAGCAGGCCGTCAAGCGCAAACTGGTACCCCAAGTGGGCCGGGAGACGGCGCGAATCTTGTTGCTCAGCCACGACCTGAAGCCGTGGCGGGGAAAAAATGTGGTGCGTGGCGGAACTGGATCAGGAGTACCTCCGAAAGATGGAAGACGTTCTGGCAACCTATGAAAAGTCTTACACTACTGCCGAACCCGTAGTTTGCCTGGACGAGAAGCCGGTGACGCTGCACGCCGACATCCGGCCTCCGATTCCCGCTGCCCCCGGCCGGACGGCGAAACGGGACAACCAGTACAAACGCTGCGGCACCGCCAATGTCTTCTGCGCCGTGGAGCCGAAAGCGGGTCGGCATTTCACCCTGCCCACCCCCAACCGCTCCGCGCCAGAATTTGCCCAGGCGCTGGAGACGGTCGTGAGCAGCTATCCGGGTGCGCGAAAGATTCACCTGGTGATGGATAACCTGAATATCCATGGCCGGAAGTCCCTCACCGACTATTTCGGAGAGGAAACGGGCGGCTCGATCTGGAACCGCTTTACGATCCATTACACGCCCAAGCATGGTAGCTGGCTGAACCAGGCGGAAATCGAGATCAGCCTGTTTTCCCGGCAATGCCTGGGCAAGCGCAGGATTCCCACCTTGAGCATCTTAAGACGGGAGTCCCGCGCCTGGAATCGCCAGGTCAATCGGCATCGAGTCAAGATCAACTGGCATTTCACCCGTAAGAGGGCACGCGCGAAGTTCGGCTATAAAAGGAATCTATTTAGGCGGTCAAAGACCTAGTGGGCGCGTTTATCGCCACGTCTCTTGCGCCGAGACGCCGTAATTCAGGTGGTCCTTACGGGCATCGCCACGAGCGACGGCGCAGATTCGACGGCGCACAGCGCCTACGATCTGGACTATAACGTGGGCTTTGTCGTGGATGCAATGACGGACCGGGACTCCGATACGCATCGTCATTGCGTTGAGAAGGTTTTTCTCGGGCTGGGTGAGACGGCCATGGCCGTCGACGCGCTGACGCTGTTGCAGGAGCGGCCAGTAGCTTCGACGCGGCGAGATCAACCCCCTGGCGCTCGTCTACCTGATGGCCGACCTCGGCATTCAATCCGGCGGCACGGGACACCCAGATCCGAACTACGCACCTCGTCCGACCGGAGGCGGCACGTCGCCGCCTTCGGTCTGATCGGACAAGCATTTCTTACAATTCCCGCGATGCGGTAACGTATGTCGGACAGCTCCCTAAATGACGCACAGGAGTAGCGGTCTGGGCTCTATGCAAGCGAGCTGAGTGCCAATCATTTGGCGCACGCGTTGCCGCAAGCAGAGAAAACGTGCCTAGACCAACAAGCGCCCAGGGATTGACCTAGTTCGGTCCAGATGGTTCTGATGTCGCAGCCGAAGGTACCGCAGGCACCGAGCACGGATGAGGGCTGGAGCGCCAGCACGAAGGGGTCACATGCCGACGCTCCAATTTGCAGTGATAATTCGGGTTGGGGCAAAAAGAGAGATTTGCACGCAGGGGGAGGCTTTCCATCACCGGCCTGTGCTGGCGACCGCTGAGGACATGAATTCGGTGGCAGCACGCAGCTTCGGCACATCCGCTTCGGTCATGCGGCCGACGTCGCCGTACTTGAAGGCGCCGCCACTTGCCCATTCGACCACGTCTGCGATTGGTCGTTTCTTGGATGTGGCAACACGACGTGCCACTGTCAAGAACTCGTTGCGGAGTTGGTTGAACCCGGAAGCTGGCCCCGACCCATTACCGTTCTTTTGCGCAGGGGGCGAGGCCGTCCGGTTTGCGGGCGGCTTGGCTGAACCGATGCCAGCAGCGACAGTGCCATTTCCGGGCGACGAGGATTGCCCAGCCGGCTTCGGCTCGTTTGCCGCAGATCTCACACCAGTGGCCGAGCTGGGTTCAGCGCTTTCGCCAGGCGGATGTGGATTGCCGTTGACGCGGGAGTCACAGCCCGGCGCACAAGAACCAGCTTCACTGCCTTCCGCAGCCGCAGAACCATTCGGCGACGAGGGATAGAATTCGGCAGGAAGCTCTGTCGCCTGCTCCTGCTCGTCCTCGACAACTTCGAAGACCTTGCCGCCCGTGCCGAGCAACTTTCGAGTCTCCGCGAATAGCCGTGCGTTCTCGGTGAGATTGGCGATGAGCTTTTGCATGTCGTCACCTTCCACCTCGAGGCTCAAGGCCCAGATGGAAGCAGTTCTCTTCCTCTTCTCCTTGCGGTCGAAGTACGTCGCCTCCTCCGGGCGAACCGTCAGCTTGGCGGTGATGCCGGCCAAGCGGCCGCCTGTAAAGGTCTGGATTTCCTGCAAGGCAGAGTGGATTTGGCGAATTGAACGGTACGAGCACGTGTGGATGCGGCAAACGCTCCCCAGGCGCGGGAAGTCCGCCAGGACGAAGCGCAGATCCCCGCCTGGCTTGCATTGGCCTGCGACAAGCTCCGGGCATCCATTGCCACATGGCTTCCACGGCTGCCCTGTGGGTTTCTCGATCGTGCGCCGGGTCGCCGACGTTCCGTCACCCCAGCACTTTCGCTCCGTGGCCGTCCACCAAGCGTAGGAACTGGGGAAGACGTTCTCGATGTCGTCGTCGATCAACATAATGTGAAGCTCCCGGCACTGCTCCCCGTAGTGCTTGGTCAGTTCCGGGTCAATTTCCCACTCGACCCTGTTCGCCGTCTTCTTCTTGCGCAAGAAGACGAAGTGGTCGAGCTTCGTGGGATGGTTGCGATCTCCATTGGGCGGTAGCCCGATGGAGACCTTAGTGGAGACGGACAGCCGCTGGACAACACGGCCGTCATTGTCGTGCGTGACACCAATAATCATGGAAATTCCTCCTTTTCAGGTCGGCTAAGTACGTACAGCGCACTTGCGGCGCGGGCGCGGCCAGGGGGTCTGCCCGCATTTGCGCTTGCTTGATCAAAATAACTAGGATGGACTTGCTAACCTTTTCGAGTTGGCATAGCCTAACAACGTCAAAGACGCGAAGATGCACAATTCGGTGCGGACTTGGACGAAGAGATGAACCCCACCGCCAGTCGCGCGAGCGGGAACATATCGAGCGCGGCCTTTCACCAAAGGAATCTCACTACGCCATGCAAAGACGATTCACCAACAAACTGGTTCTGAGAGGAGAATCGCGATATGTGGGGATGGAGCTGGGTCGAGAATCTTCTTCAGGATGTTCGGTACGGGCTGCGCGCGCAGAGCAACAATCCGATTCAGTACTTCTATGACGCGTGGGGGCGGGTCACCTCGGTGGTCTTGTGTGCGTTTCTCTGCACTGCTGGTTCTCCCGCGCTGGGAGCGGAAAACGGTTGCGAAGCACGGGCCAGCACGGTGGTCGTTAGGTATTATACGGGTTACTCGGTGGTGGGGCCTGGAGAGCTAAGTCCGGATTTGCGGGAGTATTTCGCGCAAAAATACCGGGGCTCACGACCGGGCTGCGTGGAAGAGGACTTCGATGGCGATGGAACGCAGGATTACGCGTTGCTGCTTCGGAAGAAGACGGGTAGGGCCGTTGTGGAGCGGCTTGTTGTTTTGCGAGGCAAGTCCGATGGGTCGTTCATTCCCTTGACCCTCGAAACGCTTAAGGACCGGCTTGGGAATTTCTACATTAGGGCGGTGGCACCTGGGAGGATAAGGAAATCGGCAGTGGATAGTGGCAAGGAGGAGACTATCACTTTGAAGCGCCCAGCGCTTGAGCTCGTATTGTAAGAGGCTGCGTCTCGGGTCTATTTCTGGAGCGGTGATAAATTTCGCTCCATACAAACTTCGGACTAGCCGGGCTGGCGCAGACACCGTTTTGTGGGGTCAGCGATGTCCCCGAGGGACCCGTTGCAAGCCATCACCGTAGAGTGAGTGCAAAAATGAAACTAGCTCCCGTTTCGCTCGCGCTTTTGGCACACGCGATCATCTGCGCTGCCCAATCTGTGAATAATCCCTGCAAGTTGCCGCCCGATCTTTTCGAGCGCAGGGCTGTGCTAGAGAAGCAACTCGAGGCCCCCGTTTTGGAGCACTTGGGACGCCCGCAATCACTTGGTTTCGATCAGTGGGGCGGTATCGGCCAGTTTCCAATATGATCCGTTTGGTCGGCGGGTGAGCAAAACCATCGGCGCGGCTACCATAACTTTCCTCTACGATGGAGTCAATCCGGTGCAAGAACTCTCCAGCGGTTCAGCGACAGCAAACCTCTTGACCGGTTTAATTGCGGATGGCTACTTCCAGCGGACGGATGCCAGCGGCCCGGCGAATTTCTTGACGGACGCGCTGGGGAGTACGATCGCCCTCACCGGTCCGGGCGGGAATATGCTTGCCCGGTATTCCTACGACGCGTACGGTAACACAACGATAACCGGAAGCTCCACGAACCCTTACGAATACACCGGACGCGAAAACGACGGCACAGGTCTATACTTCTACCGCTCGCGGTACTACTCACCAAGCTTACAGCGCTTCATAAGCGAAGACCCGACGGAATTCGGAGGCGGGATCAATTTGTACGCCTATGTCGGCGGCAGTCCCACCGACGCCTTGGACCCCTTGGGGACCCAAGGCCTTGCGGGCACGATACTGAATCTGCTATTTCCCCCTCCGCCGGCCCCGCCCGGCCCAAGCGTGCCCGCTGGTCCGGCAATCTTGTACACGCAGTACGGCACTGGGAACACTTCGACTGGCACTTCCAATTACTTCAATCCGAACGGCACAACCACGTTTTGTCCGGGCGGGGACGCCCAACCGTTCCAGATTCCAACACTTGTTCAAGTGGACAGGGGCTGGGAAAAATCAAATCCAGGCCCCCAAAATCCCCATTGCGGAACGTATGTGGTTGGCGTTTTTACGGGCGGAAAGTATGCAGGCCCTGCGTTCGGCGGGGTATATATCAATACGGGGGATGCTCTAGGGCGGGGCATCCACGGCGGGGGAAGCAGCCTTAATACTCCAGGAAATCCAAACGGCGCATACGCCCCAAATCAACCATTGACGCCGACACACGGTTGCACTCGTGCGCATAATCAAGATGTGCGGAACCTGGCAAACGTAATCAATCAGTATATGGCGCAGAATCCGAACCTGCCCATTACGTATTGTCGGGGGTACCAGAGGTGACTATGAGAAATGCGATGTTGACAGCGATGATCCTTTTGCTCTCGGCGCTGGTCCACACCGCCCCGCTCGCGGGTCAGGTCATAAAGTATGCCGGGCCAAAATGCCTGGGTCCTGCTTGCATCAATCGAAAAAGCTCCATTCGCAGTCTGTTTGCGCAGGTCGGAGAGCCGCGCACCAAAGGTGTGCCCTATTGCTACCGAGCAAAAGACGGACGGGCATCGCTGGCCATAGCTGTCGTTCGGGGCGAACTGGCTGATATCGACCTGAGCTCTTCGGCTCAGTGCGACGCCCGGTTTCCGTCCGGCTCAACGCAAACGGACCTTTACGGCTGGAAGACGCCGGAGGGAATCCGCTTAGGAAGCCCGGTGGAGGACGTGTTCAAAGCCTATGGAAAACCATACCGTAATGTAGCGGGAACATACACCCCGAAAACAATGGAGGAACCGCCATCGCAGGTGCGAGACGGAGAGTTCTTCTACTGGGGCACTCTGGAAGCTCTCCCCGTCTCGGGGCCCCCCTTTTCGTGGAGGGGCATATTTGCAATCCGCGCTGGGCGGGTTTCGCGGATAGAGCTGCAAGAGAATGTCTATTCCGGCCCATTGCGACTGGGCCCTTTTGCCGTTGACCGCAATGTTTCGCTGCACAGCCTATTCAAGGTCCTCGGTCCGCCTGCGCGCTTCTGGTGCTATTGTTACCGCTCACAAACGGGGGACGCGTTCCTTGCGATAGAAGAGATTCATACAGAACCGGGCATAGCGGGCGACGTGCTGCTCAGCGATTTCCCCGTGTGCGTGCACATGCCTGTGAAAGTGACGGCGACCGAACTGCGAGACTGGAGAACTCCAGAAGGAATTGGGTTGGGAAGTTTGGAGGAGGAGGTCGTGAGGGTATATGGAAAGCCGACCTTTCCCAACGCAGGCCGCGCAAGGTTCCCAGATTACCTTGGATGCTATCAGCACGGAGAGGAAGCACCGTATATAGACGGTGAGTTGGGATACGGCGGACCTGAGCTTACTTTTGCAAGGTTCGGCATCTGCAAGGCGAAGGTCTCATATATTCTGCTGTCGGATAACGAATAGCGCGATGTGGAGGCGAATGGTGGGGGCGGTGGATTCCATCACGGGAACGGTCGCCCGCGCCTATGACGGCTTGGGTCGGCTGACAAGTGAGGCGACGCCGCAAGGGCCGGTGAGCTCCGGCTATGATGCCGCCAGTCGGAGGATCAGTCAGGGAGTGTCAGACCACGCGGGGGTGCGCAAGGTCTCAGCCGGCTTGCGCGCTGCTTACAACGAGTTGATGGCGAAGTATCCTAACGAGAGCCCAGCCAATAAGGATGCGTTCTTCAAGGTAAGCGTGAAGGGAGGCTCACGATGAAAACGGCGATGCGAAGGACCGTGGCGGGTGCGATTCTCTTCCTCACGATGGGGTTTGCCTCCACGCTGCGTGGGCAAAGCGGCAGTCCTGTGCAGTATTTTTATGACGACTTGGGGCGACTGGTCAAGGTGGTGGACCAGAACGGCAACGTGGCCAGCTATCAGTACAACGCGCTGGGCAACTTGCTTTCGATTACGAGCTCGGCTTTGCCCGGCAGCAACGGACTGGCCATTCTGAACTTCACACCACAACAAGGCCCCGTGGGAACTAAGGTCACGATTCAAGGGCAAGGATTCAGCGCCACGCCCAGCGCGGACACGGTGCAATTCAACGGCGTCACCGATGCCGCGACGTTCGGCGTCGGCAGCGTCGTGCTAACTCTCGTGGCGCTTGCTGGCTGCTTCATCCCCGCGCGCCGCGCAACCAAAGTCGATCCCATGGCGACCCCGCGATACGAGTGATGACACTCAGCGTCGGACGACAGACCGTTGCCGCATCCAGCTCTGGTACGTCTCGACATCGCTTATCTGCCGGAACGTGCACACTCCAGGTGCTTGAATGCAACGGTCGCACGACGCGGGCGTGCACACCACGTGCACGATGCCGTACGCATAACGATCCCATCTACACCATCAATCACATCCTCGCCAAGTTCCGTTGCTACAGCTCACCACACGGTCCGAAAACCTCAAGACACAAGTTGGCAGCGGAGCTCAGGCTGTTTCCGAGGCTGTTGCCGCGTGCGATCACCTGAGCCGTCGTTTCCAGCACGGAAACGGCTGAATTCGGTATATGGTCAGAAAACAACCCCTTGCGCCTCAGTCGCTTGGCGGGACTCCAAAATAGTCAAAGAAAGGCAACAAACAAGCAAAAGGCAGGCAAAAGACTTAGGTAAGTGCCCCTGCGGAACCCTGGGCAGGGTCGGTGCTGCCCATCAAGGCAGTGCGGAACGGCCGGTATTGATGGCATTTCCAGTCGAAGACTTCCGTGTCGAGCAAGCGGCGATACCACTCCGCCAGCAGTCCGAAGCAGACGTAGCGCTTGCTGTTCCTGAACTGCCAGGACACAAACTTCAGCACGTCCTCGGTGGACGCAAGGTACAGGAAGCGGTCGAGGTCTTGCTCGGCCTCGAACTTATTGAGAACCTCGGCATACTGATCCTCGCTCTTGGCCGTCCGCTCATACTCGAGCGCGAACGTTGCGTCACGATCGTCAACTCTGATCGTCACGATTGCGTCGTAGACCTTTCCATTGCGGACACCCATGGACAGGTTTCTTGACCGCAATTGGATCTCCGGCACCCATCGCACGAGCAAATCCGCGCGCAAGAGGCTGAGGTAGATGTTATTGAGTTCGAGTGAGTGGGTCACCTGAAGTTCTTTATCGTTCCGGCCCGGCTTGGCGGGTGTGGTGAGGAATTGTTCACCAAAACCTGCGAGCTCGAGCTCCCCAGCAGGTGTGATGGAATACACAAAGGCTTTGCCTGCGGACGGCACCATGTGCCGCGCGATCAGGCCATACTTGGTGAGCCGCCGGGCTCTCCAGTTGAAAGTCGACCGGTTCGACTCGTGCATTCTAATCTGCATGAACTCAAACAATTGGTCGTGAGTAACGAACCCGGAGCGCAAGACTTGGCTAAGCAACGGGTAGTCGTGCTCGGAATTCAAACTGATGCAGTCCTTAATGTAACGCATTCTTGACCTCCCAAAAGACTTTTGGATCCAGATTCTTTCCCTTCGCTCAGGGCCAGAATGACAGTGTAGGGAAAACCAGAAGCCGTCGAGGAAGCACGCGAACTTATGACCCTAACTGCAAGCGTGCAATCCAAGGACGCGCACACAGTGGCTGAAGGGTAAACGTCCCGACGTCGCTCCGTATCCAGCCGTAAGCTGGCAAGAGCAACATGGATTCCTGCTCGTCATGCCATTCGCTAAATGAAATGAGCAGTCCGTCGTGAGACTTCCATCCGCTGTCACCGACATGCAGCCGGCCAATATCACTTTGTCTGGCTACAACCAGGAAGAAGTCGGGCTCGTGAGGTGCGGCCAACATGTACTTGAAGAAAACCTTATTCTGTCCCTGCCAGACGCACGGTTCGTCGCAGTCGAACACACGATTGATCATGCGCTCGGGATAATTTGGGTTGAAGCCGCCGATGGAGTTGAAGCGCGCGTAGCCCGCAACCTTCAGACGCGGACGGATCGTTCCGTCTACCGGCACGCCCGTGGTGTTGTAGTAGGCGGCTCGCGCAAACCGTCTCGGGTCGTCGGGGCGCTTCCCAAACCGCCGGCGCCACACGCTTCCCAGTCCTGTAATCGACACTACCATGATCGTCACGCACCCTTGAGGCGTTTGTTCTTTTCGCGTTCGGCAAAAAGCTGCTGCTGTAGCGAGTTGACGAGCTTCATGTATTCGGCGTTCGTCGCAGGCAATGGCAAGCCTGCTTGGCCAACCGCATGACCAGCGCCTATCCCGTCAATCCTTTCCGACAGTGCCTGTAGTTGCAGGCTCAGGTCGGTCACGACGGCTGATCTTTGCTTCAGTTCTTCCGCCAGTCGGTCTCTTTCGGCAGTCATGGCTCGCAGGTCGTCCGCTGCCTTCTTCAATTTTGCCATGAGGTCGTCGTTCTCAGATGTGCTGCTGGAGATCCCTTGCCCCGTGCCTGCCTCGATCGCACGGTTGCAGTGTTCAACGTGATTGTTGTACCTCGCGATGGCTTCCCTGGCAGCTTGGCGGGAGCACAGGTCTTGGTTGTACAGGTCAGTCAACATCTCCTCGGTGAGATAGCGCTCGCGCCTACGATCAAGCCGCAGCTTGTTGTAAGCGACCATGACGAACAGAGACCATAACGTCAGCCAGAAGCTGTACGGGAAATAGGGATTCCTGACCGTGGCCTCGAGGAAAGCTCGGCGACGTTCCTCCATCCACTTGCCGTAGTCAATGTCACTCGGGTTGAACTGTTTCAGCAGAAATTCGTACCAAGTGTCGGGCGACTGCTGGGTGTGTCCGTGCGCTCGTGCGGCGGCCATTGGACTGTACCGGCTGCGAGGAACGGAGGATTCCGAGGGCCGGTCTTGTGCGAAGCTCGAACAAACCGCCAATGACAGGCAGGCCATCAATGCCGGGAGATTGGCACTTTTTCTCATGCTCGGGGCCCTCCAGGAGCACGCTTCGGAAGGCGCGCTGCCAGATCGGAACTCTTGAACCGCAGGTTGGCTCCGACCGAGTCGGCGCGAGAATGGCGCAAGCGGGGGTAGATCTCCGGCTCGAAGTTAGGAATGCTTACGTCGGCCGGCGGCCGGACGTGCAAGTGTCTGTGCAGCGTCCCGCGTGTGTCATCGGTCATCAGGATTTCCATCTGTCCCTTGGGCAAGTTCTTGATGTGCTCGTCGAGCGCACGTGTCTCGCGCTCTTCCCGCTCCACGGCTTGGCCGGTGGCCTCGTATTTCTCATACCCAAATACCTTCCAACGCAGCATGGAGCGGCTGCGGCGGGTAACCTCGTGCTCAGCCGACGCCCGGAGAAAGTAACGGGCCGTCTCCTCGTCCCGGGTGCGGAGGGTCATCGTGGTGTTGGGAGCCGAGGTGACATCTTCTTTGAACCCACGACCGACCTGCATGAGCTGTGGCAACGACTGCATGGAGAACAGGAACGCAGTATGCGTGCCGCGAGCGGTCTGAAGAATTTGGGCGAAGTTCCGGTAACCGAAGGGAGCGAATTCATCCAGCACGACGCTGAACATCGGCCGGTTGCTGCGCCGCCTTTGCTCCTCGCTCTCGTAACGCTTGCCAACCACGAGCTGCAAGTTCTGGAGCAGCATCTTCCCCAAGGCACGCACGGGTTCAGTGTTCTTGTTCACGTTCAGGGTCACAAAGAGGATCAGCTCCTGCTCGATCACCTCGTCGATCGAGAGCAAGTCTTCGTAAGGCCCCGTGATCACTGACAACTCATCATCCAAGAAGGTCATGCACTCGTTCAGCAGTCCCTGAATCTTGGGTACACGCTCACGGTCCTGAAACGACTGGTAGAGATTCTTGACCGACATCTCAAAGTTCAGGCGGCGTTGTGTGGTGATCGAGGGATCGCGCTCAATACGCCGCGTTGCCTTCTCGACCTGCTCACGCAACACTTCTTGATCGATGGCCATCACCAGCACGTCATAGAAGTTGAACTTGAGTCCCGTGTACACCAGCACCCGGACGATATCGGCGAGGTAATTGAGCTGGTGCTTGGCAAAGAACTCGTCGTGCAGGTTGAACGAGCCGAACACCATGTTCACGACGGGCATGTAGTCGTCATCGGCGCAGTGGAAGGGGTTGTAAAGGACCGAGATATCAGGCCGGGCGGGATTCAACACGCGCAGTTGGTGGAGGCGGCCAGCGCGGTGGATGTGCGGGAGCAGGTCGTAAAAGAATTCCAGGTCGCCTTTGCCGTCGAAGATGACCATGGGGATGTGACGCGGGCCTTCGAGCGTGCCGACGACTCGCGCCAGATCCTGGCTTATGATGTTGCGAAGAAGGGTCGTTTTGCCTGCGCCAGTCATGCCCAGCACTATCCCTTGCATGACGCGAACCTTGTCGGGCCAAAGCCATGGCTTGCCGTGAACATCGTAGCCAAGAACAACGGCGTTTTGGGCCCATGCCTTACGCGTAAAACCTTCATCCCGCTTGGGTGACATCACGAGAGGAGGGCTGGGCCATTGCTTTTCGCGCCGCGAGCGTCGCGTGGCCAGAAGCCATATGCCGGTGCCCATACTCACTCCACTGATAACCAAATACAGAGTCATTTCCTTGATCTGGGGACTCGTGAAGTGGTAACGGTTGCGAGCGACGTACCAGGTGAACCAGCTAACCGCGAGGATCAGTACAGCGATGAGAATTTCAATGCTTTCGAGCAGTGGTGGGTGTTCGTGTCGGTCGTATTGGGGAGTCTTCACGGGCATGACCACAGGTTGAAGTAAACAAAGACACCCAGGAGTGCTAACAGGCAGAACACAGCCAGCACAAAAGCCTTCCTGGGGGGTCGTGCCGCTTCGGGTTCAAAGGGATTGGCAGGCTCGAGAACCATGCCCAATGCCGCCTTGCCAAGTCCGAGGTCAGGACGGTCCTTGAGGTAACCCCTCAATAGCGAACGCACTTCTGATTGGGTGAATACCTGTGTCATGATTAAAGCACCATCGTGGCGGTTGGTTGACCTTTCGAGTCACGAGGAAACGTAAGGCGCAGGACGGTGGGACCAGTCTTTCCAACCGGAAGCTTAACGCCGACGAGCCCCACCGTCTCTTGTCCAGGGTCTAGACGGGCAGAGTGCAGGTTTCCGCTCACTATTTCCACCGGCCTTTCGCTGCTGACTTTGATTCGGGCGGCCACGGGCTCCCTCAACTGGGAGTTCGCCAAGCAATCCACGCCACGAGAAGAAGGGCTCACATTGATTGCAACGACCTGTGGTGTACTCAGCGTATAGGCTTCCTGGGTGCCGTTCCGCACCGCATAGCGGATGAAGAGTTCATTCCCTTCAGCCTGAAAGGTGTCCTTGAGGATCACGACAACCCGATCTTTTGGCATCTTCAAGCCATCCGTTCGGATAGGTTTGCTGTCGAGCAGAACCTCCGGAGCAACTGGACCAGTTGTAGGGGGCGAAGGAGGCTTTACGGCCGTCGGTGGGACAGGCGCTGGAGGCGGGGCAGGCTGGTCGATGGCAAAGTCCATCTGCTCGACAGCCCCGGCAGGCTCCAGTTCGTAACTCGTACGCCCTGATGCCGTCCAGATGAACAGGTTCGTTGCTACGTCGGCTTCTGTGGGCTGGACAAAGACCTTGTTTTCGCGCCACTCGATCTTGAAGGCCGGGCTACCCGCGGCCACCGTTATTACCGGCTCACGAACTTCGATTACCGTAAGGTGATTGAGGGCGGTTTGGACACGCACGATCAGGTTAGGATCGGGTTTCTGGACTTCGATCCTCTGGGCCCAAGCCGGCTGTACAAGCGCCGCCAATGCTACGATAGTGATGGCTAATTTTCTCATTTGCTGTATCTCCTTCGTTTCAATCTTTCCCTAGGGTTTTTGAAAAGCCCCCGGAGGCTCCGTCGACCGGAGCCCCCGAGGAAAGGTCGCTGTCTTACAGGCGAGCTGGCCGAAGCCTGCTACTCAGTCCGCCTTCTTTCTTTTCGGCACAAAGGGGCGTTGTTGCGTACCCGGAAAGATGACTTTTCCGTCACGCACCTCGCTCCTCCCTGGTTCAATAGAGAACGGATGAACCCGATCAACCATCACCGGGTTCCCGCCTCCGTCGCGGTCCATAAACACCTCACCCCTGTTTGTCACTTGCATGTGGAAGATGCGGCGTTCATGAACGCTGCCGTCGCCATTCGGGAAAGCAGCAACCAAGAAAACACGCCCTTCAGCGTCGATCTCTACTTCACCATCACAGAGTTCGGGAACCGCTACCGAGATCGGCCGGCCACCGGTCCGTTCCACGATTTTGTTCACGATTTCCTGCGGGAAGGCGTAGAACACGATCGATCCGGTGCCCTGCCTGTCCTTGTTCTGGCACGCCGCAGCAGTTTTGCAGGCGATGGCGTGAAGTGCGGCCAGATAGGACAAACGATTCCCATTCTTTTGTTCGGCCCACTTGCGGACCATGTGGATCAGGTTTTTGATGTCCTGGCGGCTTCGCTCCTCGAAAAAGTGCAGCGCCGCCTGGGCCTGGTTGCGCTTGAAGTTGGCTTCCTTCCGAGTTGCGGGATCTGATTTCTTGGCCTGGAACTCGGCTTCAGCTTCCTCGAGCGCCTTCTCGAGCTTCTTCCGCCGCTCGACCACGAGCGCGATGTTGACAGCGTAGAAGGTCGAGACAATGCCGCACTCCCGGTAAATCTCACGGGTGAAGGGTTCACCCGCAATCAGCCCGCGAAAGTCACTGAGGGGTGCGGTCTCCGTGAAGAACCGATTGAGGTGCTTACGGAGAAATACGTACATCTTCCCGATCTTGTCGGTTTCAGGGACGTCGAGGTGTTCCGGCAGCTCGGAAATACTGCGCTTGTTCTTGAGCTTCAGCCAAGGCGCGGTTGTAACTTGTTTGCGCACCTCACTGATCAGCCTTTGGTCGGGCTCCGTTCCCCACTTCAACTGGTCAATGGCGTTTTGAAGCTGGTCAACGAGTTGGTTTGCGAAGTCCGTGTGGCCGGCGGCGATACACGAGGTCTTGAGGTCGGTGATAGACCCGATGCGATTGCCTCGCGCCATCATCGCCACCTGCGGGAGGTTCCACCAGGGGCTCTGCTTCTTCTGTAGCTTGTTCTTGGGATTGAACTTCTGCTCCTGATAAGCAAAGCGGTCATGGACGAACCGTGGGAAGCGGTCACCCTCAACCACACAAACCTGGTCGAAGTCGTAATCGCCTCCGTTTCTCTTGGCGGTTTCCGAATGCTGGGTGAAGGTCCCCTTCAACCGAAGCTGCTGGTCAAAGAGGTCGAGGACCTGGGGCTCGGTCAGTGTGCAACCACTATCCTTCAATTTTGCCCCAAGCAAACTAACCGCCTCTTCCGCCGAGAGATTCTCGAACGGAAGCAAGTCTTCTTTCATCCGAATCGGATAGCGCACCAGGAGACCTTGCCGGCAACGTAGTGATGTGATGGCCCGGTCCTGCGGAATCCAATCCGAACCCGAGAAGATTTCCCCTTCATGGAGGAAGAGATACCCGTCATCCGCGAGGGTGAAGCCGGGCAACAGGAAACCTCCCGAGGTACACAGCTTGAACGCCCACTTCGCGAGCAGCCGCTGTAGCTGGCGGTTGATGAAGGGGTGCCGCACGATGTAGCCGGTCGGGTCTGCCTTGAGCACGGCTTCGACTATAGTGTTCTCTACGCTCGTGTATTCCGGGGCAGTGGCTTCTTCAAAATCGACCGAACGTTGGGCTTCCTCAGTCCCCAAAATCCGGAAGAGTTCCGTGAAATCCCCTTCTTTCACCGCTGCCTCAAGCTTTTCGATCGCCTCGAGGGCATAGGCTTTGATCTCGAGCTCAATCGAGTCCGTGGGTGCGTGTTCCACCAGCGTGTAACTCGACCTGAACTGAAGGTCGCGGGAGACGTCACGAATACCGAGAACGATAGGACCGCGGTAGGCGTGCGCCTGCCGATCACCCAGAAGAGACCAAAACGACCGCACTAAACCGCCTCGGTAATCAGGCTTGACCGCGGACTTAGGCAAGATGATGTCAGTTTCGAGCTTCTGTGCTACATCATCAGCCATCACCTTGAATGACCCTTTGGCCTGGGTTTTGTCAAAGGCCAAACGAAACTGGTAGAAACGGTGGGCAGGCAGATTGAGCTTGAGAAAAAGCGATTGGGAAATCCACCCTCGGCAATCGTTCGTGCCCAGCTCGTGATCCTCGACCACCAGCACGCGGCAATCCGGCTCCTCGATGCGCACCTTGCAGGAAGAGACGAGAATGCCGAAGTAGGTGATCGCCGCCTGAGGCGAGCATCGGAAACGCTCTGCTATCTTCTTTTCGTGCGCAGTGTCCACGGCGTAGAACTTGCCGTTTTTCGCAGAGCCGGTTGCGCCGACCAGACTGTAGCGCACGCCGTCGAACGCGATCCTGACGAGCGCCTGCTCGACGAGAGCCTGTTCGAACGAGTCCAGCGGCTCTCTTGGCACATCAACCGTTGCCACACGAATTCCCGGATAGAGCGACTGCAACAAAGTGTTCTCGAGTGTGGCTTCGCGATCCAGTTCCATAAGCTTCCTTGACAAACGGGCCTCTTTGCTGATTTCGAGCGCGACCACCGGCGTCGCGCTGTTATCTCTTGTCCTTGACATGGCTTTTCTCCTTTTCTGGCGGACCACAGGCAGAAAAGGAGGCCGACACCGCCGGTCTCTTCGCTGTCCTGTGCCGCAAACGAGGTTTACGGCCGGGCTCGAAGAGCCGGCCTATTCGGTTGTTAGCGACCTGCGCGCTTTGGCAGACTAAACAGACCCAAAACTGCAAGCCGTACCTGGATCGGTCGATGACAAGCTCAACGAACGAACCGCTTGGCATCACCTCGGCGCCTCAGTTTCTGTCTCGAAAGGCAGAACAGAAAAGAGGTTGCTGGAAGAGGTCCTTTCGCTTTCCACAGGCTGGAAGATGAATTCCCAGTCAGTTTGAACGACCGGACCAAACCCAGCACTGAACCGCAATAAAGCTTGCGGAAGGCTTTGACAGATCTAACTTCTATATATGAGGCCATACTAGAAAAATGCCGGGCTTATCTCTTAACAGGCTCACTCCTAACCTGGGGATTCTTGCCCGCCAAGTCCGCCGCGGCGCGCCACTCGATGAGACTGTAATAGTTCAAACCCGTCTTGAGTGACTCGACTTTGGCTTCCCCCTCAGTCGCAATCTCCCTGTCGAGTGACGGGATTGTGCCATTGGCGCCGGCCTTGGCCAGAAAGAACCGGACGCTTCCTGCCGGAGCCTGCTCCTCCAGGGTTGATCGCCTGCGCGGAGTCCGAGCTACCGGCTGAGTGCCCTTCGCCTCCTCAACCCCAATGCCCGTTGCCATACTCAAACCTCCCTCCTGGCGGCTCGCCCTTACGAGCGGGCCGCCGATTTTCTTATGTGCCAGATTGCCTCTGGCGAGCTGCTGCCCCATTGGCAGCCTTTACTTATCGGACCCCTCGGACTCGAGCGCGCTGTTTTGCAACAGCCCGTTATCACGGTCGCCGACCATTTGTTGCTCGGAGTACTGGGCGACCAGGAGGCCGCTAGGGTTTAGTTCCGACCGCCGTTCCTCGACAAGGCGCACGTTATAGCGCGCCACAATTCGGTCGCTACTCTCGGTCCCATTGTGAACCCTGTGGACTTCTTTCACTCCGAAGGCTACATATGCCCAGGGCGTCCCTTTTACCGGCTCAATCGAGCGGATGCGGAAGTCGGAGATGATGTGCTCATCCTTGATTTTCCCCACCGTGTCGTCGTCACGGAGCCGGTTCATGGTGTACTCCCGCAGATTGGCGGTCATCATGTTGAGCGACTCGGCCAAGTTCCGATCCACGGAATCGGGTGTGTAAGACAAGTATTGATTGAGGAAGCGCCGCACAACCGCCCTGCCTTCGAGGTCGGTGGGAGCGGCCTCGGCCGCCGCCTCTGCGGACAACCCGAAAGAAAACCCCGCCTTTGCCGGAGGGTGCGCCGCGGCGCCCACGACCGTGGCGTTGCCATCCTTATCGACCCGAATTACCGTCGGCGGCTGCAAACGGACATAGATCGCGAAGCTGAAAGCGACCAGGGCCAGCACCCCAAAAACCATCGCCAGCACCATGGACCGGTTGGCATAGGCCCGCAGCATGCCATCGTGCTCGTAGTACTTCGTGTACGACGCTGTCTCCGGCTTATTTGCGTGATCGCTGCTCTTCATCCCTCACATCCTCCGCTCTTAAAGGTATAGGCCCATAGGGGCGCGGGTCTAACTGCCGCCGCCACCGCCGCCCCCTCCACCACCACTTGCACCATAGGTCTTCGCGGCCAACTTCGCCGCGGTCACGACGGTCCCTACCATTACCAGCATCGTACTGCCCACCTCTCCCCGCACAATCCGGCTGGCGATAAACGGAATGAGGGCTATGGAGATCGAAAACACAATGCTCGCGAGAGCCAGGAGGATTACCTGGCCCGAGCCCAAGAAGCTGTTGAGAATACCGTTTGCGTTCAAGACGGCATTGAGCGAGCCCATGTTCACGGCCGTCATGAGGGCCTGAATGATCGCGTAGATCAAACCCCATGCCCCGAAGACCATAAGATTCAGGAGATAGGTCCGCGCAAGCTGGCCAAAGCCTCGCGCCGGTAAAAGAGCCAGCACGAAGGGGCCAACCACGTAAAGAATCGTCCCGTAGAGCGCATAGAACAGCGTAAAGAGGGTGTAGGACAGCGGAAAGATGACGAAGGCAACCAGGATCAGCAGCGCGCCCAGCAGTCCCGAGATGCCGCCCGCAATAAGTCCCCAAATGCTGGACCAACCATTCTGGGTCATGTAATTACTCAAGTCGTTCAGCCAGTTATTGAAAAGGTCTCCAACCCCCACACTGCTGTAAATGAAGTCCGCCACGGAATTGAACATGCCGAGAACGTCCCGAAACACCCTGCCATAATTGAGGAACACGAGCCCCAGAAGGAAATAAGCAATGCCGCCGATGGCCAGCATGCGCACGTCCCCGCCCATACTGAAAGCCTGGTAAACGCTATAGAGGAAGCTGAGCAGCAGGATCGTACCGGCTACTCCCAGCACGGTGGAGGTGATGTTGTAGCCGTCGATGCCCTGCAGCGCAGTCCCGAGTAATTGTTCAAAATAGAACTGGCCCATTTATTGCCTCTTTAGAAGGTTGATTAACTGCTGCCCCAGGTTCGTGGTATTGGTGGCTCCGGACTTGATATCGGCGCCGGCGTCGGCAAGGTCAATCGCCCGCACCCGCATCAGGTCGGCGATGGCAGCTTGCGTATAGGCATTGGCGCGCACGAGCCACGCGTCCGCCTGCGCCTCGATAATCGGGGCGCTTCCTGGCGCCGCTGTCTGGAGGCTTTGGTTAATCTGGTTGGCGGCCTGAATCTCCAGGTCAGCAAGGTTGTCGATGGCGATAGCGCGTTTCATCGCCGCCTGGGCTGCGGCGTCGGCCATGTCGATCCGGTTGCGGACATCCTGGGAAGCCGCCGTAACGTCCGGCACGGGACCGTACACAGCCGAGTAGCTCGTGCTCGTCAGGCCGATTCGGTTCGAATCCGCTGATAACAGGTTTTGTTCGAGTTGTTGGGGCCCGGGTAGTGTGGCGCTGTTGACCGGTATTCGCGTGACATTCTGGATGGAAGCGAAAATTCCCTGCGTCCTGCCAACCAATGACTGGGCTTGGGTGATTTGCGCCAGCGGCCAGACGACGGTCTGCTCGAAGTTCTGAATGGCTTGGTCCACAGTGAGGATGCTGTTCAGCCCGCCGCCGACCACATTGCTCAAGGTGCTTGAAATCGTGGTGAGCCCCGCCGCGAGCACGGCGCAACAGGGGTCCAAGAGCTGGCTTTTGACCTGCCGTGGCGCGAGCATCGCAAGGACAAGAGCCAATACCGCCACGCGCAGCCTGTGTTCCCAAAGCCAGCGCAGACTGCGCTTGCACCTTTCAAATAGCATGGTCAGAATGGTTTTCACTTTTTCCCTCCTTCAGAGTTCAGTTGCGCTTAAGCAGATTGATAATCTGGTTGGCTACCTGGCCGGTGTAGGTCGCGCTCCGCTTGCGGAGAGCACTCTGGTGCGCGAGACGCGCCGCCTCCTGCCGAAGCTCGGCAGCCAGCATCTTCTGCGTCACGGCCTGGCTCTGGATGCTGGCCACAACCGCACTGGCGGTCAGGAAGGGCGCCGAACCCGGCGCCGCCTTGCTGGCTCCGCTTTCCAGTTGGTCGGCAGCCTGCAAGGTCAAGGCCCCTGCTTGATCGGTCTCCTTCAGCGTCTTCAGGTTGTCGAGAGCCAGGGCATCATCCATATCCGTCATGGCGCGATCGGCAGGGCTCGCCGCGGTTGGCGTCGGTATCGGGCCGTAGGCAGTCCCGTAATTCGCCGCCAGCACCCCAAAGTTGCTGGTTTGCTGGTCCCTCATCACCTGCTCCAACTGCTGGGTTGCGGGAAGCATTGCGCTGGACACGTTGATTCTGAATATCCCCCACATCAGGTTCCGGTACTGACTAATCATTTGCGTGACCAGCGCGCGGGCCTGGTTGATTAGCTGGGTCGGCCAAATCACGCTTTGGTAGAAATTGTTGATGGCGGCCCTGACCGAATTGATGGCACTGAGTGCCGTGTGGATGACTCCATTGATCACGTTGAGGACCGCCTGGATAACCTCCACCAAGCTGCTTTGCGCCTGAACGCGTCGCGGGGCGACAAGCACGGCTGCCGTCGTCCCTACGAGCGCCAACGCAAGCACCTGCCGCTGAGTTTTGGCCTTGACCACAAACCAGGAAAACATTACGAAGAACAGAAACGTCATATGATCTCCTCAATCACTCACGATGCTTTCCTTCCACTTTCTGCAAAAGCTGCATTGACTTCCCCGGATAACTCCTCGACGAGAGGCTTCACATCCGCCAAACCTTGCGGAAACTTCTGCCCCAGCTCCCGATAAGAGTCGAGCAGCGGCTGAGGCGCGTGAGTCTTCAGGAACCATGTGCGGTACCGGCGCTCTCTCGGGAAAGTTGTGCAGATCCAGTAGTCAACCGGGGTGGGCACGATCCGTATAGTCTGCGTGGTGTCAGCCTTGTCGCCGAGGACTAAAAGGGCTTCCGCATATTGTCCTTTTCGAGGCGCGTTGAAGAGCTTGATCTCATTCAGCGCTACCGGGTTCAGGGAGAGGTGGGTTGCCAGCGGACCTACGTCGCCGGGCTGTTGCCCCACGATCTTGGTGGTCGCATTCTTCAGGATGCCCGGCCCGTGCTCGCGCGGCTGGAGCTCGGTCCCAACGAAATCCTCCACTGTCTGCGAAATGCCCCAGACACTCGAGTTCCGCTTGCGAGCGGTTCGAAACAGTTGCACGACTTCCGGCGCCAGTGACGGCGAATCGAGCAGCGACCAGCATTCGTCGAGCACGGTGATGCTGGGTTGTCCCTTCCTCCCCGCCGCCCTGGTCGCCATCACATTGGCGATCAGCATGCTCATGGCGGTTTCGAGTCGCGGGTCGGAGCTCAATCCCTCCACGTCGAAAAATAGCCAATTGCTGTCGATCTTGAGTGAAGTCGGAGCATCGAACAACTTGGCGTAAATGCCCTTTTCTCCCGTCCACGAACGGAGCTTGATGGCAGCCAGCTTGGCCTCATCGATGGTGCGCTGCATCCGCTCCTCGTCACGCCATTGCGCCAGCTCCTCCCGCAGATCATTGAACGTGGGAATGGGACTCGAATACCGAATGCCGCAACGCTTATAGGTGCGTGCGATGGCATCGCTGATCAGGTTGTCGAGTAGGGACGTGTCCGAATCGGGACAGTCGCCCAGCATGTGCCTTGTCAGGTTCTTGAGAAATGCGATCTTGTCCTTGCTGGGCGAGGTTTCGCCCGGCGGCAAGTCCCAGGGATTTAGGGTTTCGTTGCCTTCAAGGTCTACTTCGATCACCCGGCCACCCATTAGTTCCACCAGAGGCCGGTAGGAGTCGCCCCGCTCCAAAATGGAAATAAGTGGGTTGGCGCGAGCCATCATGAGTAGGAAAAGCTGAGCCATGAAGGTCTTTCCACCCCCGCTTTTCGCCATGATAAGCATGTTTGCGTCGCCCAAGCTCGAATCGAACGGTGAGAATGGGATCAACTGGTGGTGAGGCGTCTCAAACAGCATGAGAGGAGAATTCGGTGTACCTTGCCACGGCATCTCAACCGGCAAGAGATCCGCCGCGTGGAGGGTAAGCACGTCAAGCTCTCTTTTGTTTTCCCCTGCCATTGCCGGAAGCCCGCCAAAGAAGAGGCGCTTCTGTGCCAGACTTTCCGGGATTCCCCGGCTCCCGTTCATGCGGGCAATTGCATGGAGCACCCGCTGCCGGCGGTCTGCTAGGGTCCGCTCGGCTTCTTCGCGTTCCAGGCGGTTGCGCGGCGGCCTGGAGGTCCGTACCGCAACAGTCAGGCTCATCTGACAACTCTTGAGGGAGCTCGAAATCAGGTCCTGCAAGACTTTCATCAACTGGTTTTCCGCCACCTGGGCGTCCACATTGATTCGGAAGCCGCCGTGAAAGTCCCGCTGCGCCGCCGTCATCTTCCGCAGCCGGCTCTTGTAGTGCTTCACCATCTTTGCCTGGTCGGGGAGAATCACCTCGGCATTTACTACCAGAGGGAAATCCATCAACATGAGTTCACGCAGAATGCCCGGGAAGGTGGCGTCGGGCAGATCCTTTAGGCTGATCCAGGAGTAGAGTAAGCCGCCGATTTTCAGATAGTCATCCGTCTCATCCTCGATGTTGACGTTGGCCATTTGGCTCCGGGCAGTCTCGTAAACGCGCAAAGCTTCAGGAGGGTGGTACGGGACCGCATCGTCCCCTAGTGGCCAAAGCGCTCGTTTCACCTCTTGGAAGATACTGTCGTGGGGCATTCGGCGTATCGCCATGCCGGTCGCTTGAAGTGTTGCTTCGACCCCGGACATCAAACTGTTGAACTCCGCCAGGAGGTCTCCGTGCTCGCGACGCGTCCGCTCGATGCACTTTGTCGCTGAAAGGCTGGCGCTTGTTCCTCGCATTTTTTTCTTCCACTCGAGATCCGGCGACTGGTGGTGGATTCTTGGGTTCCAGATGAAATAGGCGTGGAGGATGTGACGGAGATACAGTCCCTCGCTGTCCCTCTTTCGCCAGAGGTCGGCATGTACCCGGTCGACGTCTTGCAACACCGGACTTTCATTGCGTTGTTCCCGGTTGTACCGGCTGACCAAGTCACCATAGCCCTCGGTGATCTCAAATCGCACCTGCATGCGCATGGAGCGCTCCGGCAGCGACCGGACCAGGGCTTCGAGCCCGTTCTTGGCCCGATTCCTCATCTCGTCGCTGGCATAATAGGAGTGCACTCCGCCGAGCTCGTAGCCGGCGACGAATGAACCATCTATCTGGATGGCGACGTTATCCAGCAGGTCGCGGATGCGTAACTGCTCGCAGAGCGCCGGGGCGGTAAGCGACCTCTCATATTGTTGAAGTGTTACCGGCATTGCTCGACCTCGGGCTGGATATATTCGCGCGTCAATTGCGAGTCTCGTTCGAGTGCTGAATAGACGTGGGGCCTGGCGTGGAACATCACCCAATCGAGCAGATACCCTCGTTGCTTCCCGTACTTGAACATCATCAAGGCGGGGATGCTCAACAAGGGGACCAGGTACTGCATGATCATGTTCATCGGCAGGCCAAACATCTCGCGTCTCAGGAACCGGCCCAGTATGTTGCTGACTATGGCCAGCGCCAGGATGGCAAACAGGTCCTCAGCTTCGAGTCCGAGAAACGTCACTCGCGTGCGTAGATTTCGGTAGACGGGTGTCACGTCAAGCGCCATGATTTGCTCTCCCTAGGTCACTCCCCCTGTTCCTCGCGTTACAAAGAACTCGCCGAGCCGAAGCAGTCCCGACACCAGCAAGCACAACCCCGCGGCGGCGAAGTGCCGCAGCCACGAAATCGGCTGGAACCGATTGGTTACTCCGGCTAGTTGCAATCCCCCGGCCGCGACTTGCAAGGCCGCGTAGATCGGCAGCAGCACGTTGCAGATCCAGTCCACGAAGCTGGCTACCGCCGCCCAGACCAGGTTGGGGTCATTCCAGGCGCGCTGGGAAGCGAAGGTCTCGAAGGCACGCAACAGTCCCGAAGCCATAAGACACATGAACCCGCCGTACATTGCATGGGCGTACTCGTTCCCTTTCGAGAACTGGATGATCGCGATGGCAATAAACAGACCCGCCAGCGTGGGCAGGATCACGTTGCCGCTCCAGTTCGTCAGGTTGAGAATTCCGTTGTAGAAAGACATATACGCTCCGCTTCTAAGCCACCATCGCCAACACCAGTTTCCAGACCGCCGTGACCGAGAGCAGACCTAGTGCCACACCCGCCAGGCGAAGCGCCGGCCGTCGCATAGCCACGTTAATGATGGCGCCGATAATGGCCAGGCCCGCTGCGATCGGCATGATGGTACCCGCGAGGTAGGTCCAAAGGCTGTCCAGTACGTCGGCCGTCGCGTACTGGGTGCCGGAGTTATAGCTCTGAAGAATTGTGTCCGTCGTCTGGACGCCGAGCAGGAACATCGCGGTAAAAATCGACGGCAAGGGATTCTCCCCTGCGGCGGAATCCAGAATGGCCCGCAGCACGAAGTAAGCCGCGAGGGTCGTCGCCAGCCGCCCCACCGCAAAGTTCGTCACGAAGCTCCCGACGCTCGCTTGGAAAGTCGAAAGCCAGGAACTCGCGATTCCTCCGCCTGCCAGCGGCACGCTGACCCCGAAAGAACTGAACCAACCGAGCAGCGGCTGGAGGGTGAGGAACACGACCGCCCAGAACATCCACTTCGTAAAGCCTCCACCAATCACGAAGCTCGTCCCCCCGCCTTCGCGCCGCAGGCTGATGCCCGCGAGTACCAGGCACAGTAGAGCTGCGGAGGGCGCTAGCAGTAATAAAACGTTCACGATATCGTTCAAAAGTTGTGGCACGGCCATGGTGTTAACTCTTCGCTGAAAAGATGAATTCAATCTCTAGATTTGTGGCAGGCAACCCGCTATCGCGAACGCCGGGTTGCCTGCCCTTTCACTTCGGGGATTCCCGCTTTCTTTTTTCTAGGTAACACCTCCTGTTCCGTTCGTGATCCAGAACTCGATCAATCGAGTCACGCCCGACACCGCGAGCAAAGCTCCGGCCGCAAACAGCCAGCGGCCAAAGCCGCGGCCTGTGAGCCAAGCCACTATGGCCCCCAGCACCGCACCGCCCGCGCCCACCGGCGCGATCACGTTCCCTACCCAGTTAATGAAATTGAGGAACGCACCTTCCGGTTGCGCCCCCGTTTGACCTTGCACAGCCACGTTGAATTGTGGGTTCTGACCCAAGTTCTGGGCCAGGACATACTGCGCAGCCAGCACGAAGCAAATCGCGCCCACCGCAAGTGGCTTTTTGAGCGTCCTGTCCCACTTCATGCGCATGAATTGGTACCCTCCTTTCTCGCCTGCCTTTGGTGGCTTCTGAAAACTGCCGAACAACGGCGGGCAGTTGCGAAAAGTAATCTGAGATTTTTTTTGCGTCAAATGAGGTCTGGGGATTGCGAGAAGCAAAAGACAGGCTGGAAACAGAGAGGTTCAGTCAGCCCATCAGCCCCTTTCCGAGGATCGGGCGCTCACCCTGCGTGCAACATGGACCGCAATCACCAGGAAGCAGGAAAGGCAAGCAAGTCGCGCTTTTCAGCGGAGTTAGTGAACTTCGGGAAGTATTTTTCGCGGGTCGGCGATTGTGAGAACCAACTCGGGATAAATTACCCCACGAAAGACTGGCGATGCGATCCGACGGTTCCCGCCTGCAAGAGGGCGCAGCGTGCCAACTTTTTTTTCACGGGTCGACAGTTGTGAGAACCCGGTGCTCGGCGGGTACTTCAGCAAAATATCGGGTTACCTTGTTTTTGACCTGGGGTTTCGCTGCGACAACCAAAAGCACGGTCAGCTCGTTTTGCGGCCAAGTGGATCGCGAGCGACTCTGCCCTCGCCAGACGGGAGACTGTACAAACTTAAGGGACACCGCAGACCTGCCTGCACCTCTAATCATCCCGATTGTTTACAATTCGATCCTCATGCAGACTCAAAAACCTGGGGATGATCCCGCTCGGAGAGAGAGAACTCCGTCGCGCGCTGCTGCCCGTTCCGGCTGGAGTTCCCACTTCGGCGGATACCACTGTGGGATTGGCCTGGTTTGTGGGACAAATCGTTGCTTTATTCGTTTACGGGATGAGCCATGGACCTCTGGGTGGGCAACTCGCGAGTACTTGTCCACCTCACAAAAAAGGTTCTGACAATCGATAAGCTGAAGAGGCCTTCCCCACAGTTCGCGGAAGGGCAATCCTCTTCGTTCAAATTCCTGTGCTGCAGATTGCGTCACGGCGCGAATCACGTCTTCCTCACTTAAACCACAGGTGTCATGGAAGGCCTTTCGAATGCCGCTTCGCGCGCCAGGGCCTGCGACGACGAAGTCCATCTCGGAGAAAGAAGTCAGAGGACTGTAGTTGAGGTCAATAGCAAATTGATATGCCAGAAAATTCCCCACTGATGGATACGATCGAAGCTGGAAAAAAACTTCCTCTAACGAGTGGGCTGTGACGACTTTCGCGGGAAAGCCTTCCTTCATCATTTTGCTAAGTAATATCAGATGATTTCTATGTTTTCTTGCGGCGCCGAAAGGCGGACACGGCATGATGTACGCTGCGGAGTAGATTCTAGTCCCAATTCGCAACGCGTCGTCCAGGAGGCGTGCATACCGATTTATGTCGAACGTCCTCCAGCAGATCGGCCCGACACCATCCTCGAGTAATTCCCAAGTCTCAATTCTGTTGAAGAGCCTGAAGAGCAATATTCGAAAGAAAATCTCCTCTTCCGTCTGGTCTCCTTCGTAAATCACTCGTCGGATCAGGTACTGGCTTACACGATCACAGACACGGTAGACATTTGTGAACCGGTAATTGCGCAGAATGGGGTCGCTGGTCCAGGGTGGGAGCAAGCCGCAAACCCTCTTGAAAAATATTTCCTGCCGCTCGAATGCGAACCGCCAATATGTTTCAAACACAGGCGTTGTTCGCAGCACCGTCCCCTTGGAAGTGCGAAAATCTCGTCCTAGATGTGGGCTGGATGGGAAGAGTCTGGCCGACACCACGGTAGTCAATTCGCCCTCCGGACCTAAAGTCACACCGAATATGACCATTCAGGCGTGTGACCCAAGACATCAATCTTACACTAGGTCCTAGATGAGAATTTCCGAGGCGGGCGCTATCAGTCCTTCCACAGTTGACAGTTGGATTGCAATCGGTCGCGGTCAAGGTGCTAGCGTATTGCCTTTATTTCTACCAAATCGCCGGCTCCTTCACGTGCGTCGTGGGAGTCGTGACGGCCTAATATCCCGATAAGTTGGTGCAACCCACCCTCACGAACGGCTTCCTGCGCCATACAACCGGTCGGGCACGAACTGCAGCCGTTTCGCCGCGCAGCGTACAGATGCCTGGCCGCCTCCAGATACCTGGATCTTTCCCACACTGACGCCAACGAGTTCTCAATGACCGATCCATAAACCGGGTCCGGGTAATCAGTGGCTTTGAACGCGTCGCAAGGGAACACCCGTCCTCGATGGTTTACCACTAGCACGTCTTGGGCTGCATCACAGCAAGCGTGCCCGAGGCCCAGTATGTTCATCGGCGCGCCCAGTCTCACCTGGACTGATCGGCCCTCGCGCACCTTTTCAACCATGGTGCGGAATTCTCGATAGTGATCCGCTGTCGGTTGCTCACTGTCCCGAATCATGGCGCCACGCCCGTGTGGCACAAAGCGGAGCGCACTTACCTTACGTACGCCGAGCCTTTCCGCCAACTGGACAACTGCTCCGAACTGGAGATAGTTTCGGCGCAGAGGCACAAAGTGAAACTCTACCGGCAGGCCAGACTCGATGCAGCATTCTACCGCCCTCACCGTAGCCGCGAAAGAGGGGAATCCCGTAATTGACTCATGGATTTCGGGGTCTGCTGCGTAGATGCTAAATATGGTTCGTCCAAGACCCGCTGCCATTAGGCGGGCAACATCATCCTTGTCGATCGAGTCGAGATTATTGTTTTTGATCCCCGTCGTGTAAAGCGAGGTCGCCAAACTGAGCGATGATGCAGTCCTTATAATCTCGCACAAATGTGCGTAGACGACCGGCTCTCCTCCTGTAAGAGCAACTTTCTTCGCGCCCATCCTTCGCGCCTCGCGAAGAAGCCGCATCACTACTTCGGGCGGCAAAGCGCTCCTCGCGGAACGGTTGGAACGCGTAGAGCAATGGATGCACCCCAAAGGGCACTCTTGGGTGAGCTCAATTTTGAGCTCGTTCAGGCTGTACGAGTTGGTCATTTCCATTCATCAAAGCTTGAAGATGGTCTTCAGAAGCAAGCCAAGCACGGCCAGAAAAGCAGCTATCGCGAATCCGCCGTAAATCTTCAGCGAAAGAGATAGTTCCTCAACCCTCTTCTGAACCGATAATAGCGTGACGCTGGGGCCGCCCAATTGGGCCATCATCTCGAGTGGGATTCTATCGTACCCCCTCTTTCGCTTCTCACCCTGGTATGGTGGGTCGAGGCGGGCCCACATTATCATGAATACGGGGTCCTTGAACCTCAGCCGTATATCATTAGGCCCAACATTCTGAACTGCATAGATCAGGTACCCCTTGTAGGTTGGGTCAACGTGAAACCCCGAGATGTTTATTAGACCCTGGAATTTGAACGTCGACTTAATCGAAAGAAAGGCTACAAAATCTTCAGGCACGGATACCTGCTCGTAGGTCTTAATGAGCGCGAACTGCCCAGGCGGAAGAACAATAAATGGGTTATCCTTCTCATCAAGGCGGATCGGTATGCGTTGCTCGGAAAGGAACACCTCGTCACCGATGCGCAAATCGTAGGCAGCATATTTCGCACACTCCTTCTCGAATCTGGTGGGGTCCGGAAAGAACTGCCGGAAGTTCTTTTCGATTTCCTGGGCAGGTATAAACATTTCAGTGTATGACTTGCGTAGCCTTTAGAATCACTAGAGATCTAACTAACACGGCCGAAAGAAGCCACACCGCCGTGCACACTAAGCCCACTACTATTGCCCAATAGGAGGCCCTCACTGCGAAAATGTCGGTACGGACGTTGGCGTTTTCCTGGGTCTTTGGAATCAGGCGCAATAAGCACCAAAACCCACCGAATGTCAGCGATAGGCCGACAATGGGCACAAATATCCACCCTGCCAGCGTTACACCCGGGGACACACCATCTCCCTCCGTCCTGCCGGCAACATCGGTCCTGAGTCGATTGTAGGTCTCATTTTGCAACTGTCAACGAAAAGTTTACATTTGCAAATCCAGTTTAGCTCAATTTACTATCACCGTGAGATGACTCCAAACGAGCGCATCAAGCAGATAAGGACATACCGCAGGGCGACCGATGCCGAGCTAGCCTCCAAAGCTGGAATTAGCACAGCCGAGGTCAGTCTCGTCGAAACACGGATGCGCAGGCGCAAAAGCGAGACCCCTCTAGGGATTGCAGCAGTCTCAAAAGGTTCAACCTCCTACATATTAAGCGAACCTCGCGGCCACTCGCCGATCGAAGAGGCGCTGGCCAAAGAGTCCCTTCAAGTCTTCTTGCGAGATGGTAAGTTGCCTGCCCAGGAGAAGAACGTGCTCCGGGACATGTCGGAGCGGCCCTCCACCTCCGTCACCGTAATGGGGTGGCGGGGTTTTATCGCGAACCTCTTAATGTTTCGCTGAACGCTTCGGTAGCCTCGTTAAATCTCGAAGAGGAGAACCTCCGAACAGCGCAGGCACACTTAATTCGATGATAATTGGACTCGGCATCGATTTGGTTGACGTTCTGGACCTCCAGTCCGACTTGGATCAGCAGAAAGAAAAGCTGCTGCATCGCTTATTCACACCCATAGAGCTCGACTATTGCTCGTCCCAGGCCGATCCCTACCAGAGCTTTGCCGGAACCTTAGCGGCCAAAGAGGCAACGATGAAGGCCTTCGGGACCGGATGGACAGACGACGTTGATTGGCAGGACATCGAAGTCGTCCGTGAGCCCTCAGGAAAACCCGTGCTCGTACTCAAAGGAAAACTCCTGGACATAAGCAAGAGAGCAAATGTGAAAACATCATTCCTAAGTTTGACTCACACGCCAAGATACGCCAATGCCATCGTCATCCTTGAAGGTTAGGCACAATGGGGGAGTTTACTTGCCTGCATTCGTCTATCAACCGCCGCACGTCCGTTCGTGTCCACCCCCCCTCTGTATCAATCACGGCATAAGTCGAGTGGCAAACCAGCGAGCCAATCCCGATCCCAACCTCATCTGCCACAAACTTAAGGAGTTGAGCCAAGCCTAAGAGATTTCCGAGGGCGCGTTGGATGTAAAAATGATAGCGATACATCGCCGTCAACATCACTTTCCCCTCGGGCATGAGCTTAAAGCTCAGATGGCTCAGGCACGGACCACCACGGATTAGCCGGGAATCAGTGGCTGCGTCGTATATCGGAATATCGGTCAGAAGATCAGGGCTTTCAATGAGCGAGACCTCATATACGGCTCTCATCTTGCCCGTTTCTCGCTGTCGCTTCATCTTTCTGATTAGCTGCTCGAGCAGACTTATAGGGTGCTTCTCGCCATCCTGCGGAAGAGACCGTTTCAGTATGCGTCCCGCATAAGTGCCCCAGCCCTCACGAAATTTCTCGTACGTTTCCGGAAATTCGTCGAACACTTCTCTAGCGCCACCGTGAAGGTATTCGCTGGCAGGAAAAATTGTCGTGGCCACGGTGCTGATCGGTTTTGCCTTATGTTCCTTCAAGAAAATATCGACACTCTCTTGAACCTGAAAATCTGCGGCGCTGAGACGGTCGGGCTTCTCTATTCCGAGCACGACGTTGTAACAAGGCGCTCCCTGCGTGAACAGATAATCCACGGCCTGCAACCATACCTCACAGCAGCTCGAACCTTCAAATACCGTAATTATTTTGCCCATTCTCGCACCATCCGGACTAAGGCTATGAGTCTAGCGTCCAAATACTCCTCGCTCAGCCATGCGTATCCATGGTCGGCCCATCCACCGCCCCAACTGTTTCGCACCTTCACGCACCGCTGCCCATTCTGGTCACCCACCGCGACCGCGATAACCGCGTGTGCACTGAAGATCGGATCCCCTGCCCAATATTCTACCGGGGCCCCAGGCCGCGCCTTCACGAATTCGAGTGATGAAGTAAAGACCACCATGACTGCACGGCCACACGCAATTTCCGTTCCTATCTTGTCCACTGAGGAACCCAGCCTCTCGCCGACTTTCCGGTAAAGAGCGGAGGTTATCGATGGTGGCTTGTAGCTCCCGAGGTCTGCCGGCAAGCGCTGTAGGTACGGCCACTCACTTTCCTCTGGTTGGCCGTCTTTTTCTACCGCCTCCAGAATCCCGTTCAAGGTCACACCGGAGGTAGGGTCAAACGGAGGGCATCTCCGGCACGCATGATAGAAGAGGTATTCAGCCGAGAGGGGCGCCCAGATTTTGGATCGGGCAGATGCATGCAGATCGCTTACAACGAATGCAGCGCACGTCGGTCGCTTCCCTTGATCCCTGACGGGGCCAAATTGTGACACAACATCATCGACGATTGTTATGCTCATGCCGCGATCAGTTTCTCCCTCGCAGCCCGCGGCATTCCGGATTCTCTTCCTCGAAAATCGAAGCTGAATGAGAAATGCCCAAACAGGTCGGACCTGTCCCACGGTCGTCTCTCCTCGAATTCAAGCGTCCCAACAGAACCTTCAGGCGATTGTGCTGTCACAACGCGCTCAACCCCTCCTCCGATTTCCCCGCGTTTGCCAATAGGGTCACGCTTATCGGAAACGACCGTGAAACCAGCATCCACAACTTGCTCAAGGTTCCACACATAGCCTGAACCACTGTGTTCACGTAGGCGAACAATGAATAGGTCGTTAGGCTCCCCAAAGACCACGGAGCCTTCATCCCGCTCGGTTAACACCCAGACGTTTGGATGCCAATTGGGAAGGGAGTACGTACCCAGGAGGTATTGCTTGATCTTCTTCGGCTCTGTTGCCAACACGGATGGAGTGGATCCTTTTGAAAGGATTCCATGTCTTTCGAGTGTGCGGCATGTTGCTTCGTAGCTTGCGCCCACGCGCAACGACAACTGGTAAAGAGTGGGCGGCTTACGAAGGTCTGATCCGGTCCAAAGCTGCCGCTCGGCGTGATAGTTGACAAGCCATTCAGGCAGGAGGAATTCGGAAGCGAAAGCGTCGGCTGCGACTTCATTTAGGCCGTACTTCTGCGACAAGACTCCGGACCGGTTTACAATCGCGTCATCATCAAGGCTTCCTCTATGTTTCATGTAAAAGTGACCGAACTCGTGGGCGGCCGTATAGCGTTGTATCGCCAGCGGTCGCTCTGTGGTCACTAGTATTCCGGGGGCCGGGACTGGAAGAAACGCCCCCACCAGCCCGTCTAATTTCCTGAATATGAGCTCTGCGCCAGCTTCGATTATCGCCGCAAATACGTCGATTCTGCCGCCGAAAACCGCAATCTTGCTCTGTGTTTCCAGGGTGCGGTGGACGCGCGTAGCTTCCAATATCCCGTGCAGCACAGCGTCTCGTCTATTCTCCATGTTGGTTCCTCGATGCTGCCCGCGAACTCAGAAACTCGGCAAAGCGCGCCAATTCCTGGCGATCGCGGTCGGATAACTTCTTCGCTGCTCGGGCTAAGTGTTCTATATCCTTAGGAACCGGCGCACTTACAACTTCGCCAGTGAAGTAAGATACTGGACGTTGATAAAGCTGAGCGAACCGGCGAAGCTCAATCGCATCAACCCTTCTTTGGCCGGACTCAATAAGGGATACCGCCGACCTAGGAATCTCCAGTTTCTTGGCGACCTCATCCTGTGATAATTCAAGGTATTCGCGTGCTTGCTTAAGCCGTTCACCAAGCTGAGCTCGGTCCAGGTTAGAGTCGGGCATGGTTGCAGGTCTCCTTCTTAGCTATTGCGGGTGATCTCACGGATGAATAGTGTTTCGCGAATTCTTGTTCAAGCCTGTTGGAAAGTTCTGTCACGAATTCTTGTTTACTGCGGTAGCCACCCTTCTTGATGACCTTTGTCGAAGGCTCGAACCCAAGTAGGCTGCTCAAGTCGAGGAGGACTGGAACTGCCTTTGACGAAGACATCTCAGGCTGTATGTCAAATACCGTCCCGCCTTTCAGCCGGGCAGCCTCCGGTGCGAGCGGCCGCCTCAGAGCGGAATTCATTTGTGCGTCGTACCAACGATTCAGTAGACCAACGACCGCGCGTTGGTCAAATACTGGAGATGGCATTGAAGCAGTTATAACCATAATGCACCTTCCCTCGCGTTCGATCTTCTAACATAATAACCAGAGAATGTTCGATTGTCAAGCAGATTTTTTTGTAGCTGTGCGAATTTCGAACGCGCCGCAGGTTACGTTACTGCTTCAGGGAGGAAGGGCATGCGCCTTGGTGAAATCAGTCCCCACTGTGCTGCGGAGGCCGACGTCAGTTGACGTCACGGCTTTGCGCTGTCGCGGTGGGAGTTTGGCGAAGATGCAGGTACAAGCCTTTGCGGCAGAGTGAAACGACCGAAGGTGCAGATGAGCAGGAAACAGAGAGGTCCGGTCAAACTGTTTTCTTCCCTCGATTCAGGGCCTACTAACAGTCTGACAGCGTGAGCGGTGGGAGTTCATCACAGTTAGCAGCACTGTCGAACGCAAACCGTTTGGCGGCATTGATTCTGGTTCGCGACTCCTTCCTTTCCTCACCTACTGTGGCGTCTCGCTTGCCACCGCGGGCGTAGCCGTCTGCTGGTACATCGCGCTGAGTTCCTGCCTGAGTTGCATCAACTGCCAGAGTTCCTCAAGGCTCGGGGTTGTGGCGACTCTTGAAGATGGCGGAGCAGATGCGGCCACCTGTCTGCTTCCTGCGTCACGGCCTGTGGAGCCGGTACCGAGCACTATGTAGAACCTCGTGTTGCCAGGCACGGTCACCACGATGTTCTGATTGAACCCCAGCTCATTTAACTCTTCATCGCCCGCGATCCCAACATTGTTGGCGACTCGTTCTCGGAGTAGTGCGCTCTCAGAAAGCGGGCCGTAGAACCCACTGCTGCCCCCATTTCCGACCAGGTAAGCGGCCACAGTGCCAAGACCAGTGAATGTTCGTACCAGGAATCTAGTGCCCGACCTCGTGCCGGACACTGCTCCCTTCAGCGGACGGAAGTTTAGGTCCATCGCCACTCCGTCCATCTTCTGATTGCTTCCATCCGGCATCTCCAGCCTGTCGAACCTGATATCAACGTTCCCCGAGCGGTCTGCTTGACGCAACTGGCCGATAGCCTTTGCCCCCGCCGGCACTACGATCCCACCTTCCCGCTCGAAGTTGTACTCGATGACGGCGATAACCGGCTCCTTCACTCCCGTGCTCACCGCAGTTTCCAAGCGGGCTACGAGGCGGGTGCCAGGGGGCAACGGCGTGATGAATTCGGTGTTTTCCTGGATGGCTGGTCTTATCAGAGTGCCGCCGGCCGCGCTGGTGTCGGCTGCCCGAACAAACACCAGGGACGGCTTGCGGAGAACGCTTTCGGGGAATTCGGTGGGCGAGGGAGGCTGCTGTTCGTGTGCCGGACCAACACCGTAGCCCGGCTGTTGCGCCAAGGCGGAATCAAAATCGATCCTACTCAGCGCATACTGCGGAGGGTTTGCCGTTTTCTGTTGCGCCGGTGCGAAGGCCTGCGCCCGGCCGGGCCGCGCCGTGCGGTCGATATCCTCGGGTGTTACGTCGCTCCTATTCACGGCTTGGTCTGTGCTTGGTTCGGCATTCAACATTGGCGTCACGGACCCAGCTTGGGCACTCTCCTGGCCGGGAGTTGTCCTGCGGCCCAGGTCCGGCTTTCCTGGTCTATTCGCTGAGTTAGACTTTGTGGCCTTCTGGGGCGAAGAGAATATGCCCAGAAACAACAGAAGCATCGCGAGCGCCGCCCCGCCCAGCACAATAAGCGACTTGCTCTTGTCCTTGCTGAGTTCGCGGCGGCTAGTGGTAGGCTGCTGCGTCTGGCGCGCCTTAGCAAACGCTTGACGGATGATCTCGCGCCATTGAATCCCGCGCTTTGCGTCCACTGTTTCCTGCACCTCGGCTTCCTCCGGTTCGACTCGTAACTCCGCCGATGGCGTTTGGAGCGTGTTATTTTCCTGTGACGGGCTGTCCATGGGTAGAATCCTCCTTGAAGGTGCTGATGCCAAAACCGATCGGGGCCAAAGCGGGGTGATCCACGGCCCCTGCCTCGGCAATCTGCAAGAAAAGCGTTTCGTTCGACTGTTTGTACGGGGGTCGATTGAATATCACCACCCCGTCTGCGCGCTCGCCAGGCGCCAGGCGGCGCTTGCTCAAACGAAAATCCAACATAGGGAGCTGCTCGGAGGTCGCCCATCGAGTGTGGCGGAAGACCTTCCCTGATTTGACCCTTCCTCCAAGGTGAACTTGCGGCGGCATGATCAGGATATTGTGGGCCGTTGGATTGATGGCGGAAAACAGCACAATGACCCGCTCTCCACCATCTACCACCTCGCCTACGCCGGCGCGCACTCGGTCACCCGCAGCAGTTTCTGACGACACATGTTCGCCGTAGAGCGGCGGCAGCGGAGATCGTTCCTGCCGGGTGAGAAGCTCATCCAGTCCGGTCGCTGGAGCACCCGGTGGATCCGACGCGACGGAGGCCGCTTGCTTGACATCTATCGCCGCCCTCTTTGTGCTTGCTGTCTCAAGCGCCCCAGGCACGGCGCCCACTACGGCTGGTTCTAACTGCACAGTTTTCGCGACGAGCGCAGAGGGGTAATCCGGCTCGATTAGAAAACCTCTGGGAGGCTTGTAGTTGAGCAGAAAGTCCAGGACACCGGGGTTGGCTGATTTTTGTTCCCCTCGACTCACCAGTAGCAAACTGGCCGCGTGCCCGCGAGTCGTTGAAATCAGCAAATTGCTCTCAGCCGGCTTCTCTGTGAGGGCTTTAACGAACACCAGTTGTGGTTCCCGCTCCGAATGCTCGACTTGGAATAGCGCCGGGTCGCCCACGACTACGGAATTTACAGTCTCGGGCATACGGATCGCCGTCACAAAGTGCGCGGCAACCTCCACCACTGCGACCCTCCCATCTATTTCCGGTTTGGTCACGACCCTCGGTTTGACCTGGGGGACCTGCGCCGTTGCCGAGCCGTAAGCGCAGACCATGCAGATTATGAAAGCCTTGCTAAACGTGCCCATTGGTCACCTCGTTTCGATTCGCCGTGCGCCCGCCGCCCTCCGCATCCTCTCGAGCTGTTTCTTCCGATAAAGACGAGCCACACGACTGACGTAGCAATAAACATCCTGTGAAGAGTAATTGAGTCCCCTGGCGAGGATCGGGCGCTCTCCCACGTAATAGGCTGCCATCGCCAGCCTGAAGTCGCCTCCGAAGAGGCGTATCAGCCAGGCTAGATACTCGACGCCCGCGCGAACGTTCTCTTCAATCTGAAACCGGTTCCGCACTTCCAGTCTCACCGCGGTTGCCGGCATCAGTTGCATCAGACCTGCAGCGCCCTTTGGCGAAACCGCATAAGGCTGCCAATTCGACTCTGCCTCGATCACGGCGTCCACCAACTCAACCGGAACTCGATAGATATGCGCGTAATACTCGGCGCAACGAGCGGAATAATCGCGCAACAGCCTGGGCTCCGCTCCCGGCGCCACCCCCACGAAGCAAAATAAGGCGATAAATACCTTGCCGCCAGTCTTCATACCCCCACCCTTGTCAACTCGTCACGATACCTCTTCGAATCCGCGACCAAGCCGTCGAAACCAGCCCGCAGCAGCAAACGCTTCTGGTCGGCTTCCGTCTTGGCCAGGAGAGCCAGTAGGACATCCCGTTGATCGGGCTCTATTTCGCTTACTCCCATGATCTCAAGGGCCTTCGCCAGATCGAGCATTTCCGCAATGGAGGGTGGTTTTTCGAGACTCCACCCGCGCAAGGCTCGAGCCAAACCCGCCAATTGCCCTCGCAAGGCGGGGCGCATATGGGTGCTGTGCACGGCGAGGATCTCCGCCTCCCGTTCCACGGTCGGGTACTCCACGCGTAGGTAAAAGCAGCGCCTTCGCAGGGGATCACCCAGGCGCCGCTCTTCATTCGAGCTCAGAACTACAAAAGGCACCGTTTCCGCCTTGATGGTCCCTAGCTTTGGAACCGTTACCTGCCAGGCGCTCAGGATCTCCAACAGTAAGGCTTCAAACTCGTGGTCCACCTTGTCGAGTTCGTCTACCAGCAGCACGCAAGGCCGGCCCCGGCAAAGCAAAGCCCGCAGCAGGGGACCCTCAGCGAAGAAATCGAGCGAATGCAACCGCTTGCGAATAGAGTCCCAGTCGCCGCTGAATTGTACTCCCTGAGTTTCGAGGAAGAGCTTCTGTAGGGCTTCGTCGAACTTTCCGATCGCCTTGTCATCGGTGATGCCTTCGTAGCACTGAAGGCGCTCCACGAACGTTCCTGCCGCCTCTGCGACCGCATATGCCAGTTGTGTTTTGCCGCAGCCCGGCGGCCCCTCGACCAGCAGCGGCTTCTGCATACGGGCAGCGAGATAAACCACTTCCAAGGTCACCTCGTCGATCACGTACTTGGCTTCGCGCAGCTTGCAGGAGAGTTCTTGCCTTGATCGAAACATGCGCCTCGCCTTTCGGAGACACACAATACACTGGAATTTTCCCGGAAGAGGTCGTTTGACCTCGGTGCGCCGGATACACCTCAATTGCGGCAAAGCAGGAAAGGCAAGGCAGACAAGCTTTTCGGCGAGGTAATCCAAATTCAAGAATTATTTTCGCGGGTCGACAGTTGTGAGAACCAACTCGCTTGACCGGGGGCTCTGGAAACGACGCAAGCACGAGGCGTACCAACTTTTTTTCGCCGGTCGACAAATGTGAGAACCACATCCGCGGGCGTCATCGCATGCCTTGGTCCTCGCGCAATGTGTACTGTTTGCCGCCCCAACATCGTATGCACCCCGTGCCCGAACCAGCACCGACCCTGGGGCCGTTGCCCTCGTTTGACTGCCTTCGCAAATTCCCTTACAACCAAGCCATGATAGATGCAGCGCTGCTAGAGGAGTTGAAGCAGACCCTGACCAAACAGGAACTTGCCGGCGGAGGCTGGAGTTACGGCTCGTCGACAAGCCAGGCTGCCCTCGAGCCGACGTGCCTTTCCCTGCTGGCGTTGCGATGGGATTCCAGTCCTGCCTGCGCACGCGGGCTTAAGCTTTTGCTCGACTTGCAGAATCCGAACGGAGGCTGGCGGGCCTTCAACGGTGACGACTCCGATGGGTCAGGTTTAACGGCCTTGGCCGTAATCGCGCTTATCAATAACGGCGAAATGACCCTTCAAACCGAGCGCGGCCTCGAATGGCTGCTGAGGTCAAAAGGATACGAATCACACTGGCTTTGGAGATGGAAGTTCGAGACAACGGATACCCATGTCCGGTTTGATCCCAACAAGTTCGGCTGGCCTTGGCTGCCTGGAACTTGCAGTTGGGTCATCCCCACAGCCCTGTCAATTATTGCGCTGAGGCAGGCTTTCGTTTGCTGCAAGCCGGACCAAGTCAGGTTTCGAATCCGGCGCGGCATGGAAATGCTGCTGGACCGCGCCTGTCCCGGCGGAGGTTGGAATGCCGGAAATGGTGTGGTTTATGGAGTTCCCCTGGCGCCGCATCTGGATGCCACGGCTATCGCCCTGCTCGCCTTGGGCGGAGACCAAAGGAATAATCACGCCGTTGCGTCCGCCCTGGATTGGCTCGAGCACACGGTGCAGACCTGCTCCGCGCCTTGGAGCCTGGCGTGGTCCATCCTGGCTCTTGATGCCCACAGCCGGCCCATTGAAGCTTTAGTTGATCGCCTCATCACTTCGAGGCATCAAGGCCCACTCGCGGATTCTGCCACCCTGGCCGCTGTTATTCTCGCCATTGAATGCCCGGCACAAGGCAACGTTTTCAAGGTGATCGCATGACCAGAAGAAGTTTGTTAGCTGGCTCCGTCGGGCTCGCCGCTGGAGCCGCGACTGTAGGTCCATTCCTCATACCGAAATACGACCCAGTCCGGCGACCGGCCCGTTCACGCGTTGCCATTGTGCGCGCGGATGAGTATTCGCAGCGGCTTGAGGGGAACCTAATGAGCGCCCTCCGGCTATTCCACCTAAATGTCGGTGGAAAGGCGGTACTTCTAAAGCCGAACATCGTGGACTTTGTGCAGGGAGTTGATGTCAACACCCATCCCCTTCTAGTTACGGCCGCCGCGGAGTGCTTCAGGCGACTGGGTGCTCGGTCCGTCACAGTGGCCGAAGGCCCAGGAAACCAGCGCGACACACAACTTGTACTTTCTGAAAGCGGGTACCGAGCCGAACTCTCCCAACACCGAATCCCCTTTGTTGACCTCAACCGCGATGAGCTGGTTAAGATCAAGCTCCGGGCGAACTACACAGGCCTGAGCCATCTTTGGCTTCCACGCACGGTGCTCAGCCATGACTTCGTCGTTTCCATGCCCAAGGTGAAGACTCATCACTGGTCGGGTGTCACGCTGAGCATGAAGAACATGTTTGGCGTTGTGCCAGGCGCAAAGTACGGCTGGCCGAAGAACATCCTCCACTGGAATGGAATTCAGCAAAGCATCCTCGATGTTTGTGCAACGGTACCGATTCATTTCGTCATCGCCGATGCCATCGTGACAATGGAGGGAAACGGTCCTCTTGCCGGAACCCCGCGGCCGCTCCAGAGCATTGTCCTTGCTGATGACCCTGTAGCAGCTGATGCAACGTGCGTTAGGCTGATGGGATTCAAGCCTGAAAGCATTCCGCACATCCATGAAGCCGCGAAATTCCTTGGCAACGCTTCAACGGAATTGATCGATCAGCTTGCGAACCAAGTAACGGCGCCAGATATACCCTTCAATGTCGTACCGGAATTTGAGCACCTGCGTGCCAGGTAGCCTCCACCGAGTCTGCTCACCTGAACCGCCGCTACTTTTCCTGAGTTAAAATACGAAGAACATCGAAAGCGAGAGCCCCGATCCTTACGAGCGCGGGGCTGAGGCCGGGCAAACCTTTCTGGATGCGCACGAACTGAGTCGCAAGGGGGTAAGATGGCAGAAGAAAACCGTTTCAAGCAAAGATATGAATCAGGCGACACGCCTTGGGATATTGGCAAACCTGACTTCAACCTGATTCAGACCGTAACCGCGACGCCCATAAAACCGTGTATGGCATTGGAGATTGGATGCGGAACTGGCGATAACGCCATATGGCTTTCGCAACAAAACTTCCATGTGGTGGGAATTGGTGCTTCGGAGGTTGCGATTGAGAGGGCAAGATCAAAAGCCCTAGAAGCCAATGTCAAATGCACCTTTATAGTGAGTGACATCCTCACAAGCCGCATCGAAGGGGCACCATTTGGCTTTGCGTTCGATAGAGGGTGTTTTCACACGTTAGGTTCGGACAAAGAACGGAGAAGGTTTGCTGAAAACGTCCACGCCCACTTGGGAAAAGACGGGCTTTGGTTGAGTCTTCTTGGCAATGCTGATGAACAACGTGAAGGTCCAGGTCCGCCGCAACGAACTGCAAGGGATATTGTAAACGCTGTGGAGCCGTACTTCGAAATCCTTTCACTCGTGTCAGGCTCTTTCGGATCCAGCCGCCCCAACCCGCCGAGAGTGTGGGTTTGCCTTTTGCGGAAGAGGCGTTAATCAATAATGGTTCTTCCAGGAGTGGCACCGCGCCGCTGATGATTTTGTCGTTGTGTCAGACTGCTGCAGCCTCGTAATTCCCTAAAACTCGCAAGCTCTTATTCGAACCGTTTTTCCGAGCACACGCTTCGACATGCCGCCCATTGGCGTTCCCGCGTGTTTTACGGCCACACCACGGACACACGCCAAATTTCTCTAGATGTTTGAGGTTCCCGTATCCATTCTTCGGCTGCTTTTGCGCCGGGATGAAACCCACACAATCTTTCAGCCAGCGTTGCATCTCCCTATCGAGCGCGTCGTAGTTTATTTCCGAGGCGTGCTTACGACAGAATTCCTGCAAGGATTCATGAGTAATCCGCCCCTCGCGGCGCTCCAGGAACCCTACCGTTTCCCAGCGCCGCACGGTCCTTGGACTCACGCGTAAGTCCCGCGCCAGGTCCTCCTGCGAATAGTTGTCTTGAACCTTGCAACTCGCGCCCAATTTTGCGAGCCTCCACCGCACTGTCCTCTCGCTTCGGTGGAGCACGCGAGCCATCGTCTGCACAGATTGTTCCTGCGCGAAGTCGAGCAAATAGGCGTCGTCCGAAGCCGACCATGGCGGGCACTCCTGGACAAAGCTTTGATCGAAGCCGAGCTCTTTGGCTCGTTCCCAAACATGGTGGCTCCGCCACTTCGGATGCAAACGCTGGATTTTGTTGATGGCTTCCCGTGCCCCAAGCCAGCCTCTTGAGTACCCGTCAAGAATGATCGCATTCAACTCCGGAGTCCAGACGACCGGATCCCGCTTGGAATCCGTCAACGTTGTGGCCCCGCTCAGCCCGGGACCGTCATTCTCATTTCCTTGCCCTTTCATACGACCTGCCCTTCCACGAACCCTCTCGCCATGGCCCGACGGCCCACGCATGCTCTTGGGCCAGCGAGTGAGCTCCAGCCGCTTTTTGCGGGGCGCCTGTTACGACCCCCTCCCTCAGCGGGGGCGGCTAGCAATTCAAAGGGCTGCCAGGTTAGTGCGCAGCGCATTTTCAGAGACTGTCATGGTGGCTGCGATGGTAAACGCCACCCCGTCCACGCGCATTCGCGCTGAAATGTCTGGGGACGGCGTCTCCATGCGCATTACCTCATATTGAGAGAGGCCGAAATGAGCGCCATGCTTAAAAGGCATGTGTGAATCTGTGCCTGCGCCACTCACAGCGGAGCTCCAAGGGCGTGAAAAAAGAGATGTGGGGCGTTAAGATTTAAGCAGTTGGTGGACTTATCTCTATTAGGGGGGATAGAGCGTTCAAGTCTCGGTGCGGAAGATAGAATCCTTAGTCGATTGGACCGGGAAGGGTGAAGGCCAACGATGTCTGGGGATTTCGAACCTGACACACCTGTCTGGATTTGGCAACCAGAAGACTCTGGGACTGCGGTTGAATCCGATCTGCTTGATGCAGGGCGGCGAAACTGGCCGCGAGTCATTTCCTATGCTCGGCGTTACGAGCAGGATTCGTCCGTGGCCGCAAATATACTCGAAGCCGTACTACTCGCGACTTCGAGAGTCAAAATAGCACGCCGAAAGTCCGGCAACCCCATTCGAAACCTCGACACGTACGTATATGTGGCTTTTTTGCGCAAGTTTAAGAGGTACCTGGCCAGACAGCCTAAGATTCAATTCGTCGGTTCACTTCAGGACGTTGATACGCTCAGTGACATCCGAAGCAGTAAGGGCCCGCCCGCAGTCGAGCATGATCTGCTCGCAAAAGAATTGCTACAGCATATGAGCCAGCGGACGCGGCAGACGTTTTTCCTGAGAACGAACGGATACTCTTGGAAAGAAACCGCACGCTTTCTGAAAACCACGGCGAACAGCGCTCAAGTTCTCTTCAACAAGGAAATTGGGAAACTCCGCAGCCACATCATGAAGCAGAAAGGTTCAGGAATGCGACCTGGTGAAGGAGGCGAAATCGATGAGTGATCAGCCTCTCACGAAACGAGAAGAAAGGCAATTGATTGGGGCGTACCAGCGCATTCTACTGGGAGGAGAGTTCCCCAATCCCAATCGCACTGGATGCCCGGGCAGCCAGATTCTAAAAGCCATGGCATTCCGCGAACTCGAGCAAGAACGCGTTCTGGACTGGATCGAGCATCTGGGCACGTGTAGTCCATGTTTCCGTGAGTACACCGAATTTCGTAAGCAGGTGGAGTGGCGACGGAACGCAGCGTACATAGGAGTTGCTGCTGCGGTCCTCGTCGTTCTTTCTTTCGCCTGGTGGGGATGGCGCTCCAGGCACTCCGTCGTGATTACTGCGCACAGTCACGTCGTGGCCGACCTGCGGAACCGACTCACCTTGCGTGGAGAGCAAGGCACAGAACGCGGCACGGGGCCGCTCGTGTTCAAGCGAGGGATTGATGAAGTGTCTATCTACCTGCCCGAAGGAAGCCGTGTGGGGACATATGAGGTCGCGGTCTTTCGCGAAGATCTGGGAGAACCGCTCGTTAGCAGAACTAGCCAGGCGACACTAGAAAAGGGCAATACAGAGCTGAATGCTACCATTGATCTCTCGCGCATTCCCGCGGGCCATTATCTATTCGGTATCCGGCTTCCGGGAATCGAGTGGAGTTACTACCCCATGGTCCTCGAATGACCGCCTCGGAGGTTGTCTGTCTTGCCTATTACCCCACGGGTGGCGAGGACAGCACGCGATGCCCAGCACAATACCGCTGCAACCAAGAGCAGAGGCAATGTTGAAACACGGTGCACGCGGTGGCCCTGGCGGGTCAATCGCATGGCCGGGCTGTGGTCGCTCGGAGCGTACGCAAGATCCTATCGGCCGGTGAGCCAAGGCAAAAAGCTACCAGCATTTTCGCCGCATTCCGTCGGCACGAGTCTGAGCAGAAATCGGCGCCTCGGTGATTGTCTGCAGATGATGGTCAGACGGCAAGAAAATCGTGGTGGATCAGTTTGGCGCGCCGGGATAATCCTGCGTGGAGTCGTGAATGAAAGAGCCATACAAGAAAGGCGTAGCGAGCCATCTTGGCCCCGAGTCATGCGCGGCCAGTCGTGAGGCTGGGCGCGAAGCGTTGACAGGGGGACATGCAGGCAGGGCATTGAGCTGCGAAATCTACGCATCCAGAGTGCCGACGCAGTCAAACTATGCGGAAGGCCACACCGGTGGAGGCGAAAACGCGAGTCTCCGCAGGACTCTGCGCAGTCTGAGACCCCCGGCATGCATGGAAACTCCACGCCCGAGAACCGGGTGACCCCATCGACGCCCGCCGCGAATAATGCGGGGGGCCGGTTGGAGAAGGCCATGAGCCAGAAGTCCAACATGTAAGTGGGTGGGGAGTCGGACGGTCGCGAAGTACCCGCGAAGTGCCTGAACAAGGGCGGGGAACCGCCGGCGGAGGGCATGGAGGGAAGGCGATCGACCAAGGAGAACGTCGGGCAGACGACCCCGCCCCGGACGCAGAGCCGGACCGGCGTGTCGTACGGCCTGCTCGGTGTGCGAGAAGTGGCACGAAGGGACAAGCGGACACAGTTCACCGCGTTACCTCACCACGTGACGGTTCCTCTACTGCGGGACAGCTTCTACGCCCTCAAGCGGGATGCTGCGCCGGGAGTGGAGGTGACGTGGAAAGAATACGAGACGAACCTGGATAGAAGGCTGGAGTCGAACCCCGTCCAGTCTGATTCGTCCGTAACTTACTGATTCCACGTGTCGCTGCACACGCTAGAACCGCCCAAAACGCGGCAGTTCACTACAATTTACGTACAATTTCGCTTGGCCGCTTCTCGGCGTCCGTGATCACTGGATTTTGATCTTGCCTCAATCCAGGCCCCGAAGAGTTCCTTCGATGTCCCTCAGGGTTTCAAGCATCTCCTTAGCCTCAGTATTCAGCGCTTCAAGTTCCTCAGTGAAATCAGGGTCGGAAGGGTACAGGAACTCCAGGTAATCCCGTTCATCCAGGTCCAGGATGAATTGACGGATGTTCTCGAGGCTCGCCTGCATCCGGCCTTCGAGTAGGGCAATGATTCAGCCTTCGTGTTTGTTTCATTTTGCATATTCACTCTCCTCGGATGCCACTTCAGCGGAATCGGTTCCCCCGCCCAGTGGCGCCTGCTTTTGAAGGGACCCTCTAAGGTATCCGCGTCAGCCGCAGCGTTTTGATCTCCCACGGCTTCATATGAAATTTAATTGTGGTTCCCTCTCCTACCGGTCCCACGTTGACGTCTTCCAGTAAGGTGGTTTCTGTGGCACGGACCGTGCGTGGGAGTTCCAGGATCACGTCGCCCCCGCGGCCTTCACATTCCACGAAGCGCGCAATGGCATCCGTGTCGTAAAACCCCTCCATCTGCTTCAGCGCATAAAGCACCACGTGGTCGCTGCCCGTCTTCATAAAAGAGTAGGAGTCGGGCAAGCCGCCTTTTTTCCCGGCCCATTGCTCTTGCGGGCTGGCGTGCTTAGGCTCCTGCACGGCCAGCAGCGGCGAGTTGAACGCCAAGGCCTGGAATTGTACTTTACCCTCGCGCCAACCTCCCTGGTGGGGATAAATAGAGTAGCCGAAAACGTGTTCGCCTTCGTCGGCGCGCGGATCAGGCCCCCACGGTCCACGAATCACGGAGAGGTGAATGGCGTTATCCTTGGCATCATAACCATTGCGGCCGTTGTTCAGGATGGCCACGCCGTAGTCGGAACTCGATATATCAACCCACTTTCCCATGACGGCTTCCTCCCCGGTCTGGTCGCGCTCGATCGCGCCATAGGGGATTTCCGCCGACACTTTACTGGACGCGACGTTCACGGGGAAGCCTGCCTTGAGGAAAGTGGTGCGCTCGTACCAGTCCAGCGTCATGGCCACATCTACACGGGGCACCCCCGCGATCAGGCTGACGTCCTGCGTAAACTCGGAATCCCGGAAGCAGTGGAGCACGCGAATCGTGGCGCGTACCGGCCCCTGCTCCGTGATTTCAACGCGTGCGGCTTTGTCGATATCCCACTTCTTGCCCGTCAGGCCGACGTCCCAGGCCGGCCCCGCGTATTCTTTGGAAGTCTTAAGGGCCTGCTCCGCTGTGTCTTCCCAAGCGGTTAGGGAATTTCCCTCTCCGTGAAACGCTTCGCGCTTGGCCGTCTTGTCATAGAGCCGCGCGATGTTGCCGGTTTCGGGATTGATCTCGACTCGCAAGAATTCATTTTCCAGATAGGGACGGGGCTTCGATCCCACGCGCAGGGAGGTTGCCGCCGCTTTGGAATCGGAAGTCTCCGCCACCAGCCGGTAGAGCTTCAATCCCATCTGGGGAACTTTCTGTGCGACAAAGGCCACCGTCGCAGTTTCGCGGGCCCCGGTTTTGGCAGGAGCTTTCAGAATCTGGACGGGGACAGTTTCGTCTCTATGCACAGCGCTCATTTTCGCCGGCAGAGACAAGGCGGAAACTTCCGCCGTGACTATGTCCGTGCGATCGAACGACTGCGGGTTGTAGATCACCAAAGGCAAACCTTCGCCGCGGGTATCGACTTGGAGTCCCAGATTTTCCAGCGAGAAATTTAGGGCGCGGTCGCCTCGTTCGAAAACCTCTTTGTATTGGAGCGCCGCATCGGCGTAAATGGGGCCGATGCCGGAACCCGCCGCCAGATCGTGGGCCTGGTCGAGCAACGCCAGTTTCCATGCCCCGCTGATGTCACGGACCGGATAGTAGTCGCGATAATCAAAGAACA